>Ga0172378_10000122_pt1 | contig 58510 bp, 55 predicted proteins | sample GrowelOW332metaG_FD_119755 | JGI IMG/M metagenome (GOLD analysis project Ga0172378, IMG submission 119755) | Groundwater microbial communities from an aquifer near a municipal landfill in Southern Ontario, Canada - Pumphouse #3_1 metaG | ecosystem: Environmental > Aquatic > Deep subsurface >... | reverse complement strand
GGCGGCGTAGGTGCTGTTTTGGCTGTTCCTATTGCTGTGGTTATAAAGATCGTGTGCGAAAATGTTCCTTCTCTTCGTCCCGTAGCAATTATCATGTCATCGAAATAAGAACACACATATTTTGCACAATGAAGCCCTCCAATATAGTACAAAGCTAATACATACTTAGGGGTGAAAACATGTCTGAACAGGCAAAACAAAGAAGTTCCGATGAAATTCGAAGTAAAGTTCGTGAACGATATGCGAAGATCGCTCAAAACCCAAATATGCAATCGGGATGTGCATGTTGCAGCGGTTCCTCTTCCTGTTGCTCAACGTCATCTGAGACTCTTATTTCTAAAGAATTAGGATATTCTTCAGAAGAACTTTCTGTTACTCCAGAAGGCTCAAATATGGGGCTCGGCTGTGGCAACCCCCAAGAGAGTGCAGAGTTACAAGCTGGCGAAGTCGTTTTAGACTTAGGAAGCGGCGGCGGTTTTGACTGCTTTTTAGCAGCCCAAGTTGTCGGTGAGAATGGACATGTGATAGGGGTCGATATGACTCCTGAAATGGTCAGCAAATCCCGCGTAATGGCTGAAGAAGAGGGATATTCCAATGTTGAGTTCAGACTTGGGGAAATAGAACATCTACCTGTGGCTGATGCCTCTATTGATGTCGTTATTTCAAACTGTGTTATTAATCTCTCCCCAGAAAAAGAGCAGGTATTTTCAGAAATATATCGTGTTCTTCGAAAAAGTGGGCGTGTAGCTATTGCAGATGTCATAGCATTACAAGAACTTCCCCAAGAAATAAAAACCAATTTAGATGCTTATAGCGGCTGTGTCGCAGGAGCTATTACTGTTCAAGAAGTAGAAGAAATATTAAAACGTGTTGGTTTTAAAAGTTTTAAAATTACTATAAAAGAAGAGAGCCAAGAGTATATAAAAGATTGGTTTCCTGAAAGCGGCGTAGAAAAATTTGTCCGCTCCGCGTATGTTGAAGCAGTAAAATAAAGATAAGAAGGGCCTTGCTGATAGAGCAAGGCCCTTCTTGCTTTGACTTCATATTCCTTTTATATATTGAGAATTTCTTCGATGGAAAGATCTGCGATTCCCAATGTTTCAAGTGTTGTGCCATTCTTCAAATAATCGACATCGTGAAGTTTGGAAGCCAGATCGATGGCAAGCTTTACTGTTGTAGCATCATATCCTGCCTTCTGGGCAAGAAGATAGGCCGGTACAAGTACACCCGGTACATCTTCTGTCAAATATCTTCCTTTAATATTATGGCCAACTAAATCGACGTAAGGCGACTCCGGACTCTGCACATACTCATAATATGTGTGAGCTTCGTTTTCTCCATAAAACATTTTCAACTGATCAAGAGCGCCTATAAGGTGTACTCCAAGGGCTTTACCAATAGCTATGCGCTCTTTTTCTAACTTTTCCATGATTTTTGCTATTTCAGGAGTAATTCCGTCCATATAGTGCCTGAACCCCTTAGGATTCTTTTCAATGGCACCATAGTTCAAGAGTACTGGGAATGGATGCAACGTAAAATTGATATTGTCAAGATCAATGGCAAGCAGGTTGTCAGCTGGAATATATTCAACATATCCTTCAAAGATGTCTTGAACAATGCGATGTACTTCTTCTGTATCGGATACTGGAGACGTAGCCATCTGTAATTTGAATTTCTTTTTGAAGATCATAACCGTATCGTAGCTGCTGATTCTGCATGCATAAGGCATAGATGCTGTTTCAGAGATAGATACCTTTACATCAATACCTTCCTCTTTCATTATTTTTCGGAATCTGAAACCTGCATAGTTTCCGGGAACAACAACGATATGCTGACCATCTTTAAGATGGGGAAGCATCTTTCTGAAGATAGGTTCATGAGCAAAGGAGGGAACCACGACGAAAAGAACCTTTGCTCCATCCATTGCCTCTTCAATATCCATAGTTACTCCAGACAAAGTTCCTTCTATATTAATATCTCCCTTGAGATGCATCTTTTTCTCTTCGCGAAGACGTTTGTAATCTTCTGTCGCTTCGAGAGGCTCCCACATCACAACATCGTACCCTTTAGCTGCAATCTGTGCGCAAAAAGCCCGTGCTCCATTTCCACTTCCAAGTACTGCAAATTTATGATTCATAGTTAGTCCTCCCCTCAATGTATATGGATCATAGATAGAAATAAATCGAAATCGATAAGACTGTAATCGTCACTTTTCGAGCTATCTGTATCGAACTCTCCACGGGAAAGACGATCTAAAGCATCTTCTATCCAAAGGACTGACCGGACACATATTTCATTGTGGCCTTCTTCAAGGGCAACGGAACGATATGGATTTCTACAGAGGCGGGCGTTACCTGCCAAAGGATGTCCGTAAAGCGTATATCCTGTATAAATGTATCTTTGTGCGGCTTCGAGAACCTGAATCGCCGTACCCTCAACTGACTCTACACATGAATAGGCGCTGATCACCCGAGGATTATTCGATAGAACCAACATAGTTATTCCTCAAAAATTGTTTGTTCTGAAATAGGAGTTGCCAATGCCTTGAGAGCTCTTTCTAGCAGACATTTTCGAATATAGAGTTCTTCTGCGGGCTCTTCAGAAGGAGCACCTACAGGGTAAGGAATAGCTACCCCGCGAATAATCCGATTGGCTCCGACAGTGAAGGCAACAGATGGAATAGCCGTAATAAGCACTGCTGGCAAACCTACGCGTTCAATTTCGCGAGCGAGCGTTGCACCGCAACGAGTGCCTGTTCCTCAGGTTGAAGTGAGAATAACGCCCTGCACCCCTTGGCTCATCAGCATTTCTCCCATTTCTTTTCCATAGCGCTCTGCTGATTTTACGGCGGTAACATTTCCCACAGTTACTGGATATTCATTATGGAGTCGTGCAAAGGCCTTTTCTTTTTCAAGAACCCGTGCTGCGTCAAGAGGTAATACGCGATTGGGATTCTCATTGGCTGGCACTGGATCATATCCGCCATGGGCAACTTCGTAATCGCCCTTTTTTAAGCTTTCAATGCCTTCTATGGAATAGTGACACCACTTAGATGCGTTATGAGCTTCAATACGATCAGGGTTGCCGCGAGGAACTATTCCTCCCTCCGTACCTATGGCAATGATTGCGTCACTCATATCAGAGACAGGCGGAGCCGGAGGAACTGTATCAAAAACCGGCATGGGGAGCTCTGTTGTGAAGGACTCGTTATTCATTTTCTTAACGAGCATATCCACTGCCCGACGAGAACCTCTTTTAGCTTTACGAACGTTTATCCGTATGCCCCTCGGAATGTATCCCTCTTCTTCCGGGCCGCCAATAGGCTCTTTATTGAGCACTTTGTCAGCAAGGCGAATCATTTTAGGCACAACTGATGAGATTTCTCGCGCCGAGTCGCCCGTTTCGACAATAAACATATCTTTCTTGGCAATATCAACGCCAGGATTAACTGGATGCATTGCACTTATTGCCGGAATACCCAATTCTGTTATAACTGCCTGACATAAAGTTCCACATGAAGTGCCATAACGACCAGCAGCAAAAGCGGGACCTGCAATAAACAGATCTGGATTTTCTTCTTTAATCCATTCAAGAACCTTTGCTTTTACTTCTTCAAGGTTTTCTGCTGCGTAGTTATCTCCGCAAATAATGGTTTTCACGATAACGTAGCGATTATTCGATGCGAGTTGAAAAACGTTACCAATACCTACTGGATCGTTTGTCGCAAAAGGAGGAATACCAGCTTTGTCTTCCCCTCCTATTTGTCCGAAGAATTGATTCATGTAATGAACTACTCTAATCTTAGTCATCGTCTGTCCTCCTATATGGCCCAAGTGGTGAGGTTTTCTGTTCCTAATTCGTTCGTCGACCCCATGATGCCAGCTATTTCCATAGCAACTGACCCATCAGGAAGCAAACTTCCCGAATGACCGCCAGTAATTACATCAACACATTCAATGTGCCCAATAACTTCATCCATAGGAGGAAGAATTACTCGCTCATTACCGTTTCCATTCGTCACAACAGCATCAGCTTCAGGCGTTACATCGGCGAGACCGGCAGAAGCGCCATCAGAGCCAGCATATTCATCTGTCACCAACACAGTTTTTATGCCATTCTTCTCAAAGAGTCTCGTGAGCATCATAAGATCAGCTTCAGGATTGCCGCCTCCATCTTCAGAGACAATGGCTCCTTCCGCTCCTATCATCTGAGCTATCTTAAAAACCTGATTACAGATTCTTTCCTTTTCCACAAAAGCAGTACGAACAGGTGCAACGATAACTCCAAGAAATGTTATTTTTTTCTCGTGTTCAGAGAGAAGGTCTTCTATAATGGGATTGTTCTGGTGGTGGTAAGTGGTGTGCTTGTGGCAGGGGGCCGCACAGTTTCCGCTTACCACTGCTCCGTCCATAAGCTCCGTTGGATTCATAAGCACAGGAAGACACCCCTGGGCATTGAGTCCATAAAAGTAATTGTCATGAAGCAGGCCCTGAGCGATGGTCTGACAAATATAGACGACCTTTGGTAATGCAGCATTGCTACCTAGAAGTTCAAGTAATGTTGCTGCAGGATATTCTGCCTCTTCATATTCCCCGAAATTTTTAACAGCTTCGGCAATGAAGCGAGCAGCTTTCACTCCGCCGTTCCGTACACTTCGTTCATGTTCATGTTTTCCCAGGCCAGGAACGGGCTCGAAGAGAAGCACAATATTATTTTTCTTCGAAAAGACACTATACTCTGCCCCTTTGCCAGACATGTCGATAAGCCCTTCCTGAAAATTGACAAGTTTTCCTGACGTTACGATGGCAGCACCATCAAGGACAATAGTCGTTCCTCGACCAGAAATAAAATCGGGATCACAAAAAAAGCCCGGGAAGGTGTATGTCTTTTCGTCTAATTTTGTCCGTGGTTCAATCACATCTTTTACAGGAACTATTCGTTTGCTTTCCCCGGGCCTCGCCAACTTAACATCAACACTTTGAAGCTGTTTATCTTCGAGCAGAAGAGAGATGAGTTCTTCTTTATTGATAAAAAGCGTTTTTCCCTGAATTTCTGTAACTGAACCAAATTGCACGTCTGCTACTTTAATTCGTCTCAGCTTCAAGGTTTCCATCTTTTACTCCTCCTAAGCCTGTTCGCGTTCAATAATGGCGCGACACATTTCTTCGTCGGCAGGTGCCATACCCCTTCTCGCTATTCGGCCAAGAATAGCTATAGTGTCATCTGCCCTTTCACAGACAAGGCCATCGCCTGGACGAATGGATATATCGTTCATTGCAAGATATGCAGATTCGATAGCCGTCCCTACTGCATTTGCCAATTTCATTGCACAACCAAGCTTTGCTCCATCGCATAAAACTCCGCCAATACTTCCCACAACGGTATTAATGGCCTTTTCGACCTGTTCGAAAGAACCGCCTAATTCCATCACCATACCGGCTGCTACACCCAATCCTGCTGCTATTGCACAGGCACACATGGGAGAAAGACGACCAATATGACTCTTCAGATAAATCGTTACAAGAAAGCTCAAGGCGAGTGCTCGAATGAGAACTTCTTGGTTCGCTTCAAGTTCGCGAGCCATAACAACGAGAGGAAGGGAAGCTGTAATGCCAACATTTCCACTGGTCGCACAACTCATGGCAGGCAAGCCTACCCCGTCCATACGGGCATCTGATGCAGCTGCAGTAAGGGCTTTTGCCTTAGTTATCGAATTGGCGTAAGGATAATCAAGAAAACCTTGACCAAAACGACCGCCTGCCTGCTGCTCAAGGCCAGCAAGAGCCAGGCTTTCATTCATGGAAATGGCATTATGGAGGAAGTATAAATTCTCAACAGGTTCATTTAAAGCAAATGTATAAAGATCTTTAAGGACGTAAGAAAGAATAGCGTCTTTTGAATAATCGGAAGAGGCCTTTTCTTCTACAGGTTTGCTTAATATCGTTTCATCGTTAGCTTTGACAAGAACTACATTTGTATGCGTTTTGACGATGACTGCTTGACCAATGCCCTTTGTAGTTTTTACGCTAGCATCAATGTAGAGACCGACTTCTTTACGACTCCAATCAATAGAAATAAGAGTTTTAGGTAACATATCAACAGCTTTTTTTTCATCTTCTTCTGTCACGTTATGCAAAACTTCAAGTCCAGCCTCAGCGTCGCCAGCTACAGCACCAAGAGATGCTGCAATGTCGAGTCCCATAAGTTTTGTTCCAGGAATACCTACAGCGATGGAATTTTTATACGTATCTCTATCCATTACAACAGTGACAGACTCAACTTCTCCACCAACAGCTGCACGAGCAACACTTGTCGCAAAAGAAACAGAGGTTGGACCAGTACATCCAAGCGCAGGATTAACTTCTTTTTTAAGAATAGTCAGCAACGATTCAGCCATGATACTTCCTCCTTGAAGAGCAGGGGCTTGAAGCCCCTGCCTAAAACATTTACTAATCGAGAACGAGTTTTACTACCTCGTCGAAATTCTTTTCTCCCAATATTTTTCTCATCTCGGGCCATACTTTTTCACGTGCGTTCTGAGTCAAAACTCCTAGCTCTTCTCCGCTTAAACGTATAACGTTGATTCCGTAATCTTCCATACGTTTCTCATTGGCAGCCTGATCTGCTTCAGCCTGAGCTACTCGGCGATTTTCCATTTCAAGAGCCAATTTGGAGATAAGTGCCTGATCTTCTTTGGAAAGAGAGTTCCAAAGCTCCATATTCATAATGAGATACCACTGTTCAAAATGTGTATTTGATGGAACGTAGCATTTGATAATGTCACGGAAATTTGCATAATAGCCTTCAGCACCAGCACCAAAAGCACCATCAACGATACCTGTCTGCAAAGCTGTAAATGTTTCTGCAAATGCAAGAGGAGTTGCCATATATCCCTGTGCATCAGCTAACAATTCAAAAGCCTTTTGAGTCGGGACACGAACCTTCAACCCCTTGGATACTGAAGGATCTCCAGGTTTGTTAGGTTCTTTCATAAGAGCAGTTCCACCAAAATAGACTGGCCATACGCTAATAATTTTGAGATCCTGTTTGGCATATCTTTCAGCAGCCCAATTCATAAGAGGCGTACCGCTTACATAGTTTTTCTTAACGCCTTCCCAGTCACTAACAATATAAGGAAGGTTAAGAATCTGAAGCATTTTATCAGCGGTTGTAACAACTGGCTGAATAGCCATTTCTACAGCGCCTACACTGACTCTCTCGTGTACAACGGTGTAATCGCCAAGCTGAGCATTATCAAATATCTGAAGCTTGATACGACCATTGGATTCCTGCTCTAATTTCTCTGCAAACCATTTCACATCTTTGTCAATTGCCGTATCTGCCGGGCGGATATGAGAGATTTTCCACGTATACGATTTTTCTTTAGCCATAGCCTGCCCACCGACCATAGAGAGAGCTGCGAAAACAAAAGAAATCCCCAACAACGCTGCAAAAAACTTTTTCACTGTTACCGCCTCCTTTATGATTTGTGACTCTTTGCTGCCAATTTTGCGAACCACTTTTCTTTAAGCTTCTCCGCTGTAGGCGTTGAAGCCAAACCACCACGCATACTTCCCCTTAATTCAACAGGTAGAAGCTTTTGAACATTGATGAGAGCACCTACTACTTCGTCTGGCGGAATGATGCTTTCTATGCCCGCAACCGCCATATCGCCAGCTGCATATGCGTTAGCAACACCAATGGCATTACGCTTGATACACGGAATTTCTACTGGTCCAGCTACGGGATCGCAGATAAGCCCCAGAATGTTTTTCAAGGCCAGAGATGCTGCATGTACAATCTGACTCTCTGATCCGCCAGAAAGCTGTGCCAACGCAGATGCAGTCATAGCCGAAGCAACACCAATCTCTGACTGGCACCCACCTAGCGCGCCGGAAACAGGAGCTCTCATAGCAATTAAGGCTCCGACCATTGCTGCAACGAGCAAAGCATCTTCTATCTGAGAGCTTTCTGAATTCAAGTACTCCGCTGCTGTGAAGAGAGCCCCTGACAACACTCCACATGATCCGGCCGTTGGCGCTGCCACAACACACCCCATACACCCATTGAGAGTCATTACTCCTAATGCTCTTGCTATGGATTTGCCAACTGTAGGTCCAGACAGAGCCCGTTTTTGTTCCACTAATTTCATAAGCTTCAAACCTTCATCATGAGGCATAAGATTTCCCAGTAGAGTCAAATTTTCTTTCATCCCATCAGAAACTGATTGACTCATAACCTTCCATGCATCTTGAATTTTTGAGCGTATAAACTCTTTTGTCAGACCACTTCTTTTTGTTTCGTAGGCTATGGCAGCTTCAGCTAAAGATATCTGGTGCGATGAAGCGTAATCGATCCATCCCTGAAATGAGGAGAAAAGAGGCATATCGTCTTTCAATTTATAATCAAGCAAGCTAGAAAGAGAAAATACTCTCTTAATCCCCGTAACCTTTTCCAGTTCATTGAGTTGTTCTTTTTTTAAACTCTTTTCTGTAAGGCAGGTATATAAACAATCCTTAACATTTGAATCAGAAGAAACGCTCTTCTCGCAAGAGATAACAGAGACTTTTAAAACCTCCGAAAGCGTTTTTATTGAAAAATCACTTTCGGCAATAAAGACAACTCCGTCTTCACTTCCACGTAAAGAGATCGGGTATCCTTCCAACTCTGTCATGAGAATCTCGCCACCACCGACTGAGATTCCAACAACACGAACAGAATGCTTTTTATCGGTTAGCAGCATATCTACTGTGTTAGGATTCCTCTCTGACAGTGGTTCCAGGTGATAAGATACGGGGATATTTTTTTGCTCCGCAATAGCCAAAGCATCACCTATCTCAGGCGAATCCTCATGCATACCAAGTAAGCCACCAACTATGGCAGAGTCACTCATGTGCCCTTTATAGGTTTCAGCCAGCGCCCCGTAGAAAAAGAGGTCTACTTTTTCCGGTTCTCCTCCAAGAAAGGAACGTCCCATACGTCCAATGCGAAGAACTCCTGCTGTATGAGAACTTGAAGGTCCGGTCATTATGGGACCGAGTGAATCAAAAAGACTAACGAGTCTCGTTCGATTTCGACAAAGGGTCACGCTTTTCACTCTCCTTTACAAACACGGCACTTACTACTGCACATACCCCATGAGACCAGGCAGGAAGAGCGATAGCGCCGGCCAAAATGTCGTAAGGATCATCACAGGTACATACCCTAACAGGAGGAAAGTCATGGCAGGTCGCAATATTTCTACGAACTCCACATTACCTATTTTCATTCCCAGATAGAGAATGCTTGCATAGGGAGGGGTAATACCGCCAACTGCAAGATTAACTCCGAGAATTGAAGCAAAGTGAATCGGATGAATTCCAATGGCCTGAGCCAGAGGTAAAAGCAGAGGGGCAACCAGAATAACTCCCGTAAGGTCGTTAACTATCATTCCGATAAAGAAAAGAAGGAAATTAATAAGAATTAAAAGTATGACCTTACTCTGGGTAATTCCGAACATGGCTTTGACAATAGCCTGAGGAATTTGCAGCATAACAAAGGTTTGACTCAACATGAGGCTGCACAAGATCATAACCATGATTGATCCTACCGAGATAGCGGAATCTCTGGCCACTTCGTAATAATTTTTAGCTTTAAGACCTTTATAAATCAAAAATCCTACTGGGATAGCATAGATAACGGCAACTGCCGCCGCTTCTGTAGGAGTCATAATGCCTCCATAGATACCGCCAAGAATAATAACGGGCATCATAAGAGCAGGTAAGGCCTTCCAACCACGACGGGCTATTTCGCGTACCTTTTCTTCTTTTTTAAGTTCAGGTTCCAGTTTAAGAGGAAAATGCTTGGCCCATACAAGGTTGATTACAGAAAAAAGAATGGTGACAAGAATTCCGGGACCAACTGTCGCTAAAAAGCACGCTAATATCGACGTTTCTGTTACCCACCCATAAACGATCATAATGACGCTTGGAGGAATAAGAAGTCCCAAAATTGAAGAGTCGGTAACTAGTGCTGTTGCATATCCTCTTGGATACCCCTGCTCGACCATGCGTGGAATGAGAATGGGGCCAGTTGCTGCAACACCCGTAAAGCCACTGCCTGAAATAGCTCCAATAATGGCACAGCTTATAGCGGCTACAACACCTAAACCACCACGTACTCGTCCGACAAAAACATCAACTAAGTCAAGAAGATATTTCGCAATGCCACTTTGACTCATGAGGCTTCCTGCAAAGATAAATAGAGGAACACACAAAAGAACTGGACTTAAAATTTGTTGCAACCCCCACATCATCATACCTTTCATTGAAACTCCGCCGACAATACTCATATACATGAGGGCTCCACCAAAGCAGAAAGGCAAAGGCACTCCAAAGGAGAGGAATACAACAAGAATAAGCAACGCTACAAGTGCAACAGATATCATTTAAAAAACCTCCTCTTCCGTTTGGGCCAACATATCTTTGGGTGTGTGGACAAAACTATTGAGGTGTTCTAAAAATTCAAGAACGGTGTAAAAAGTCATACAAGCCATGCTTATAAAAACCAAAGCTTCAGACCATATCATGGGGATAAAAAGAGTTGGACTCTCTTTTTGCACTCTCAACGCATATTTAAGATAGTCATATCCCCAGTAGGAAAGCCAGATAAGAACGATCCCACTTAAAACAGAAGCAACAGTTCGTACTAAATAGATTGTTTTTTGTTTTTTCATAAAAACTTCAAGCACGCGGGCTACTATTTGATTCTTATCAGCTGAAGCTTTGATGGAGCCTATGAGGTAGGCCCATGTGGTAGGAAAAAGAAGCAATTCCTCTATTCCCATAAGAGGCGCTTTAAATACGTATCTTAAAACAACCTGGCCAAAAACGAGAATAGCAATAAACGACATAAGGAAAACAAGTACCATATCTTGGGCTTGTCCCGCCCAATGCAAAATATTGCTAAAAAGGCCCTTCGGTTCAGACATGTAATTCCCTCCCCTCTCGACTTTTTAAATATGGGTGTCACACTCGCCATATGACACCCATCATGCATTGTGACGCTACTTGTTACACGAATTCATACGTCCCTCCAATGTTATTCTTACGTGCGCGCTCAAGAACAACAGAAGCAACGCCAATATCCATAGCACCTGTTCCAATAGGAATACAAAGGATTTTTTCACCGTCAGCAACTGATGCCTTTTTCTTCCCTGCGGCCAGTTCGCCAATGGTAGAATAAATGTCTTTTTCTGTAATTCTTCCGGCTATACCGAGCTCGGCAAGGGCTCCACGATGAAGGGTCTGTCCAATGTGATCAACAATGATCTTATCGGCGTTTAATATGCAATCGTTGTCACATTCCTGGTAAGAGCCCATGGGGAAAAGCAATTTGCCTGGTTTAAACCACTCATTTTTAAAGAATTTTTCTTTAGACTGAGTTACACAAACTGCTACGTCACCACCATCGGCAGCCTCTTCAGGTGTTTCGGCAATGTGAATTTTTCCTTTCACATATGGCTCCATATCAGAAGCGTAACGCTCTGCAGAAGCTTTGCTAATGTCGTATACACGTACTTCCTCTAAATCGAAAAGTTCAGAAATAGCCATTGTCTGGGTATGTCCCTGCATTCCGGCTCCATAAAGGCTTAAACGAAGAGATTTTTTGGGATAAAGATATTTGAGGGAAACAGCAGTTTGCGCACCGGTACGCATATTTGTAATATAAGATCCGTCTAATACAGCCGTAAAGTTGCCCATTTGGGGATTAATAAGCATAATAAGAGAGGTAATATAGGGAAGGCCAGCCTTTTTACGTTCTCCTAGGAAACCTCCGGCCCATTTTATGCCTGCCGTGTCTGACCATCCGACGTAAGCCGGCATAGCGTTCATAAATCCGCTATATGGTGGGAATGGTGCCGTTTCTCCGAGATCAAGGTTAACTTTTGTGGGGTTTACAACAGTTCCATCGCCCATACCTTGGAAGGTTTTGTCGCAGGCTTCTACTACGTCTTTCATTGTGATAAGCTCTTTGATTTCATCTTGGCTCAATAACAACGTTTTCATAGAGTTTTCCCCCTTCATTGTAGTTTAATGATATTTTTGCTTTACTGATTGTAAAAGGTGCCGTATAGTAACAATGTTCTTCTGCACTGCTGTTGAACAATTGAACATTAGCACAGTCATTAAATAACGTCAATATAGAAAAAATAAAAAATCTAGAAATAAATTGCATTGAATACAGGGGGTCCCTATGTTTAAACCTGCTAACAAAGCAACTTTGCATCAAAATGTACTTAATCAAATGATTACCGCAATAAAAGAAAATGAATGGGAACCGGGAAGCAAACTTCCTGGGGAACAAAGTCTGGCAAACGCCTTTGAAGTAAGCCGAAATTGCATTAGAGAAGTTTTAAAAGCTCTTGAACTTACAGGAATAGTAGAAGCGCGGGCTGGTGACGGAACTTATCTTTCTGAAAATGCACTGCGCAACATTGCCAATTCGGATCTTGTGGCTTCTCTTTTCGAAGAAAGCACACTTATGGAACTTATAGAGGCTCGCCAATTGTTGGAGGGACAACTCGCTTACTGGGCAGCACAACGTGCAAGCGATGAAGAAATAATGAATCTCGAACGCATCCTAGTTGAGGAGCCAGAAACACCAAATGTGGAAGTTCACTATCACTTTCATAATTACCTTGCAGAAATTGCAGGCAATCCTTTTCTGTTGCGTCTTCTCGACTCTCTTCGCACAGAAGTTTCTGCTCAAAGAATTGTTTTTAAATCATGGCCATCTACCGAATTAGAACTATTTAAAAAAGATCATTGGGAAATTTGTCAGGCCATAAAAGAAAGAGCCCCTGAAAAAGCTCAGGAAGCTATGATTCAACACCTTCTCCGCTCACAAAATGAAATATTAGAAAGAAACAGGAGAGAAGGCAGAAGGAAAGAAGCATAAAAAATAATATGTTTTATTATGTAGTAGAATAAGTTAAAGTTTTAATCGCTTTATTGAGTTCAATGTAGTATAAACTTAATTAGAGAAATTTATGTCAAGCAAGGAGGACTTTATGTTCAAGCCTGCAAGTAAATCAACACTTCATGAGAATGTTCTTAATCAAATTATAGAGGCAATAAAAAAAGGCGTTTGGGAACCTGGGATGAAACTACCCGGTGAACAGTCACTCGCGAAAACATTCGGCGTAAGTAGAAATTGCATCAGGGAAGTATTGAAAGCATTGGAATTATCCGGAATTGTAGAAGCACACCCTGGAGACGGAACGTATTTATCGCTAAACGCTCTTCGTAACATCGCTAATATGGAATTTGTCGCGAATCTTTTTGAAGAATCGACCTTAAAAGAACTTGTTGAAGCTCGATCTTTACTGGAAGGTCAGATTGCCTATTGGGCTGCGGAACGCGCCACATCAGAAGAGATAGAGAAGCTGGAAAAGCTCTTACTTGAAAATGAAAAAAATCCAGATGCCGATATACACAACAAGTTTCATAATATTTTAGCTGAAATGGCAGGGAATCGCTTCATTTTGAGGCTCTTGGAATCAATCAGAAATGAACTGGCAACACAAAGGCTTATCTTTAAAAATTTTAGTCCAGAAGCTTTAAAACAACATAGAAAAGAAAATATGGAAATTTGCCAAGCTATTAAAAACCGGGATTCAGAAAAAGCGCGAGAAATTATTCATAGGCACGTTTCACGTGGTCAAGATGAGATTCTGGAACGTCTTCATAAAAAATCAAAACGTACAAAGACCGAAAAAGACACTTTGGGAAGCATAAAAAACCCGAACTAAAAATTATGATAAATACAAAAAGCAGGGGAGGTTTTTGTCTCCCCTGCTTTTTGGTATTTATTGGTGTTAGTTAATATTTTATTGTTTTAAAAAGTTCTGTCTGTTTTTTTATGGCTTGTTCAGTTGGAAGACGTTCCATACTGCTTGCACCGTAAAACCCGTTAACCTCTTTACAATGTTTTAAAATATATTCAGCATCTTCTGGCATAGCGATAGGACCTCCGTGGCAGAGGACTATAACATCTTTACGAACGCTTCTCGCCGCTTCTGCCCATTGATCAATAAGAGGCACGCATTCTTCCAACGTTTTTGATGTTTGGGCTCCAATGCCTCCCTTTGTGGTGAGTCCCATATGGCATACGATAATATCGGCTCCAGCTTCAGTCATGGACATGGCATCTTCAGCACTAAAAACGTAGGGAGTTGTAAGTAAATCCATCTCTCGTGCCATACGAATAGCTTCAACTTCGAGGGCATATCCCATTCCAGTTTCTTCAAGGTTCGCTCTGAAGACTCCGTCAATAAGACCTACGGTAGGGAAATTCTGAACTCCCGCGAATCCCAGAGCTCTCAACTCACTTAGAAAGTAGTCCCATTTTACGAAAGGGTCAGTTCCATTGATCCCAGCTAATACCGGCGTATTTTTCACCACAGGAATAACTTCTCTGGCCATCTCTTTTACAATCTCATTAGCATTTCCGTAGGCTAGAAGCCCCGCAAGAGAACCTCTTCCAGCCATTCTGTAACGGCCAGAATTATATATGACAATGAGGTCGATGCCGCCAGCTTCCTCCCACTTGGCAGAGATGCCGGTTCCTGCACCGCCGCCTATAATAGGTTCTTTCTTACTTACTTTTTCTCTAAAAAATGACATTATTTCAGATCGTGTTTTATAGGTCATTTCGCAACCTCCTTAAAATTCTGAAACAGCGCCTGAGCAAATTCCGGGTCGTTAATATGATAGGGCAATCGAATAACCTTGCGCATGTCAGTCTGATACACCGTTTCTTCGATAGCCTCGAAAAGGACGGCATCCGCATCGGGATCATAGAAGGGCTGACCTGGAGCATCAATCATCGAAACACCCTTTTCTGGCAACAAAAAGCGTACAGGCCCTGAACAGTGGTTAAGCTTTTCTCCGATCCAGCGTCCCATCCGGGCATTCTCATCAGCAGTAGTTCTCATCAATGTTACCTGAGGATTATGAACATAAAGATTGCGTTTTTTATATTTCTCTGGAACAGTCTCTAAAGCACCAAAATTAACCATATCAAGGGCGCCTACAGAACCAACATAGGGAATGGCCATTCGAATAATTGCTCCGAAACGATCTTCCCCAGCACTCATAACACCGCCCATGAAAAGATCACAAACTTCAGTTGTAGTCACGTCTATTACTTTCTTGAGAATACCAGAATCAATGAGCTTTTCCATAGACTGACCGCCCGTTCCTGTAGCATGAAATACAAGACAATCATATTCTTTTTCCAGTTCGTGACGAATCATATCAACACAGGGAGTGGTCACTCCAAACATTGTCATGCCTACTGGTTCACGTTCTATGGATGGCGCTGGGATCGTTGTTTTCGCCATACCGGCAATAGCATGAGCAGCATTCCCAAGCACTATACGAGATATACGATTGAGGCCAGCTACATCGGTTACAGAGTACATCATGCAAATATCGTTAGGCCCCACATAAGGAGCCACATTGCCTGACGCCACAGTAGAAACCATAAGTTTAGGAACTCCAATTGGAAGAGTTCTCATACCTGCCGTAATAAGAGAGGTTCCTCCAGAACCGCCAAGGCCAATAACGCCTGCAATGTCATTCTGTTGTGAAAGAAAAGCGGACAAGGCCTGTGACATAGCTATAATGGCTTGTCCTCGATCTGTAATAGAGCCAAGAAAATGTGGATTATCGGGGTGATGGGAAGCGACCTGAGTGTTTAAGATATCCGCGCTAAAGGAGTGTGGACGAGTGGCAACATCTACAAGAAAAGCGTCGATACCCTCTGAACGAATAAGATCTCGCACATAAAGCAATTCGCTGGATTTTGTGTCGCATGTTCCGACAACATAAACCTTTTTCATCATTCCCCTCCTCTACTATCATGATTGACTCTTTAATTATACAAAAAATAATGTCGCCATACTGAAGAGAGAAAGTATACTTGCTCTGTTATTGCTTCGTAAAACGGCTCAAAAATTGCTCTGTTCTCTGATTTTTAGGAGATGCAAATATCTCTTTAGGACTGCCAGTTTCAACAATCCTTCCCTCGTCCATAAAAACTACCGTGTCGGCCACTTCTTTGGCAAAGGCAATTTCATGAGTAACAATCATCATGGTCATATGCTCATGAGCAAGCTCGCGAATAAGGTCAAGGACTTCTCCGACAAGCTCCGGATCAAGGGCGGAAGTAGGCTCATCAAATAAAATAACCTTAGGGTTAAGCGCAATAGCCCTACCTATACCTACACGTTGTTGCTGACCGCCAGAGAGTTTGGATGGATATGAATCTGCTTTATCCTTAAGTCCGATTTTCTCTAAAATCTGAAGTCCTTTTTCAACTGCCTGATTCTTGTTTTCTTTCTTCACTATAATTAAGGCTTCTATGATATTTTCCAAAACAGTTTTATTATTAAAGAGGTTGAAGGATTGAAATACCATCGCTGTCTGTTGGCGAAGTTCCCTTATCTCTTTCTTTGCCGCCTTTTCTACATCCACCTCAATGGCACCTATTCGAATTTTTCCCTTATCTGCTTCCTCCAAAAAATTTATACATCTTAGTAATGTTGATTTTCCAGTTCCGGAAGGGCCTATAATTGCAACTATTTCTCCTTTTTTAACATTGAGGTTGATGTCTTTTAAAACTTTCAGATCTCCAAAACTTTTATATAAACTCTTAATTTCTATCATTTGACAAACCACCTAAATCTTAATTTTGAACACTTAAATTTCGTTCAATACGTTGTTGCACCTTTCCTAAAACAAGCGTTAATGCCCAATAAACAACAGCAATATCAATAAAAGCTTCTAAATATCTATAACTTGACGCCGCTTCTAGCTGGGCAACAGCTATCATTTCCGTAACACCTATGGTAAAAGCCAAAGATGAATTTTTTACTATGCTAATAAAACTATTAAAAAGAGCCGGAATCGCGACTCGTGTTGCCTGAGGGAGAATAACTCTTCGCATCGCTTGCAAATATGACATTCCTACAGAAACACAGGCCTCCATTTGTCCTTTATTGACCGAGGATATGGAACCTCGTATTGTTTCAGACATAAAAGCAGCTGCATTTAAACTCAAGACAATCAACGCTGCCGTAAAAGAAGACATATTTTTGAAACTTGGGATAACTTGCACGAATCCAAAATACATCAAAAACAATTGAGCTATGAGCGGGGTACCTCTAAAAAAAGAGACATAAACTTTTACGAAAGGGGCCAGTAACTTTACCTTTAAATCAATACACAGCGCAATGAAGACTGCCGCTAAAATACCCCAAAAAGCAGCCCCTATAGAAAGCAATAAGGTTACTTTGAGATATTTGAGCATGAGAGGAAAGAGCATGACCGCAAAATCTATATCGAACCCAGGCAATAGTGGAACCTCCAATCTTTACAAAAGCAACAAAAAGACCCATGGAGAAAAAGATGATGGGTCTTTTTGATTCTATTATTTTTGCCTCTCTCTTTTAATTTTTCGTCGTATCAAGACCAAACCACTTTTCAGAAAGGGCACTCAACGTTCCATCTTCGTGCATTTCATGAATCGTCTTGCTGATCTGCTCTAAAAGAGCCTTATTTTCAGCCTTTTTTGTAAAGGGATAGGCATTAACTTCAAAGGTGAGTCTTTGACCAAGCAATCTGAGATCAAGATTTTCTTGTTCAATGATTGTCTTTGTTTTTATCTCTCCCTGCCAGCAGGCATCTACTCGACCAAGCTCAGTTTCTTTTTCTATAGGAGCTCCATCATAAGTTTTTATATCCAGATTCAAGTTGTAGTCTTTATTGACCTGACGCAGAGTAGCTTCTCCGTTTCCTCCAAGCCAGCAGCCAACTTTTTTCCCTTTGAGATCGTCAACTGTTTTTATTGAACTATCTTTTTTCACCGAAAAATCATAATAGCTATATGCATACGGTTCCGTAAAATCATAAAGCTCTTTTCGCTTCTCTGTAATTGACATCTGGTGTGCAATCGTATCAATTTGTCCAGCATTCAACATTCCAAGAAGACCACTAAACTTTGCTAATTTGTACTCGACTTTAAAACCATTTCTTCTAGCCATTTCTTCCCATACATCAATTTCAAACCCCTGTAACTTTCCAACTTTCGTAAATGTCCATGGGGCATAAGCTCCTGATGTTCCTACAATAATGGTCTTTCCCTGTAGCGAAGATTGTGCAGAAGCTTGATTACAACCAACCACGAAGAAAAGAGATGCTAAAACCGCAATTAAAGTAAGAAAGAATGTACATTTTGTTGAGACGCGCACTATAAATCCCTCCTGTGAAATATATTGCATACCACATGTAATTATGCCTTAGCATTATAATATCTATAACTATAAAAAGAAAGATTGCGATTTCGCTTTTAAGGTATACTTCAAATGCTTTTATATTTTTTTAAGGAGTGATAGTAATGATTCTCGTCACGGGAGGAGCTGGGTATATCGGCAGCGTGGCGGTTCTTGCCTTGCAAAAAGCTGGTTTTGAAGTCGTTGTTCTCGATAACTTCAGTCGGGGACATAAAGATCTCGTCTTTTCTCGCCATGTCGCCGAAGGTGATTTAAGAAATGAGACATTTGTACAAAAGGTATTTGATTCTTATCCTATCGAGGGAGTTCTTCATTTTGCTGCTTTAAGTCTTGTCGGCGAATCAATGAAAGAGCCTGAATTCTATTATTGGAATAATGTAACAGGAACACTCAATTTATTAAGGGCTATGAGAAAACATAATGTTTCTACTTTTGTCCTCTCTTCAACTGCAGCAGTATACGGAGAACCAGAAGAAATTCCTGTTTCAGAAGAAGCTCTTAAAAAGCCAACAAATGTATACGGAGAGACAAAACTTTTTCTTGAAAGTGTGCTAGATCGATATCATGATGCATATGGGCTAAAAAGTATCGCTTTCCGTTACTTCAACGCAGCAGGAGCCGACCCGCAAGGTCGTACTGGAGAGGATCATAGCCCTGAGACCCACCTCATCCCTCTCGTACTAGACGTAGCTTTAAATCGCCGCCCATCAATTACTGTTTTTGGACAAGACTATCTAACACAAGACGGTACTTGTATTCGTGACTATGTACATGTTACTGACCTTGCCCATGCGCACGTATTAGGGGTGCAACGTTTACTTTCTGGTCAAGCAGAAAGAGAAACATATAATTTAGGAAATGGGAACGGTTATTCAGTTCTTGATATCATCAAAACAGTACGAAAAGTAACCAAGCACCCTATTCCTGTTATCGAAGGTCCAAGACGTTGGGGGGATCCAGCAAAACTTGTTGCTTCTTCGAAAAAAGCTATGGATGTTTTGGAATGGGAACCTCACTATGCATCCTTAGAACAAATTATAGAAACAGCATGGGTATGGCATCAGAAAAGATTTAAATAGGTTACAAATATAGAAATAAACATGGGGCTAACAGATATATCTTCGGATCTAATCTAATTATTCTCGCCCCATGTTTTTATGTATTAATGCTTACCTTTTCCCTTCCATATGAATGTACTAATAATCTTTTAAGTTCATGACTTTAATTTTCTAGCTCTCAGGAATTTTTAATTGACATCTCTATAATCTCTAGTATAGTTGGGATAAAATATAATATAAAATATCGTATAAAATAATTGATCCACTAGATTACCAATTAAAAATAAAGAAGGAAGGTGGGTTTTTTGTCTTTAGCCCAATTAAGCCCTATCAGCTCTGATGGAGAAAAAACAATAAAACAAAAGGTGTTAGAGAGCATTAGGGATGCCATTATGAGAGGCTATTTTGAGAGTGGACAACAGTTGCGCCAAGATGAAATTGCCTTCCAGCTCGGAGTAAGTCGCATTCCCGTTCGAGAAGCCTTAATGCAACTGGAAACAGAGGGGCTTGTTACCTTTTATCCTTATAAAGGAGCTATCGTATCTACTCTTTCCCCTGATGAAGCCAGAGAAATTTTTGAAATTCGTTTTATTCTGGAATCTGAAGCCCTGCGTTTTGCCTTTCCCCAGCTTACAGATGAAGTTCTTGATGAAGCTGAACAACTTATAGAAGAGGCTGATTCAGAAAAGGATTCTGCAAATTGGAGTGATCAAAACTGGAAATTTCACTCTTTCCTCTATCTTTATGCCAAAAGACCACGCCTTCTAGCAATGATTGAATCTTTAAACCAAAACGTTGATCGTTATATTCGCATTTATCTGAGAACTCTTAGTTTTCAATCTGAATCTCTTGAAGCTCATAGGCAGCTCATTGCGGCATTACGTAATCGAGATATTGAAAAAGCGGTATCTCTGCTAAAGGCACACTTAAAGAATGCAGAAAATCACATAATTCAATATTTAACGCGATAAGTGAATTTTGTGGAGACATACATTTTCTATGCTAAATCTCTTTACTATCAAGGAGGATCCTATCAATGAATCATCATGAACGAATTGAACACGCTATTGCTGGAAAAGAAACTGATCGTTTACCCTACAGCTTATGGTGGCATTTCCCAAACAAAGACAGAATGCCACGAAGATTGGCTGAACTTTCCATTCATTATCAGGAAATGCTTGATCTTGACTTTATTAAGTATATGCCTTACGGAATGTTCTCCACTGTTGACTGGGGATCTGATCTCAAGGTATTTGAAGGCTTCGGAGAGCCGCCTGTAGCTGCAAACTTCCCCATCGCTACACCGGAAGATTGGGATAAAATCACACCGAGATCTGGAACTTCTGGAGAATACTCCATCGTTCTTGAATCCCAGCGCATTGCTCTTGAAGAGCTTCATTGCCAGGTGCCAATTATACAGACAGTTTTCAGCCCTCTTATAACTGTAGTAAAGATGGCCGGAGAAGAGACATTAAAGAAACATTTAGAGGAGTGCCCCGAAAAAGTTCATAAAGGACTCGAAATTATTACAGAAACGACTAAAGAGTTCGCATTGGCAGCAGTAGAAAATGGTGCATCTGGCGTATTCTTTGCAACACAGATGGCAAGCCACGATCGTTTGAACAGTGCCCAGCTTGAAGAGTTTATGAAAAAGTATGATCTTGAAGTTCTTAATGCGATCAAAGATAAGTCGTGGTTTAACGTTCTCCACATTCACGGCACGAATGTCTATTTTGAAGAACTTTTCGACTATCCGGTTCAGGCTTTCAACTGGCACGATAGAGATGATGGCCCTGCAATGAACGATGTCAGAACAAAGACCGACCGTTGCTTCTGCGGTGGCTTAAGCCATAAAAATACTCTCCCTAACGGAACAGGGGAAGAGCTTCGTGCTCAGGTTATGGATACATGGAAGCATAACAACGGTAAAGCTGTAATCTTCACTCCCGGATGCGTAGTCGATCCTAATACGCCAGAAGATCGCTTAATGCTTCTGAAAAAATTCGTTGAAGAGACAGCAAAATAAATTTACAGAGAGAAGGAGTTTACATATGATATCACTCAAAAAATTTCTCAAAGAAGAGGTTAAACCTGCATTAGGGTGTACTGAGCCCGGTGCGGTGGCTTTGGCTGTCGCTCGGGCTACGGAAGAGTTACATAACGCTCCCGTGGATTCTATTAAAGTATTGGTCAGCGGTAACATTTTTAAAAACGGAATGTCTGTAGGCATTCCGGGAACAAACGGACTTCGAGGAAACACCATAGCGGCCGCTCTAGCTGCTCTTTGTGGCAAAAGCGCTTTGGGCCTTGAGGTTCTTAAAAATTCCACAGAGAACGACGTTCAGAACGCTCAGAAAATGGTTTCTGATGGGAAGGTACAGGTTCTTCCTGACGCTGACCGAAATGGAATCTATGTAAAAGCCGATGTAAAGAGCAAAGATACAACTGCAACATGTACTATTGAAGGCAGTCATACGGGCATTGTAGAGGTAACACTTAATAATGATGTGGTTTTCTCTACCAAGTCAAACAATTCTACTGATAAAGCAGAAACTAAAAAAGAACTTTCCGCTGCCCAGGAAATATCTCAGATGCCCTTTTCCTCTGTTGTTGCTCTTGTTCAAGAAATGGATGATGAAGATGTTGCTTACGCTCTCAAGGGAGCAGAGATGAACATGACGATTGCTGAACAAGGCTTTGATGAGAATCAAATGCAAGGTTTAGAGGTAGGCAAAACTCTGAGGAAATCAGCCGCTGATTGGAAAACAATGGATCACTCCCTTAAAATTCGTGCTATCAGTGCTGCTGCCTCCGACGCTCGTATGGCCGGAGCCCCCTACCCTGTCATGAGCAGTGCAGGAAGTGGAAACCACGGAATTACTGCCATTCTTCCCATCTATATTTTGGGACGTGAGTTAGGAAAAAGTGATAGAGAGATTGCTGAAGGAATCATTTACAGCCATCTTTGCACCAGCTTTGTAAAGAGCAGAATGGGCCGTTTGAGTCCTGTTTGCGGTTGTGCCGTTGCAGCCGGTGCCGGTGCAGCTGGAGGTCTCGTGCATCTTATGGGTGGCTCTGAGGTTCAAGCAGCCAAAGCCATGGAACTTGTTCTTGGAAACCTCGTCGGAATGCTCTGCGACGGAGCTAAAGAAACATGTGCATTAAAAGTTGGAACAGGCGCTTTCGAAGCTGTTCAAGCAGCTGAGCTCGTTATGAATGGTCATCATATCGAAATGAGCCAGGGTGTTATTAACGAAAAGATTGAAGATACTGTCGCCAACGTTGTTGCCGTCAATGCCAAAGGGATGAGAGACGTAGATAGAATCATTCTCGATATTATGGCTTCTCGTACTGCCTGCTAAATTGAGTGATATCATACAGTACAAGAAATAGATATTAAAAAGGGAGCGGATTTTTGAAATCCGCCCCCTTTTTCCTTTTCAGTCTTTTTAACGGTCGTCTTCCTCTTGTGGTGAAATAACAGCTCCTCTTCCAAGTCTTCGGAAGAGCAATTCACGTAATTTGATCACTTCTTTCTTACGCAAACATTCAATGATCATATCGTGAACTTCAACACTGGCTTTCATCTGCCAATCCCGATAAAGCCATCTATCAAACGAACAACGAATTTGATAAAAAAGATTTCTAAGCATTTTCTGAGTCCATATACAATTATCCTTTGCAAGAGAGCAAAGATAGACATGGAAAGTCATCTCTTTCTCAGCAAATTCGAATGCTTTCTTCTCTCCTAAAACGTCGCTATTTATAATCGCATATAACTCTTCATTCAGTTCTTCAAGATGCTCTATTTCCTCGTCACTTGGTCCGCCCTCTACAATAACAGCTTCCAAAATGGTATGTTCCAAAAGAACACGAAGCTTAGTTATTTCTGTAAAATCTTCCTCGCGGAAAGTCGAGACAAACCAGCCCTTATATCTTATGGAAGAAATTAAACCTTGCTCTTCAAGTTCATTTAATGCTTCTCGAACTGGGGAGCGACTTATACCCAAAATACGAGAAAGTTCTCTTTCATTGATTTGATCTCCACACCGTAAAGTCTTTTTTTCAAAAACCTGTTCTCGTATATAGCGAGTAACGAGATCTTTCAATTTCCCCTGAGAATGGGATTGGCGCCTTTGATTATCTGCCATTAATATTTCCCCCGTCTTGGTCGATTAATCGGTCGACCAAGATTAAAATATCATCTATGAATACAGTGGTCAACCTAAAAATCTGTTAATTAGCATCAATTACAAACTGCACAAAGAGAGCTGTTCCGTAAGGAAGAGCTTCTTCAGGGAAGATAAAATTCCCCTTATGAAAAACAGGAACGTTTTTCCCAGGAACGCAAATTCCCATTCTGGCAAAAACGCCTTGTGGAACAACCTCAAGGTATCTGGAAAAGTCTTCGGACCCCATCGCAGGGATATCTATATATTTAACGTTCTCTGATCCAATGACCTTTTTGGCGCTTGTGCGAACAATCTCAACAACTTCTGGAGAATTGCTCAGCGGAGGAACTCCATAATGATAGTCAAGCTCCGCCTTACATTTATAGCTAGACGCTACACCCTCAATAACGTCGCGAATACGCTGTTCTATGGAATTTCTTACTTCCATATTCTGGCATCTGATAGATCCCGAAAATTCAACAGTCTCGGGAATAATGTTTTTGGCAGTACCACCATGTATCTCACAAATGGAAATAACAAGGTTATCAAGAGCATCGATTTGACGAGTAATAATACTCTGAATAGCCATAACACAATTTGAAGCTGCCAGAATCGGGTCGCAGCCTATACGATGAGGATATGCTCCATGACCACTCTTCCCCGTAATTTTTGCGGTAAAGAAGTCTGATGAAGCCATATAAGGTCCTTCTCTAAGAGCTATTTCTCCTACATTGTAAGAAGAATGTCCATGGAGACCCAAAATGTAATCCACTTTCGGATTATCAAGAACACCCTGATCTATCATATATTTCGAACCGTCAAGATTTTCTTCTGCTGGCTGGAAGAGAAGTTTGACTGTTCCAGAGAAACGATCCTTCATTGACATGAGCAGTTTGGCTGCCCCGAGCAACATCGCTGTATGGCAGTCGTGTCCACAAGCATGCATTACACCTGAAACAATCGACTTATCGGGAATATCGGTTGTCTCCTGAATGGGAAGAGCATCCATATCGGCACGAAGAGCAATAACTTTTCCTTCCCCTTTTTTCTCACCTTTTATAATTCCCAAAACGCCAACATTAGAACCAAGGGGAATCATTTCTACTCCCATTTTTTTCAGTTCGGACTGAACAAAGGCTGTTGTTGCAAACTCTTTCATGCTCAGTTCTGGTTCTCTGTGAATTTTACGTTTTGCCTCAACTATATACTCTTTTATCTCAAGAGCTTTCTGAAGAATTTCAGAAGCCATCACAATCGCCGTCCTTTCGTTATTTCATACATCCTTACAGAATAGTGAGTTCCTTCGGAAAGAGATTGATAACCTCTCGTCCTGATTCTGTTAACATCACCAAATCCTCTATACGAACTCCAAATTTTCCTTCGAGATAAATTCCCGGTTCTATGCTGAAACAGTTGCCCTCAACAAGAGGAGTTTCATTTGCCTGAGAAATATAGGGACTCTCCTGACCATCCATACCAATACCATGTCCTAAACGATGGGTAAAAGCTTCTCCGTATCCATGTTCAGTAATAATATCCCGAGCTGTGCTATCAATATCCTTGGGGATAGCCCCTATCTGAACTTTTTCTTCTGCGGCAAGTTGAGCTTCCAAGACAATTTCATAGACTTTCCTTTGTGTATCTGTAGGAGCCCCAACAAAGAATGTTCTGGTCATATCATGGCTATATCCATCGTACCATCCGCCAGAATCTACCATCACTATGTCTTGTTTTTCTATAAGGCGATTGTTATCTCTTCCATAATGGGCTCTGCCGCTGTTAATACCCGAAGCAACGCAAGGTACGCGAGGAGAACCGCCATGAGATTCATGAAAATTCATAATAAATTTAATGATGTCTCTCTCGTATATACCAGGCCGAATATATGTAGTGAGAGCTTCCATCATTTTATCGTTCATGGAAGATGCTTTTCTCATAAGTTCTAATTCTTTTTTATTCTTAATGGAACGCATAGGTGCCAGAAGGAAGAAACCGTTAACACACTCCACATTTAATCCCTTTACTGCATCAATCATGTCGCCGGCCTCTATTCCTCGAGAAAAGGCAATTCGGCAAGAAGAAGAGAGACCTACAAGCTGAAGTCCCTTTTTAAATGCGCCTTGGAACCAGTCAGTGTCATTCCATTCCAAAATAGGAATATCGTCTTCGATACTTTTCATATCTGTTCTGTGAAGAGAGGGGCATAAGAAAAAACTCTTTCCTTCTCTGGTAACAAGAGCACCTTTCAGCCGTGAATCTGGATGAAAGTTTAATCCGGTCATATATTTCAAATCAGAAGAGGGGGCAAGAAAAACAGCGTCCAGCTCTTTTTGGTTTAGAAGTTCCACTAGTGTTTGGAAACGATTATGATCTATCATTTTTTCCTCCTGCTATTCCTCTGATCATGAGGTTGCCAATAAAGCCGAAAAACCTGCTTCGCCTTGAATACAAGGCGAAGCAGGATTCATAAGATCAATTGCTCGGAGAAAGAAAAATTAATCTGCTAAAGAAAGGTTCCCCAAGTAATTCAAACGACCGTCGTAAAGGTCTTCTACGCCTACCAAATCTTTTCTGGCGCCATACAATTCGTGAGGCACTGCAAGAACAACAACAGGGTGAAGAACATCAAGTCTATCCCATGCTTTCTGGAAGAGCTCTGTTCTCTTTTCAGTATCTATTGTTATATTCGCTGTATCGATATATGTATCAAGTTCTTTATCGCTCAATAATGTCCAGTTTGAAGAGTTGACGTTTGAAGAATGGAAAAGAGGAAGCCAATACTGTCCAGCGTCGCGGTTTGTCTGCATTCCCCATCTGCTGATAAGAAGATCGTGTGTATGTTTCTTCACGTGATCGTCAAATACAGCTGATTCGAAAACCTGGATATTAACTTTAATACCTATCTGAGCAAGCATAGACTGAATGACTGTAGCTCCATTTACCTGATCTTGGAAATTGCTGACCCAGAGCTCTAATGTCATGCCATCTGGATAACCTGCTTCTTTAAGAAGTTCTTTCGCCTTCTCAAGGTTGTAGGGATATGTCTTCACATTCTCCGGGCTAAAGGTACAGGCAGAAAGCAGTGGCCCGTTGGGAATAGAAGAGGTTCCCTGGTAGACAACAGCGTTATAAGCCTCTTTATTAACAGCATACTCAAGAGCAAGGCGAACCTTAGGATCGTTAAGAGGTTTCTTCTGTGTATTCATATCAAGGAAAGTCAAAACAAGTCCCGGAGCTTCTACAACTTTAACCTTTTCAGACTCTTTCAATCTCTGGCAGTCATTGGGTGGTACAGAGTAGATCATATCTACTGTGCCTGTCTCAAGAGCAATAACTCTGCTGCTATCGTCAGGAAGAACGAGAACATTGAAGTTCTTGAAGTTCGGTTTTTTGCCGTGATAGTCTTCAAAGGCTGTGAGTTCAATTCGCTCACCTTTTATCCAGCTCTTAAATTTGAAGGGGCCTGTTCCTACTGGGTTACGGAAATACTCTTTGCCACCTTCTTCAACGGCTCTTTTACAAAAGATACTGGCGTAGGGGTGCTTCATAGAGTCAAGCCAGCCACCAACAGGACCGCGGGTTCTTACAATCACCGTATATTTGTCGATAATCTCAAATCCCTCAGGATCTATGAATTTGCCCTTTGACTTGGCGAAAACAGATTCAGATGTCGTTACACGCTTCAGAGAATACACTACATCTTCTGCTGTAAGTTCATCTCCGTTATGGAACTTTACACCTTTTTTGAGATAAAACTTGTACGTGTGATCGTCAAGAATTTCCCAACGCTCAGCCAACACCGGAACCAATTTTTTGGTTTTACCATCTACTGTTACAAGAGGCTCATTAATATGTTTAGTAACAGCAAATGACATGGTGTCCATAGCCTTCTGAGGATCGAGGCTTTTCGCGTCTCCCGGAAGACCGAGAGTGAAAGTATCCATCGTAGCAGCGAAACCAGCGGTTGCGACTACGAGTAACATAGCTGCAGCAAAGAACAAGTGTAAAAATTTCTTTCCCTTCATATCCCTTCACTCCTTAAAAAGTAGTAAGTAATGCCAAACAAAAGTGAGTAAAATCAAATTTTACCGCAAAGCATCAAGTGTCGCGGCTGCCATCACCTCCATGCCAATAGGAATAGCTCGATCATCTATATAAAAATCTATTGAATGTGTTGGGCAATGGGGCCCACCAGGAGTTCTGACTCCTAATCTGAAAAAAGTTCCAGGAGCCTTTTCCAAGAAATATGCGTAATCCTCCCCTCCCATAGCGGGTGAAGGCAAATCTACAACTCTCTCAACTGATTCAATATCACGACAAACTCTTCGAACGCGATTTACCCATTCCTTGTCAACGCATGTCGGGATTATATTGGGCGTTATTTCCACTGTGACTTTTGCTCGTAACGCTTGCCCAACATTCGTCGCAATTTCTCTGACTCGCCGATGGAAACGTTCCTGCGTCGTTTTGCGGAGATAACGAATGGAACCCTCAATAACGACGGGACCTCCTATATAGGCATTTGATATTCCACCTTCGATGCGACCAAAAGTTACAAAAGCACAATCGGTAGGAGCCAGCTCTCGTGAGCCTAGACTCTGAAGTGTGGTCACTATGGTTGAAGCTGCCAGAATTGTATCGACTCCATAGTGAGGATATCCACCATGAGCCTGTTTACCCTCTACAGTAATCTTTATTCGGTCAATACCAGCAGTCATGAAGTCATCTCGAACGCCTATTTCTCCCAGGTATATATCTGGAAGGGCATGGAGGGCCAACACTCCATCAACGTGGGGATTTTCCATTACTCCTGCTTCTATAAACTCTTTACCACCGCCTGAAAGCTCTTCGGCATGTTGAAAAAAGAATTTCACACACCCTGAAAACTGATCCCGCAATTCACTGAGGAGCCAGGCTGTACCAAGCAAAATAGCAGCATGAGAATCATGGCCACAACCATGAAAAACTCCATCTTTTTTAGAAGCATATGAGACTCCGGATTGTTCTTGAATCGGCAATGCGTCAATATCTGCACGAAGACCAATACAGCGCTTTGGCCCGTTTCCCGTTCCATAAAGTTCAGCACAGATACCCGTTTTGCTTCTTCCGATTCTTTGAATTTTATCGACATTAAAAGAACGAAGTTTCTCTTCTATCAAATTGGATGTCTCAAATTCACAAAAACCTAATTCAGGGTTCTGATGAATCTGATGTCTCCACTCAATGACATCTTGTGCAAATTCCTGAACCTTCTGAGCAAGGATAGAGTTCATTTTTTGATCTCCTTTATTTCTCTTTGCTGAATATAGGCCACTGCTTGCCTATAGACATGCTCATCGGGGCAATAAATTCGCATAAGAGTGCCTTTTGTTCCTTTCAGGAAGATAACGTGCATTGTATCCATTGTCTGGAAGCAACGCACGTCACTTCATTGAACTTTTTTGGTAACGTTACGTTTAAACTTCTCTATAGCGTTTACTTGAAAGGGACGCCAGTGCATACTCTCTCTCAAAGAAAACCTCTTCCCTTTCATGCTTTCGCTATATGCATACTCAGGGTCGAATCGATAGAGAACCACGTAATGATTTGGGAAAAGCAAAAAAGCAACAATCAAAAAAGCTCCAACTACGAAAGCAACAAGATAATTGGCAAAAAGAACAGCAGAACGAATATATGCCCCACTCATCGACTTGCCGAAAAATGCCTGAAGCAAAACGACAAGAACAACAGCAAGGCTCCACAAAATCACGGAAGAAATTCCCATATCTAAAAGTATGAGAGGATTTGTTCCTATGGGTACACCTGTAAACCATCGCATGTGTTCTGATGTCTGTTCGGCATTTGAGCGCATAATTTTTCTCCGTTATTTATGACGTTCTAGATGTTTAGTAAAGTGACACGAAACGAAGTGCCCTGGTTCTATCTCATTAAGAAGCGGCGTTTCCTTCGTGCATATATCCTGACGATAGGCACAACGTCCTGCAAAGCGACATCCAGCTGGAGGATCAATTGGACTGGGGACATCACCTTCAAGCAATATTCTTTTCTTTTTGTTGTCTAAATCCACAACGGGAACAGCTGAAAGTAAAGCCTGCGTGTAGGGATGAAGCGGTTCTTTAAAAAGTGCTATATTTTCAGCCTTTTCAACAACCTGCCCCAAGTACATAACAGCCACTTCATCAGAAACGTAACGAACAACACTCAAATCGTGAGATATAAACAGATAGGTGTACTCACGTTCTTTTTGCAAATCGCCAAGCAAATTGAGAATCTGAGCCTGAATGCAGACATCAAGCGCCGAAACGGGTTCGTCAAGCACTATAAAATCAGGATCAAGAGCAAGGGCCCTGGCTACTCCAATGCGCTGACGACGACCACCGTCAAGCTCATGAGGAAAAGAAGTAGCAAGCCTCTCGGCAAGTCCTACCGTATCCATTAATTTTTTAATTTTGGCATCTATCTCTTTTTTGCCTGAGCATGTCTTGTTAATCAACAATGGTTCGGCAATAAGCTGAGAGACAGACATTCTCGGATTCAATGAAGAGAAGGGATCCTGAAATACGATCTGAGCTCTTTTTCTGAATTCGTTTCTTTCTTCTTTGTTATATTTAAGAGTATCTTCTCCATCAAAAAGAACTTCTCCGCCCGTTGCTTCAATAAGACCAATGACAACTCTTCCCAGTGTTGACTTTCCACAACCGGATTCTCCGACTAATCCCAGAGTTTTCCCCCTTGGGATCGAGAGGTTGACATCATCTACGGCATGTAAAAGGCCCTTATGGACGTTGAAATATTTCTTAAGATGCTTAATCTCTATGAAAGTTTCTGTTTTTTCGACCTGTGCACACACTACGGCCGCCTCCCTTCAACACCCAATGGGAAATAACAATCGACAAAGTGATTGGGCTCATACTCTTTCATGCCACAAGCTTTTTCGTGGCAAATATCCCGAGCATAGGGACAACGGGGGGAGAAACAGCACCCCTTCGGCAAATCGGTAGGATCGGGCGGCAACCCAGGAATAACATGTAATTTTTGGCTAATATCACTATCAAGGCTAGGGACAGCATTAAAAAGGCCCTGTGTGTAAGGATGCATGGGTTTACTGTACAAACTCCGAATATCTGAATACTCGACCAAACGGCCAGCGTACATAATCGCTACGTCATCGCAGATCTCAGAAACAATTCCCAAATCGTGGGTAATTAAAATCAATGACGTGTTAACAACAGACTGAAGTTCTTTAATAAGCTCCAAAACCTGTGCCTGTATTGTTACATCGAGAGCCGTAGTTGCTTCGTCTGCAATCAAAAGACTTGGCTTACATGCAAGAGCAATGGCAATACCTACCCTTTGGCGCATTCCGCCGGAAAACTGGTGAGGGAAATCCTTTGCTCGTTCTGTGCGTATTCCGACAAGCTTCAACATTTCAAGAGCACGTTCGTGAGCTTGCTCTTTATTTAAGTCAGAATGGAGTGAAATCATTTCCATTATTTGTTCTTCAACAGTCATAATGGGGTTAAGAGAGGACATGGGATCCTGGAAAATCATAGCGATCCTGTCTCCACGAATATGCCGCATTTCGGCTTCGGTCATTTTCATAATATCCTGACCTTCGAAAATGATTTCTCCGTTTGTTACTTCTCCAGGAGGAGATTGAATAAGGCGAAGGACGGCAAGAGCTGTGGTAGTCTTACCCGCTCCAGTCTCACCAACGAGACCAAGAGCTTTTCCCTTGCGCAGAAAAAGATTCAGGTTATTTACAGCTTCGACAACACCCGAATCTGTATTAAAACGCACGGAAAGATTGCGAATATCAAGAAGGGGAGAGTTATCATCTACCATGTTCGTCATTTTAGTACACCTACCGTTTCTGCTTCGGATCAAGGGCATCCCGAAGTCCATCGCCAACGCAGTTCAAAGCCATAATGGTGATCATAATTGCCAATCCGGGAGCAATACTTAAGTACGCACTGTTTCTGAGATACGGTCTCGCAGCAGAAAGCATTCCACCCCATTCCGGATAGGGAGGCTGAATACCCAAGCCAAGGAAACTTTATGTAGCTGCAAAAAGTATTGCGTTTGCGACACTGAGGGTAGACTAAACAATCAGGGGTGCCGCACAGTTTGGCAATATATATAACAAAATGATGCGCGTATGACTCGCGCCCATAGCCCGCGCCGCTTCAATAAACTCCATTCCCTTTATCGAGAGAACGGAAGCTCTCATCAGACGGGCAAAACGAGGAATTGATGTTATACCAACAGCTACCATCAGGTTGAACAGACCAGGCCCAAGGGCGGCAGATATAACGATTGCCAAAAGTATGGTTGGGATAGCAAGTTGGATATCCATGATACGCATCAGGAAGTTATCAATTTTGCCACCAAAATATCCGGCAATAGCTCCGATAGCACCACCTGCAATAAGAGAAATTGAAACAGCGATCAGACCGACTTGCAAAGAAACCCTTGAACCGAAAATAATTCGGCTGAGAACATCTCGCCCAAATTCGTCGGTTCCCAAAAGATGGGTCGTGGAAGGCGGTTTACGGATCATCATGTAGTCTTGGTCAGCATAACCATAAGGAGCAACTTGATCTGCAAATATGGCCATACCTATCAATATGAGAAGAATAACAATACCAAGCACTGCAAGATAGTTTCTTCTCAACCGTATAAGGGTATATTTCATCATAGAATTATTTTTAAACATTGAGCTTCCCACCTCTATTTCACATGAATACGAGGGTCAACAAACGCGTAGAGGATATCTGCCGTTAAGTTGACAAGGCAGAACGCGATAGAAATAAAGAGAACGCCACCTTGAATGATGGGATAGTCGCGCATATTAATAGCCTCTAACATGAGACGGCCCACGCCAGAGATGGAGAATATAGCTTCTGTAACAATAGAACCGCCAAGAAGCATTCCAAATTGCATACTAATGATGGTAAGAATGGGAATCATGGCATTTGGCAAAGCGTGGCGCATAATGACGATACTCTCTTTTTGACCCTTGGCACGAGCGGTACGAATATAGTCTGAGTGAATAACCTCTAGCATGCTCGACCTTGTTATTCTGGCTATGAGGGCTACGGCAGATCCGGACAACGTAATAATGGGCATAACCATCTGGCTCACCGTATCGAATCCCATGGATGGCAACCATCCGAGATACACTGAAAAAGCAAGAATAAATAGAAGGCCACTCCAGAAAGTAGGCATAGAAACACCGAGAAGGGTTATAAGGGTCGTAATACTATCCAAAATAGAATATTGACGTATTGCGCAAATAACCCCCAATGGGATTCCCACCAAAGTACTAAAAGCAACAGCCCAAAAGGCTAGTTTCATAGTTACCGGAATGCGTGAAGCCAACTCCATAGAAACAGGGCTCTTCATCGCGTACGAGTACCCAAGATCTCCATGGAAAACTGCCCGATAAAGATAGCGCCCCAACTGAACAAAGAATGGGTCATCCAAACCTCGTTCAGCACGGAATGCTGCGACAGTCTCGACGGTCGCCTCTTGACCAAGAGCAATTTGCGCAGGATCTCCAGGAGTAAAGTACAAAATCGTGAAGATGATAACCATGACACTTAGAACAACGGGTATGAGTAGCAAGATTCTTCGAAAGACATACCTAAGCACAAATAACCACCTCTCACTAGAAGCATGATTTATATATAGAAAAGCGCGCTCAAAAAAACTTCTGTATGCTTTTTAGTCAAATGGTCGACCGGTCGACCATTTGAAAATTAGTCTATCACGCTCCATAACACCGGTCAATTAAAATCGATTTTCCAACTCTCTTATCTTTCTTTATTGAAAAGAGACGATTATTTAGGAAGGAAACCTCCTTTTAGAGAAAAGCCCTTTTACACATTATGTAATGTTTTACTATTTTGTCTAATTTTCAGGAGCAACTGCTGAACCGCTGCGCCGAAATGACCCCACTCCTTTTATACTACCGTTTTCTTGAACTTCAATCATATTTAATCCCCCGAAAAACATATCCGGATACTCATAGACTTTGACAACGTGTCCAAAAAAGTTCTGAAGGCAATCAACTGTCTTCGTTGAAAAGCCCTTCTCCATTCGCAATTCTGGATATAGAACATAGCCTACAAACTTTGGAGACTTTACAGCATCTTCTAAAGACATATCAAAATCAATAAGATCGACAATAATCTGAACGAGGGTAGAAACGATGCGACCTCCGCCAGGAGTTCCGAGAACCCAAGCAACCTTTCCGTCTTTTTCAATAATTAACGGCGCGATTGTTGTTCGTGGACGTTTGCCACCTTCCAGATAAAGAGGAGCACCATATGTAGCATCTCCACTAAAATTATTTAACTCATTATTAAGGAAGAAACCGTTAATCCAATATCCTGTTCCGAAAAAATCAGATATGGTCTGAGTACATGAAACAACGTTCCCATCTTTATCCATAACAGCAAAGTGAGTTGTTGTTGGTGATTCAACAGAAAAAGCTTCTTCCTTTTCAATAGATTTCGCACGTGTAGATGTTGTATCTATTTCTTGTAGAAGTACATCCGTAAATCCTTGGTTCTCTTCAAAAGGCAAAGGATTTCCGTATCGTTTTTTCCAACTTTGCGGTAAAGAAGCTTTCGATAAGTTAATTTCCATAAATCGACGCTCTGCATATTTTTTATCTGTCAAAGCTTGCTTAGGTAAAGAACTGAAGTCTCGATCACCAACGTATTTTTCCTGATCCAGAGCTGTCAAAATAAAAACTTCCTGCATGATATGGATTCTGAGGGGATCATCCCAGTCAAAGGCTGACATGTTGAATTTTTCCAAAATATTCAAGGTTTCGATAAGACGCGGACCGCCTGCTGGCATATCTGAAACATAAATATCATATCCACGATATGTTCCATGAAGAGGTACTTTTTCAATTACACGATAGTTTTGAAAATCTTCTTTTCTGAGCCAACCTCCGTTTTTTTTCATAAAAATTTCAATGGAATCAGCAATAGAGCCATTATAGAAAGCTTTTGCTCCTTCTCTGCCAAAGATACGAAGTGTCTCTGCTAAAGAGGGATTTGAATACCAATCTCCTTCCTCCCAAGGTAAAATGCTCTCTTTCAAAAAGCCCTGAGCTGAACGAAGAAGCTTTTCATACTCAAGAGTTACAGCCTGAGCAAACTGTTTATTCACTGCAAATCCATCTTGCGCCAAATGAATCGCCGGTTCAGCAAGTGCTTCCATAGGCATAGTTGCTGCCTTTTGGTGAATGTACTCTAAGGCTGCCGGTAAGCTAAAAACTCCAACACCTTTTAACGTCTGCATTGCCTCTGCAAAAGAAAGACCAGATTTTTCTATGCTTCCATATGTTGCCATTCGCGGCGCCACGCTTCTAAAATCCAAAGCGAAGCGATTGCCATCAGCTGTTCGGGCAACAATATATCCTTCTCCCCCCAAACCTGAACCGTAGGGTTCCACTACACCTAAAGCCAGGCTGACAGCTATAGCAGCATCGAAGGCATTGCCACCCTTTTCCAAAATTTCCGCACCAACTTTGGCCGCATCAAAATTCATAGCGACAACCATACCCTGAGATGAAAGGGCCGTCATCGCCAAAGATGGAGTTGCAATAAATGCAAATGTAAGAGCAATTGCAGAGACGAAAACCACTGCAAAATTTGAAAGTTTCTTCATTAGACTATTCACCTGTTCAGATCATAAAATATTATTTTTCCAAAGTTGAAGTACAAGCAGGACACCGTAATGCCTTTTCTGGAATTTCAGTAAAACAATAGGGACATATTTTAACAGGTGGCTTAGGAGCTGGTGCTGGCGGTCTTCGTAGACGATTTAAATTTTTAACCAAAATAAAAACAGCAAAAGCCACAATGAGAAAGCTGATTACAGAGTTTACAAAAACGCCGATATTCATAGTAATCGCCCCAGCCTCTTGCGCTTGAGCCAAAGAAAGATATGGGCCTGGAGTTGCTCCCTCTCTGAGTACCATAAAGATATCTTTAAAATCCACATTACCAAGCGCCATGCCAATAGGAGGCATAATAACATCCTTCACTAAAGACGATACGACACCTCCGAAAGCACCTCCTATAATGATGCCTACAGCCATATCCATTGCATTTCCCTTAACTGCAAATTCTTTAAACTCCTTTAAAATAGCCATCTCATCCCTCCTTCACTAAAGAAGCATTACAAATAGTATGCCTATTATAAAACTAAAATATAGAACGTGAGTAAGGAAGCATAACGTAAACTTTTTTGAAAACTTCATAAGAATCTTCCCATTTTTTGTTAGAATAAATGAACAATGTTATATGCATTCTCCGGGGGTGAAAATATGAAGCGTTTCTTTATATTATTCAGCGTTGCTTTTCTGCTCAGTTTGTCTTTTCCCCAAGAGGGGTACAGTTTTGATATGTCTCTGTTTAGAGGCCCTAAAATCGAGGATCTGTACCTTGTCATTATTCGTGATCCTGACGCTCAGCTTTTGGCCCTCGAAAAAGATGAAATACAGATGCTTACAGATATTGCCCGTCCCGCTGATATAGAGCGATTATCACAAAATGCATCAATTCAGATGTCATTGGCAAAAGGCTTTCATGGTTTTTTCTTCGGAATGAATCTTCGAATGTTTCCGTGGAATCGGCAAGAACTCAGACAAGCTGCATGGGAAGCTATTCCCCGCGAAAAGATAGTTCGTGATCTCTTCTCAGGTTACGCAGAGCCCCTTTCCACATTTTTACCACCTGCTTCTCCCTACTATGAAAAAGATGTTATTCATTATTTTTCTGATCCGGAGAAGGCTAAAAAAAGGTTGAAAGATGCCGGTTGGACGTGGAATAACAAAGGAATTCTTACAGATCCAGAAGAACACCGAGAGCTACCTCCAATGAAGATGCTCTCTCCCACAGCTCAAGTTTCACCGACAACGGCTGAAATAGCTGAACGGATAGCAACGTCTCTACGTGCAATTGGAATTCCCCTAGAGGTAGAGCCTATGGACTTTTCAGCCATGATTGCCCGTCTTGACGAACGGAAGTTCGATACGTATGTTTTGGCATGGCAAATGACTCGCGATCCCGATTCTCTTTTCGCTTTTTATCATTCTTCCATGGATGTACAAGGCGGCTATAACATTTCTGGAATATCCCATCCTCAACTTGATGATGTTGTATCTCGACTTCGATGGGCCCCTGACGAAGAAGCAGCTCGAGAAGCAGCTTCCGAAAGCCAAAAGCTCCTTTCAGAACTTGTTCCTGTTATTCCAATTTATAGTAGATATTTTATTACGGCGGCCACATCATCGTGGAAGGGATATGTTACAACGTCTTATACGACAGCTGATAATATTTGGAGTCTTTTCCAGTTGGAACCTGCGCAGGGCTCCATGAAACCTCTCCGATGGGTTTTACTTGACGAGCCACGCTCTCTCAACCCCCTTGATACGAGTTCTGCCTACGACTGGAATGTATTGGCCTTTATCTATGATTCTCTTCTCGCTATTGATCCAGAGACGTTAACAGATCTTCCTTGGGTAGCAGAATCATGGTCTGTCGATACCGTGAAAAAAGATAAACATAATGTTACCCAACTTACATTTCATATGAAGAAGGGGATGCTTTGGCAGGATGGACGCCCATTAACCTCATCAGACGCAGCCTACACTATTGAATATCTGAAAAACCATCAATTACCCCGCTATTACGATTCGGTACGAGATGTAGAAAACATTGAAACTCCCGATGCTCAAACTCTTATTGTTACAATGAACTCTACAAGCTACTGGCATCTTCATAACATAGGAGGCCTTCCGCTCTTTCCCCGGCACGTTTTAGAGCAGGTGAAAGATTGGCGGAGCTGGAAACCATCTCAAACATGGCTTGATAAAGAGAAAAAACTAACTCAGCTTATGGGGTCAGGTCCGTTTATCTTTAGAGAATACAGGCCTGGGGAGTATGTACACCTCACGAAGAATCCTCTTTTCTGGCTCTTAAATAACCGGTGACAGAAATGAAAAGCTACTGGTGGCGACGTATCGCAGGTTCTCTGCTCGTCTTGTTTGTGGTTCTCATTTTAAATTTTTTTCTCTTTCGACTTATGCCAGGAGATCCTGTAGCAACCATGCTCGACCCTCGATTCTCTCCTGAGGCGAAGGCAGAACTATCGAAACTTTACGGCCTTGATAAGCCCTTGAGTTTTCAGTTTTTACTTTACCTTAAGCAAATGATAACTTTTAATTTCGGCTACTCCTTTTTAACGGGACGTACCGTATGGGAAGAATTGGCAACCCGTCTTCCCAACACGATTACTCTATTGGGGAGTGCCCTCTTACTTTCAGCCTTTCTGGGAACTTGGCTCGGCATACAGGCGGCTTTAAAACGTGGTAAATGGATCGAAAAGATCGTTCTTTGGAGTGGAGCTGTCTCTTTTTCTTTCCCTTCGTTTTTTGTTCAGTTGCTGCTTCTTCTCATTTTTGCGTATGCCATTCCCCTTTTCCCTTTGCGGGGAAGTGTTTCTGTTCCTCCTCCCATTGGATTCTGGGCTCAGTTAACAGATCATATATGGCACTTAATCTTGCCTGTGGGATCGCTTGTTCTTCTGGGATTCGGGGGATGGGCTCTCTATGTTCGCAATCTTATGGTTAAAGTGCTAAGCGAAGACTTTATTCTTATGGGAGAAGCTCGGGGACTTCCTGAAAAACATATTGTCTGGAATCACGCTTTTCGTACACTGCTTCCTCCTCTTCTAACGATTTTTCTTCTTTCGTTACCTGGCATTATCTCTGGAGCCGTCATTACAGAAACAGTCTTTTCCCTCCATGGGGTAGGCCGTTTTCTGCTGGAAGCCATTACAGGGCAAGACTACCCATCGGCAGGTGCTTCCTTTTATCTTCTGGCCCTTCTCACTATCTTTTGCAACCTTGCCGCTGACCTTCTCTACGGTATAGTCGATCCCCGTGTTCGTTTCGAAAGGAGAGGGCGCTAATGATGAGCCTCTTTCGACGATGGAGTTTTTTACTTCTTCTCTTTATAGCAGTTTTGAGCATTTTGGCCCCTTTTTCATTGTCGGTTTCTCCCAACCAAGAGGTTGCACCACCTTTTTCAACACCATTATGGCTCAAGAGGAATCTTCCTCCCACAATGAAAATAACTCTTTCAGAAAATATCCTGAAAAAAAATATTGCCTGGCCCTACAATCCTCCGACACAAATTCATCTTTCAGGTGAGATAACGCTCTCTGTTCCATCTGCCCTTGTTCTCGAAACTCCGACACAAAAATTTGTTTTGCACCACTTAACTGTTGGGAAAAATACTTTTGACATAGACGGACGAGACCTTTCCTTTAAACAAAGGCTGAATTTTTCTCCTTTCGCCCAGATTCCAAGCGAACTTTTTTCAGAAAAAGGTGAATATATCTTTCGCGTCGAACCTGATTTTTCAGCTCCACCGGAAATGAGAGGAACGATAACATTTGATATTAAGGGAGGACGGTGGGGCCTTTTAGGAACCGATCAACGGGGAAGAGATATTTTTTCGCTCTTCATTGCCGGAATCCGTGTTTCTCTCATTGTGGGAATATCAGCAACACTTTTGGCCTCCCTGCTCGGCCTTTTCTTCGGTTTGATCAGTGGCTATGCCGGCGGCTGGACAGATACCATCATTATGAGGGGTGTCGATATTCTTCTTTCTATACCCATTCTTCCCATTCTTATGGTACTTGCCGCCTATTGGGGAAAGGGATTATGGCAACTCGTTCTTATCTTATCGCTCTTCTCGTGGATGGGAACAGCACGCACTGTCAGAGCCATGACTTTATCTCTCCGCGACAGTAGTTATATAGAAGGTCTTCGTGGTCTCGGCGCGCCGACCTTTTACATTCTCTGGCGACACCTGCTTCCAGAGACTCTTCCACTACTTCTGGCCAACATAGCACTCGGTGTTCCAGGTGCTATTTTAGCCGAGGCGGGAATATCTTTCCTCGGCCTTTCAGACCCCAGAATCATTTCGTGGGGAAGGATGCTTCACGAAGCCCATTCTTTCGGAGCTTTTACCCGTGGAGCATGGTGGATGCTTCTGCCCCCTGGTCTTGGCATAACCCTACTCTGTCTGATTTTTCTTGATCTCGGGAAATTTCTTGAAGAGCAGATTGACCCCCAATTGAAGGGAGCACTTAAACAATGATACAAATCATCGATCTTTCCATTACATATATAACGCCATCAAAAAGCGTATTTGCCGTAAACAACGCCTCACTTTCTATTCCCAAGGGGGAAATCATCGGTCTTGTCGGAGAATCCGGCAGTGGGAAAAGTTCTTTACTTATGGCTATTCCAAGGCTTCTTCCTTCTAATACTGAAGTCTCTGGAGCTATTCTTCTTGACGATCTCGACATTCTCTCTCTTAAAAAAGACACTCTCAATACCATACGTTGGAAAGAGATTGCTCTTATTCCTCAGGGAGCCATGAACTCTTTTACGCCAGTATTAACTATCGGGAAACATATTGAAGAGGTTTTGACGTTTCACATGGAACTTCCACCCCATGCAATAAAGCAACGATGTGAAAGGGTTATGAAAGAAGCTGGGCTTGATGCATCATATCTTAATCGTTATCCCCATGAGCTTTCGGGGGGACAGAAACAACGGGCAGCTATAGCCACAGCCTTAGCATGTAATCCAACGTTTCTTCTTGCCGACGAACCAACTACCGCTTTAGATGTCATTACCCAAAGAGAGATAGTAGAAACACTAGCTACATTAACAAAAGAGAAGGATATGGGGCTTCTTTTCGTCACCCACGACCTTCCTCTTGCTGCCCAAATCTGCGATAAAATCGCCGTTATGCATGAGGGAGAAATAGTGGAAAAGGGTTCTCCTGAAGAAATTGTGAAAAATCCGCACCATGAGCACACCAAACAACTTGTAAAAGCATTACTTCATTTGGAAGGTGAAGAGATATGACAAACACAATTTTAACGGCAAATAAGGTCAGCCTCTTCTACCCCTCAAGAGACCCTAAAATGGAGGGCATTTGGGCCCTCAAAGATATTTCTCTTATTTTGAAGCAAGGTGAAAGCCTCGCTTTAATAGGAGAATCTGGGAGCGGGAAGACATCTTTGCTTAGGGTTATTCTTGGACTCATTCAATCGACGTCAGGGTATGTAGAGCTTTTTGGCGAAAATATCAATACATGCACACACCACTCTTTAATAGAGCTACGTAGGAAATGTGGGTATGTTCCTCAAGATCCTTATGGGAGCCTTCCTCCAACTCTTTCTGTTATAGATGCCGTTGCTGAACCCTGGCTTATAGTTTATGGACGAAAGAGTCGCTTGGATGCGTATAGTAAAGCACGTCACCTTTTACATACGTTAGGTATAACTGAAGAGAGGCTGCTCTTTTCTCAAGTGCGCTTCGGCTTATCTGGAGGTCAACGGCAACGAGTGGCAATAGCCAGAGCCTTGATTCTTGAACCTCGACTTTTGCTCTGTGATGAGCCAACAAGCATGCAGGACGCTTCAACACGAAGTGAAATTATCGAAGTGCTTAACAAGAGGGTAAAAGAGGGAATGTCGATGATATTTGTTACCCATGACCTCTATCTGGCCAGAGCGGCAGCCAGCCACGGCATGGTCTTGCTCAAAGGAGAGTGTTGTGAAGAAAACAGCACAAAAACTCTTCTTACCGCCCCCCAACACAACTACACGAAGGCCCTCGTAGCTGCTCTTCCTACGCTTTCTTCCGCCATACAAAGAGACTCAAGAACAAACCTCCTGCACAACCTATACACCCCATAAAAGCCAACATATTGCCCAATCCGAAGATCGATCCGCCGTAGCTCATAAGAAAGGGGGTAAAGATAAAACCGAACTCGATAAGCAGTGTTCCTGCAGCAACTCCTTTAGGCCTAAGCCTCTCAGGAAAAATATCGGGCATAAGAGCCAATATCATTGGGAACCCAATTCCCATTCCTAAACCATATATTGCTCCCAATAGGAAGAAAGAGTGGTTAGAGGAGGCAAAACGTGTCACGATAACAATAGCCCCCATTAAGGCTATGGTAAAACCGCTGCCAATTTTTCTATCAAGCTTATCCATAAGGCGAATGGCGAAAAGACGTAAAAGAAGGGCAACTCCGGCATTGGCAGCCATAAAGGAAGAAGCAATCAAGCCGCGAGAACGGATAAAAGCCGGCATATACTGTAACGTGGAAGAATTGAGGAAAGACCACGATAAAAGGGTGAGCACAAGAGGCCAGAAACCCGGAACATAAAACATTTCCTTCCAGCTTCCCCAATTTTCTTCTTGTTCAGAGCTACTTTGTGTCAAGTATGTATCCTCTGTCTCTTTACTTTCTTTTTTGAGATCTTTCAATCTCGGAAGCTGTTTTGACACTGCAAATGTTGCTATAGCAATAATTGGAGCAAGAGTCAGGAAGGCAAAGGTTCCTACTTTAGAAAGGAAAAACTCACTCAAAGGAAGCACTGAGAGTTGCGGCAAAACATAGGCAATGGCTATCCACGCATAGAGACTCCCTCGGCGTTCCGAAGGAATACTCAAAGCCTGATACGTGGTTACGGCGACCATAACTATTCCATAAAAAAGCCCCACACTCCCCCGAATAACCATAAGAGAGCTAAAAGAGTTAAAGAAAAGAAAGGGGAGAGAACAAACAAAAAGCAATAGAGAGGCAAAAAGAAGGCTTTTGCGAACACCAATCCTCTCGCTCATCAGGCTTCCAACAGGACGGATCAGAGTTGAAGCCACGCTGAAGATACTCATAAGCCATCCTGTCAAAGCGAGAGAAATACCTTGTTGCTGCAAGGCCACGGGGTACATAAAAAACATAGAAACATAGGCCTGCCCAAGATAGGTTACGAGCCAGCAGAGCCAAAACGTTCTACGATCAAGGGTTGTTGTCACTTCATGTTCATCTCCTGCGACTTCTTTTTCAATGCTGCATCCAAATGCTTACATCGTCTGCGATGCACAAAAGCAGGACACGTACACGCCCTATGAAGAATATCTACGGCGTAATCTTCTGTACCATGAGCGATGAAAAGAGTGTCAGTAATCTGCTCAAGGAGGGAAAGGTCAAATTCAACACTTCGATTTCGCCCTGTTTCTACCTTATCAACCACTTCTACAAATTCTATTGTTTCCATCTTCTTCGCACCGTAGTGGTCGTCTATCGCCTCGTTTGAGAGTCTGTCAGCGTCACTATTTTCATTTCTCGGAACCCATTCATAAGAAAGATTTTTTCCACGCGACAACTCTTGGGCCCTCTGCCAGAGTTCTTTAAGATGAAGGCTATTAATCTTCCATTCCTTATTCATTTGGCAAACAACAAGACGACTATCCCCTCGGATAGTAACACGCTGAAATCCCCTATTATCAATTTCCCGAAGCAACATAAGAAGAGCTTCATATTCGGCTTCATTGTTGGTTTTGGAGCCAAGATAGAGCTTTTGTTGCCAGATAATATGATTATTTTCGTCGTATAAAAGGGCCCCTGCCCCTGCATCGCCAGGATTGCCCCGTGATGCACCATCAAAATGACCTTTAAGCATCGTCAATATCACCATTTTTCTGTCCAATAGACTTGAGAAAACGCAATGTTGCATCTTCCCAGCGAGGCATGTATATACCTAATGTATCGAGAGGGAAAGGATCAAGAGCGCTCATAGAGGGCCTTTGCGCAATGGGTCTGAACTCATCGCTCTGGACCTGATATATATTCTTTGTCACACCAAGCTCTTTCAGCGCAAAAGAAGCCCAATCATATTTGCTGCATCGCCCACTACACGAAAGATGGTAGACTCCCCATGCACGAAGAGATAAGAGATCCATCACTCTTTCAGCAAGGTCTGGAGCATATGTCGGGCTTGATATCTGATCTGATACAACTTTCAATTCGTTTTGTTCCCGACTCAATCGCAAAACCTGTTTCAAAAAGTTCGACTCTTCTTTTCCCTCAGGACCAAAAAGCCAGCTTATTCGTACAATAAGAAATCGATGGATGTGATTTTTAACAAAATCTTCACCCAGAAGCTTTGTTCGGCCATAGACGTTAATTGGATCGGGAGTGTCAGCAATGGTCCATGAACGTACGCTTTTTCCATTAAAAACATAATCTGAACTGAATGTCACAAGGGGAATGTTCTGTTCTTCTGCTGCTATAGCTAAATTTTTAGGGCCAATAGCATTAACAAGATACGCATCTCGCCAGTTCTGTTCTGCCCCATCTATATCGTTCCAGGCTGCGCAATTTATGATTACATTGGGCTGATCTTCATGTATTCGTCGCCGAACTCTGGAAATATCCGTTATATCTAGTTCCTGACGGGAATAGATGGTGAAAGGCAGGTCTTCTTCCTTAAAAAGACGCTGAAAGGCAAAAGCTAACTGGCCGCCACCTCCCGTTATAAAAAACTTCATGCCTCTCCCCTCCCTAGTGGTAGTATTCAAAACATTCTATCACAATGAGAAGGGGATTTTAGAAGAGCTATCTTTCCTTGGCGGCAAAAAAGCGCTCGTAAAGCATGATAACCAGAGTGGTTACCACGGCAAGAACAACGGCTATGGCGTCAGCCCGCCCAATATCTACAGAAACTTCTGAAACGTGAGTATAAATAACAAGAGGAAGTATTTTAACTCCTGTTCCCGTAAGAGCAAAAGCTGTACCAAAAGCTCCCATACTTACCGCGAAAAGAAGAGACGAACCTGCAAATATTGCTGGCCCCAACATGGGCAGAAGAACTTTAAACAGGATAGTGGCACGTGAAGCACCTAAATTCACCGCAGCTTCAATAAGGCTCCAGTTTGCGTTACTCCATGCAGCTGTCATGGTAAGAATCATTCGAGGGATCAAAAAGTAGAGATACGCAACAACAAGACCTCGCCATGTGAAGAGAAAGGCTGAAAATTCTAAAGCATTAATTCCAAAAAGACGACTGAATATCATGGTAATGAAGCCGCTCGTTCCTAAAAGGATAATAAACATGAAACCAATAACGAGGCCACTGAAGGTAAGAGGAACAGCTGTAAGAGCCATAAGAAAACGATGAAGTCTCCCTTTGCTCTTATAAACAACGTATGAAAGAGGTAGTCCGATAACAGTACCTAACACAGCAGTAGAAAGAGAAAGCATAAGGCTTGTTCCCAGAGATTCTCTATAAAGTTTTTTCGTAAAAATCAAAAGATAATTGGCAAGAGAGAAACCTCCATCCACAGTCACACTTTCTCCAAAAACCAAGACAAGCGGATATATAAGAAACACCCCCAACAAAAGAATAAGGGGCATCAGAAATAAAAAAGCTGTGCTTCGTCGTTCCACCTACGTTCAACTCCTTCAAAAAGAGGGAAGCGGCAAAAAAGAGAGCCGCCTCCCTTATTTATTGCTATTTCTAGTTTTCGCCTAAAACCTTGCTTCCCCATTTCTGGGCAGCTTCTTTCTGAACTTTCTGAGCGGCAACCCAGTCTACATTCTTCGCCTTCTCGTACTCAGAAGCAGGAAGGAACTTATCTACAACTTCTGCAGGAAGCTCTACGTCGTCACGAATAGGACGTACATATCCTTTGGCAAAGGTCTGCTGGCCTTCGTCAGAAAGAATGTAGTTCAGCCACAATTTAGCACTGTTTGGATTGGGAGCACCTTTGGCCATGCTTATGGCATAAGGAGATGTAATTGTTCCTTCTTCTGGAATCACTATTTCTACGTCATCACCAAGACCGGCAATATATTTTGCACGATATCCGTTCCAGTCGTAGGTAATCCATACTGGAATTTCTCCCTTAATGAACTTATCAAAGGGCGTAGTCTTCTCGATCATACGTACATTATTGCTCTTTTGAAGTTCGGCAAGATAGTCGATACCAGGGTCAAGATTCTCTATAGATCCACCATGAGAATAGGCTGTAGCAATTACGATTGCATATCCGATTCCAGCTGTTCGAGGATCAAGATATACGATGGATTTTTTAAATTTGGGATCAAGAAGAGCCTTCCATGAAGTAGGGGCCTCTTTTACCAATCTCTTGTTGACTACGAAAACTACAGTCCCTTTGTGAATAGAGAACCAGTTTCCTTCGGGATCTCTAAGGATTTCAGGAATTTTATCGAAGTTCACTGGTTTGTAAGCCTGAGTTACGCCTCGTTCCTTTGCAAGGGCACCGAAAGGCATAAAGTAATACGCTGTGTCAGCCTGAGGGTTATTAAGCTCTTTCTCAAGGCGAACAACAGTAGCTCCACTGCCCAGGTCGTTATAAACAAGTTTGATACCATAACGGGCTGCAAAACCATCGAAAAGGCCCTTCCAGTTAGCCCATGTAGGCCCTGTATCGTAACTGCTCAAACCTTTTTCCTGTTTTGCCATTTCCCAAAGTTCCTTTTCTCCAGCATACATTTCCTGGTCAAAAGCAAATGCTGCCCCACCAACAAATGTAGCTAAAGCCATTACTAAAAGAGCTAGAATAGCTATTTTTTTCATTGTTTCTACCTCCCTTGATATTTTTTATTTTTATTCTAGAACGTGCCCATCTTCCGGAGTAAAAGTCAAATGAATGGTTGAGCCCATTTCAACAGAAGTCGTTTGCATGTTAAGAGCATCAACCAATAGGCGTTCTTCGCCTATTGCCACGGCAATACGAGAAAGAGGGCCAAGAAAGACTCTTCCTTCAACAACTCCAGTAAGCACGTTATTATTTTCTATAGTTTCTGCAATCTTCAACCGCTCTGGACGAATCATGATTTTATACTCTCCTGAAGGACGGTTGTTCAGACAGGCCAAACGCACTTCCGTGTCTCTCCAGCGTCCACATCCACTTCCATCGCTCGTTATGCTTAAGATATTATTTACCCCAACAAAATCAGCCACAAAGAGAGATTGAGGAGCCGCATAGATATCCCAAGCCGTACCTACCTGCTCAATTTTCCCTTTGTTCATAACGGCGACTCTGTCTGAAATAGAAAGGGCTTCCTCCTGATCGTGCGTTACGTAAATTGTCGTGATTGCGCTCTCTCTCTGTATTTTTTTAATCTCAAAACGAAGGGCATTTCTTACCTTTGCATCAAGTGCGGAAAGAGGCTCGTCTAAAAGGAGAACATCTGGACGTATGGCCAAAGCTCTTGCCAAAGCTACACGCTGTTGTTGACCGCCCGAAAGTTGGCGAGGAAAAGACCTCTGCTTGTCAGCCAACCCCACCATCTCTAAGAGCTCCAATACTCTTTTTTCTATTTCAGATGCAGCTACTTTACGAACTCGAAGTCCAAAGGCAACATTCTCAAAAACATCCAGGTTGGGGAAAAGGGCATAATTCTGAAATACGAGGCCAACCTGACGATTTCGGGGCCCTGTATTCGTCTTATCTTCTCCTCCGATAAAGATGTGCCCTTCTTCAGGGGCAAGAAAACCGGCAATAAGTCTAAGTGTTGTTGTTTTTCCACAGCCTGAAGGGCCGAGAAGAGAAAGAAATTCTGCTTTTTCAACACTCAATGATATATCGTTTACAGCCGTAAACCGACCGAATCGTTTTACGACGTGTTGAAGGTCTACATTACTCACTCGTTTTCGTTCCTTTCTTCTTTAAGTTTTTCTAAAGCCATAGCTACGGCTTCTTCAGGCGTTTGAGCATGAAGTAATGGTGCAGGCTGCCCATTTTCGTCACAAATCTGCCATGTTCCGAGAGCAATTACAGTGCGCCCCATTTTGAGGGCAAAACCTATCTCTGACAGAGTTCCATAGGCCCCTCCAATAGAGATAACCACTTCTCCAGAGGAAACCACAACAGTGTTGCGAGCTTCACCAAGACATGTAGACAGAGGAAATGTTACCCATTTATTGGCTTCAGAACGGTCTCCCGGCAAAATCCCGATGGAAAGGCCGCCTTTTTCGGCCACTCCTTTACACACGGCCTCCATAACTCCACCGCGTCCTCCACAAACCACTACACAGTTATGCTCCGCAAGAAGCCGGCCTACTTGATACGCATTGTTCCAAATAGCCTGATCTGCGGTAGATGTACCGATTACACTAACTATTCTCATATTTTCAACTCCCAAGAAGGGTCTGTTTGTGTCCTGATTTACCAAAGAGTGCTCCCAATCCCATAACTCCGAAGAGGGAGAAGAGTGAAAGTCCGGCTAAAACTGTCGTTGCTGCACAAGCAAAACCAGTACTTACATAAAATGCCTGATATAAAACTACGGGGTATGTTTGGCTTTGAGATCCTGTAAGCATTACTGAAAGCTGAAATTCTCCAAGGGACATAGCAAAAGTCATAAGAGCTCCGGAAACAAGGCCCGGTAATAAATTAGGAACCAGAACCCTTCGCATCATTATCATGGTATCGGCACCAAGAGATGCCCCTGCTTCTTCTAAGGTTTTCCAATTGATAAGATCCATATTTGCCATGAGCGGACGAAGCATAAAGGGAAGGGTATAGACCATATGAGCTACTACCAAGATTTGCCACGTTCCGATAAGGGAAAACCCTGGCCAGTTGAAAGCCTGAATCATACCCAATCCCATGACTACAGGAGGAATGGCAATGGGCAGAAGAATTGTAAAGTTGAAAAGAGAACGTAACCATCGCTTATCTATAATGTGCACTGCATAAACAGCGGGAAGGCAAACAAAGGCATTTCCAATCACTGTTAAAAAGGCAACAACAAGGCTTCTCTTCAAGGCATCAATATACATTGGTTGAGAGAAAAGTTCTTTATACCATGACCACGTAAAACCTTCGGGAAGCAGCGTTCCAAACCATTTGGCTCCAAAAGAACCAACGAGTATGAGAAAAATGGGAGCCAGAACATATGTAAAATAAACAACACCTAATGAAAAAGACAACGAACGACGAACAAACGAATGCAAAGTGTTTCCTCCATTTTCTTACAACATTTTATTTCTGTATCTCTACAAAGTTTCTAGCGGAATCCGGACCAAAGAATACACTGTAAGGTCAAAATCTTCAAGTTACAGGTCTGTAAAAAAATAAGGTCGGGAATAAATCCCGACCTTAAAAAGAAAAGAGTGTCGTTTTTATAGCCCTGCGTAGAGGGGATATTTTCCACAGAGCTCAAGGACTTCTGAGCGAATTCTTTCCAACACCTTTTCGTTTTCTACGTTTGTTACAACATCATCTATCCATTTTGCAATCTGTTTCATTTCTGCTACACCGAATCCTCGCGTTGTAACAGCTGGCGTTCCAATTCTGACGCCACTTGTAATGAAGGGGCTTTGAGTATCGAAGGGAACAGTATTCTTATTGGCAGTGATACCCGCCTTATCAAGAGCAGCCTCTACCGCCTTACCTGTTACTCCACGACTTGTAAGATTGATGAGGATCAGATGGTTATCTGTTCCTCCTGAAACAAGATGGAAATTATGCTGTTTCAATTCTTCTGCTAAAACTGCGGCATTCTCTATAACTTTCTTCTGATACTCTTTAAATGAAGGACGAAGAGCTTCTTCAAAAGCCACTGCCTTCGCCGCAATGATATGCATAAGAGGACCACCCTGCATTCCGGGGAAGATACTCTTATCAAGATCCTTGGCGTATTGCTCTCTGCACATGATCATTCCACCGCGGGGACCACGCAGAGTTTTGTGCGTTGTAGTCGTTACAAAATCACAGAAAGGAACTGGGTCTTTATGAAGGCCAGCAGCGACCAGGCCTGCTATATGAGCAATATCAAACATGAGAAGAGCGCCAACTTTGTCGGCTATCTCTCGAAACTTTTCCGCATCTATTTCGCGAGGATAAGCACTAGCGCCACAAACGATAAGCTTCGGATGATGTTCAAGGGCAAGGCGTTCTACCTCTGCAAAATCTATTGTTTCTGTCTCTTTATTTACTCCATAGGGAATGATGTTATAAAGCTTTCCAGAGAAATTAACAGGTGAACCGTGGGTCAAGTGCCCACCATGAGCCAAATTCATGGCCAATATGGTATCTCCAGGCTGCAAACATGTGAAGTAAACTGCCATATTTGCCTGGGAACCAGAGTGAGGCTGAACGTTAACATGGTCGCAGCCAAAAAGTTTTTTGGCACGATCCCGAGCAAGATTTTCTGCTTCATCGACAATGTGGCATCCACCATAATAGCGATGTGCAGGGTATCCTTCCGCGTACTTGTTTGTCAACACAGATCCCATTGCGCACATAACTGCAGGGGACACAAAATTTTCCGAAGCTATTAACTCTATACCATGCTCCTGACGTTCTCTTTCCCTAGTTATAACATCGGCTATCGCTTGATCTGTCTTTGTAAGTTCTTCCCATGCTTTTTCAAACATACAAAACCTCTCCTTTCACTCTACGCCTATCTTGATGATGAAATGATCTTCATTTCCTCCCCAACAAGCTGAAATTTCTCAAGGGCAAAATCAAGATCTTCTCGTGTATGTGCAGCCGAGACCATCACTCGAATACGAGCTGTTCCCATAGGTACCGTGGGGAACGTAATGGCACTGGCAAATATTCCCTCTTCAAAAAGTCGGGCACTAAACTTCTTTGCATCAAGAGCTTCTCCAATAATAACCGGGGTAATCGGAGTTTCGCTATGTCCGATATCGAATCCCATATTCTTCAAGCCCTCTTTAAGATAGCGACCATTCTCCCACAGACGTTTCACTCGATCTTCGCTCTTTGAGAGCTCTTCAAGAGCTGCCATATTTGCTGCAAGATCGGGAACTGTCATAGCGCTGCTGAAAAGATTGGGGCGAGCTTTTTGACGCATATAGTCAATAACATCCGCATTACCCGCTACAAATCCTCCAACAACACCAAAAGCCTTTGAGAGCGTTCCGACTTCTACATCTACTCGACCGTGAAGATTAAAATGATCAACTATCCCTCGTCCGCCTCGACCAAGAACTCCTTCTCCATGGGCATCATCAACCATAATCATGGCACCATGTTTTTCTGCTACTTCAACAAGTTCTGGCAGAGGAGCAATGTCTCCGTCCATAGAGAAGACACCATCTGTAATAACAAGCTTATGGCAATCATGTTTATCATATTTCGTCAGCTGAACATCAAGGTCTTTGGGATCCGCATGTTTAAAGCGTACAATTTCTGCCCTGCTTAAACGGCATCCATCAATAATAGACGCGTGATTCAACTCGTCGCTAAAAATAAGATCGTTTTTATTAACAAGTGTTGGAATAGCTGCGAGATTGGCGCAAAAGCCAGATTGAAGCAACATTGTCGCTTCGGTTCCTTTAAATTCCGCCAACTTCTTTTCAAGTTCAAGATGAAGAGCTAATGTTCCGGCTATTGTCCGAACTGCTCCCGGACCAACTCCCCATGTATCAACATATTTCTTTACAGCTTCTTTAAGAGCCGAATCGTTACAAAAGCCCAAATAGTTATTAGAGCAGCAAGAAAGATATTTCTTCCCGTTCATTTCGACCCAGGCTCCTTGGGGACTGGAAATTACAGGAATATTCGTATATAAACCTTCCCGCTTCAATCTTTCGAGTTCTTCCGTAATAAAAGCTTTTTGTACCGTCATACATCCTTCCCCCTTCTTACGAGTCACATGTAACTCGGTCTTTACTCTTCTTTCTTATTTTGCTTTTTTAAGAAGTTTCTCCTCTAAGTGAACCAACATATCTTTCGTCATCTTATCAAGATCATATAGAGGGTTAAATCCCCACTCTTCATGGGCCGCACTCACATCAAGAGAGTTAGGCCACGACTCGGCTATAGATTGACGAACAGGGTCCACATTATATCCAAACGTAAAATTGGGCATAAACTTTCTGATAGAGGCAGCTATTTCTTCAGGGTCAAAACTCATAGCAGAAATATTAAAAGCATTACGGTGCTTCAGTCGTGATGAATCCGCTTCCATAAGCTGTATTACTGCATCAATGGCATCTGGCATATACATCATGTCCATATAGGTGCCTGCCGCAATAAAAGAATCATAATGTTTATCTGTTACAGCTTTATAGTAAATTTCTACCGCATAATCCGTTGTTCCTCCACCTGGTTCCGTTTCATAAGAAATAAGGCCGGGGAAACGCACTCCTCGTGTATCGAGATTATATTTTTTATGATAGTAATCACAAAGAAGTTCTCCCGCCACTTTTGTAATGCCATACATAGTTGTTGGCCGCTGGATTGTATCTTGTGGCGTGTGATCAAGAGGGGTATTAGGCCCAAAGGCCGCAATGGAACTTGGGAAAAATACAGAACACCCTTTTTCTCTTGCAATTTCCAAAGTATTAAAAAGTCCACCTGCATTTATTTGCCAGGCAAGCTGAGGTTTCATTTCTCCAACAGCCGAAAGAAGACCTGCCAAGTGCATAACGGTATCTATATTATATTTTTCCACAAGATTGGCAAGAGCATCGCTCTCTCGAACGTCAAGAATTTCGAAGGGGCCATCGCCGAGTTTTTCCACACCTGCTGTCTTAATGTCTGAACCTACAACATGAGCAGCTCCATACTGTGAACGTAACTTTTTAACTAACTCTGTTCCAATTTGTCCCAAACACCCTGTAACTAAAATGTTTTTCACTACTCATTCCTCCTTCACAATTCATTATGATGAATTGCTAAAACAAAAAGAAGGGACCTCCGAAGAGGTCCCTGAATATACCTTATTCTGTATATGCTCCTGACGTTGACGTCGACGTTGACGTCGTCATAGTTGATGACGATGACGACGTTGATGTTGATTCTTTACCTGCAATCTTATTTACAATCAAAGCGATGGCTCCATCACCTGTGATATTACATGCCGTGCCAAAACTATCCTGTGCCAGATAGAGTGCGATCATAAGCGAAAGCATAGTGGGATTGAAGTGAAGCATTGATTCAAGCACCCCCAGAGCTGCCATAACAGCACCGCCCGGTACTCCAGGAGCGGCAACCATTGTTACGCCAAGCATGATGATAAAGGGGAACATTGTCGCAAAGGAAAAGGGCATTCCATGAAGCATCATGACGGCCAATGCGCAACTCGTTAACGTTATTGTACTTCCTGAAAGGTGAATTGTAGCACACAAAGGAATAACAAACTGCGCAACACGTGGAGACACATTATTCTGTAACGTCTGTCTTAACGTCACGGGAATTGTAGCTGCGGAAGATTGTGTTCCGATAGCTGTCAAATAGGCAGGAATCATGTTTTTAATAGCTTTGAACGGGTTGGTCTTTGCTACTGTACCAGCCACAAAATACTGTAAAAGAATAATAGCAACGTGAAGAGCGATAATAACCACATACACTTTGAGGAAAACTGCCATTAACATCTGAACTTCACCAGCCTGGGTCATATTGGCAAAGATACCGCAAATATGTACAGGAAGAAGAGGAATAATAATGGCACTGATAAGCTTCTCTATAATATTCTGGAACTCGTGCATTACTTCATTAAGACGTTTCCCATCAATAACGGCCATACCAATACCCAACGTGAAGGCAATGAGCAAGGCACTCATAACCCCCATGAGTGGCGGCATTTCAACTTTGAAATAGGGAGCAAGAAGCGCTTCTCCAGGGTTTGATGCCGATGCCAGCATACTGCCCTCCTTTATGATATTGGGGAAAATGATTGAATCAACTCCATAAGCTAAAGAACCTGCTATAAGAGTTGAAACATAGGCAAGCACCACGGTAACTAACAAAATTTTACCGGCACTCTTCCCCAAGTCGCCAATACCAGGAGCCACAAATCCAACAATGATAAGAGGAATAACAAAGCCCAAAAAGTTACCAAAAATCCCATTAAACGTAGCTAAAACCCTTATCACCACTTCAGGCATAAAAGAACCGATTATAATACCTAAAATAATAGCGATGATAAGACGTGGAAGAAGACCTAGCTTTTTTTTCTTTTCCTGCATGCGACTGCACCCTCCTTTGTATTGTACTGCATTTACCAATAATAGGTACAGTCTTACCCTCTAACCATCGGAAAAGAACTGAAAAAAACAAGCTTCGTTTTCACAAAAGCTGATTTTTCTCAGCAAAACAGGAAACAGACAATAGTACCTAAGAACTACAATTAGTGCTGACTCGGAGAAACGAGCCCCTTTCGAATAGCATATTTTACCAGATCAGCTATAGTTTCAAGCCCTAACTTTCGCATAAGGTTCTGTCTGTGGGTTCCTACCGTTTTAATGCTTACATGAAGCAAATCGGCTATTTCTCTGTTCGTTTTGCCTTCTGCAAGATACATCAACACTTCCCGCTCTCTCGTTGTCAATTTTTCTTCATTTGGAGAGGAACCTTGCTGAACAAAATGAATGTACATTTTTGCAACGATGTCTGATACACTCGGGCCAAGATACACCCGGTCATTATAAACTGTTTTAACAGCTTCAACCAACTCGGAGGAAGCACAATCCTTCAATAAAAATCCTTTTGCGCCAGCTTTAAACATCTCAGAAATAAAGTTTCTATCAGCATACATAGACAAAGCAACAACCTTTGTTCCTGAAGCCCTTTTTTGAATTTCTTCGGTTGCCTCAATACCGTCCATTACAGGCATTTTAATATCCATAACAACAATGTCGGGGCGTAAAGATTCCGCAAGAGCAACTGTCTCTGCACCATCCTTGGCTTCAGCTATAACTTCTATTTCAGGATGTCTGCTTAAGAGAAGCCGCAAGCCTTCACGTACAATCTGATGATCATCTGCAAGTAAAACCCGTATTGCCATGGCAAGATACCTCCCTATACATTAAAGGAATCAGCCGGCACAAAAAGGGTGATTCGTACCCCTTTGTTTTCCTTTGACTTAATAATCATATAGCCTCCCAGAGAACAGAGTCGTTCTCTCAAGCTAAAAAGCCCAAATGACTGCTTATTGGTTATTCCTTCATCTATATTATGCGTATCAAAACCTCTTCCTTCGTCACAGACTGTCATCCGAATCATCTTTCCAGAATACGACGTTTTAACATACGCCTTATCAGTACCAGAGTGTTTAGCAACATTAAGCAACAATTCATGAAGGGCCCTGAATAAAAATGCCTTTAAATCATCGCTCATTTCTTCTGGTAACCCCTGGTTTTCATATAAGATACTTAGACTGTAGTTTTCCTGCATCTTTTCGGCAAGCCACTCTACTGATGCAGCAAATCCCAAACGATATAAGATAGGGGAGCCTAACTCGAAAGTGAGTGTTCGAGTGCTCTTGATAGATTCCTCAAGAGAAGACAGTATTGCCGTCACTTCGTCTTTTTGAGAATCATCGTTTATTCCCTCTTGAAGCAATGCCAGTCGAATCTTGGTTAAGGCTAAATTCTGACCTATGGAATCGTGAACTACTTCCGCTATTCTACGTCTCTCTTTTTCTTCGGCCATAGAAAGAGCAGAGGCGAGGCTTCGCAATTGATTTCGATATGTTTCTTCATGATTTCGAGCTTCCTCAAGTTTTTTATTTATAAAACGTAATTGTTCATTTGTTCGTTCCGTTACAATACGTAGCCGCTGCTCAGTCTCTTTTTCCTGCCTGTTCATAAGATATTTTCGAATAAACCAGAGTAAAGCGAGAAGGAGAAAGCCATATCCAGTATAAGCGAGAGGCGTCTTCCAAAGAGGAGGGATTACCTCAATGTCGAGTTCCGCTCCATCCTGATTCCACACTCCATTATTATTTGAACCTACAACTCGAAAAGTATATTCCCCCGGAGGGAGGTTAGTATAATAAGCAAAGTGCCTGTTTCCAGCATTGACCCAATCTCTATCTAGCCCTTCAAGTTTGTAGCGATATTGGTTAGACTCAGGGTGTGTATAGTCAAGAGCCGAAAAGTCTATTGAAAGAAATTTATCGCTATAATTTAATATAACCCGTCGTCTTCCTCCCGCAGCCCAAAAAGGCTGAACTGGCTTGTTCATTACAAGAACCTCATTAATAACAATAGGCGGCACATGAGAATTTTCCCAGACATCTGTTGAAAAAAAGCTGTTACATCCGTTGATACCACCAAAATACATTCGGCCAAAAGAATCCTTAAAGGTCGCTGAGGCATTAAACTCTTTTGCTTGAAGGCCATCCCCAAGATTGTAGTTTCTTACCGTATTCATTCTGATGTCATAACAAGAAAGTCCATTGTTCGTACTTATCCATAAGTTGCGGTAGTTATCTTCCAAAATGCCTCGAATCGAATCTCCCCTAAATCCATCTTCTTTTGTTAAGAGCAGAAATTTTTTGCTGGTTTCGTCGAATTGGCATAACCCCACATCTGTGCCCAGCCAAAAAACGCCCTCTCTATCTTCATAAATAGAGAAGATCCGATTGGCAGGAAGACTCTTGGAATTAAGAGGATCATTTACATAGTGTTCTACTCTGCCTTCAACGGGGTTAATTCTAAAGAAGCCGTTATTTGATGTTCCTATCCATAAATTATGGCGGCTGTCTTCAAAAAGACACGATATGATATCCTCTCTTAAATACGAAGCTTCGTCTGCTGACCAGGGAATGGCTTCAAAAAGGCCTGCTTTTCTAACGAAACGATAGAGACCTTCTGATGTTCCTACCCAAAAGGTACCTTTAAAATCTTCTAAAAGTGTCGTGATCTTATTCGATCCCCCAAATGAAGACGGGAAAAGAGTATTTTCATAAGTCGTAAAATTGCTATCTACCTTGTTATAACGACAGAGTCCTCTGTCAGTTCCTATCCATATGTCGCCTGCTTTGTCTTGAAAAATAGAAAAGACCCTATTGCTCGCAAGACTATGCTCATCATCTATATCTGATAGAAAATGTTGTGTTTCACCTTCCTTGGAAATAAGCTTCACTCCATTTCCAAATGTTCCTATCCAGAGATTATCGTACCCTTCTTTATAGATGGCATAGACATTATCTCCTGCAACTTCACGAAGAAGAAAAGATTTACCGTTATATCTCTGAAAGGGACGTTTCAAATGAAATTTTTCAATGCCTTTGGAGTGGGTTCCCAACCAGACGATGCCAGTGAGGTCTCCCAGAAAGATTGTATCTTTTCTGTCTCCGTGTATAGAGAGTATTTTATTGTCCCGCAAAGCCCTGGGATTATTTTGCTCATGACGATAGACAAGGGCCTCTTCCGTTGCACGGTCAAAACGCAGTAAACCTCCGCCATCAGTAGCTATCCACACATCTTCAAAGATATCTTCGTAAAGGCCTGAAATGGCATGAATAGAAACATCTTCTCCCTTCTCTTTTAGGGGAACTTCTTCAAATTTTTCCTCTTGGGGGTAGAATCGATAGAGTTTTCCAGAAGCGGTACCAATCCATAAGAAGCCTTTTCTACCCTCAGTTATGGCAGTAACAGGTAGGGCTTCTTTTGAATGAGCATAATATGGGATAAACGTATCTCGTTTCGTGTGGAAGTTCAGTGCCTTATTGGTGCCAACCCACAATTGATGCTTTGAATCAACATAGAGGTTTAACACTCCCTCTCCGCTAAATCCTGAAGAATCATCATCAAGGTATATATTCCACGTCTCTCTTTCAGGGTCAAAACACCCCAGACCATTCTGAAACGTACCAACCCAGATATACCCCTTTTTATCTCCTATTACATGAGAAATGAGATCGTCAGGTGGAGAAGAAGCATCTTTCGAGTATCTATATGATTGAAAAATTTCTCGAGAGGGATCAAATCTATTAAGACCCCCTCCAAATGTTCCTATCCAGAAAATACCATTTTTATCTTCATAAAGAGACGTGACCATATTGTTCGAGAGACTATTTGAAGAAAAAGGTTCATGACGGTAAACCCTGAAACTATACCCGTCATAGCGATTTAAGCCACCATTTGTTCCAAACCAGAGATACCCTTTATGGTCTTTTAGAATAGTATTTACTGTCGTTTGCGAGAGTCCCTCCTCAAGGGAGAGATGTTCGAAAATAATCTCATCCCGTCCTTGAGCAGAGGAAGGCAAAAAAAGCAACAGAAAGAAAAGGCTTATGAGAAAAACCTTATTTCTTATATTGAGCCACGTCACATATGTGCCCCCTTGAATAAAGGTAGAATGGATATTGCCTATTCTATCATGATCACTTATAGCTATTATCTTTAACAGACTCCGAACCGAAGTCTTCTTTTCTTTATCAAGAACGTCGTATCTCTACTTGTCCTTCTCTGGGGAGAATGGGCAGACTATAATTTTCTAAAAAGGACTCAATTTTATCAGGAGCTATAAACGCACTGCCGCCTCTCCATTCAACATATACCCAATGATCAGGAGTTCCCCGTAAAATCTGATTCCCTTTATACCAACCTTGCTTTTCCATCTCCTCTGTAAACTTTTGAGAACTTTCAATCACATTATGCGCTTCTGTGGGCCAATAGCCGTCATCTCCCCACATATAATTCCGGTTTTCAAAAGACCATGCCGATTTTTTATATTCCACGTAGGTAAAAGTATCAGGAACAAGATTATCTTCTATGTAGAGGAAACTATGTCTGGCTTCTGAGCGAGTTCCCTTAGCCGAATAGGTCAACTTCTGACGAAGACCTTGAGGGAAAGAACTCTCATCTTCCTCAATAAAAAATGTCAATGGAGTATTAGGAGTTTGAAGCGATTCAGGAATCTCTATTTTTTCTGTTTGTTCTGACGATTGTGCCCAAGAAGCAAATGGCAAGAAAAAGAATACACAGCAAACACAACAAACAGACAACAGATGAAGGAGCCTTTTTACCATCAATATCACCTCTTTATAAATATTTTCTGACGAAAGAACGGTAAGACGTGTAGAATATCAGGATAAAGAAATTTTTCACGCCGTATGATAATTTAGACATTCATTATTGCAAATTTAACAAGAACTATTATGTATTATAAATGAGGAGGATTTTTATGCGCAAAGAGGAAATTTACGCTAAAGCACTATCTGCCCATCAGGAATCCAAAGGGAAAGTTGCCATTACGAGCAAGCTTCCCGTAGAGAGCATGGCCGATCTGGCTATTGCCTATACTC
>Ga0172378_10000121_pt1 | contig 58693 bp, 52 predicted proteins | sample GrowelOW332metaG_FD_119755 | JGI IMG/M metagenome (GOLD analysis project Ga0172378, IMG submission 119755) | Groundwater microbial communities from an aquifer near a municipal landfill in Southern Ontario, Canada - Pumphouse #3_1 metaG | ecosystem: Environmental > Aquatic > Deep subsurface >... | reverse complement strand
ATAATTCAGCTTTCAATGAAACAGTATCTTTTATTTTACAAGGAAATCTTTTAATATCTGTAAGATATAAAAAGTTGCAAAGTTTTAATACATTTACAAAAAAACTTTTAATTTCACCAAGGGAGTTTAAAACGGGTTACTCGATTTTTTGTCAAATTATTGATATTAGAATTGATGCTGATGCTGATACAATTGAGAATTTATCAAAAGAGATAACAAAAATAAGAAAACATGTATTTACTGATTATTCAAATGATGATGAAGAGATTCTTGAAAAAATTTCTACATTTGAAGATTTAAATATGAAAATTAGAGAGAACTTAACAGATAAACAAAGAATATTAAATTCACTTTTAAAATCACAAAAATTTGTGGATGATAAACATGAATTACCAATTATGTTGAAGGATATTAAGTCATTAATTGACCATACTAATTTTAATTTTGAAAGACTTGATTACTTACAAAATATCTTTATTGGTATTTTAAGTATTGAACAAAATAAGGTTATAAAAATATTTACAATTGTAAATGTAATTTTCCTTCCACCTACGCTTATTGCCAGTATTTACGGAATGAACTTTGATCTTATACCTGAATTACATTGGGAATATGGATATGTAATATCTATTATTCTTATGGTAATTTCATCAATTACTCCAATCTTAATTTTTAAGAAAAAAGGTTGGATTTAATATTAAAAGTTATATAAAAAAATTTTAAAGGAAAAATATTTTATGAGTAATGAAATAGAATTTGAAAATGCCATAAAAACAATGTTAGAACATATTGGAGAAGATATAAATCGAGAGGGTTTAATTGATACTCCCAAAAGAGTAAGAAAAGCTTATGAATTCATGTGTAGTGGGTATAAACAAGACCCAAAAGAAATTATTCAAAAAGCTTTGTTTACTTCTACAAATGATGAAATGGTTGTGGTAAAAGATATAGAGTTTTACTCTTTTTGTGAACATCACATGTTACCTATTATTGGAAAAGCTCATGTGGCATATATTCCAAATGGAAAAGTTATTGGACTTTCAAAAATTCCGAGAGTTGTAGATGTATTTGCAAGAAGATTACAAATTCAGGAGCAATTAACTGAGCAAATTTGTGATGCTTTAAACGAGCATTTAAAACCAAAGGGTGTTGCAGTTATGATTGATGCAAGACATATGTGTATGGAAATGAGAGGAGTTGAAAAGATTTGTTCAACTACTGTAACTTCAGCTTTAAGAGGATTATTTAAATCAAACAAGGGAACTAAAGATGAGTTTTTATCAATAGTTGCTCAATCACTTCATAAATAAATCCGATAATATAGGGAATATATAAATATTTAATACATTATTTTATCCACACTTTTTTGATTTTTTTTGAAAAAAGTGTGGATTTATATATTGCTTACATAAAATCAAAAAAGAATTGAACATAATTTTAGTTACATTTAATGCTAGAGTTTAGAAATAAAAAATTTGGACTAGATAATATTTCTTTTATGTAATAATACGGTCTAAATTTTAATTTTTAAGAGAGATTATATTAATGGATGAGTATAAAAAAAATTTACCAAAAACATTGAAAGAAAAAGTTGAACAAGGAGAAGTCATTTATAACAATAATGATTTAAGAAAAAATTTAAATCGTTATGATCAGCATATGACAAGTGAGTATTCAAATATAGATAAATCGCTAGATAAACATATTAATCTTCAAGAAGTAACTCTTTCAAAAATTAATCAGATTAGACAAAATAATGATGCAATAAGATACAATTTAGTGATGAATGATTTTCAAAAGAATAGATTTTTTGAAGATGTCACTTATTTTCATTCAAGTAGTATGAATCATCTTAGAGAAAAAAGGATTTTTGTTTGGAAAAATGAAAGTGGTAGTTCTATTTATTATCGACTAGATAGACATGGTAATAAAATAAAATGTAATAATGATGAAGAGATATTGAAATTATTTTCTCCAGATTATATTAAAATTTATGAAAAAATAGAAGATGTGATTATTGATAATTATCCAATCTTAGTAAAAAATCTCATTCCAATAATAAGAGATGATATTTTTTATCCATTACTTAATCGAGAATTTTTTTCTATAGAAAATGTAGAATATAGGAATTTATTTAAGTCAACTATATATACTTCACTTTTTAGATATTATCAACTTTCAAATGAAACAGAAATTAAACCAATAAGAGGTTCCACAATTGAAACTTTTATTAAGTATTTACTAGAAGATAATGACTCATCAGTAATTTTGATACAATTATTATTAAATTTCTATAAGGAAAGATTAAAATCAAATTATGCTTTTGTTTTAATAGGAGATGAAAACTCAACAAATATTCTAATGGATGAAATCATTAAACCTCTTTTTGCATCAAAAGATGAATACTTTTCTACAATAAATGATGAACTATTAGAAAAAAAATCAGATACAAAAATTATAGAAGACAAAATATTTTATCATGTTAAAAATCTATCAGAAGCTAATTTAAAATCTAAAAGATTAAGTAAACTTATATTTGATATTGTAAGACCAAATAAAACAACTCCTGAAAATGCAATTTTAAATAATGAAAGCTATGTATGGGGAGAATTATTTATTACTTCTTCAAAAAATAATCCGTATCCAGCTTTAGAAGATGTTTATTCAAAATGTATAGTAATAAAAGTAAAAAATTTAAAAACAATTCTAAAAAAAATGAATATGGATAAAATATCTTTAATAGAAAATATACAAAATGATTTATTCAATTTTTCAAAAGTTTTGGCTAGTTTTAATTTTTTTGATATTAGAGAAGATGTATATAAATTCCAACAGAAAGAAGAGTATAAAAATTTACGAAATATGTCAAATGGAATTATCTATACAAATGATTTAAACAAAAAAATTAGAGAATTTGTGATTGCTATTCAAAATAAAAATATTAATTTTTTTAATCAACTATCAAAAGAGAATAAAGAATTGTATGACGAACTACTAAATAATTTTGAAGAAAATATGATTGCTCAACCTCTACTTAGTGAGTATTTTAATATTGTAAATCAAGATATAGTTTTTGAAGAAAATAGTTATCTTTTAGATATTTTAAAACAAGAGTATGAAATGTTTAAAATTACACCTGATGATAAATCAAAATATAATGGAAAAAAACGATATAAAATTTCCTAAACAATCTATGATTTTCTTTAAAAAATTATTTAAAAATTCTTCTAAAAAGAGTAGATTTATATTTTAAATGTACTCTTTTTTACAAAATCCTATAAAAAAAACATTCTTATCCTCCCTGAATCCCGATGTTTGTCTATATTAATCCTAATTAAATCCTATTAAGATTCTTTTCGAGTGCTAGTTGATTTTTTTGGATATTCTTTTAGTTTATTGAAATAAATATTGATAAAGAGAATTTACCCTTAGAATATAAAATTTTTACTTTTATATTTTAGTAGAAGTTATTAGAATTGAATTATTTATAATTTTAGTTGTTTGATAAATATTTTAAATTTGTTTTTAGTTAAGTTTTCAAATCTAATTTCAGAAATTTTGACTAGTCTAGTAATGTATCATCTTTTATTTAACGTGATTAGTTTTTTACTAATTATTGTTACTCAAAATATTTTATTTAAAGCTTATTGTATTTATAAATTTGTTCACTCTTACTTTATCCTTGTTAATTTAGAATAAAAAGAAGAATACATGGAGATTTAAAAATTAAAAAAATGAGATATTACAAGGCTAAAATAGCCTTATAATATCTCATTTAAGTTTATTATTCCAAACCTTCTTTACTTTCATTAGCTCCAATAGTATTAGCAATTAAAAATCTAATTAATTCAGTTCTACTTATATGTATTTTCTTCCCAATTTTTACTACTTCCAACTCATTGTTATAAATCAATTTTTTAGCCATATCTGTTTTGAGAATTTTCATTTCTTCAATTTCTTTAAGATTAAAGATTACACCTTGTGGCATTAACATATCGTATTTTTCAAACATTTTTAACTCCTGTGAATATTTTTCACATAAGAGGTTTTAAATAAATTTTTATTTTGAATTCCAATTTTTTTTAATCACATATCATAAAGATAGACAAGGCAAGAGCTTTGTAAAAAACTTATGAGGAGATTTGAATGCAAAGATTAGAGAAATTCAATCATGAAGTATCTACACTTCCAAAAAAGATAACTGAGAAGCTTGTAGATGAATGTAAAGTTAAACTTTTTGAAAAAAATAAAGGTTTCGTAAATATTTTTAAGCCAATAAATAATAGTTGGTTTACACCAATTGTAGGAGCTTAATATGTCACCTTTAGCAGTGTTATCTATAGTTATAGCTGTAGCAACAGCACTTAAAGATGTGATTAAAGATTTAAACGAATAAGCAAAAAATTAAAATATAAAAAGGATAAAAAATGTCAGTAAAAATAAAACCACTAAGTAATGAGCAACTAAATAGTATAGCTCCAACCCTGTTCACACAAGAACCACATAGTGAAGTAAGTGAAAAATACCACTTCATTCCAACAATAGATGTAATTGAAGAAATAAGAGCAAATAATTGGTATCCAGTTAATGTAAATGTAGCAAATGTAAGAGATGAAGAAAAAGAAGGCTTCCAACAACATTGTGTTAGATTCAGACACTTTGAAGATTTATTAAATCCCAAAGATAACGCAGTAGAACTATTACTATTCAATAGCCATGACCGTTCAAAAGCTTTCTCAATTAGTGCAGGTATTTTTAGATTCGTATGTGCAAATGGTCTAGTTATTTCAGATAGTGTATTTGAAACATATAAAATCAAACACTTAGGAGATAAAGATAATGATGTAGCAAATGCAGTTAATAATATAACAGCAATCAAACCAAAACTAATGGAAAAGATAAATAAACTAGAATCTATCACATTAAATCAAAGTGAAAAAGAATCTTTTGCAAAATACTCAATTCCTCTAAGATTTGAAGAACACCTAGAAATCAATCATAATGATTTACTAATCCCACATAGAGTTGAAGACTCAAAAGATGACCTTTACACCGTTTTAAATGTAATTCAAGAAAATCTCTTAAGAGGAAATATCCAAGGTATCAACAAAGATACAAAACGAAGATTTACAAGTAAAGAAATTACTTCTATAAGTAAAGACACAGAAGTAAACAAAGGCATTTGGGATATAGCAGAAAAAATAGCAAGTATCAAAGATTCATCTTACTGCTCAATGGCAATTGCTGCTTAAAGAATGAATAATGAAACTAGTAAATTATCAACTCCAAACCCAAATAGAATATCTTGGTGAGAATAAAACAAATTCTCACTTCAAGGATTATCTAAAATCAGTTTTAGAAGATACAAGTAAACCCTATTACCAAAGAGCAGATTATATAGGTTTATCAATGCTAGAGATAAAATCAAAAATTGATACTTTAACTTCTGATATTTCTGATTTACAAGCCTTAAAAAAGAAACTAAATTCAGCACTTGAAATTGCCAAAGAACTAACTGCAAATGTATTTTTAGAGAATGGCATAGATAGAATTGATGGAAATATAATCAGTTCTTTAACTCTAACAAATGCTTCTTCAAAAACTAAAGATGAAATTATTATCAAAGATGAAAATGCAGTAATGACTTTAGGTTATGTGAAATTCTCAGTTGATTATGAAGCTATTGAAAAAGCCTTACAAACAAAAGAGGGAAAAAAAGAGTTAAAGAAATTTGTAGAAGTTACACCAATTACAATTTCAACTCCTGCAAAAATAAAAGTGAATACCAAAAGAACATCTACAAATAATGTTGAGGCAGTAGAAACAGATGAAATCTTGGTTATTGAAGAACAAATAGAAGATTATCAATCTCAAAAATTAGTAGCATAAGGAGTAAACTATGTTTGATAAAAACCAATTAACTATCTTAACTCAAGAACTAGATAGTAATAGAATAAAAACAAGAGAAAAAGGAAATATCAATCTTTCATATATTGAAGGATTTGATGTAATAGATACAGCAAATAAAGTATTTGGATTTGGGAATTGGTCTTATTCAATTTCAAAATTAGATCAAGTATCACAAGAAGTTAACCAAAACCAAAATAATGTAGTTTGCTATAAAGCAGTTGTACAAATTCAAATTCATAATACTAATCATACACTAGATGTAAATAGACAAGATGTAGGATTTGGAACTGGTGTTGCTAAATCTTTGGCAGATGCACATGAAGGAGCAGCAAAAGAAGCTGTAACAGATGCAATAAAAAGATGTTTTAGAAGCTTTGGAAATCAGTTTGGAAATTCACTCTATGATAAAACAAAAAATCATCAAAATCAAGATAGTTCTTATCAGCAGAATCAAAACTATAATCAAAAACTACCACAAAATATTCAACAACAGCAACAACCTTATCAAAATCCAAACCAAACAAGAAATACACAACAAAATAATTCTTCTTTTAACCAATATGAATATCAATCTCTTTTCAATCTAGGATTAAACATCATAGAGCAAAATGGATTTTTAATTGTAACTGGTGATGATATATTCAGTAAGAAAGACTCAATTAAAGCTTGTGGCTTTAGATTTGATAGTAAGTCTAAGACTTGGTATAAAGCAATTGAACAAGGAGCTGCTTAATGAGTAATTTAATTCCAATATCTATTTTAGAAAATATTCCTGATTTATACGAAACAGAAAGAAGTTTAAATCCTATTTGTCAAATTAAGCTTTTTACTCCTGATAGTAATTTTACTTGGTACATAATAGAAATCTCTAAAGAGGATAAATCCACTTGTTATGGTTATGTTGTTGGATTTGAAAGTGAACTTGGATATTTCTCTTTAAAAGAAATAGAATCTATAAAAGGAGCTTTAGGATTAGGAGTTGAAAGAGATTTATCATTTAAGCCAACTGCTTTAGCAATCATTAGGAAAACAACATGAAAAATGTCTATATTCAAAATGAAGTTAAAAACAATTTCAAAGATTGGACAAAACAAGGATTAGAGTTTTTACTATCACTAACTAGTAAAGATAAAAGAATGCAATATAAAATTAAAAAGAAACTTGAAAAGTTGAAAAGGAATCTGGAAATATAGTCTGAACCAAGAGGTTTAGACTATAAATTTTAGTTTATTTTTTTAATATCTTTTTCCATAACTTCGTATATTAAAAATAAAACAATTTTTTTTAAAAACTATTATTACATAGTCTGTATACAAAACTTTAAATATTAAAATAATTTCGCTTATTAATATCATAAATATAAATAATAGATAATATAACTATATAGGGTAAATATAGTTATATTAAAATGGTATAAACAACAATTTCAAATAGGATACTAATAACTTAATCCTTATTTCATTACTCTCAAGAATATTTTTAGATAAATAATAAATCTAAGTATACAAACCTTTATATGAATATTTAATATTCGAAAATTATAACAAAGGATTAGAGATGAATAAAAATAATGACAAAAAGATAAATCAAAGGCTAAATAGCACGAATAAGTATATAGACGATTTATTTTCTAATTATTCAAGATTAAACTTTATAAAACCTGATTTAGGCTATAAAAAAGAAATTAGTAAAAATCTAACATTGGAAGAAGCAAATAAAGATTTTAAAAGAATGTTAAACAATACAAGGTCAAAGCCAACTGTATTTGATAACTTGGTTGGATACATTGCAAAAAGAGAATATACAGAAGAAAAAGGAGTACACTTTCATCCTATATTTATTTATGATGCTAATAAAGTCCAAAAAGATGTACATAAAGCAGAACAAATAGCAAATTACTGGAAAAATGATATTACAAAAGGAAATGGTATTTCTCACAACTGTAACCGAAATAATTACAAACATAAAGCATTAGGAATAATTGAACATAATGATGTAAAAAAAATAGAATTGTTAAAAGAAAAGGTAATACCTTATATATGCAAAGAAGAACAGAGTATAGATGGATTAAAAAAAAGTAATAAAGATAGGTCACTCACCAGAGGTATAGCTCCTAAGAGTAAAAGTAAGGTTGGAAGACCTAGAGGTACAAATACTACTAAAAAACAAAGTAAATAATTCTAATCTTTCAACTCTTTAAAAAGTTCACAAATATCAACTTCTAGAACATAAGCTATTTTTAGCAGATGTTCTATATTAAAATGGTTGTTTTTGTGATTTATTTCTGCACAAGATATTATACTAACTGATTTATGTCCAATTCGGTAGGCTAAATCTAACTGACTTATGCCTTTTTCTTTTCTTATTCTTTTTACATTTTGACCAATAGTTTTATGAAAATTATTTACATAAGAATCATTCATATCTTCGATATGCTTCAATTTTTACCTTTTTAACTTGTACTAGCAAGTTTTAAGTTTATTAGGTTAAAATTATTTTTACAACTTGTGATAACAAGATAAATAACAAAAGGAGACCTATGATAAAAATATTATTAGTGCTATTTTTAATTATAAGTGGAGTATGTGCAAGTGATTTTTGGGAAACAGATTGGCATCAAGGAAATAGTGTGTACCACATATCAAACAAAAATAAAGATAGATTAGAAATAGCTTGTAATTATGAAAGAGGAAGTATTGACCTAATTGGTTCTAAAGAGAGTTTAGATGGAGTTATTGAAGTTATTTTTGATAATGAAAGAAAAATAATTACACCAACACATATTAGTATAGATGAAAGAACAAGTACTGATGATAGAGCTTGGGGAAATTTTATGTATGAATTACAAAATTCAAAATATTTTGTAATAGAAGATAAAAATGGTAAAACATATATTTTTGAACCAAAAAACTCTCAAAAAGTGCTTGAGAATATTGTTGATAACTGTACTAAATACACAATTTAAAAGGAGAACATAATGTTAAAATGTATTTTAATCTTTTTCATAGTTTTAATCTTCACTGGTTGCCAACAAGCTTTAGATAATTTAAATAAATCTTTAGAAGAAACTAGAACAAATTTGAATTCAAATCAAAATAGCTATGGTGAATATAAAAATGATCGAGAACCAATTCCTAGACTTAACAAACAAGAAACTGAATCGCGTTATAAAGAAATGTTTGAAAAGTGGGATGCAGAAGATAAGCAAAAAGCACTAGAGCGTGAGAAGAATCGTAAAGAATCTGTAGTGCGTGAAAATAATGAAAGAGCAAAAATTGCTGAAGAAAGAAAAATAGTTCAAAAAGATTGTCAAATTTGGTTAAAAAAATCTCAACAAGAAGTTCATTCTCTTGGAGTAGGCGATAATATTGTTACTATGTATGATGGAAAAGCAGGAATTATTTATAAAATTAAAAGTGTAGAAAAAAATACTTTCTTAGTTTGGAATAGTTTAATGAGAAAAAATTCCTATGTAGAAAAGAATAGTTTTATACCATTCAGTGCATTAAATAAAGCACCTAGTAAATATTGCTATGAATAATTTAAAATAATAAGCTTTAGGATGGCTTTTTAGATTAAATTCATATATATTTGTTTGTCTAAAATGGGGCTTTAGTCAAATTGTTGCTCCACAAAATGATTGATTAAGTCCAAAAGCTTTATTAACAGTTCAATTTATTTCTAAGTGACAATTTTAGATTTAAAGAAAGAATATATTAATAAATTTAGTTTTATGAATTTATTTAATATACTTGTAAATTATATAAAAGGATAAATTGATATGCTAGGCAACTTAAAGAAAAAAGCAGAAGAAATTGCTAAAAAAGCTAAAGAAGCTGCAGAAAATACATCATCAAAAATTGGTACTTTTGCTTTCGAGACAATTAATGAGACTATCCCAACTCAAATATTAGATAATGTAACTGATATTGCAAATAAAACCAAAAAAATTGCTCAAGATAATCTTGAAAATATGTCTGATAAATTTTTGGATTCAGGATTAGAACAAATAGAAAGTTATTGCTCATGGTGTTTTGAAATTCATACTTGTACATTAAAAGAAAAAAATAATGTAACTAGAAATATTTATGTATGTAATGGTTGTGGACATGAAATTGTTAAATGTAGGGTATGTAATAATAAAGCAAAATATTCAGAAATAAAAGATGAAAATATTAGTATGTGGTCTAATAATTTTTGTGCTGTTCATGAGGGGCAAATTGCAAAATTTGAATCTTTGAATTGGTCTTTAGAAAGTATTGGTGAGTATCGTGATATAGTTGAAAGAACTGAACTAAACTATAAAAAAATTGGTACGACAGCTGCTTTTACTCTTGGAGGAGCTGCCGTAATAGCTCCAGTTGCTTTTTTAGCTGCTCCTGCAATTGGTGGAGCTATAGGAACAAGTATCTTAGGATATACTGGTGCAGCTGCAACAAATGCTGGATTAGCAACACTTGGAGGGGGAGCATTAGCAGCTGGAGGCTTAGGAATGGCAGGTGGAGTTGCCGTTGTGACCGCAACAGGAAGTGCTTTAGGTGGTTGCTATGGAGCCGTTATATCAAATAGTTATTTTGGGGATATTGATGGATTTGAAATAGTAAAAATTAAGCCAGGTATTGAACCAATAGTTATTTGTATTGATGGCTTTTTAAATGAAGAAAACAAAAACGCTATTCAACCTTGGCTCGATGGAGTAGAAAAAAAATATAGAGAAAATACTATTTATTATGTCAAGTGGGAATCGAAAAGATTGATGAATTTAGTAACTTCATTTAGTCAAATCTTAAGTAAAGAAGGTTTAAAAAATAGTACTGTTAATGCTGCTTTATCTGCTTCAAAAGCTGCTGCTACAAAAGTTGCACCGCTAGGTTTTACTATTCAAGCATTAGGACTTGCTACAAATCCATGGTCTGTTGCAAGTGTAAAAGCATACCAAACAGGAGCCTTATTAGCAGACATAATAGCTAGAACAAATAAGGAATATATCTTAATAGGACATTCTTTAGGTGCTAGAGTTATTTATTCATGTTTGGCTTCTTTAAAAACAAAAGACAAATGTTTTATTAACGATGTTCATCTCTTAGGTGGGGCTGTTGATAAAAATTGTGAAAATGACAGTAATAGAGTGTGTTGGAGTGAACTTCACAGTGCAGTAAGTGGTAAAATTAGAAATTATTTTAGTAAAAATGATACTGTTTTAAAAACACTTTACAAAGTAGGGGAAGGAGTTAAGTTTGAGTTTGGTGATCCTATAGGTAGGCATCCTATTGAAAATGAAAGAATACATAATATTGATGTAACAGATTATATAAGTGGTCACACTGAGTACAAACCAAATTTACAGAAAATTTTACAAGTATAAGATATTATAAAGTTATTATTGTAATATAAAAATAAAAAGAATAAATTAATTTTGTTAGCTCATAAAATATTATTTATAAAGATTAAGTACATTCTTTTTCCCAGAATCAGGAGCAAGTTTTGTATATCGTATAGTTTGTTCGATATCTGAGTAATTCATTAGTTCCTTTATTGTAAAAATAGGAGTTCCATTAATCGCTAGATGAGATACAAAAGTATGTCTTAGTGTATGTATTTAAGAATTAATGATAAATTTTTCATTGCAATAATGTAAATTTATCGTTTAAAGTTCCATGAATCTTTAATTTGTAGAAATATCAATTTTTTTAACTATTGCATTATCAGTCTATTTGATAGGGATATCTCTTTTGATTAAAAGTTGTACAACTAATTTTTTTGTTTTATTACCATGTAACTCTTTTTAAAATTGCCTTATATAGTACATTTTATTCCTCTTTAATACATTTCTACATTATTATATTAAAAAATGAAACCAAATTTATTATAAGTTTGCTCTTTACTACTTGACAAAGATAAAAAAACTTGTTAAACTTTCAACATAATTAAGTAAAGACCAAACTTAAAGGAGTTGATATGTTTCCCACAAAACATTTTCAAAGTAGAATGTCACAAAGAGGTTTACCAAAGAAGATTATCGATTTGGTTTTGGAATTTGGCAAAGATAAAGGTGATAAATTGATTTTAAATAGAAAAGAGACTCAAAAATTAATTGATGAAGTTGATAACTTTAAAAGAGATTTACTTAAAGTAATGGATAAAGGTGGAGTAACAGTTGTGTTGGATAATGAATTTCTTGTTACAACATATAATTTAGATAGGAATAAATAAAATGACGATAAATGAACTAGAAGAAATAATTGATTCATTTACAATTGCTAATGTAGATAAAAACTACTTATTAGAGTTAATTTACATTTTAAGAGCTTGGGAATTGCTTTCACTAAGAAAAAAGATTAATGATAAAAATCTAACTTATTATGCTTTTACACAAGGTAAAATAGAAATTAATAGATTAGTTGAAATATTTAACAAATTATCAAAAGAGATAAGATTATTTAAATTATTTAAATTAGATGTGGATAAATTTACTAATGAAGTTTTATTTTTAGTACTAGATCTACTTCACAAAACTTCAAAACTTCCACACATAAGTGATGCGTTCTTTTTCTCAAAATTTAAAATTGATACTCCTATTGTTTCAAATCAGATTGCTGAAATGGGAATTAAACTATTGGTAGATTCTAGACAAAGTGAGCCATTTTTCTTACATGAGATATATGTTCCTTTCACACAAGGTTTTGCATATAGTAAATATATGGGAGGAGTTATCTATACAGATGGTCAAGTAGCTAAATATTCTTTAATTGCTGAATTAATATCTGTATATGAACTTAGCAGAATTATATTTAAATTATCTAATGCTTTAGAAAATCCAAGTTTTTTAGATGAAAATAATGTAAATAAATTAAGAGAGTTTGAGTATGTTTTATCTTTCCCTCCTTATAGTGTAAAACAAAATTTTGATTTTAAAAATGATAAATATAATAGATTTATTTTCCAAAAAGGTACAGTTTTAGATGTGGCATATTTTGAACACATATTAGCACAAACAGGTTATAGAGCTGTAGTTTTAATGCCTGTAGGATTTACTTTTAGAATTGGCGGAGAAGAATTATTTAGAAAATATTTAATAGATAAAAACTATCTTGAAGGAATTATCCAATTACCACCTAGTTTACACAGTGCAACATCAATTGAAACTACATTCTTTATAATAAATAAATATAAAAAAGAAGATGAAGTTATGTTTATTAATTTGAAAGATGAAAGTTTTATAAAAAGAGAAGGCAGACAACTAGTAATTAAATCAGTTGATGAGATAAGAGATATTTACATAAATAAAAAAGAGATAAAAAATATTTCTGCCATGATATCAAGAGATGAAATAATTAATAATAATTATTCATTTGCAATAGATAAATACATTATAAAAGAAGAAGCTAAAGAAGTTCAAAAAGATTTAGAAAAATTTAATCTTATAAAACTTGAAGATATTGCAGATATTAGAAAATCTCAATTATTTAAAGATGAAGAAGTAGGATTAGAGATTTATGAATTATCACCATCAGATTTTAGTAAAGCAGGTTTCACTTTAGAGTGTGGAAAAAAGAAAAAAATAGAATCTCAGAAAAATAAATTAGGAACATATCAATTAGAACCATATGATGTATTATTAAGTACAAAAGGTACTATTGGCAAAGTAGCTATTATTGGAGAGATTAACCAAGCTATGATTGCTTCACAAGCGATTCAAGTTATAAGAATAAAAGAAGATAAAAAAAATAAAGCTATAAGTTTATATATGTTTTTAAAATCAAAGATTGGACAAACTATATTATCTTCACTTACTTCGGGAACAGCAATGCCCCAAATATCTACAGTAGAGATAAAGAATTTAGGTGTTCCTCTTCTATCAAAAGATGAAGAAGAAAAGTTATTTTTAAACTTTAATAATGAAACAGAAATGTATAATAAGATTACTAATTTAGAACAAAATATACAACAGTTACACAATGAATTTTTAGGAAATAATTAATGAACAATCAGCAAATAAAAGATTTAGAGAAACAACTTTGGGATTCAGCAGATAATCTTAGAGCCAATTCAAAACTAACAGCAGCAGAGTATAAAGATCCAGTTTTGGGTCTTATACTTCTTAGATTTGCTCAAAATAGATATGAAGAAGCAAAAATTCAAATTGAAGAAAATTTAACAATAAATCCTAGAACGGGTCAAAAAAAAGAAATTGCAAAAGAAGATTTTGTAGGTGCAGGTGCAATTTATTTACAAACTGAATCAAAATATGAATATTTAGCTGATCTTCCAGAAGGTGAAGATATAAATGATGCTGTAAATACTGCAATGAGATTGATTGAAGAAGATTATACAGGTTTAGTAGGGATATTGCCTAAAAATTATCAAGAGCTTGATAGTGAACTTTTAAGAGATTTGATTAGAGTGTTTAATTCTGAAGGAGTAAGAACTATCAAAGGAGATGCCTTTGGTAGAATCTACGAATATTTCCTAATGAAATTTTCAATGAGTGGAGCTGGTGCACAAGAAGGTGGAGAGTTCTTTACTCCACTATCACTGGTTGAATTAATAGTAAACTTTATAGAACCTGATCATGGAATTATTCATGATCCTGCATGTGGTTCTGGTGGTATGTTTGTTCAAACTGGATATTTCGTTAAAGACCATACAAAAAAAGCTATCAACGAAGCCATTAAGGTTTATGGAACAGAACTAAAAACAAACAATGCGAGATTAGCGAAAATGAACCTTGCAATTCATGGAATTGAAGGAAAAATCATAGAAGATAATAGCTTTTATTCAAATCCACATGATTTAATTGGTAAATGTGATTTTGTAATGGCAAATCCACCTTTTAATGTAAGTAAAATAGATAAGAAAAAAGAGTTTGTAAAATCTGATGCAAGACTTCCTTTTGGATTACCTAAAAATGACAATGGTAACTATATGTGGATTCAGTATTTTTATTCATATCTGAATAAAAAAGGTCGTGCTGGTTTTGTTATGGCAAGTTCAGCTACAGATGCAGGACAAAGTGAAAAAGATATAAGACAAAAGCTAATAGAAAGTGGAGATGTAGAAGCTATAGTAAGTATAAGTAATAACTTTTTTTATACAAGATCTCTTCCTTGCCATGTATGGTTTTTTAATAAGGGTAAAAAAGCAGAAAATAAAGACAAAATATTGATGATTGATGCTAGAAAAACATTTAGAAAAGTAAATCAAACTATAAATGATTTTTCAAAAGGACAACTTAATAATCTTAACTCTATGATCAAAAGCTTTAGAGGTGAAGAAAATTGTATCAAAGAGACAAAAGAACTACATAAAAATTCTTTAAAAGAAAGTTTTGAGCTACTTGATGAGAAGTATCAAATCTATGCTAACGAAGTAGAAAAAATTAAGTCAAATTTTGATTTTACTCTTTTTGATACAAATGCTAATCTAAGAATTGAAGATATAAACAGTTATGAAAATTTTGCAGAATTTGAAGTACTTTTAGAAGGTTATATAGAACCTATGCCAAATGCAGAAATAGAGATAAAAGATTTAGAAGAAAAAGTAGTTCAAATATCAAAAAATCTTGAAGATGAAAAAATTACAAAAAATGATGCTTTAAAAGAGAAAAAAGAAATAAATGAAAAGCTAAATATGCTTTCTAAGCCACTTAAAGTCTATAAAGAGAGTATAGAACAGCTAACAAAAGAGATAAAACAGACTATTAAAGATTGGTATGATTTAGATAAATACTTTCCAGCTGAAGAATATGTTGATGTTGAAGGGCTTTGTAAAATTGTTACAATTGAATATATAGAAGAGAATGACTACTCTTTAACTCCAGGGAGATATGTTGGCTTTAGTATTGATATTGATGAAGAATTTGATTATAAAAATAGAATTAAAAATATTAATGATGAACTAATACAATTAAATAATGAAAATCAATTATTATTTAACGCAATTATAAATATGGATATTTAAACTATGGAATATAAATTAGAAGATATTTGTAATTTTTATAATGGTGGGGCTTGGAGTGAATCTGAATATGTGGAATCAGGAATACCTGTTGTAAAAGTTTCTAATATAAAAGGTAATGATATTGTTTTCGATAATATTAATTATATATCAGAATCAAGTCTGAAAAAATATCAAAAAAATATATTAAAAACAAATGATGTAGTTATAGCTACAGTAGGTTCTCATCCTTCGTTAGAATCATCAGCAGCAGGAAGATCTGTACTTATTCCCAAAAAAATTAATGGTCATTTGTTAAATCAAAATGCAGTTTGTTTAAGAACAAAAGATAATGATATTTTAGATCAAAAGTATTTAGGTTATTTAGTAGAAACTCAAGCATTTAAAAACTTTATTCAGAATAGAGGTGGTGGAGCTGCAAATCAGATGAGGATACCAATAGGAGCAATCAAGTCATATAAATTTAAAATTCCTAAGGAACAAAAAAAGATAGCAAAAATCTTATCAAACTATGATGCTTTAATAGAGAACAATTTAAAACAAATCAAGCTTCTGGAAGAAAAAGCAAGACTGACTTATGAAGAATGGTTTTTAAGATTTAAAATTGATGGACAAAAGTTAGAGATTGATGAAAATACAGGACTTCCTTTTGGATGGGAATTAACACAACTAAAAAAGATTTCTTCTTTTATAAATGGCTATGCTTTTAAAAGTGATGATTTTATTGATGTTGGTTATCCTGTAATTAAAATTAAAAATATTGATAATAATAGTGTTGATGTATATGTTACAGATAAAGTTTCTCAAAATAGTATTGAAAAAGTTAATGATAAATTTAAATTGGCTTCTGGTGATTTGCTGATTGCAATGACTGGTGCAACTGTCGGAAAATTAGGTTTTGTACCTCATTCTGATTCTTCTTGTTATGTAAATCAACGAGTTGGGAAAATAAACTCAAAATATTTGTATTTTATTTTTTTATCTTTAAATAGTGAGTTTGGTCAACAACAGATTCTTAATTTTGCTGGTGGTGCAGCGCAGCCTAATATAAGTGGTGAACAAATACTAAATGTAAAAACTATAATTCCGAGTGATGAAACTTTATTACATAAGTTTGATGAATTAGGTAATTTTATATTAAAAGAAAAGCTTAATTTAATAAGGCAAAACCAACTTCTAAAAGAATCAAGAGATATTTTACTTCCTCGTCTTATGACAGGCTTAATAGATGTAGAAAAGCTAGATATAAAGGTGTAATATGAGCTATGAGTATAATGAAGATAATTTAGTAGAACAAGCAACTGTTGATGTATTAGAATCTTTAGATTGGAAGATAACAACTGCTTGGAAGAAAGAGACATTTGGTGATGATAAAACACTTGGTCGTGATGATAAATCACAAGTGATACTAAAAAAGTTTTTGATACCAAAATTGAAAGAATTTAATCCAAATTTACCTGAAAAAGTATATTTGGAAGCTTATCTTGAAATAGCTCAAAAAGTAGCTGATAAGACACTTGATAGAATCAATAAAGAAAAATATCTACTTCTTAAAAATGGTGTAGAAGTTAGCTTTCAAAATGATAAAGGTGAACTTGAAAAGAAAAAACTAAAAGTATTTGATTTTAAGAATCCTTTAGAAAATGACTTTTTAGCAGTTAGACAGTTTGAAGTAGTAGGTGAACTATATAAAAGAAGACCTGATGTAATAGGCTTTGTAAATGGTATTCCTTTAGTGTTTTTTGAATTAAAAGCTCATCATAGAGATCTGTTTCATGCTTTTGATGATAACTTACGAGACTATAAGAATACTATTCCTGATCTATTTAATACTAATGCATTTATTATACTTTCCAATGGACTTGATAAAAGTGATGATAGTGGTACAAAAATTGGAACAATCACAAGTCCATATAAATTTTATCATGAGTGGAAAAGAATAGAAGAAAATGAAGAAGGAATTGTAAGCCTTGATACAACTATCCGAGGTACTTGTGATAAAACAAGATTTATGGATATTTTTGAAAACTTCTTAATTTTCAATGATGATGGTGGGGATGTAGTAAAAATTATGTCTAAAAATCATCAATTTATTGGGGTAAATAAAACATTAAATAATGCAGCTAATTTTGAAGAACTAAAAGGTAAACTTGGTGTATTTTGGCATACACAAGGAAGTGGAAAAAGTTACTCAATGGTTTTCTTATCTCAAAAAATCCATAGAAAGTTCCAAGGAAGTTATACCGTACTTGTAGTTGTAGATAGAAGTGAATTAGAGAGTCAAATATATGATACTTTTACAGTTATTGGAGCAGTGAAAGCTAATGAAAAAGTAATAGCACAAAGTAGAGAACATCTAAGAGAACTTCTTAAACAAAATCATAAATATATCTTTACTCTTATACATAAGTTTTCAATTGATCCAAAAAAAGAGAGTGAATATCCACTACTTAGTGAAAGAGATGATATTATAGTTATATCTGATGAAGCACATAGAACTCAAGGTGGAGTTTTTGCTAGAAATATGAGATTTAATGCACTTCCAAATGCTTCATATTTAGGATTTACAGGAACACCAATTATTAAAGGTGAAGAAGAACTTACAAAAAATATCTTTGGTGAATATGTATCTGTATATGATTTTAAATCAGCTATTGATGATGGAGCAACCTTACCACTTAGTTATGTAAATAAAGGTGAAAAATTAAAGCTTGAAAATCAAAAAATAGATGATGAGATGATTGAAATTTTAGAAAATGAAAATTTAACTGATGATCAAAGAATAAAACTAGATAGACTATATAAAACAAGTTATCCCGTTCTAACTGCTGAAAAAAGACTAAGAGATATTGCAAAAGATTTGGTTTGGCATTTTAACGAAAGAGGTTATCAAGGTAAGGGAATGCTCGTTGCTCTTGATAAACCAACAGCTTTTAGAATGTATAACTACATAGAAGAGTATTGGCAGGATTACCTAGTAGAACTAACTAGTAGAATAAATAATGCAGTTGATGAACAAGAAGAGTTAGAACTTAAAAAGAAAAAAGAGCTTGTATCCAAAACGGAAATTTGTGTAATAGTTAGTAGTGAGCAAAATGAAGAAGAAAAGTTTAAAAAACTTGGACTTGAAATTAAACCACATAGAAAAAAAATGGTTGATAGGGATTTAGAAAAAGAGTTTAAAGATGTTAATAACCCATTTAGATTAGTAATTGTATGTGCAATGTGGATTACTGGATTTGATGCCCCAAGTATTTCTACTGTATATCTTGATAAACCTATCAAAGGGCATACTCTTATGCAAACAATTGCAAGAGCAAATAGAGTATATGATGATGAAAAAGAAAATGGTCTGATTGTTGATTATGGAAATGTGTATAAAAAACTAGAAGAAGCATATAGTGTATATGGTGAAGGTGGAAAAGGTTCTACTGGAAGTAACGAAACAGGTGGAGAAGTTGGTCCTACAAAAACCTTAGCTGAAATAGCACTTGAATTAGAGGAATCTATAAATGAAATAATTTCAAGTTTAAAAGAGCTTGGATTTGAATTAGATACTTTGTTAGATGCTAAACCTATTGAAAAATTAGCTCTTATAAAAGATGCTATTAATGCAGTAAGTTTAAATGAAACAACCAGAGCAAAATTTGAAGTACATACTCGCAATATGTTTAGAAAGTATAAATCACTATATCCAGAAGATGAAGTTAAGCCTTATATTAAAAGATATAATGCAATTGAAGCCATTTATAATGGATTAAATCAAAAAGTAAAAAAAGCAGATATTAGTCATATAATCTTACAGCTTCAAAAAGTAGTTGATGATAATATTGAAATTGAAAAAGATACAATAAAAGATGATGTTTATATTGACCTTAGTAAATTAGATTTTGATAAATTAAAAAAAGCTTTTGAAAAAATATCATTTAAAAATAAAATGGTGTATGACCTTCAAGAAGCTATAGATAAAAAACTAAAACGAATGCTTGCAGATAACCCATTAAGACTTGAATATTATGAACAATATCTTAAAATAATTGATGAATACAACAAAGGTAAAGATGCAGAAGCAACAAAGAAAGCTTTTGAAGATCTTGTTGATTTCTTAGATGGTTTAAATGAAGAAGATACAAGAGCTGTAAAAGAAGGACTAGATGAAGAGACCTTAGCTATTTTTGATTTACTTAGAAAAGAGAATTTATCTAAAAAAGAGAGTGAAGAAGTTAAAAAAGTTGCAAAAGAAATGCTTACTAACTTAAAATCTGAAAAACTTAAAGTTGTTAGATGGCGAGAGAGTGAACAATTAAAAGCACAAGTAAAAACTACAATCCATGATAAACTTTTATATCTGCCACAAGAAACTTATTCAGATGATGAAGTAGAGATAAAAACTATTGATGTTTATCAGCATATTTATAGTAGTTATTTTGGTGGTGGTGAAAGTGTTTATAATAGCTTTGTGGCTTAAGGATTAAATAATGGCAGTAAAAATTATATATTTAAAATCAACAGGATATGAATTAGAAAACTTTATAAAATCAATTTCAACTGATGATGATTTTTATATTTTATCACCAAATAATTGGAATGATTATGGTTATGTAACAATGTTTGATATCAATATTATCAAAAATAAAGAAATTTTTAGTGGAATGATAAGAAAAATACTTTTTGATGATCAAGTTGAAGGTAAATTAAATTCACATACACGTTTTGATGAGTATATCAATAATACAAAATCAAACGATTTAGAAAGTTTTAATAGTTATTATAAATTTATTTCTTTAGGTTCAGACTACAAAGAATTAAAAGAACTTTTCCCTGATGATTATCAAATTATACTTAAAAGATTAAATGATGTAATTTATTTACAAGAAGAAGAAAAGAATAGTGAATTATTAAAATTAAGAGATATTGAAGGATTTCATGCCTCTCTTCTTAGAGATCAATCTTTTAAAAAATCTTTAGCAGAAGAGGGAGAATTTTTATTTTCTAAAAATTACGCGATAAATAAAGATCAATTAGAAGAAGAAAATGTTACTAAACAAGAAATAGTTTTAGATTTAGAAAAGAAAATTAATCAATTCAAATTTAATTTTACACTTCCTAATAATAATCGTCGCTATGAATATCATTTTTCATTTCATGACAAAGAATTACCTAAAAGAATAAATGTTTTAATTGGTAAAAATGGTAGTGGGAAATCTCAAACTTTAAAACTAATATCTGACTTTTTGGTAAAAAGAGAAAACGATTTAAGTGAATATAAAATAGATGTTAAAACTGCAAATAAATTTGGTAATTTTATAGATAATGATTCTATACCTTTTATTCAAAATACTATAGTAGTAGCTTATAATCCCTATGAAAAGTTTCTAGAATATAGTCCAAATATAAAAGATTATAGTTATTTAGGATTTAGAAGATTACAAGAGGCAAATGAAAATATAGATTTAAGTTTTTTATCTAAAATTTCAGATGGCTTAATTATTTATTCATATTTGTATGAACATTATGATGCTGAAATTAAAGAATTTTCATTATTAAAAAGATATGGATTAAGTTATGATTTAGAGGAACTAATTGAGAAAGTTAAAGAAGATTGTAAAATAAATTGGAATAGTGAGGATTTAGTAAAAATTATTGACTTATATCAATCAAATATAAGCAATGTAATCACAGATATCAATTTACCAAATAAAATTATATTTAAGTCATTTCAAAAAGCTTATGAAAATGATTATAATTGGTTAAGAACAATAAAAAGATTAGAGGGAAAATCTAAATTAAATGCTATATTTAAATATATATCAGATGTAATTCCAGAAGTTTGTTATATATCTTTAAATCCAATTGATCCAGATCGAAAAGATAAATTAAATAGTATCAAAAATGAAAAAATCAAATATATAAATGGTAAAATAGTATTATTTAAGAATGAAGAATTAGTATCTTTAGAAGATCTTGACTTTTCAGATTTTGAAATGAAATTAACATTTTTAGATTCTAAGTTTGAAGAAGTAAAATTTAGTTCTGGACAAGAAGTATTTATAAATTTGATAATCTATTTAATTTCTATTATGCAGAAAGATTCCCTAATAATAATTGATGAACCTGAAAATACATTACATCCTAATTTTGAAGTAAAATTTATTGAAATCCTTTATACATTATTGGAAGATTATAAATCATTTTGTATTATAGCCTCACATTCATCTATAATTGTAAGAGAAATTCCAAAGAAATTTGTCAAAGTAATAGTAATTAATGAAAGTGATAATCAACCTGATATTCAGGAACCTGTAATCGAAACATTTGGTGGAAACTTAACTAGAATAAATAATTATATTTTTGATGACATGTTTATAAAAAATAAGCAATTTTTGAAAAGAATTAAAGAGATTGCATCAAAATTTGATTCATATAAAGAATTCAAAGAAAAATATCAAGATACATTAAATTATGAAATGTTAACTTATATTAAGCAAAATTGGTCTCATAATGGTTAAAATAAAACCAATATATAACATACTTGATTATCGTAGCATTTTTTTTAATCAAAATGGTAATATTTCCAATCATTATAGATTATTAGAAGATTATTTAAATTATATTGAAGAAAGTGTAATTAAATATAGAGAAAATTTTAATACATTAGAAGAATTATCTAAAGATCAAATGCCTAGATTAAATGATGATATACATAACAAATTATATGGGCTTTATGATTTGGATAATGAAGTTACAAAAGCATTGAAATCAGAAATTAAAAAACATCATAAAAGCCAAAGACAAACATATAATGGACTTAAATGTGTGTATTGTGGTATAAAAAGACAAGAAGCTGAAGACTTAGATCATTATCTACCAAGAAGTATTTTCCCAGCCTATTCAATATTATCATATAATTTAATATTTGTATGTAAAACATGTAATCAAGATTTTAAAAAAGCTTTATTTGTAGAAGATGATGGAAGTAGATGTATTATTAATCCATATTTTGACGAGATTGAAATATATAACTTTTTAAAATGTACAATAGATTTTGATGAAACCACATCTTTTTCTATTAAATATGAAGTAGTAAATCCTGATGGAATGAATAACCCAAAACTCTTAAAAGTAGTAAAAAACCATTTTTCAAGATTAAATTTAAACGAGAGATATTGTCATGTTATAGGAGATGATTGTTGGATTGAATTTACAAATATATTTACAGAATATGATGATGACGATAATCAATATTTTATTGGTTGCATTAATGAATACAATTTAGAAATTGATTCAAGAATTAGAGCTTTAGGTAGAACTCATCCTAGTGATTTTGAAAAACTGTTTTGGCAAGCTTTAAAAGAAAATCAAACTTGGTTATCAAATTTACCTAATAGAGATCTTAAAACAGGTCAAATTATTAATATTTAATATATGAATTAATTTAGAATAATTACAAATACCATTTTAAAGAAGCTAAAATAATTCAATAATTAAATGAACTTTTTATTTTTAATTAATTGGAGTATTTATATAAAATTATTCATTTAATACATCACTAACTAATAAAATACACTTTCTTTATTTAATAATCTAAATCTACCAATATAGATATAGCATTACTAATTTGCTCATTCGAAGCATTTGGATAAAGTTTTTTTATAGCTGAAAACTTATCTTCTTCCACTTCTACATCAATTATCTCTTCTTCTAATAAAAGTGCTGTGGCACTAGTGAATTTATCTAGTGCTTTTTGAGCATGGTCTTTATTTTTATCAACATATCTTTTTTCAGTGGTTGCAATATTAGAATGTGCTAATAATGCGGATACATCATAAATATTTGCTCCATTATCAAGTGCAGTTTGTGCAACTAAACTTCTTAAATCGTGTAAATGTAAATCATATATATCTAAACTTGCCATACATCTTTTAAAGTGTACAAGTACCCATTTGCTAGTTAGTGAAAATACTAGCCCTTCTTTTTTTATTTTTCCTCTTGAATTGATAGCTTTTATTAGTGGTTGTGTAAGCTTAAACTGAATATCTTTTCTTGTTTTTACATTTTCTTTTGGTATTAAATATGTATTAGTATTCCAATTTATATTTTCATATCTTAAAGCTAAAATTTCTGATATTCTTCTTCCCGTTAATGAAAAATGAAAAATAGCTCTTATTTCATGATGTTCATAACTTAATAACTTATTAATTATTTCTTTGGTTTCTTCTTTAGATTTTCTATATTTTCTTTCATTATCAACTTTTGGTTCAATTAACTTTTTCCAATTCAAAATTACATCGTAATGTTCTAATAAAGGTTTTACCGTAGGCTTGATTCTTGATATTGTGGCAGGTGCTTTTTTATTACTCAAAGCATTATTTATAATATTTTGTACATCTCTAATTGTAATTTCTTTTACTTTCATTTTATGCAAAGGCTTTAAAAATGTATCGAGTGTATTCTTATATAAGTCATAAGTAGATTTCTTGATTTTATCTGTGGCTAATTGTGTTTCATAGTAAGATAACCAACAAGTATGAAAATTTCCATCAGTTTGTTTCATATTGGAAAAAGTTACTTTTTCAATTTTTAAAGTACCTTTACTTTTAAGTGCATTAATCATTTCATTTTTCTTACCTTGAAGTGATTGAACAGCTTTTATTATTGATGTTCCTAATGGAACACTAAAAGATTTTTTACCTCTTTTTCTTTGGTTGTTATAAATAGCTTCTACTTCTATTTGAATTTTATATGCTCTTCCACTTGGTGGTTTAGTATTTCCATCTTTATCAAATTTTATTTCATCTTCATTTGCTAATAGATACATACCCGAAGCTGTACCATTTGATAGTTTTATTTTAAAAGGATTATAAGTAGCCATTTTTAGCACCTTTTTACTATATCCACACTTTTTAAGATTTTCCTATAAAAAAGTGTGGGATTCTGTAGATAATTAAAAATAATTGTAGCTAATTATAGTTAGAAAGTAAATAAAGAAGTCTGTAAAATAGGGTAATTGTGAATAGTTATAGTTAGTTGTAAATATATTGAAAACAAAAGATGAGTTTTTGTCAATAGTTGCTCAATCACTTCATAAATAAGTCAATAGAATTTTCTATTGATTTATTATTTAAAAAATATTAATTTCACTTTTATCTGTAGTTCTTTCTAACCTTGTCGGAAGCCTTTTCTTTTCTTTTTTTAGTTCATTATCAATTTTTTGTTGATAGTTTTTACTAACTGCTAAAAAGGCAATTCTTTCTTTATTGTCTAAGCCATCACTCGTTGGTTTATTAATAACCGTAAGAGGATCAATTGCTGTTCCATTTTTATATAAACCTAAGTGTAAATGTGGACCTGAACTTAATCCTGTATTTCCAACATATCCTATTAGTTCACCCTTTTTAATATTTATACCTTGTTTAACACTTTTTGCAAAATCACTTTGATGAGCATATAGTGTTTTATAGCCATTATTATGATTTATAATGGTAGTTTTTCCATAACCACCTTTTATTCCAAGAAATTCTATTTTTCCATCTGCTGCTGAGTATATTGTTCTTCCAACTGGTGCAGAAAAGTCTGTTCCTAAATGGGCCCTATATCTTTGTAAAACAGGATGCCATCGTTTATTTGTAAATTCACTTGATATTCTATTAAAAGTTACAGGAACTTGAAAAAAATAAGATTTTGTAAATCCTGTACCTTTTTCATCATAATATTTGTCATCTTTTGGGTTTTTAAATCTAAAATAAGAAGTTCCATCTATTTGAACCATTGCAGCTTTTAAATCAGGCATTCCAAGTGGACGTCCAAGATAAGCTTTTTGAGAATACTCTAAGGCAATAAAATCACCTTTTTGCATTTTTCTAAAATTCACACCTTCTGTAAAAATTGATTTTAAAAGAGCTGCCAAAGTTACATCTCCTGTTGCTTTTGAAATATCATAAGATACGGATTCTGTAATTTCAATAGCTACTGTTTCTGTATATTCTGTATAATTTATTGGAAGAGTTTGAAATTTATATTTATTATTACTATCTTTATAAATATGTAGTTGTATATCATCTGAAACTGGTATTAGAACTTGATTTAATTTGCCATCATCATCTGTATATAAATAGAATCTTCTATCGGCAGTTATTTCAGAACACAACTCTTGGTCTTCTTTCTCTAAATCAAAATATAATTTTTGAGGAATAGAATATTTTTCTAAAAAAGTTAAAAAAGTCTCACCTCTTGACCAATTTAGCTCTTCTACTTGTGCTGAATATAAGAAATTAAAAAAAATAATAATTGATAAAAAAATTCTTCTCATAGTTTATCCACTTTTTTATTTAATAATTAGGGCAAACATTATACAATGCGACAACTTAAAGATTAACATGGAGGAATATTTGTTTAGATTTATAATTTTTTTATTACTTGCCTTTAATATGTATGCTGCTGACCTGCTAACATTATACAGATATGAAGGAATTAATTCTGTCGAAAAAGAGATAGAAAATAAGTTAAAAGATGCTACATATTGGCAGGAATACTTAAAAGACAAAAATGTAGATTTTGGTTATTATGAATTTAAAAAATATGTACTTGTTACACAAAAAAATCAATCAGAGATCGCTGTTTATCAAAAAGTTGATAATGATTATAAATTAATGTCAAAGAGTAGTGTAATAGTAGGTGAGAATAAAGGTGATAAATATACAGAAGGTGATAAAAAAACACCAGAAGGTGCTTATGAATTAGTTCAAAAAAGAGTTGGACTTGATAGTTTTTATGGACCTTTTGCCCTTGTAACTTCATATCCAAATATTTTTGATCAAAGTTTAGATAAAAAAGGTTCTGGAATTTGGATTCATGGAATGCCTCTTTATTCAGGTAGAGAAAATTTTACAAAAGGTTGTATTGCTCTTAATAATACTGAACTTGAAACTTTAGAAAAAAGTATAGACTTGAATAAGTCAGTTTTATTAACTTATGGAAATGATTTTAAAAAAGTAACTAAAGATGAAATAGCATTAGTTTTAAGTAGTATTTATAAATGGAAAGATGCTTGGAAAACATCTAATATTGATGAATATTTATCTTTTTATTCTAATAATTTTAAAAGATCAAATAAAACAGATTTTACTCTTTTTAAAGAACAAAAAAAATCAGTATTTGCTAAAAAAGAACAAAAAAGTATTAAATTTATAAATATAGATCTTTCTCCTTATCCAAATTCACTAGGAAAAAATATGTTTAAAGTTTTAATGGATGAAGAATATACAAGCCCAAGTGTAAAATTTAATGGAAAAAAAGAGTTATTTTTAGAAATAGCAAATAATGAAGTAAAAATTCTATCAGAGGATTAAAATAAAATTTAACTCTTTTTAGATATAATCGCCTTAATTTAACAACCATATTTTAAGGCGAAAGATGCAAAAACAAGAGATGAACCTTCAAGAGATAGCACTTGCTCATTCTTTAACACTTGAAGAATTTGAAAATATCAAAAAAATTTTAGGAAGAGAACCAAACTATGTAGAAATTGGTATCTTCTCTGCAATGTGGTCTGAGCATTGCTCATATAAATCAAGTAAAAAGTATTTAAGTGGTTTCCCTACAAAAGCTCCTTGGGTTATTCAAGGTCCTGGTGAAAATGCTGGTGTTATCGACATTGGTGATGGATATGCGGCTGTATTTAAAATGGAATCACACAATCATCCAAGTTTTATTGAACCTTATCAAGGTGCTGCAACTGGAGTTGGAGGAATTTTAAGAGATGTATTTACGATGGGTGCACGACCAATTGCAAATATGAACTCAATTAGATTTGCTTCAATTGAAGGAGATAGTGAAACTGCAAAAAAACACAGATTTCTTTTAAGAGGTGTAGTTGCTGGTATTGGTGGATATGGTAATTGTATGGGAGTTCCAACAATTGGTGGAGAAACTACATTTGAAGAGTGTTATGCTGGAAATAATCTTGTAAATGCATTTACAATTGGACTTGCAAAATCTGATGAAATTTTCTTAGGGAAAGCAGAAGGTTTAGGTAATCCTGTAATGTACGTAGGTTCTAAAACAGGTCGTGATGGATTGGGTGGAGCTGTTATGAGTTCGGCTGCATTTACTGAAGATTCAGAATCAAAAAGACCAACTGTTCAAGTTGGTGACCCATTTACAGAAAAATTACTTTTAGAAGCTTGTTTAGAGTTATTTAAAGCAGATCTAATTATTGGTATTCAAGATATGGGAGCTGCTGGACTTACTTCTTCTTCATTTGAAATGGCTGGACGTTCAGGTTCTGGAATGATTATGCATTTAGATAAAGTTCCTGCAAGGGAAGAGGGTATGACTCCTTATGACTTCATGCTTTCAGAGTCTCAAGAAAGAATGCTTATTTGTGCTAAAAAAGGTTGTGAACAAGGTGTTATTGATATCTTTGAAAAATGGGAATTAGATGTAGCTGTAATTGGTGAAGTTACAAATACTGGAAATATGGAATTATTCTGGCATGGTGAAAAATGTGCTGAAGTTCCAGTTCAACCAGTATCTGAACAAGCTCCAATTTTAGATAGACCAACAAAAAAACCTGCGTATTTAGATGGAATTGAAAATATCTCTTTAGATAAAAAACTTTCAAATCAAGCTGTTTTTGATGATTTATTTTCAGATATGGAAGTTGTTGATAAATCTTGGGTTTATTCTCAATACGATTCAATGGTTCAAACAAATACAATAAAAGGTCCAGGTTCTCTTGATGGTTCAAGTATTAGAATCAAAGAGACAGGGAAAGCATTATCTATGAGTGCTGATTGTAATACAAGACTTTGTTATATTAATCCAGAACTAGGAGCAGCAGCTGCTGTTATGGAATCTGGAAGAAATGTTGCAATGACAGGAGCAGTTCCAAAAGCAATCACAGATTGTTTAAATTTTGGAAATCCTACAAATCCTGAGGTTATGTGGCAATTTGCCGCATCTTGTGAGGGAATTAAAAAAGCTTGTAGAGAATTAAATACACCTGTAATTGGTGGAAATGTTTCTTTATATAATGAAACAAATGGAGTTGGAGTTTTCCCAACACCTTCAATTGCAATGGTTGGAATAAACGAAGATGCAAATAAAGTATTACCTTCTTGTGTTCAAGAAAATGGAAATATTTTATATCTATTAGGTGAAACAAAATCTGAATTTGGTGCTTCTTTATATATGAAAAAAATGTATGGAAAAGTTGCTGGTGTTCATCCTGAAGTAAATTTTGAAAAAGAGTTAGCTTTATGGAATACAGTAATTGAAGCAAATAAATTAGGTTTATTAAAATCTGCAAAAGATGTAAATATTGGTGGAATTGCAATAAGTGCATCAAAAATGGCAGTTGTTGGAAATAAAGGAATTGAGATTTCTATTTCATTGAATGATTCAAAAGATATTTTTTCTGAGTCTTTAAGTAGAGCAATTGTTGAATTAAGACCTGAAAATTGTCAAGCATTTGAGAAAGTTGCTAAATCATTTAATATTGAATATACAAAAATCGGTCAAGTTGGTGGAGATAAAATTTCTATAAATGATATTTATAAAGATTTAGATAAAGCTAGTTTTGTTTATTTTAATAGATTTAGACAGGTGATTGAACAAGATTTATAATAAAAAGGATTTTTTCCTTTTTATTATTTTTTAGTTTCTAATATTCTTTTTTTCATTTCTTCATAATTGATAATTTCTAATCCTGCTTGTATGTCTTCTTTTAATTCATGTGCTCCGAAACCATAAGCCATTGGCGTAACATTCATTGTGTCATAAAATGCACTTTTTGCATTTATCCATTTTGCAGTTTTTATATCATTTATCCATATTATTGCTTTGTCTTGCCAGTCTATATTATGATCTTTAAACCATAAAATTGCGCAACCAATATCATCAAAAACATGAGTTTTACCATCAGTGGGGTTTGTTACTTGTACTGTTTGATTTCTATCACTTACAACCATAACACATCTAGCACACATATCTCTATCCCAATGAATTTCTTTAACTTGGGTTGAAACTTTTTTTTCACAAGAACTTAGACTTATTATAATAAAAATAAAGCTTACTAATTTTATAATATTTGAATACATCTTAACCCTTCTTTACTATTTCATCACTAATGATTTTTCCTAAATCCATATAAACTTGACGATTAACAATATCTTTAATTTCATCAAGTCTATGAGTAACAAATAACAAAACCTTGTCATCTTCATTTTGCTCTAAAAGTCTATAAAAATCATCCCTAGCTTTTGGGTCTAAATTAGCTGTTGGTTCATCATAAATTATTATATTGCTCTTTTTTGCTAATGAAATGGCAATTAGCATTTTTTGTTTCATTCCCCCACTTAGTTTAAAAAATGATTTATTTAAATTTGCTGTAATATCTAATTTCATTTCATTTGCATAATGCATTATAAGTTCTTTATCTACATTTGAACTAGCTTGTATATATTGCATTAGTTCATTAAGACTTAATTTTATTGGAGGTGGAAGTTGAGGAACAAAAGATATATGTTCTAATACTTTAACTCGGTCTTTAATAGGATTTAATCCATTTATTAAAACTTCACCGCTATTTGGATGATAATATCCTAATATTGAGCGGATAAGTGTAGTTTTCCCAGCACCATTTGGTCCCATAAGTGCAATATATTCATTTTTTTTAAACTCTATATTCACATTATCAAGGGATATATGTGAAGAGAATTTTTTTGTTAAATTTTTAACTTCAATCATTATACTAAGCCTTTTATTCTAAAGTCAAATTTCAATGCATCTGAATGACAAACATCAATACATCTTCCACAAAGCGTACAATCAGCCCCCGTTACATATTGAGTTTTTATACCTTTTTCTTTTCTTTCTTCATCATATTTAGCTTTTGTTAAATCCAATACTTGATTTTCAAAACATACATCATGACAAACCATACAATGATCACAATTATCATTCCATTGAACTCTCAAGGCACTAACTTTCCCAATATATCCATATGTTGTACCAATTGGGCAAAGATATGTACACCAAGCACGACGTGAAAAAAACACTTCTATTAAAAATACTGCAAGAACCCAAACAAGTGCTAAACTCCAACCATAAGTAATAAATCTACTCATTATTCCAACTACATTAAATGTTTCAAAAACTAAATATCCACTACTAAATGCAAGTATCATAAAAATAAACCAAAATATATGTCTGATTCTATGGTCAAACTTCCTTTCTTTTATAATTTTTTTAGTTACTAAACTATTGTGTAATTTTTCTCCTATTTCACTTAATAATCCATAGGGACAAACCCAAGAACAATAAGTTCTTCCACCTATAAAAATATAAAATAAAATAATAGTTACAGTTCCTATAATTATATTTATAGGTAAATGATAAGTTGCTAAAAACATCTGAATAGTCGTAAATGGGTCAATTAAATGAAAACCTAAAAATCTTGAACCATTAAGTGTTCCTTCAAGCGTTTGAATATCTATATGAAATGATAAAAAAAATAATAAATGAATTGAAATTATTATTATCCATCTTTTCATTCTATAAGAAAATTTATTTTTACCATCTTTTGTTTTATCAAAAAAAGTTGATATAAAACTTGTATTTTTTATAGTTGCTCTACTATTCCATTTATCCATTTTATTTTCCTTTTTTGACTACTTAGTTAAAGCTTCTTTTTTATCTTTGAATCCTGCTATTTCTTTTGCAAAGTTTTTCAAATCTTCATCTTCAAGATTGATTAATAGACCTTTCATGATAAGGTTTTCTTTTCTTCCTGCTTTAAAATCAACTAAGTTTTTGTATAAAATAGCTTCTTCTTGACCAAATAATCGAGGACCCATTAATTTTTTTCCATTTTGCATTCCAAAGCCATCAGCTCCATGACAAGAAGCACATTTACTTTTATATTCATTTGAAACTTCGAATGTTGAAGAGTTACCTGCTTTATCTTTTAGTGCATTTAATTTTTCTTCATCTTCATTTTTCTGTTCTTGTTTTTCATTTGTAATTGTATGAGTAGAAGCATCTTTTATATACTTCATGTCTTCAATAATATTTCCAGCTTCTCCACCTTGAAATGCTCTACCAACTAATAGTGTATATGCCATAAGACCTACAATAATTACCGTAAAAATAATAGCTAATGTATTTTTCATCTCATTCCTTTAATTTGTTTATTAAATTCAGAAATCTCATCTGCTAATTTTTTTATATTTTCATCTGACATTTGTTTTACTAAATCAGACATTAATACATTTGCATTTTTATCATTTTTGAATTTCATAATTTTATTAGATATATAAGCAGAATCTTTATTTAATAAAGATGGTCCAATAATTCCATTTGCATAGTCATTATGACAAGCCGAGCATTTAACGATAAATTCTTTACTTAAGCTTTTAACCAATAATGAAATTTGTACTTTTTCATAAGGACTTCTTACATTTAAATTTGCATCAATAACGGTTCTTGATTTTTCTCTTGTACTTGCATCTTCATTTGCAGGTTTTGAGTGAGGATCATATTCACTTTTAACATTGTAATCATAATAATAAGATTCTGATTTAGAATCTGTTTTTTCTTTTTCTGCAACTTTTATCTCTTTTGAATTTACATTTTCTTCTGTCTCAATTTTTAAAGGAGCTTGCGTATTTTCAATTTTTGTTGAATTAGTTTTTTCTTCTTGCTTTTTATTGTCACAGCCACTTATTAGTATAATTAATGCTGTACTTAATATAATCTCTTTTATCATGATTTCATTCCTTTAATATAGTAATCTTCGTAAGTTAATCTAGGTTTTACAACAATTGCAGCTTCAAAAGCTGGACATAATTCTTCACAAGCTCCACATCCAACACATTTGTCATAAATTTCGGGTTTCATTCCATTTTCAAATGAAACCATAGAAATTGCACTACTTGCATTTGGAATAGGACACATATCTGCACAAATGGTACAAGGTTTACCCTCAAATTTATCCAATTTATCTAAAATATCCTGTTCTAATTGTCTACTATTTGGATGAGAATAAATTCTTGCTATTTGTTCTTTAGTTACTAATTCATTTGTTATTGCTATACATTTATTTGGAAATTCTAATACTGCAATTCCCATTTTAATATCTTCTGGTTTTTCACAAGCATGGTTAAGTGCGCCACTTGGACAGGCAAGTACGCATGGAACGGCACTACAAGCATAACAGCCTCTTTCTCGTGCATCAATATAAGGAGTTCCAATACCATGTCCTTTTGCCATATCTGCTAGTTTAATAGAGTGATAAGGACAAACTTGTAAACATTGTCCACATTTAATACATAAAGCTAAAAATTCTTTTTCACTAACAGCTCCAGGAGGTCTTAATTTCATTTGAGCTTGTAATGCATGTGGTGAAATTACAATTCCTGCTCCAAGTGTTAATCCTAATATTCCTAATGTTGAAAATTTTATAAAATCTCTTCTATCTTTTTGTAATTCTTTCATTTTAAATCCTTAGATTTTTAACTTAGGCTCTTTATCACTCATTAGAAAAACAGGCTCTGAAAAAGGTGCTAATTTTGCTAAAAAGTTTAAAAGAGAAATGACAGGTGAACCATAAAAAAACTTTATATTTGAATTATATGCCCACATTTGATCTGCATATTGATAGACTTTATGTGGAGTATCTCCTATATTATCTCTGTTAATGTCAAAGCCATTATAATTATCCCAATAATTGCCCACAATCTCATTTTGCTCTGTTTTTGATCCTCTACTATCATTTATAATATCTTCTATGTTTCCTTGAATAATATTATTCTTAATGATATTATTTTCACTTATTGAGTGAAAATGTAAAGCCTCTGAGTTGTATAAAATCTTGTTACTTTCAACCCAATTATTTGTATCAGGTTCAAAAGGAGATCTATCTAAATATATTCCTTGTGCGCAATAAATAATGGTATTATCTTTTAGTGTCATATTTGATACATCTTTTAATCCAATACCCATTCCTGTTGCACCAAGAGAACTTTGAATTACATTTCCAATTGCTGTTGTATCTTTACTATACATAAAAAATATTCCTACTGAATTTAATTTATAAGTATTATTTTTTACAAGATTTTTACCAGCATGCATAAAATGTAATGAGTATCTATTTTGTTCACCATAATTATCTTCAATAGTATTTCCATGAGAATACCAAACAACCATATCTCTTGATTTAATTAATGTATTTTTTGAGATGATATTATCATTTGAATACCAAAGTCTAAGACCATCACCTCTTACACCTAATTCCAAATCTTTTGAAGTAATATAGTTATTCGAAAAAATAGAATTATTTGTCATTGTAATATCTAATCCAAACAGTGAATCAGTTATCGTACAATCTGATACTTCAGATTGTTTAGAATTATTAATTTTTATAGCTGCATCTATTTGGTCGTGTCTATTTCCACTTCCTGTTATTGTCAAGTTTTTTAATGTAACATAAGGACTTGTTACTAAAATTACAGTACCTTTTTGTTCCCCATCTATAATTACACCATCTTCTTTCCCAATAATTGAGATTGGTTTATTAATTATTATTGAACCTTTATAAACTCCTTTTGGAAGTTTTAAAATTGAACCTTCTTTTGCATTATCAATTGCTTCTTGCAAAATATTTGCATTTAATAGGTTATAAAAAATAAAGAAAAAAAGAATAATAATTTTTGACATTTTGTAACCTTATTTACTTGATTCTTTCATAGCTTTATTTCTTGCAAGTATTGCAAGAAGACTAAAAATTCCTATTAATAAAAGCATATAAAATCCAATTGTTGGATATGAATGGGTTGTAAACTGTGCTATTTTTCCATCACCAAAAACTGTTGGCATAAATGGTTTTATTTTAAATGCTCCCCAATCGTGAAGATTATGCCCAAACCAATATAACCAATATGAATAATCACCTATAAATAATAATGGTAAAGATGCTGGAATAATCATTATATAAGTTAATATTTTTTTATTAAATAAAATAAAATAAATTATAAATAATGATAGTCCTAATAGGGCATAAATACCAATTTCTCTTTCGATTTGTCCACCTCTCCACATAGGATCCATTCCAACATAATGGTTTATTGTATTCATTTCATGAACTTCACCTGAAAATCCATCAAAATGAAAAAATACAGGAATTCCTTCAGGAAAAGCCACTTTAGGGTAATTTGGAGCTTCTAGTGAACAAGACCAAATAGGAAGAGAAGCTACTCCAATTTCAGATGATGTTTTAATCATCTCTTTTAGATTATTTTGTGCTTCAGGAGGAGTAGTTGTACTTTTATATCTTCCTTGATTATAAAAATTCCAAACTTTTATAGCTAAAGTAGATATTTCTTCTTTTTTATCATCATGAATTTTATTTAATGTTCCATGAAAAGCTATCATTGGAAAAGTAAAAGATAAAGTCATAATTAATAGTGCAAGAGAAGCAAATATTTTTGATTTTAAAAAACTAGGATGCATTAGAAATTCCTTTCTTTGGAGTTTTAAAGTATAATTTAAACTTATAATTTATACTTTAAAACTTCTTATAATAGTAGAATAACATAATTAAATTTTTTTTATATTGATGCTTATCAATATAAAAAAGGAAGAATTTTATTCTTCCTTTTTATTATCAAACTAAATAAATCTTAGAAAAGATTTGCATTTTCCTCAACCCATTTTAGATATTCAATTATATCTTTAGTCTCTTTTTCACTCATATGTTGATTAGGCATTTTTAGATTAAAGAAGTCAATCATACCTTTTACATAAGGATCTGTATACATTTTTTCAGGATCTAAAATGAAGTTAGTAACCCATTTTTCACCATTTTCATGTCTTTGTAGAACTCCAGTTAAATCAGGTCCTGAAGAAACTTTTCCAATAACATGGCAACCATTACATCCACCTTCTGCGAAAGTTTTTTCACCTCGTGCAGCTGAATCTGATTGAGCAGTTGCAATAAGTTTTACAAGAGTATCTTTTGCTCTAATACCAACATCTGCTGTTTTAACCATAAGTTGCCAAATCATATTTTCGTATAATATCGCTTTTTCCATATCTCCAGCTTTTACAGCTTCATCAGATAATTTTTTCTGTGCAGGAATTTTTCCATATTGATCAAGCGCATCTGTAACTAAATCAGCAACAGTTTTATGGTCACCAAATTTATTATCTTTTAAGAACTTAACAACACTTTGAATAACTGCATCAGTTGCTGTATTAACAGATACTGTTTTGTCATATTCAGCTTTTAATTGCTCAGGACTCATAGTTTGCATTTTTAGTTTTTGAGCACTTTCATATTTTTTGTTAGGATCTTTAACCATTAAATAACCCATCATTTCTAAGTGAAGTGCAGAACAAAACTCTGTACAATAATAAGGAAATACACCTTCCATATCAGCTGTAAATTCAAAAGTTGAAGTTTCACCTGGTTCTAGTGATGTATGTAAATTATAATCATTTATAGTAAATCCATGTGTTTCATCTTGTGCTCTTTCAAGATTAGTCATATATAAAGTAACTTTGTCACCTTTATTAACTGTAATTCTTTCAGGATTAATATGAGATCTTACTAATGTTGAATAAATAGTAACATGATTTCCATTTCTTTCTATTCTTTCTTGACCAGCTAAAGTTTTACCAATATGTTGTTCACCTGTTTTAGTATTTGTACCCATGTCATATCTAACTTTTGGGTGTAATTTACTAGCTCTTATTGAAACAGCTTGGTGAGGTTCACCTAAAGGTAAAGGCATATCAACAAGTAAATCCATTGATTTCCCAGAAATATCAATTAATTGATGATTTTGTGGATGTAAAGGTCCTACATTTTGAAATCTATCAATTGATAATTTATTTAATGCAATGATATATTTCCCTTGTGGATCAGCAGATTTCCCTTCCATTCCAGCTAAGTGACCAATGTTGTAGTGAACATTTACTTTATCAAGAACTTTTAAGTTTTTATAATTCCACTTAACAACTTGTGAATCTACATATAATGATGTATAAACTTCACCATCAACAGGAGAGAATTGAGTATGAAGAGGTCCCAGTCCAAGTTCTGCTTGTCCATGTAAAGATTTTTTCATATCTAAAATTGGAATACCATAAGGATCTTTTCCAATATATTCTTTTTTATCAATTTGTTCTTTTATTTTTTTGAAATCATAAACAGAAGCATGAGTATCAAGTTTTCCACAAACAATTAAATATCTTCCATCAGGAGATACATCTACTCCGTGTGGAGATTTTGGTTCAGGAATTAAGAATAATGCTTCATTTTTAACTGCAATATCCATTGGAATAATTTTATGGTCATTTATAATTTTTACATTTTTAGGATCTTTTGCAACTTCTGCAAGTTTTTGCCAGTTATATACATGTAAAAAGTCAGTGTCATTTCTACTCATACCAGCTTCATTTGGTGGCATACCAACTTCAATTCCACCTGTGTACATTTCTGTATTAAATGAGTTTGTGAATCCCCATCCATAACTCTCACCTTTTCCAGCATCACTTAAATCTTGATTGTAAGGAGGCATTTCAATTGTGAATGAGTCTTTTGGGATAATTCGACCGATTTTATCGTCAAATTTCCACATAGTAACTCCACCTCGGTAGGTTTCTTTGTAGTCTTCAATTGGATGATAATTATTGTCAAATGGTGCACCATATTGTGATGCTTCAATTATATATTCTGAGTTTGGAGTAAAAAAAGCTCCTCCGTGATTAGATTTAAATACGGGGTTAGGTACGATTTGTTTTGTTTCAAAATCTTCTAAGTCAATAATTGCAATTCTAGGATTTGCTTTATCATTAATAGCTAGCCATTTTCCATCATATTTTCCATCTTTTTCAGATAGTGCAGGGTGATGAGTATCTCCCCAGTTTATCTCTTTTCCTCTAATATTCCCTTGTCTTAATACGGCTAATGAATCTTTATCATAACCATATCCTTGCCAAGGTTCAGGTGTAAATACACCAATATATTTTAAAATTCTCATAGATGGAACACCATAAACAATTACTTGTCCACTTTGTCCACCTGAACTAAATACAACAAATTCATCTTTAACCCCTGATGGATTATAAGTTTTTGCCGCACGGATTACATCAATTTCAGATAAACCTCTATCTTTCATTACTTTAGATAATTCCACATCAGCAGCTAATATTGCAGTAGTTGCGATGGTTGTACCTAATAGTAAAGAAGATATTCTACTAATTACAGGTTTCATGTTGTTTTCCTTTCCTTGTGTATTAGATTTTTTAATACCTAGTTTATTAAATATCATAAACATTCTAACACTTAGAAAAACACATAAAAATGATATATATCAAGAAATTGTTAATTATTTGTTAATTCTATTATAATAATTTAGATTATTAAATTCTCCCATTCAATAATCTAATTAATGAATTTTTTACTTCAGAAAAGCTCAGAACCCTTTTCCCATCATTGTTTTTAGCATATTCTTCTGCGGTTACTTTAGATTCAAAAACAACTAAATCATCACCAGCTGGAGATGTTTTATTTGAACCATATACAAAAAATGCTTTTTGTGCATCAATTATTTTTAATGTTTTATAGTCAGTAACTAAAATATTTTGGAAATCTTCTAAACTTTTGATTCCAAAAACACTCCACTTGTCTTCTGTATAATAAAACTCAAACATTGATTTCGGTGAGCAAAAGAATATACTTCGTCCATCTTTTAGATCAATTTTACTTGCCCAAGTTGGGTTTTCATATAACTTTATCTTTCTTATTTCACATGAAGTTTCTTTTGTGAAATTTAGTTTATATTTGATTTCATTTGCAAAACTTGAAATGATGAATAAACCAAAAACTATAAATAAACTTAAAATACTTTTTTTCATAATTAACCTTTTTTTATACTAAATCTTTTTTTGAAAATATTCTATAACCTAAAATTGCAAATAAGATGCCTAAGATTGTAGGATATAAAATAGAAAACATAACAAATGTTGATTGTTTAAATGTATCTAAAATGTAAAATGCAACAGGTCCCATAACTGTTAATTGAGGATCAAACAATGAAATTGCTGCAACTCTAAATATTTCCATTGGATTTGCAAGTGCAATTGTAATAATGAGTGATTCTTCAAATCTATTTTGTAACATTAAAGATATTAATGCAATATCAATAAACGCTAATAAAAAAATCCATATAAAAAATGAAATTCCAAGGGCAACTTCACTTGATTTTACAAAAGAAGATATAAAAAATGCAGTTCCTAAAAAAGCAGATGAAAGAGCAAATAATAATCCAGAATAAAGAAAAAATATTCCCCAAGGAACGGAAGCTCCAATAATTGCACCATAAATTACAGCAAATATCATTGCAAAAAATACAGGTAAGAATACTGTAATGAATCTACCTAATATTTTCCCCCAATAATATTGTTTTAATGAAATAGGAAAAGATAACATATACTCTAAAATATGATTATCCCTATCTCCTGAGATTGATCTAACTGTTGTTATTAAAATAAAAATTGGTAAAATAACAATAGTTACTTGAATATACATAAGTAATAATCTACTTAATCCACTAAACCCCATTACTTGAGATTGAGTAACCCCAGCTATAAAAAATAGAGCAATCATTCCTCCAAAAACTAGGGAGTAAACAACAAACCATTTCGCTCTGATGGATTCTTTTAAATCTAAATACGCAATTAGTATTAAGTTTTTCATAATTACCTACCTTATTATTCGTGTATCTTAACATATAATTATCATAGGAATGATTGATATATATCAACGAATAATTTTATTATGAAAGCTATCCCTAACAAATAGTTTTATATAATCACAGCTAATGAAAAAAACAAAATTGCTTTAAAGTGATTAAATACATTATCAAAGGGTATGCATAAATGAGAGCATTAATTAGTGTTAGTGACAAAAGTGGTGTTGAAAATTTTGCCAAAGAGCTTATAACATTAGGTTATGAAATCATTTCAACGGGTGGAACATATAATAAGTTAAAAGATGCAGGAATTGCTGTAATTGAAGCAAATGAAGTTACAAAATTTCCTGAATGTTTTGAAGGAAGAGTTAAAACTTTAAATCCTTATATTCATGGTGGAATTTTATATAGACGAGATAAACAATCTCATCTTGATCAAGCTCGTGAGTTAGGTGTTGAGGGAATTAATTTAGTTTGTGTAAATCTTTATCCATTTAAAGCAACTATTGAAAAAACTGATGACTTTGAAGAGATTATTGAAAACATTGATATTGGTGGACCAGCGATGGTAAGAAGTGCTGCTAAAAACTTCGATTCGGTTATTATTGTAACAGATGTTATTGATTATGATTTAGTATTAAATAATCTTAAAAATGACACTAACACAGTTGAATTCAGACGAGATATGATGATTAAAGCTTATGAGCATACAGCAGCTTATGATTCAATGATTGCAAATTATATGAATAAAAGATTTAATGGTGGATTTGGAGCAAAACAATTTATTGTTGGTTCTAAAGTATTTGATACAAGATATGGAGAAAATCCACACCAAAAAGGTGCATTATATGAATTTGATGCACAGTTTACTAATAAATTTAAAACTGTAAAAGGTGAAGCATCCTTTAACAATATGGGTGATATTTCAGGAGCTGCTAGAATTGCTGCTGCGTTTGGAAAAGATAAAGCTGTTTGTATTGTAAAACATGGAAATCCTTGTGGTTTTGCTATAAAAGATACTTTATTAGACTCTTATGTTGAAGCACTTAAATGTGACCCAGTTTCTGCTTTTGGTGGAGTTGTAGCTGTTAATGGTTGTGTTGATAAAGAACTTGCAGAAAAAATGAATGAGATTTTCTTAGAAGTTATATTTGCAGCTAGTTTCACTCCTGAAGCTGTTGCTGTATTTGATTCTAAAAAAAGAATTAAACTTTTTGAGCAAGGAACACAATATTTAGAACTTGCAAATGATGCTATTGACTTTAAAAGAGTTGATGGTGGATTTGTATTCCAAGATGCTGATAAAGTAAAAGAAGATGAAGTTAGAAGCTCTGAGTTAAAATCAAAAAGAATCGCAACTGAACAAGAAGTAAAAGATATGGAAATTGCGTACAAGATTGCTAGTTTAACAAAATCAAACTGCGTAGTTTATGTAAAAGATTCTGCAATGGTAGCTGTTGGTATGGGTATGACTTCAAGAGTTGATGCAAGTAAAGCAGCTTTAAGAAAAGCTGAAGATATGGGAATCGATGTTACAGGAGCTGTTTTAGCTTCTGAAGCATTTTTCCCATTTAGAGACAGCATAGATGCAGCTGCTCTTGCAGGTGTTAAATGTGTAATTGAACCAGGTGGAAGTATTAGAGATGACGAAATTATAGATGCTGCAAATGAATATGGAATGGCTTTATATTTCTCAGGAATTAGACACTTTTTACACTAAAAAATAGAAAGATTGATTATCATTAATCAATCTTTCTCATATTTTTAAACTTCTTTTATATACAATGCCTTTTATTTGCAGATAGTTTTATAAAGGTTGCACTAATGAATAAATTAATCTATTTGGATCAAAACATACTAAGTGACTTGAGAGTCAGGAAACTTAAAGAAACTACTGATAATTATTTTGTACTATTTAAGAACTTGTTATTAAAATTTAATATTCAGGTTGTATATTCTCATATAACTCTAGCTGAAATAAATCAAATATCTAATATAAAAAGGAACATCTTGATGTTTTAGAAGAACTTAATGCTAAATATATTGAACCAAAAAACAAAAAAATTAGTGATAAAAAACCAAGCCAAATATGGATTGATTATGTGGAGTATTTAAACATTGAAAATGATATTTTAGGTTTTAAAAATTTGGCATTAACTCTTGATAATTTATCTAGAAAATCATTAGGACTTCCCAATAATAATAGTTTTGAAAAAATAGGTGAAAGTTTAGAAGATAGTATAAAAAATCTTTCAAATAAAATTATTAATTTGCTAGATATTGATATTGATGAAAATAATTTAAAAGAAGAGTATAAAGGTAATATTTCGCAAATTAAAAGTTACATGGAACAAATGAAAAGGAAGAGGTTAGAAAGTATAAATAAATTAGCAAAATTTGATAGTATTCCCTTAGGTCCAAAACCTTTCAGAGAATATGAGCCAATAAAAAGTCTAAATATTTCTGAATTACCTAGTTGTGAAGTGGTTTTGGCTATTGAAAAAATTTGTAATAAAAATAATGAATTTAATTGGAGAGATTCGTTTGAAGATTCAACAGAGAATAGAATATCTATGGCATATACTCTTATGAATTGGGCTGGATATTATCCAGATGATTTTGATAAAATTAAAAAAAATACTGATAGATTTAGAGCATCTAACAATGACATGCAACATGCAATTTTAGCTTCTAATACCAGTTTTTTAATTTCAAATGATTATGCATTTTGTATGAAAGCAATTGCAAGTTATGAATATTCTGGAGTAAATACTATTGTATGCTCGGTAGAAACTTTTTTAGAAAAGTATTATGAGTTAGAAAAGTAGATTAAAATAGATAATTTTTTAAAAATAAATACAGTATAGCTTTATCCTTCTGCTGAATTAGACACTTTTTACACTAATCTTTAATAAAATAACATCATAAATTTATGATGTTATTTAAATATTTTTTTCATACATTTTCAATAATTTTTAGCTATACTCTAACAATTTCATAAAGAGGATTATCTTGAGTTATTCAAAAAGAATTAGAACTATATTCATACTAATAATCTTACTTTCTCATACTTTATTTGCAAAAGAATTAAAAAAAGTTACTCTTCAATTATCTTGGTTAGATCAATTTCAATTTGCTGGCTATTATATGGCAAAACAAAAAGGTTTTTATGAAGAATTGGGGCTTGATGTTGAAATAAAACCTTTTGCTTTTGGTATTGATATTCCAAAAGAGGTAAATGATGGGAAAATAGATTTTGCAGTAGGACGTGAAACTTTAATTTTGGAAAGAATAAAAAATCCCAATATTGTGGCTTTATATGCTATTTTCCAATCAACACCTCTTGTTTTATTAAGCACTAAAGAATCAGATATTAATAATATAAATGATTTTTCTAATAAAAAAATAATGACAACTATTGATGATGCTAGCGAAGTTTCATTAAAAGCCATGATTAGTTCAAATAAAATAAAACTTGAAAACCTTACTTTTTTAAAACATTCTCACAATATTGACGATTTAATAAATAAAAATACTGATGTAATTTCTGCATATATTTCTAAAGCTCCATATACCTTGCAAAAAAAAGGTGTCGAATATAATATTTTTGACCCTAAAAAATATGATTTTGATATGTATAGTGATATGTTATACACAAATCAAAATATTATAAATTATGATTTAAATACTGTTTTGTTATTTAAAAAAGCTTCATTAAAAGGTTGGGAATATGCTTATTCAAATCTTGAAGAAAGTGTAGATGTAATATATGATAAATACAATACTCAAAATTTACAAAAAGACGAATTATTATATGAAGGAAAAGAGTTAAAAAAATTATCTTATTTTAAAACTTCAATTTTAGGTGAAATTAGAAAAGATAAAATTCAAAGAATTTATGATTTATATAATGTTATGGGACTGATTCCCACAGCTATAAATTTAGGCAATTTTATTTTTGATATAAATAGTTTAAATGGTTTTACTTTTTTACAAGAAGAGAATAAATATATTGAAGAAAAAGATAATATAAAAATGTGCGTAATTCCAAATTCTATGCCATATAGTGATATAAAAGATGGTAAAGCTATAGGATTTATTGCTGATTATATAAGTTTAATTGAGAAAAAGATAAAAAAACCAATAGTGTTGGTTCCTACAAAAAGCTGGGCAGAATCTTTTGAGTTTGCAAAAGATAGAAAATGTGATATTTTATCTTCTGCCATGTGGACAAAAGAGCGTGAAAATGAATTTACTTTTACTAAATCTTATATAGATATACCTCTTGTTCTTTTAACAAAAAATGGTAATTCTTTTATAAATAATTTATCAAGTATAAGAAACAAAAAGGTTTCAATTGTTGAAGATTATGCAATTTTAGAAATATTGAAAAACAAATATAAAGATATAGAATTTGTAACTGTTAAGAATATAGATGAAGGATTAGAAAAAGTTTTAAAGAATGAAACTTTTGGTCATATAGATGCAATTTCAACGGTTTGGTATAAGTTACAAACAAAATATTTAACACAACTTTCTATTTCTGCAAAATTAGATGAAGTTTCAAAATTATCAATTGCTGTAAGAAGTGATGATAGTATTTTATACGAAATCTTGCAAAAAGCAGTTTTAAGTATTGATGATTTTGCAAAAGATGATTTACTTAATAAATGGGTATCAATTGAGTATAAAAAAGAGTTTGATTACTCAATTGTATGGAAAATTTTATTTGTTCTTTTTGTAATTATCATAGCTGTTGTTTATAAACAAATACTTTTAAGAAATGTAAATAATTCTTTAAAAGAAAAAGTAGAAGAAAAAACAAAAGAGTTAAGACAAATAAATAGTGAATTAGAAATTAGAATCAAAGAAGAAGTTGAAGAAAATTTAAAAAAAGATAGACTTCTATCTCAACAACAAAAAATGGTTTCAATGGGACAAATGATTGAAAATATAGCTCATCAATGGAGACAACCACTATCTTTGATTACAACAGGTGTAAGTGGAATTAAGTTGAAAAAACAGTTAAATGATTTGGATGATGATTTCTTTTATGATACTTTAGATTCAATTTTAAATACTTCGAAATATTTATCAAATACAATTGATGATTTTAGATATTTTTTTAAACCACAAAAAGAGAAAGAAGTTTTTTATTTAGAAGAATGTTGTAGAAAAACTATAGACTTGATGAATCCAAATTTCTTGAATAAAGATATTCAAATAAATTATAAAATGGAAAATATTCAAATTTCAGGATATGAAACTGAATTAATTCAGGTTTTAATTAATATTTTAAATAATTCAAAAGATGCATTAGAACTTTTAAAAGATGAGAAACTTATATTTATTGATATTTTTATGGAAAATAAAAAAGCTATTATTGAAATAAAAGATAATGCTGGTGGAATTAATGAAGAAATTATGGATAAAATTTTTGAACCTTATTTTACAACTAAACATCAATCTCAAGGAACAGGAATAGGTCTATTTATGTGTAAAGAGATAATAAATAAACATATGAATGGACAGTTGAATATTTCAAATCAAAGTTTTGAATATAAAAGTAAGATTTATAAAGGTACTTTAACAAGAATTTTTTTAGAAAATATTGTAATTGAAGTTCAATAAAGCTTTATTAATTATGTAATAATCTTTAGATATAATCGCCAATAAAATATAATTAGGAAAACTATTGACTTGGTTAGAACTTGATAAAGAATATGTTTGGCATCCTTATAACTCACTTCCTTCTAAAACGAAAATATTACCCGTAATTTCTACAAATAAAACTTCAATTTTTTTAGAAACAGGAGAAGTTTTAATTGATGCTATGAGTTCGTGGTGGAGTGCAATACATGGATATAATCATCCAAAATTAAATGATGCTTTAAAAAAGCAAGTTGAAATTATGCCTCATATTATGTTTGGAGGGCTAGCCCACGAACAAGCTAGTTTGCTCTCTAAAAAACTGGTAGATTTGACAGGACTTCATAGTGTTTTTTTATGTGATAGTGGTTCTGTCTCAGTTGAAGTTGCACTTAAAACAGCAATTCTTTATCAAAAAGCTAAAGGTTTAAAAAAATATAAATTTTTTGCACTTGAATATGCCTATCATGGCGATACTTTGGGGGCAATGAGTGTTTGTGATCCACAAAATTCTATGCATAGTATTTATGGTTCATATATGAGTGAACACATTTTCACTAAGGCTCCTAAATTAGGTTTTTTTAGTGATTGTAGTCATGAAATAAAAATTTTAGAAGATAACTTTGAAAAATATCATAAAGAAATAGCAGGTTTTATTGTTGAACCAATTGTTCAAGGTGCTGGTGGAATGAGAATATACAATCCTCAATATCTAAAAAAAGCACGAGAATTATGTACTAAATATGATGTGTTATTAATTTTAGATGAAATAGCAACAGGTTTTGGACATACTGGACTTATGTTTGCATATGAACATGCAAATATTAAACCTGATATTCTAACTCTTGGAAAAGGTTTAACGGGTGGTTACATGACAATGGCTGCTATGATTACTTCAAGAAATATAAGTGAAGTTATATCAAATAGCGAAATTGGAGTGCTTATGCATGGACCAACTTTTATGGCAAATCCATTGGCATGTAGTGTTGCAAATGCTAGTATTGATTTATTATTAGAATCAAACTGGCAGGAAAATGTAAAGAAAATTGAATCAATATTTTCAGCTGAGTTAGAATATGCAAAAGATTTAGAGCTTGTAAAAGATGTAAGAAATATTGGAGCTATTGGAATTATAGAGTTAAAAGATGATTGTTATGCTCAGCAAGTACAAGATTATTGTGTAAAAAATGGTGTTTGGATAAGACCTTTTGGAAAGCTTGTTTATTCAATAGTTGCTTACACAATAAAAGAAGAAGATTTAAGAACAATAGTAAAAACAATGATAAATGCAATTAAAAATATAGAAGAAAATAGATGAAAAAAGATAATTTAAAAAAGTTAATATCAAATTTACCAAAACAACCAAACATATTAGGAAGAGAAAGATTTTTCAATAGTGCCGTTTTAATTCCTCTCATAAAAATAAAAGGTGAATATCATTTATTATTTCAAAAAAGAGCAGCAAATATTAGACAAGGTGGAGATATTTGTTTTCCAGGCGGTGGCTTTGAAATAGGTGTTGATAAAAGTTTTAAAGATACAGCTTTAAGAGAAACTTTTGAAGAGTTAGGAATTGAGAAAAAAGACATAAAAGTTTTAGGGCAATTGGATACTTATGTAGCTCCTATTGGTGCAATTATTGAATCATTTGTTGCAAAAGTAAAGAAAAAAGCCTATAAAAAGATGAATATAGATTTTAATGAAGTTGAAAAAACTTTACTTATTCCCCTTTCATTTTTTAAAGAACATGATGCTCAAGAATATACTTTAGCACAAGAAATTCAACCTTATAAAATTAATGAAAATGGTGAAAAAGAGATTTTTTTCCCTGTTGAGGAATTAGGGCTACCCGATGCTTATAAAAAACCATGGGGGAATAAAAGACATAAAGTTTGGGTCTATAAATATGAAGGTGATGTTATTTGGGGAATTACTTCTGTGATTATAAAAGATTTATTAGAAAAATATTAAAATGAATAAGATTCTATTTGAAAATAAAGAAATATTTCCATCAAAAGTTGTGTGTATTGGACGAAATTATATTGAACATATAAATGAGTTGAAAAATGAAGTTCCAGAAGATATGGTCTTTTTTATAAAACCAAATTCAGCAATTTCAAATAGATTAGTTTTTCCAAAAGAGCAAGATTCTTGTCATTATGAAGCCGAGATTTCATTTTTGATTGAAGAAAATAAGATTGTAGCTGTTGGATTTGGACTTGACATGACGCTTAGAGAAATTCAAAGTAAATTAAAACAAAAAGGGCTTCCATGGGAGCGAGCAAAAGCTTTTGATGGCTCAGCTGTATTCTCAAAGTTTATAAGTTTTAAAGAAGATATATCAAAATTAGGAATTGAACTTTTTATAAATGGTGAATTAAAACAAAAAGGCGATGTTTCTATGATGATAAATAAACCTATTGAAATTATTAATGAAGCTAAAACATTTTTGAGTTTTGAGGATGGAGATATTTTGATGAGTGGAACACCAAAAGGTGTTGGAGAGTTTAAAGTAGGTGATATTTTTGTTGGAAAAATATTATTTGAAGATAAGATAATAATTGAAAAAGAGTTTAATGTATTCTAAAAAATAGTATCCTTTTATGTTATAATATTTATACTTTAACTTTAAGGTAGGATTAAGATGAAGTATTTAATTATTCTAATTTTTTTTGTTTCTACACTTTTCTCAAATATACAAAATAATCAATCACTTTTCACTTCAGAAGAATTAGAATGGATAAAAAATAATCCAACTATAAAAGTTGGTGTTGATGCAAACTGGCCACCTTTTGAATATATAAATGAAAAAGGTGAATATAAAGGAATAGCTTCTGAATATCTAGAAATAATTAGTAAATATACTGGATTAAAATTTGAAATAAATGCAAGTGACTGGTATAGTGTAATTTCAAATATCAAAGATAAAAAACTAGATATGTTAGCTTGTGTTGCAAAAACATCTGATAGGGAAAATTATTTAAATTATGTCGCTCCTTATTTAACAATAGATGTTGTTGTTATTGCAAAAAAAGAGTTAAATATTAAAAGTTTTGATGAAATACAAAACTATACAATTGCAGTTCAAAAGGGTAATTTTGTTTATGAAAAAATAATGAAAAAATACCCAAATGTAAAATTTGTTTTTGCTTCATCAAATAAAGAAGCCTTTGATTTTGTATCTTATGGAAAAGCTGATATTTTTATAGGAAATATGCCTGTATTTTCTTATTTTGTTGAAAAAGAGTTATATACAAATATTGAAGTTAAATTCAAAGCAGATTTTGACAAAATTGATTTATCAATGGCTATTTTAAAAGAAAACACAACTTTATTTAATATTATTCAAAAAGTTATGCCAAAAATTATTGAAGATGAAAAAGAGAAGATAAATAAAAAATGGGTATTTGAACTAAAAGAAGAAAAATCAGCTCATTTTACGCAAGAGGAGATTACTTGGATAAAAAACAATCCAAAAATCAAAATTTCGGGTGATTTTTTCTGGCCTCCTTACTCTTTTTATGATGAAAATGGAAATTATATAGGAATTGTTCCAGATATTGTAAATGAAGTATTTAAAGATAGTGGACTTGAATTAGAGTATGTAAAAACTAATTCTTGGGCTGATACTATTAATCTAATAAAAGATAAGAAAATAAATTTAATTGATTCAATATCTTATTCAGCTTCAAGAAGTGAATATTTGAATTTTTCAAATAAATATGTTGGTGCAGAAATAGTAATAATTTCCAATAACAAAGAAACTAATTATATTAACTCTTTTAATAATATCACAAATAAAAAAATAGCAACCGTAAAGGGTTATTCAATAATAGAAGATATAAAAAGAGATTTTCCTCAAATCAAAAATATCAAAGAGTATGATAATGCTTTGGAGGGGTTAAAAGAGTTGTCAAATTCTCAAATTGATTATTTTATTTTAGATATTCCATCTTTTGAGTTTTATAGTAAAAAACATGGTTTAAGTAATCTAAAAATAGCTGGACCAACTGGTTATAACTATGGTTATGGTTTTGGGGTAAAAAAAGATGATGTATTATTGGTTTCTATTTTAAATAAATTGTTAGAAAATATTCCAACTGAGAAAAAAGACGAAATATATAGAAAATGGATAAAAATTGATTATGAACAAAGAATTGATTATGAGTTGATTTGGAATATATTAACTATTTCAATTATCATATTAGCTATTATATTTTATTGGAATCGAACATTAAAAGAAGAAATTACTCAAAAAGAAAAAATCCGAAAAGAGTTAGAAAAAGAACGAAATAATATTCAATCTTTAAATGAAGAGTTAAAAAAAGCTAAAGATATAGCAGAAAATATATCAAAACAAAAAAGTGAATTTCTAGCAAATATGAGCCATGAAATAAGAACACCGATGAATTCTGTAATTGGATTTACAGAAATATTAGATAAAGAGATAAAAAATCCATTACATAAAGAGTATTTAGATTCTATAAAAAAAGGTGGGAATGCACTTTTAGGAATCATAAATGATATTTTAGATTTATCAAAAATAGAAGCTGGTAAGCTGGAACTTAGAAATGAATCTTTAAATCCAACAAATATGTTTTTAGAGATTGAATCAATTTTTCATTCTAAAATAATTAGTAAAAATATTACATTTATAGTTGATATTGATAAAACAATCCCAAAATATATAATTATGGATGGAGTTAGAATTAGACAAGTTTTATTTAATCTAATTGGAAATGCTATTAAATTTACTCAAATAGGTCATATAAAACTAAAAGTAGAAAATGTTTATAAAGATAATATAAAAAGTAAAATAGATTTGATTTTTAGTGTTGAAGATACTGGAATTGGAATTGATGAAAAGAATTTACAAACTATTTTTAATGCTTTTGAACAACAAGAAAATCAAGATATCGCAAAATATGGCGGAACAGGATTAGGTTTGGCTATTTGTACAAAGCTAGTTAAAATGATGAATGGCGAAATAAAAGTAAAAAGTAAAAAAAATAAAGGTTCAACTTTTACTGTAATTTTTAGAGATATTCCCGTGAGTGCCATGGAAGATGAGGTAGTTTCATCAAAGCTAAAAGCTTCAAATATTGTATTTGAAAAAACTGTTATTCTTGTCGTTGATGATATTTTAGAAAATAGAAAGTTAGTACAAGCTAGTTTAAAAGATTTTGATATTGATTTAATAATGGCACAAAATGGTCAAGAAGCAATAGATTTACTAAAAAATGTAAATGTAAATTTGATATTAATGGATTTAAGAATGCCCGTTATGGATGGATATGAAGCCGCTACAATTATTAAAAATAATGAGAGATTAAAGAATATTCCTTTGATTGCATTAACAGCTTCTGTTATGGGAAAAGATTTAGAAAAAGTATCAGAATTTGGTTTTGATGGATATTTAAGAAAACCAGTAATTTTAGATGATTTGATTGAAGAGTTGGCTAAATATTTAAAATATCATACAATTTATGAAGAGATAAAAGAAGAAAATAATTCAAAAATAATAGATTTGAAAAAATTAAAAATAGTAATTAATGAGTTAGAAAATGCTTTAAAACAAGAATGGTTAGATATAAAAGACAAAGGAGATTTTTCTTTAATAGAAGAGTTTGCTTCAAAATTATATGAATTAGCATTAAAAAAAGATATATATTTATTAAAAGATTATTCTGCTGAATTAATAAAAAATATAGAATCTTTTGATATAGAAAAAGTTGATTATTTGATGAATACATATTTAAAATTAATAGATAATTTAAAGGCTAAACTTGAAAACTGAAAGCAAAATTTTAATAGTAGATGATATAGCAAAAAACATCCAAATGGCAATGAATATTTTAAAAAATGAAGGTTATAAAATGTTCTATGCCAAAAGTGGTGAAATGGCATTAGAATTGATTAAAGAACATGATTTTGATTTGATATTATTAGATATAATGATGCCTGATATGAATGGTTTTGATGTTTGTAGTAAATTAAAAAATGAAACTAGAACTAAAAAAATTCCAGTAATATTTTTATCAGGGAAAGATTCTTCACAAGATATAGAACAAGCTTATGAATGTGGTGGAATTGATTATGTGGTAAAACCTTTTATTACAATAGAATTGATTACTAAAGTGAACTCTTATGTTAGATTAAAACAATTAGAAGATAAATTTGAGATTTTCAAAGGTTAAATTATGAATAAAAAATATGAAAATAAAATTTTATTAGTTGATGATGATACTAAAAATTTACAAGTTGCAATGAATATTTTAAAAGATTATAATGTGATTTATGCACAAAGTGGAGAAAAAGCTTTAGAATTATTGAATAAAAATAATTTTGATTTAATTTTACTTGATGTTGTAATGCCTACAATGGACGGATATTATGTTTGTTCAAAAATAAAAGAAAATGAAAAAACAAAAAAAATTCCAGTAATTTTTCTAACAGTTAAAGATGATGAAAAAGATATTGTAAAAGGATTTGAATTAGGAGCTGTTGATTATATTATAAAACCATTTTATAGTGAAGTTTTACTAAAAAGAGTTGAACTTCATCTAAAATTAGCAAGTGCTATGAGTAAAATTGAACTAATGAATGTAAATTTAAATGATATTGTAAATGAACAAGTTGAGCAAATAAGACAAAAAGATGAAATTATTGTTCAACACTCAAAAATAAGCGCAATGGCATCTTTAATTGATGTTATTTCCTTACAATGGAGAGAACCTATTGATAAAATAAAGTTTTATTTACAATCTTTAGATTTTAAATTAGCAAATATTGAAGAGTTTAAATCAGATGATATATTCAAAAAAACATTATATGAAATGAATAAATTAGATGAAATTATGGAAGACTTTCATAAGTTTTTTAATAATCAAAAAAATAAAGAGAATGTAAATTTAAAAGTATCTTTAGATAATGCTATTTTTTCTTTAAGAGATGACATTAATAATTTGGATATAACTTTAGATATAAAAGGTGATAATTTATTATCTTTGAATATTGTTTTTGAAGAGATAAAACATATCTTTCATAAATTAATATCTAAGTCAATAGAAAGTTTTAGATTAAGTGAACAGTTAGAAAACAAACAAATAAATATAAATTTTGAAGAAGAAAATGGAACGATTTATATTATTTATAGCGATAATGCACATAATGATGATAAAAATAATGGTTTTGATTTTGGGTTTTATTTGGTAAAAGTATTTGTTGAGAAGAATTTTGGATTATTAAGTGTTGAAAAAATGCAAAATGGAATAAAATATATAATAAGATTTGATAAATAAAAGGAGAATATATAATGAAATATAATGAATTAAATGATGAAGAAAAAAATGTAATAGAGAATAAAGGCACTGAATATCCATTTTCTGGGAAATATGATGATTTTTATGAAGAGGGAATTTTTACATGTAAAAAATGTGATGCGCCACTTTATAAATCAGATGATAAATTCAAATCAGGTTGCGGATGGCCAAGTTTTGACGATGAAATAAAAGGTGCAGTTAAAAGAGTTCCAGATAAAGATGGAAGACGAATAGAGATTGTTTGTGCCTCTTGTGGTGGACATTTAGGACATGTTTTTGAGGGTGAAAGAATAACTTCAAAAGATACAAGACATTGTGTGAATTCTATTTCGTTAAACTTTAAAGCAAAAGCATGATTATCCCTCAAATAAATATCGCAATGCTAATAGATTGCGACAATGTAAGTGCAAAATATATTGATAGTATTATAAATGATTTATCAAAATATGGAACTATAAATATTAGAAATGCCTACGGAAACTGGAAGGATAAAAGACTTCAAGGTTGGGAAGATATTTTACATAAATATAATATAAAACCAATCCAACAATTTGCCTATACAAAAGGTAAAAATGCAAGTGACATTGCAATGGTTATTGATATTATGGATTTACTTTATACTAGAAATCTAGGAGCTTTAGCTCTTGTAACAAGTGATAGTGATTTTACTCCTGTGGTTTCAAGAATATTATCAAATGGAATTACAGTTTATGGATATGGTGAAGAAAAAACTCCTGAATCTTTTGTAAATGCTTGTTCTCAGTTCATTTATGTGGAAAAACTTTTTGATTACACAAAAGAAGATGTAGCCTGTCCTAGTTCAAATAATAATAAATTAACAAAAGTGCAACTAAGAAAAGATACAAAACTTGTAGCACTTTTAAGAAAAGCAGCAGAACAAACCTCTGATGATAGTGGTTGGTCAAATATTGCTGCTGTTGGTTTATATATCAATCAAAATTCATCTTTTTCCCCTATTAATTATGGATATAAAAAATTGGGTGAATTAATAAAAGTTACTGAATTATTTGATATAAAAATATTAGGTGAAAATAAAACAGTAATGTTAATAAGAGATAATAGGAATTAAAATGCAAAATCAAAATATTAAAAAAGCATATTTCGCCGCAGGTTGTTTTTGGGGAGTTGGCTTATTTAATAGGCTAAAATCCCTTTATTTAGGGAATAGTTGACTATATAAAAGAATACCATATTCAAAATGGTATTCTTTTTTGGGACACCAAATGGGACACCAAGTGTAATTTTTTTATTCTAATTCAAGATTAGGATTAAAAAATGAAAGGAATATCTTTATACTGTTTTCAAAGACAAAACAGTTGGTATTTTAGAAAAAGAATATTAAAGCAATACACTCTTCATAACAAAGAAATATCATTTAAAATGTCATTAAAAAAACTTCTTGGAAGTCAAGCTTATTATAAAGCTTTAATACAAGGAAGTTTGTTTACAATTACTAATTATTTGAACAACAACATAGAATTGTTTTTATTTCAAAAAGGAAAAATAACATTGGCTGAACTAACTGATTTTTGTATAAAAATACTTAATAAATATGAACAAGAAGCTTTAATGCTTAAAAATGATTTTGTAAATGAGCTTGGAACAAGAAAAAAAGAAATTGAAGAAAAGCGTTTTGCTTCATTAGATTTTTATGATGAAAAGTCAAGATTATGGGCTGGACATACTCCACAAGCATTAGATAAAGAAATAAGTATATTACAAGAAGCTTATGATAGTAAAGATAGAAATTTATTAAGTAAAAAAGCAAAAGATATTTTAAATAGACAAGATATTCTTTCAAAAGATGAAATATCACAATTAGAATTTTTAACATTATCTGAAAAAATAGATTTTGAAGAAGCATTAGTTAAAAAAGAAATTATTGTTTTAAATCAAGATAAATTAAATTATAACTCTATTTTTGGAAAAAAAGAGGAAAGTAATTCTAATGGACTGAATGAAGAAAGATTATTGGATTTATTAGCTCAACACCCTGATTTTAAAGTTGCTGTTCAAAATATAAAAGCTCAAAAAGTAGATGAAACAGATAATTGGGATTATTTGATAAATTCTTTTTTAGATGATTATATGACAAATGCTAATGATAATAGGTTGAGGGGAGAGGATGTTGCCCTTGTTCAATTTAAACAAATGTTATTAGGAGATAAGGCTTTTCATGTAGAATTAAAAACATCGGATAACAATGTTAAGAAAAAATATCTTACAGAAACTTCAATATTAAATGCTACAAGAGAAGATATAAAAGCTTTAAAAATGCTTTTTATGGAATTACCTAATTTAACTAATACAAAAGATAATACTATACTTGAAAATTGGCGTGAAACTGGAATTATATATACAATATTTCTTACAAAAAAAGACAGAAATAAATATCCAAAAATCTTTTTGTCTGGAATAAAAAGCAAAATAAAAGTAATTATAAAATTTCTAAAATTTCTAAAAATGACAGAAAAAAAATATAGAGATTTGAGTATTGAATTATGGGAAAAAACATTAAGCGTTAGTTGGAATGATTTAAGTCCAAAAGATAAACAATATAATCAAGAAAATTCATTAGAGCCTCTTTTAAGTGAATACATAAATGGTTTTTTAATCAATAGATATAAAGATAATACAACTAATAGAAGCGGAACAGCACAAAGAAATTTTACAAGACATACAAATTCATCACCTCATATTTTTTGGAGCTTAATGCTTGGAATATACACAGGAGCAAGAGCAGAAGAATTAGCACAGCTTAGAATAGGGGATATAAAAAAATCAATAATAGAAAATGAAAGTATTTATTATATTGATTTTTCTATAACAGATTATGATAAACAATCTATAAAAAATTTATCTTCAATCCGTATAATGCCAATTCATAATGATTTAATAGAAATAGGATTTTTTAATTATGTTCAAGGAAGAAAAGCATTAAACGCTGATTATCTATTTGATTTAAAAATAAATCAAGATAAAAAGAGAAAAGAATTTCAAAGAAGTTTTAATGATGATATAAAAAAATATATAAAAATTGCCTATCCAACTCTTGATAATTACAGATATTCATTTCATGGATTAAGAAGTCATTTTATTTCAAGATTTTTGAAAAATCAAATAATTTTTAAATCAGTTGAAGAATTGGAAGAGAGAGCTTCATTATCTGAATTGATAGAATTAAAAAAATTAGTTGGACACGCATCTAAAAAAGTTGAAAACGATATTACAATTACTACATATTTTAAAGAAGATTTAGCATTATTAGGTGCTAAAAGAAAAATAAATGAAATAGACTTTTTAATAAAAGAGGGTTATGAAGTTGTAAGAGAATTAATGCTTCAAAAAATTGGAGAACCTTTAAGAGAATTACAGATATAAAACTCCTTTTTTCTTTCTTTGTAATTTGCTAGAGCTATAAATAGCTCTGTAAATTACAAAATATAAAATACTAATTTTAGGTAAATCCTATTAGAATGTAAAAGTGATGATGATTTAATTAAAAAGGAAAATATATGGAATTTAAACAAACAACAATTTTAGGTTTTTTTGATAGTTCTCAAAAAAATTATGAAATACCAGTTTATCAGAGAGCTTATTCATGGGATAAGAAAAATTGGGATATGTTTTTAGAAGATATTGTTGAACAATTAAATGGAGATAATAATTACTTTTATGGAAATATACTTCTTGAAACTATAAAAAAAGATAGAAATTATGAGATTATAGATGGGCAACAAAGATTAACAACATTAACTATTTTTATGAGAGCATTATTAAATGTGTTAAATCAAAGAGAAAATGAAGAAATTTTAAAAGATTTTGATTTTGATGAAAAAGAAAAAATTTATATAAAAAATGGTGGAAATATCAAACTTAGACCTGTTGAATATGATAGAGCTTGTTTTGATGCTATTATTGTTGATAATAAAAATAAGTTTGAAATAAATACACCATCACAAAAGAAAATTCTTGAAGCAAAAGAATTATTTACAAAAAAATTATCAGAATTTACAACAGATAAGATTTTAGAAATTTTTGAAAAGATTGAATATACAGAGCTTACAACTATTGAACTTACAAGTAAAAAAGATGCTGCTTTAATGTTTGAACTTCAAAATAATCGTGGAAAAGATTTAACAAATATGGAAAAACTAAAATCTTATTTTATGTATCAAATGTATGTATATAGTCAAGAAGATGTAACAGATACAAATATTGAAAATATATCAAATATCTTTAAGGATATTTATAAACTTATTAATGATATAAAACTTGATGAAGATAGTATATTAATTTATCATAATCAAGCATATATAAAAGGTTATCCATACAGAACATTAGAAGATTTAAAAGATGAATTCAAAAAATCCATTAATAAAATTGATTGGATAAAAGAGTATATTTCAGAACTACATACAACTTTTTCTAATATAAAAAAATTTGAGCATTTTAAAAGTGAATATAAAAACTATTTAGAAAATTTAGGAATTTCAGCATTTATATATCCTTTTATTATGAAAGGATTTAAATATTTTGGTGACGATAGTTTCAAACTTAATGAACTATTTAAAATATTAGAAATAGTTTTGTTTAGAGCTAAGTTAATAAATAGTAGAGCTAATATTCAAGAAAGATTAAACAAAATACTTCTTGATTTTAATGGAGATATTGATATTTTGAGAGAAGATATTAAGAATAAACTTAATGAAGCTTGGTATTGGGGTGATGATAATACAAAAGCTTACTTAGATGATACAAACATGTATAATTTTGGTGTTGTTAATTATTTACTTTGGAGATATGAGAATTTCTTACAAAATAAAGGATATAGTATTCAAGATTTTTCAATTGAAAATGAACAAATTGAACATATATCACCACAACAACCAAATAATGGAGCTATTGAAAATGGATATGATATTGATGAAAATAAAAAATATGATGAGGAGTTTGAGTCAGAATATCTAAATTGTATTGGTAATTTGATGTTGATTTCTGGTTCACATAACGCTTCAATTGGGAATAAACCATTCGGTGAAAAATTAGAAACATATATGAAAAACCCATTGCTAAATCAACAAGCAGAAATAAAAAACTTTTCAAAAATAGAAAATGGTTTACCTGTTTGGAAAAAAGAATCTATTGATGAAAGACATCAGAAAATTGTTAAATTTGGTGTAGAAACTTGGAGTTTTGATAAGTAATTTTAATTTAAATTCATGAAATTTTAGCAATTTCTTTTCATAAGGAACTTTAAAAAAATCTATGTCAATTAGGAAAAATAATGATAATCTTAGCCTTACGGCTATGATTATCAAATAAAATTATAAATTTTAGAACTATATAATTTATTACAATTTATCATTTTTATTAAATACTTTTATTTGTTTTTTACTCAAAAGAACAGTTGAAACAGCAATGGGAACAGTTGAAAAAGTTGATAAAAAAACTACAAAGCACCAAATATTCCTATTAGGTAATAGAAAACTTCTTAAATTAAGTAAAACAGATGCTATAAATTATCTTCAAAAAGGTTTAGAATTGATAGCTCTTTATAAACAATATAGGGCAACAAGAGATTTATTAGAAGCAGAATTTGAATATAAATTTGCTCACAATATTTCAGCAGATAATTTATTTGTTATTGAAAATTTAAAAGATAAAGAATTATCTGAATATATCAAATATAGAAAAGATTTAAGTAATAATTCTGAATATGAGCTATGGTCAACTATTATAGAAAATTATAAAAATGAAGAATTATTGATTGAAAAACATAAAAATGAAGAATATCTTTGTAAATTACAAGGTAATTTTCAATGATAATATCGCTATTTTTATTTTTATAGGTATTTCAACTGCGTTTTTTAATTAGTGGTTCTTATAACATGAGTATAGCCCATTAAGGGCAATAATATTTTATAAGGAGCTAATTATGAGTAAGTCTATGATAATGACAATACTTGTCATATTAGACGCACTAACAACTATAATTACTAATACAAATGGCTTTTTGATAATGTTTAGCTGACATTATCAAAAAAACGGGGGTGGCACCCCGTTATTTGAATTAGT
>Ga0172378_10000120_pt1 | contig 58855 bp, 64 predicted proteins | sample GrowelOW332metaG_FD_119755 | JGI IMG/M metagenome (GOLD analysis project Ga0172378, IMG submission 119755) | Groundwater microbial communities from an aquifer near a municipal landfill in Southern Ontario, Canada - Pumphouse #3_1 metaG | ecosystem: Environmental > Aquatic > Deep subsurface >... | reverse complement strand
CCAATAACCCTAAAAAGATCGTTGGTCTTGAAGGGTATGGACTTGAAATTGTTGAAAGGGTGCCGATAGAGATAAAACCGGGCAAGGAGAATGAACGTTACCTTGCTACGAAAAGAGACCGCATGGGACATCTGCTGAAGATGTGTAAGTAAGCAGCACTCTTAAATAGAAATGTTCTGTACATCAAGATAAATACAAAAGTGGCTGAGATGGCAAAATTTATTGAAGGCAGTCTGAATGCGGATGGCAAAAAGTTCGCAATCGTTGTATCTCGTTTTAACTCTTTCATCGTAGAAAAATTGCTTGAAGGGGCTCTTGATATCCTGATGCGCTCCGGCGCGAAAGGGGATGACATTGATGTCGTCCATGTCCCGGGGGCTTTTGAGTTGCCGTTACTGGCAAAGAAGATGGCTGAGTCTCGGAAGTATGATGCAATTATAGGTCTCGGAGTTGTCATCCGTGGAGCAACTTCGCACTACGATATTGTAGTCAATGAGACCTCAAAGGGTCTGGCTCAGGTGAGCCTGTCTACCGGCGTTCCCGTTTTGTTCGGTGTGGTGACAACAGAAACGATTGAACAGGCGATTGAACGCAGTGGTACCAAGGCCGGGAATAAAGGTGCAGATGTGGCAGCCGCAGCGATTGAAATGGCGAACCTTATCAGTATTCTTGATTGAGAGAATGGCTGGTTTTCAGTTTGCGTTATTTTAAGGCATTCTGCTGTCTGCATCCTGCAAATCCGGCAAGGGTATGAAGTTGTTTAATGAGGCCTGTCGGCATTCCAGCCGACAGGCCTTCCTCTATTTATATTATGGGGTCAAATTATGGCTGTAGGAACACGGCGTATCGCACGAGAGACCGCTGTACAATTTCTCTATCAGGAAGACTTTACTGCCGGGATCGGTGGTTTTGGGTGTGACCTCGCGGAGCGTTTGCCCCTGTTTTGTGCTCTGTTCAAGATAAACAAAAAAGCACGCAAGTATACGGAAGAACTCCTTTCTGGAATTTGTCCACATCTTGCTGAAATTGATCAAAAAATTGAGGCATCTGCGAAAAACTGGCGGTTGGCCCGTCTTGCCGCAACAGACCGTAATATCATGCGGGTAGCGGTCTATGAGATCGTATATCGAGAGGATATTCCCGGGCAGGTGTCTATCAATGAAGCGGTTGAAATTGCAAAAAAATATGCCAGTGAAGACTCTCCCAAATTTATAAATGGCGTCCTGGATTCAATCTTGACGTCTCTTTCTGTAAAAAGTTAAATTTGCTTTTTCAGAGAGTTGAAGGGCCTTCTTTAGGGAGGAGGATGCGGCCTGTTGTTTTGTTGAAAAAATGAGAGAAAAATAAAGCAATGACACGAAAATCTCAAAGCAGTACCCGAAATCGGAAAAGACCCCGTAAATTTGTGAACGAAGCCGCGAAGGTCGACAGCGGCACCGGTCGCCCGACATTCAAACAGGAGGTTGTGGCAATGACGGGGATCTTCCTCTCCTGTTTTATCTATCTCAGTCTGTTTTCATATGCCTATTCTGCTGATGCCAACTGGAGTGGCCGGGTTGGGGTAAATGTGGCAACCGGCCTTTTCAATTTTATCGGCTGGGGGGCCTATTTTCTCCCGACTCTTGTCCTCATTTCCTCTATCATGTTTTTTCTTTCCCGCCTTTCTTTCAGCCGTTTACCCCATGTTTTTGCAGGGCTTTCCGGTGCTGTTCTCTCCTTCTGCGGCATCCTCTCAGCCTTTTCCTGGAATCAAGAAGCTGCCAATGCTCTTACGGACCCGACAGCCGGAGGTTTTGTCGGGAAGACTCTTTTTGTTCTGCTCAATCAGGTGGTTGGTTGCGGAGGGGCACTGCTTATCTTTTTGTTGATTTTTATTGTTTCACTGATGGTGGCAATCCGTTTTTCTCCTTATGTCCTTGCCAATAAAACGACCCATGGGATTGGAACCGGGTTGAAAAAGTCAATCAACAAGGTGGAAAAACTGCGGGCGGCGCATCATTCTGGAGGAGTTGGGGTCGAAGGGGAACAGGTTGTCACGCTGGCGCTGGAGGAGGAGAGAACACCGAAACGCCGTCTCGGCGTTTCCAGAGGCAGGGAGGGAAAAGAGAGGATATCTGAGGCTGGACCTGCTGTGGGGATTTCCCTGCCTGCAGGAGAGGTTTCTGTTGTTTCTCCGGTTGATAAAATAAAAGCCGAACAGAGCCTGAAAGCGAGGCCTCAGACTGAAAAAGTGGCGGGCGCCATTCCTGTTCTCCGGGAGAATAAAAAGCCTGTTTTAACCGCGACAGAGGATGACGCTTTTGCAGCCAAACAGATTGCCCGGGGCAATTGGGAGTTACCGCCGCTTTCTCTCCTGACGAAAGCTGAAGTGTCTGTTGACCATGTTGATGAGGATGTTTATCAGCAAACGTCGCAGTTACTGGTGCAGAAGTTGCTGAGTTTCAACGTGAAAGGACGGGTAGAAGGGATTCGCCCGGGTCCGGTGGTGACTACCTATGAATATGCTCCTGCACCGGGGGTGAAAATCAACAAGATCGCCGGGCTGGCTGCAGACCTTGCCCTTGGCCTCAAAACGCCATCAGTGCGAGTGGCAGGTTCGGTTCCTGGGAAAGCTGCTCTTGGTATCGAAATTCCCAACAAGCATCGGCAGATGGTCAGGATCCGCAGTTTACTGGCTTCTGAATCTTATCGAAAGGAGGCTGAGAAAAAGAAGCTCAGCATTGTCCTTGGCCTTGATGTCTTCGGCGATCTGGTAGTCACCAACCTTGCGAAAATGCCTCACCTGCTGATCGCCGGTGCCACCGGATCAGGCAAGTCTGTAGGCATAAATACCACGATTGCATCTTTGCTTTATAATGCCACGCCGGAAGAGGTTCGCTTTTTAATGATTGACCCGAAGATGGTGGAACTTTCGGGGTATGAGGGGATCCCTCATCTTCTTCACCCTGTTGTCATCGATCCGAAACTTGCAGCCCGGGCTCTAAACTGGGCAGTGCGTGAGATGGAGCGCCGCTACAAACTCCTGCAGGAGGCAAGGGTGAAAAATTTTGACTCCTACAATGCCCACAGCGAGGAAAAACTTCCATATATCGTAGTCATTGTTGACGAACTGGCTGATCTGATGATGACCGCCTCGTCAAAGGATGTGGAGACTGCTATTGCCCGTCTCGCCCAGATGGCAAGGGCAGCGGGAATGCACGTTATTATTGCCACTCAGCGGCCTTCTGTTGATGTCCTGACCGGCCTCATAAAGGCAAATTTTCCAAGTCGTATCTCTTTTACGGTCTCGACTAAAATTGACTCTCGCACTATTCTTGATTCCGGCGGCGCTGAACTTCTGCTCGGAAATGGAGATATGCTTTTCCTGCCGAACGGTGGAGCTCTGCGGCGTGTACATGGTGCTTTCATCAGTGAGGAGGAAAGTTCAAACATCGTGAATTTCTGGAAAGAACAGGGCAGCTCGTCTTATGATGAATCAATGATGCAGGCTATTGAGCACGATGAATCACCGGTGGGGGAGAGTGGTGGTGAGGAGTATGATGAATATTACGATCAGGCTGTAGCTTTTGTCACTGAACAGGGGCAGGCATCGATTTCATCCGTACAGCGCCGACTTCGAGTTGGATACAATCGGGCTGCACGGATGATTGAGATGATGGAGCGGGATGGTATCGTTGGCCCTGCCGATGGAGCAAAGCCCCGTGAGGTTATTATTACGCCGGCGTATGATAAATTTTAATTTAGCCAGAGGCTGAAAATGATTTTCGTGGTAGAGCAAATTCACTTGACAATCCGCAGGCAACTGAATATAAAAAGCTAAATAAATGAGGGCTCATTCATTTGTGGATCAACTTCTGCTGCTGTTTTGAGTCCTCCTGTTTCGGCAGTGCAAGAGACAGATTCCTTTAGTAAAAAGGGTCTTTTTTAGAATTGTAGAGGTTTCACAGACTTCGGTTTATACGAAGTCTGAACAGTTAATCCCAAACTGAGGAGGTAGTTTAAATGCCAAGTTATGTAGATCCTTCCAAGTGTGACGGCTGCAAAGGTGGCGACAAGACTGCGTGCATGTATGTTTGTCCCAACGACTTGATGGTGCTTAATGTTGAAGAGATGAAAGCATACAACCAGGAGCCTGATGCATGCTGGGAGTGTTACTCCTGCGTGAAGATTTGTCCGCAGGGCGCAATCTTTGTCCGTGGTTATGATGACTTTGTACCGATGGGTGGACAGGTTCATCCGCTGAGATCTTCTGATTCTATTATGTGGACTGTCAAGTTCCGTAATGGCAACCAGAAGCGTTTCAAGTTTCCGATTCGTACTACTGCTGAGGGCGCAGCTAATGCCTATGTTGGTCAGAACGGCGCAGACCTTGACAGTGAAAAGCTGTTCCTTGAGAGTGACCTTCCCTCTCCAAACTGAATCAGGCCGTTGCAATTGAACTCTGAACCTGCAGGAAAATTTTTATAGGAGATTTGAAAATGGCATTACCTAATAAACCGAAAGGTGAGTTGAAAGCCGTTGTGGATCCTGAGATCGTTGAGCATGATGTAGACATTCTCATTGTCGGCGGTGGTATGGCTGCATGTGGCGCCGCTTTTGAAATTAAAAAGTGGGCACCTGCCGACATGAAAATTGTCCTCGTTGACAAAGCATGTCTTGAGCGCTCTGGAGCTGTTGCTCAGGGTCTTTCCGCTATTAACACCTACATCGGCGAAAATAAAATCGAAGACTACGTCAAAATGGTTCGTAATGACCTGATGGGCGTTGTTCGTGAAGACCTTATTTACGACCTTGGTCGCCACGTTGATGAGTCTGTTAAACTGTTTGAAGAATGGGGCCTTCCTGTATGGAAAAGAGCTGAAGACGGCGGTAACCTGGACGGTTCCAAGCCTGCCCCGACCCTGCGCGAAGGCGGTGCCCCGGTTCGTACCGGTAAGTGGCAGATCATGATCAACGGTGAGTCCTATAAATGCATCGTTGCTGAGCCTGCAGCTACTGCTCTTGGTGCTGATAATATCTTTGAGCGTATCTTCATCGTTAAGATGCTCCTTGACAAAAACACCCCGAATCGTATCGCCGGTGCAGTTGGCTTCTCTACCCGTGAAAATAAAGTACATGTCTTCCGTTGCAAATCTGCCATGGTTGCCTGTGGTGGTGGTGTTAATATTTTCCGTCCCCGGTCTACCGGTGAAGGTAAAGGCCGTGCATGGTACCCGGTATGGAACGCAGGTTCCACCTACACCATGTGTGCTCAGGTCGGCGCTACCCTGACCATGATGGAAAACCGTTTCACCCCGTCCCGTTTCAAAGATGGTTACGGCCCGGTTGGCGCATGGTTCCTTCTCTTCAAAGCCAAAGTTCAGAACGGTCTTGGTGAGTTCTATGCCGGTGGCGACGCTGCCAAAGCAGAACTCAGTAAATATATGCCCTACGGTGCATCTGCTGTTACCCCGACCTGCCTGCGTAACCATCTCATGATTAATGAGTTGAAAGAAGGCCGTGGCCCGATCTATATGGCTACAGATGTTGCCCTTGGTGCTTTCATGGATGAAAAGAAAGCTGCCGGTATGGATGAAAAAGACCTCAAGAAATTCTGGAAACATCTTGAGTCTGAAGCATGGGAAGACTTCCTTGATATGTCTGTTGGTCAGGCTGGTCTCTGGGCTGGTGCCAACATTGAACCTGAAAAAATCGGTTCTGAAATTATGCCGACCGAACCTTACATGCTTGGTTCTCACTCCGGTTGTTGTGGTATCTGGACTTCCGGCCCGAACGAAGACTGGGTTCCTGACGTAGGCGCAGACAAAGGTCGTTCGCATCAGTACAAGTGGGGTTATAACCGTATGACTACCGTCGACGGTCTCTTCACTGCCGGTGATGGTGTTGGTGCTTCTGGTCATAAGTTTTCTTCCGGATCCCATGCTGAAGGTCGGATCGTTGCCAAGCAAATGGTCAAGTTTGTCCGTGACCACGCAGATTTCCAACCGGAACTGAAACAATCTGCTCAAGAACTGGCTGACGAGCTTTATGCTCCTGTTAGACGCTATCACGAATTCGTTGGTGCATCTACGGCAGCAGACGTTAACCCGAACTACTGCAAACCTGCAGGTCTGATGATGCGCCTCATGAAAGCCACTGACGAATACGGTGGCGGGGTTGCAACATATTATATGACCTCTGGGAAACTTCTTAACATCTGCCTTGATCTTCTCGAGCTCCTTCGTGAAGATGCTGCGAAAATGGCTGCTGGCGACTTGCATGAATTGCTTCGTTGCTGGGAAAACTATCATCGTATCTGGTGTGTTGAGACTCATATCCGTCATATCGAATTCCGTAAAGAATCTCGTTATCCGGGTTTCTACTATCGGTCTGATTTCCCGAACATTGATGACGAAAACTGGAAGTGCTTCGTCAACTCTACTTACAATCCTGATACTGAGGAATGGAAGTGCGAGAAAGTTGACTGTATAAACATCGTTGAGACCGAACCCTGGATCTAATCCTGGAAGTCTTGACTTGATGTAAGAAAAAGCCTCCAGGAGTCGTGCGACTTCTGGGGGCTTTCTTGCTTTTCTGCGAGAGCGCTGCAGGGAGGACAGTTGAATATATGGATTCACTGCTGAGAAATATCAACAGGGCTGAAGCGTTACTTGCAACTCTGTCGCAGATAAGCTAAAAATTCACAATGGCAATGTAGCAAGGCCTGCTGGCTGATGTCGTGAGGTTAAGCAATTTCAGTACAGCAGTTAATATTTTTTTCTATGGAGGTCAGGTATGACTGACGAGCAAGGTACCTCTGGTGCGGTATTGGTCGTAGGCGGGGGTATCAGCGGGTTAACCGCAACCCTTGAAGCCGCTGAGGTCGGAAAGGATGTGTTTCTGATTGAGAAAAATCCCTCCCTCGGAGGGCGAGTGTCTCAGATGAATCAATATTTCCCCAAAATGTGTCCGCCGAGTTGCGGTCTTGAAATAAACTACCGTCGGATTAGAGACAACCGGGGAGTTCGCGTTTACACGATGACTACCGTGAAGTCGGTGAGTGGTACGCCTGGGAACTATGAGGTGGTACTGGAAACTGCTCCGCGTTATGTCAACAGCAACTGCACTGCCTGTGGGGCATGTGGTGAAGCATGTCCTGATGAGGTAGACAATGAGTTTAACTTCGGCATGGACAAGCGCAAGGCTGCCTATCTCCCCCACGAGATGGCTTTCCCGCGCCGCTATGTCATTGATAAGGAAGCTCTGAGCACAGAGGGCGCCAAAGCGATTCAGGACGCCTGCAAATATGATGCTATTGATCTTGATATGCCAGCAGAGACCCGCACAATCAAGGTCGGGGCCATCGTCTGGGCTACCGGGTGGAACCCCTATGACGCTAAAAAAATAGAAAACCTCAAGTTCGACCAGTCCGACGCCATAATCACCAACATGATGATGGAACGTCTTGCGTCTCCCAATGGGCCTACGAAAGGGAAAATATTGCGTCCTGGTGACAATAAAGAAATTAAATCGGTTGCGTTTGTGCAATGTGCTGGTTCGCGGGATGAGAATCACCTCGAATACTGCTCCTACGTCTGCTGCATGGCAACCTTCAAGCAGATAAATTATATCCGTGAGCAATATCCCACCGCAAAAGTTTATGTCTATTACATCGACCTGCGAACTCCGGGAAAATACGAGAAGTTTAGTGAGAATCTCATGGCTGATGAAAATGTATTCTTCATCAAAGGTAAAGTTGCAGATATTATCCCCGAAGAAGACGGTGGTGTAACTGTGATTGCTGAAGATGCCATGAAAGCGAAGAAAGTGTCGCAGAAGGTGGACATGGTCGTTCTTGCTACCGGCATGCAGCCAGTTCAGGCACTTGAACCTCTTCCGGTTGCTCTGCAGAGTGACAGTAATGGTTTCCTTATCAGTGAAAATGGGAAGGGAATGATTGCGGCTGGTTGTGCGAAAAAGGCATCCGATGTTGTTACATGTACTCAAAATTCAACTGCTGCCGCCTTAAAGGCGATTCAGATATCCGGGAGGTAAAAAACGATGGATAAAAAATACTGTGCCTATATTTGTTCCGGCTGTGGCATCGGAGATGGTCTCGATATTGATGCCTTGAGCGGAGTGGTTACTGAAGAAATGACCATGGAGTGCAAGGTTCACGAATGCCTTTGTGGTGCAGAAGGCCGTGCCCTGATTCAGAAAGACATTGATGGCGGGGTGAACGCGGTTGTTATTGGCGCCTGTTCCCCGCGTGTAATGACGAATGAATTTAATTTCGGCGCTGATAAGATTACGACCCGTGCAAATCTGCGGGAGCAGGTGATCTGGTCGGCAATGAAACCGGCGGAAGGCGAAAAGCCTTCTCCCGATGCCGCTGCATTCCTCAATGAATCAGCAGCAGACTACATGCGTATGGCCTGTGTCCGTGCCCAGAAGACGGAACTGCCTGACCCCTACCAGCTTGAGGTCTTAACGAGGAATGTGCTCGTCATGGGTGGTGGAATAGGTGGTCTCACATCTGCAAAAGAAGCTGCTGCGGCGGGATATGATGTTGTCCTCATTGAAAGAGAAGACAAGCTTGGCGGAAAGGCTCTTGGCTGGAGACAGTCTTTCCCGAGTCGGGCTCCCTGGACGGCCCTTGAAGCCAATCCTGTTAATGGTCTCATCGCAGAGGTTGAGGCTGATCCCCGGATCACTGTTAAGACTGGAACGGAGGTTGCCCGTATCTCAGGAGCCCCTGGAAATTTTGGGGTTACTCTCAAAGCCACCGGCACTAAGAGTGAATGGGATGCACCGGCAAAGGTAACGGTTGATGAACAGGACCTGATAAACAAGGGCGAGAAGGAAGACCCAAACGACGGTTTACACCCTTATACTGCACTTAATCCCGAGGCACTCAAAATTGGTGCAGTTGTTCTTGCAACGGGCTGGAAACCGGCGGATGTCTCACAATTCGAGCATCTTGGCTATGGTAAAATCAAGAGCGTTGTTACCAATGCGGAGTTTGAGAAACTGGCCAAAGAGGGGAAAGTACCCGCAAAAGTTGCTTTCGTCCAAAGCCCCGGTGGAAAAGAGAACAGCAAGGATTTTCCCTACAGCAACTCTGTTCTCTCCATGGTTGCTCTGAAGCAGGCGCACTATGTTGTTGATGATAATGAGGATGGCCAGGCATTTGTCCTCTATCAGCATATGAGAACTCCGGGTTCCATGGAGCTCTTCTACAAAGAAACACAGAATAATGACGGTATTTTTTTGACTAAAGGTGCTGTTACTCTTGTCGAAGAAAAGGGTAGAGGGGCTTCAGTTACGGTAGAGGATACACTCTTTGGAGAAACTCTGAATATTGATGTGGATATGGTTGTCCTTGCTGCCGGCATGGAGCCGATGACCCTGCATGAAAATTCTATTAATCTGGCTTATCGGCAGGGACCGACGTTCAACGATCTTGATCTCTTTGACGGTTATGCCGACTCTCATTTTATCTGCTTCCCCTACGAGACTCGTCGAACGGGTGTTTATACCTGCGGTGGTGTTCGCAAAGCGGAGACCATGGAAGAGACAATTGATGATGCCACAGGGGCAGCTCTGAAGGCTATTCAATGTATTGAGTCTGCTGATCGCGGAGTGGCGGTTCATCCTCGTTCTGGTGACAAGACATATCCTGAATTTTTTATGCAGCGCTGTACCCAGTGCAAGCGGTGTACTGAAGAGTGTCCATTCGGTGCTCTTGACGATGATGAGCGCGGAACGCCATTGCCTAACCCGACTCGTTGTCGTCGTTGCGGAATCTGTATGGGGGCATGCCCTGAAAGGATTATTGGCTTCAGGGACTACAACATTGACATGATCGGTTCCATGGTCAAGGCAATCGAAGTGCCTGAGGATGATGCAGATCGTCTGCGGATTGTTGCTTTTGTCTGTGAAAACGATGCCTATCCTGCACTTGATATGTCAGGTATGAGACGTAATGGCATCAGCCACATGGTGAGAGTATTGCCTGTCCGTTGTCTTGGGTCAGTCAACATGGCGTGGATTCGTGATGCGCTCTCTGCCGGAATGGATGGCGTAATCCTTCTCGGCTGTGCCTACGGCGACGATTACCAGTGCCACTTCGTTAAGGGCTCTGAAATAGCTAATCGGCGGATGGAAAATATTGCTGACACCCTTTCTACTCTTGGACTTGACTCGGAACGCTGCAAAACAGAACAGATAGCAATCACCGATTATGACAGAATACCAGCCATCATCAACGGCTTTGTTGACGAAATCGTTGAAATGGGGCCAAATCCCTTCAAAGGTTTCTGATGAAGAATCCGACCGGTGTATAAAACGGCCGGATTCTTTGAAATTCAATTCAGCTAAAAGCAGGAGAATGAAATGGATGTTCAACCGGATTTAGATCTTATCAGAACCTTGAAGGCAACAGGCGGTGACACTCTGAAGAAGTGTTATCAGTGTGCAACCTGTTCTGTTATATGCCCGTTGTCTACTGATGGAAATCCGTTTCCCCGTCAGGAGATGATTTACGCCCAGTGGGGGATGGCAGACAAGTTGCTCAAAGATCCCAATGTATTTCTTTGTCATCAGTGTGGTGACTGCACCGCCAGTTGTCCCAGGGGGGCAAGGCCCGGGGATGTCATGGGCGCAATCAGGGCCTATGCCTACACCCATTATGGCTGGCCGAAACCGCTGGCAAGATTGTGTGCCAGTGAAAAAGGTCTGCCCTGGCTGGTAGGAATTCCCACAGTGATTATTTTTCTCATGTGGATGATCTCTGGGGGGATGGGAATTCCCACCCATGAGGAATTTGCGCGTTATGGCTATACGCATTTCTTCGGGCACTGGGGTTTTAAATGGTATGCGAAGAATATTTTCTTTATTGTTCTAATTATGGTTCCAAGCCTTGGCCTTGCTCTCTACTCAGCCTGGAGGGGGTTAACAACCATGTGGAAAGCCATGAGGGAAGAGGCTGGTCTTGAAGGGGCATATCGGCCTTCGGCAAATCAGGCATGGAAAGAATTTATCTGGCCGTCATTTGTTGAAATTCTGCAACACAAACGGTTTGAAGAATGCGGGGTGCAACACAACCGGAAGACGGGACATCTTCCCTTGATGCTGTCTTTCATTGGATTGCTTATTGTCACTCTGTGGTCTCTGTTTCGGCAGGATGTTCTCGGGCTGATCTATCCGTCACTGCACGGCCCTCTGCCGCTGACCGATCCCTTTAAAGTGTTTGCGAATGTTTGTGCCATTGCCTTAATTTTTGGGATTGCTGTCCTTTGGTCAAATAGAATCAGGCTGGAGAAGGACCAGAAGACTCAGCCGACCTTTTATGACTGGTTCCTGATCTGGGAAATTGCAGCAGTTGGTATTACGGGTATCTGTGCCGAGTTGTTCCGCTGGATGGGAATGCCCGTTGTCGGGTATGTCGTATATTTTCTTCATCTGGTGTCAATTATGATGTTGTTTCTCTACCTTCCCTATACAAAGCTGGCACATATCCTTTTCAGGACTACTGCCTATGCTTTTGACAAGTATAGAGAAAGCAGTTTTGCCAAACAATAATGCCTGTGCAGTTGCAGCATGATGGAGCCGCCCTTTGGGGCGGCTTTTTTTTTGTAAGGAGGAATTAAGTTGTCGGCCATTCTCCGCGAAGGGAACTGAAGAACGTCAAAGATTATGGGGAAAGAATTATCGTAAAAGATAAAAATACGTGTTGCATAAAAAACATTCTTTGTGTAGAATATTCCCTCTTGTGAGCTGGCGTAGCTCAATTGGTAGAGCTCCTCACTTGTAATGAGGTTGTTGTGGGTTCAAGTCCTATCGCCAGCTCCAATAAAAAAAGACTTTACAATTTGCAGGAAACAAGATAAATAGCTTCGTCTTATTCTTGAAGATTCAGAAAAAAGTGTGGAGGGGTTCCCGAGTGGTTAAAGGGAACAGACTGTAAATCTGTCGGCTCAGCCTTCGAAGGTTCGAATCCTTCCCCCTCCACCACTCCTGCAGAATTTAAATTTCGCTAAGCGGGCGGGAATAGCTCAATTGGTAGAGCATCAGCCTTCCAAGCTGAGGGTCGCGAGTTCGAGTCTCGTTTCCCGCTCCAGAGATTCCTGTTGCAGCAGGTGCCCACATAGCTCAGTTGGTAGAGCGCATCCTTGGTAAGGATGAGGTCCCCGGTTCGAATCCGGTTGTGGGCTCCAGTGGGACACTGGTCGTAATTCTGAAGAACCACTTTTCAAACAGTCTTAGGAGACAACAATGTCAAAGAAAAAATTTGAAAGGACAAAGCCGCATGTCAATGTAGGTACTATCGGGCATATTGACCACGGTAAGACCACCCTGACTGCTGCGATTACTGCTGTGCTGGCTACCAGAGGCCAGGCTGCGGCTACTGCTTTTGGCGATATCGACAAAGCACCGGAAGAGCGCGAGCGTGGTATTACCATTGCAACCGCCCACGTTGAGTATGAAACCATAAAACGCCACTATGCGCATGTGGATTGCCCTGGCCATGCCGACTATGTAAAAAACATGATCACTGGTGCCGCGCAGATGGATGGTGCTATTCTTGTCGTGGCTGCGACTGATGGTGCAATGCCCCAGACTCGTGAGCATATCCTTCTTGCCCGTCAGGTAGGCGTCCCGGCAATTGTCGTGTTCCTCAATAAATGCGACATGGTTGACGACGAGGAATTGCTTGAACTCGTTGAGATGGAACTCCGAGAGCTTCTTGACAACTATGAGTATCCCGGGGATGACATCCCATTTGTCAAAGGTTCTGCTTTGCAGGCACTTCAGGACCCGACAGATGAGGCAAAGGCAAAATGTATCTGGGAACTTATGGATGCTATTGATACATATATCCCTGAGCCTTTACGTGAAGTTGATAAGCCGTTTATCATGCCGGTTGAGGACGTATTCTCTATCTCCGGTCGTGGTACTGTCGCTACCGGTCGTGTTGAGCGTGGAATTATTCACGTTGGTGATGATGTGGAAATCGTTGGGATCCGTCCTACCGTGAAAACCACTTGCACCGGCGTCGAGATGTTTCGCAAGCTCCTTGATGAAGGTCAGGCTGGAGACAACATAGGTGCACTCCTTCGTGGTGTGAAGCGTGAAGAAGTCGAGCGCGGCCAGGTTCTTGCTGCCCCCGGTACGATTACACCCCACACCAAATTCAAATGTGAATGCTACATCCTCGGTAAAGAAGAGGGTGGCCGTCATACTCCCTTCTTTAATGGCTACCGCCCGCAGTTTTACTTCCGGACGACTGACGTTACAGGTGTAGTTGAACTGGCTGAAGGTGTTGAGATGGTAATGCCTGGTGATAATATCACCACAGTGGTTGAGCTCATTACCCCTATCGCCATGGATGTCGGTCTTCGTTTCGCTATCCGCGAAGGTGGCCGTACGGTTGGAGCAGGAGTTATCAGCGAGGTCATTGCTTAAGACTCTTTAGCATTAATAGAAGAGCACCCTGCCTGAATTGGCAGGGTGTTTTTTCTGTATAGGAACCGGTTATGAGAGAAATTATTACACTTGCCTGTGAAACTTGTAAGCAGCGCAATTATACGACGACAAAAAATAAAAAAAGTACCCCCGGCAAGCTTGAATTGAAAAAGTACTGCCCTTTTTGCCGAACTCACACCCCACATAAAGAGACTAAATAAGTAGTGCAGGCCAGTAACTCTAATTGGTAGAGTGCCGGACTCCAAATCCGGAAGTTGGGGGTTCGATTCCCTCCTGGCCTGCCATTTTGTGCCGAAGGTGAGAATACGATTTATATCGGAAATCAGCAGGGAGTGCGTACGAGCATGGCTTCGAAAGGTAATAAGTCTGAAAACGTAAAAAAAACGGCTCCATGGTTTGCTCCTTCGCAGATGAAAAAGTTTGCCGGCGAAGTTAAAGCAGAATATTTAAAAATAGTATGGCCGACTTGGAAGACGACTCTTGGTTTAACCGGGATCGTCGTCGTTTTGTCTCTGGTCATCTCAATTTATCTCGGTTCTGTGGATCTGCTCCTTGGGCGTATTATCTCGTCCATCTTACGATAAGCTGACCGGTTCCTCGTTATTGGCCTTTCAGGGGATTAATCTTTTATAAAGAGAAGTATATGGCAAGGCAATGGTATATCATTCAAGTCCATTCCGGCTTTGAAGAGAAGGTTAAAGTCGCCCTCGAAAAGCAGATTAAAAAAGAGAGCCAGGAGGAATCCTTTGGCGAGATACTTGTTCCCACGGAACAGGTCGTCGAAATGGTGAAGGGTTCCAGAAAAACTTCTTCGAGAAGATTTTTCCCTGGATATATGCTGGTCAGCATGGACCTTAACGATGCTACATGGCACACTGTTCATTTGAATCATGTTGTGGGGTTTGTTGGAGATGATCAGAGCCCTGTTCCCCTGTCAGATGATGAAGCCGGTAAAATAATAGGACGCATTCAGGCTGGCTCAGAAAGACCTCGCCCCAAAGTAATGTTTGATATTGGCCAGGTCGTTCGAGTTATTGATGGGCCGTTCGCCAATTTTCAGGGTTCTGTTGATGCAGTATTCCCTGAGAAAGGGCGTGTGCGGGTCATGGTATCTATTTTCGGCAGGGAGACACCTGTTGAACTTGAGTTTGTCCAGGTGGCAAGCACATAATCTTTTATCAAGGCAGTGCGGGGTTTGCATCCGGCCTGCCATAAGTTTGTTTGGAGTAGAGCAATGGCTAAAAAAGAAACGGCGTACATTAAGTTGCAGATTCCTGCGGGGAAAGCCAATCCTTCTCCGCCTGTCGGTCCGGCACTGGGACAGCATGGCGTCAATATTATGGAGTTCTGCAAGGCTTTCAACGCGAAGACACAATCTCTTGGCGATACGATTGTTCCTGTTGTCATTACGGTATACCAGGATCGTTCATTCAGCTATATTACCAAGACGCCTCCTGCATCTGTATTGCTTCTCAAGGCTGCCGGTTTGCAAAAGGGGTCTGGTAATCCCAAGGTGGATCGTGTTGCAGAACTGGGGCGTGATAAAATTCGTGAAATTGCTGAGATCAAAATGCCTGATTTAAATGCATATGATATCGAAAGTGCCATGAAAATTGTCGAAGGGACTGCTCGTTCTGCTGGAATTACTGTCGTCGACTGATCTAAAATTTTACTGCTGCCCGGACAAGATCCGGAATAAGCAGGAGGCAAACAACAATGCCGAAGCATGGAAAACAATTTAGGAATAAGCTGGAAAATATTGATCGTTCTGGTCAATACCAAATAGAAGAAGGGGTCGCTCTTGTAGTGAAGTCTTCTTATGCAAAATTTGATGAAACCTTTGATGTAGCAGTAAAACTGGGAGTTGATCCACGTCAGGCGGATCAAATGCTTCGCTCTTCAGTCTCTCTTCCCCATGGGAATGGGAAAGCCACTCGAGTCCTTGTTTTTGCTAAAGGACCTAAAGAGGAAGAGGCAAAAGAAGCCGGTGCAGATTATGTCGGTGGAGAGGAGCTGGTTGAGAAAATTAAAGGCGGATGGCTTGACTTTGATAAGACTGTCGCTACTCCTGATATGATGGGGGTTGTTGGGAAGATCGGTCGTGTTCTTGGACCGAGAAATCTGATGCCGAATGCCAAGCTTGGAACTGTTACCATGGACGTTGGTACTGTTATAAAGGAAATTAAGGCTGGTAAGGTTGACTTTCGCGTTGACAAAGCCGGTATTGTCCATGCGGGTATTGGCAAAATCAGCTTTGGAGCAGAAAAACTTACTGAAAATCTCTCTGCCTTTATTGCCAAATTGATTCAGATGAAACCTTCCAGCAGTAAAGGTGTTTATTTGCGCTCTATCACCATTTCTTCCACCATGAGCCCCGGTGTCAAACTGGACCCGTTGGATGTTCGCTCTGTGGTGAATAAGTAATTAAATGTAGAGTTTCTTTTATCCCAATGGATAGAAGAATATTTGGAACTGTAGTCGAAGACAGCAGGTACTCTGAGTTTAATCGCCGTGTGGCGACCTGCCGAGACATTGAATTTGTGGAATTCTTTCCGCTGTGTCATGTAACTGCTGTTTCGAAAACCATTAATTTCAACTTAAGGAGGATTGCTTTGAATCGTGATGAAAAAGTGGCAATTGTTTCCGCGCTGAGCGACGCGTTCAGTCGGGCGAAACTTACCGTTGTCGCTGATTATTGTGGTTTGAAAGTCTCTGAATTTCAACAGGTCCGTATTGACCTGAAGAAATGTGACTCAGAGATTCGCGTAGCAAAAAATACTCTCCTGAAAAGAGCAGTTGAAGGTACAGACCTGGCGGGCATAGGTGATGCATTCACTGGTACTACCGCTGTCGTTACGGGTTATTCCGATCCAGTTGGACCAGCTAAGGCGCTGACTAACTTTGCGGATAATCACAACAAGTTTGTAATTCGTTCTGTTGCTCTTGATGGTGAAAGGATCCCCGTTGAAGATCTGATTGCACTGTCTAAACTTCCTTCCCGGGAAGTTATGCTTGGTCAGCTTGTCTCAACGTGGAACAATGTCCCCACTGGATTTGTTCGAGTCCTTGGTGCGGTGCCGCTCAATTTTGTTTATGCATTGCGGGCAATTCAGGAACAGAAGGAAGCCGCTTGATTGTTCTTTGGAATAAGCGACGAACTAATACAATACACTGTAAAACGATACAAAAGAGGGAAATATCATGGCTGTAACTAAGGAAGAAGTAATTGATTTCATCGCTGGAATGTCTGTTCTTGAACTCTCTGAACTTATCAAAGAATTCGAAGAAAAATTTGGCGTTTCTGCTGCTGCACCTGTTGCAGTTGCTGCTGCTGCTGTAGCTGGTGAGGCTGTTGCTGAAGCTCAAACTGAGTTTGACGTGTTCTTGACTGAGGTTGGCGGCGAAAAGATCAAAGTTATTAAAGAGGTTCGTGGTATTACCGGCCTCGGTCTGAAAGAAGCCAAAGCACTTGTTGAAAGTGCACCCGCTTCGTTGAAAGCAGGTGTAGCAAAAGAAGAAGCTGATGAGATCAAAGGGAAGCTTGAAGCTGTAGGTGCCAAGGCTGAAATAAAGTAATTGATCAAAGGTTGTTATCTTTGACAACCCTGCCAACTTTGAAGACACGCTGCGGGGCTTATGCTCCGTGGCGTGTTAATGTTTGTGCAGGGTTGCAGACAGAGACCTTTTTCCGGCTTTAACTGCGCATGATAAAATAGAAATTCCTTCCCGTTGCGCCATTAATTTCCCCACTGAAAATGGCTCAATGGTTCCAAAAGGGAGAATCGAGGCGTCAGCCCGAATATGAAACAGCTTTTGGAAGTGGATAAAGGAACAACGAGCGGAAGTAATATACGGGGTGGCTGGCCTCGTGATTAAGCCGAGGTGCATACGTGCGCCCCGGCATATTGTCGTTTGTGTTTGTCGTTTTAGTGTGCTGTTCAGCAGCACTTTCAACCATGAGCAGACATAGATTACTCCCCCGAAGATATATCGCAAGTTGAAAATACTCATTGGCAGCGATATTCAGTCAAGAAAGGTCTGTATGGCCTGTTGACGCTGTGTTTGCGGTCTTTGATATATACATAAACCAGGCAATTCCGAGGAACAATATGGAAATAGTACGTAAGAACTTTGCCAAAGCAGATACTTTGCTTGAGCCACCGCATCTTATCTCCATGCAGAGAATCTCCTATGAGAAATTTCTGCAGATGGAAGTGGGTCCCGATGAAAGGGAAGAGGCTGGTCTGCAGGGAATTCTGAATGATGTATTCCCCATTAATGATTTTAATGGAAAGTGTTCGCTGGAATTCGTCAGATACACTTTTGGTGAGCCTAAATATACAGTTCAGGAATGCCTGCAGCGTGGAATGAGCTATGATATCCCACTGAAGATTGTTGTACGCCTTATAACGTTTGATGTAGATGAAGAGACTGGAGTTCAATCAATCCGGGACATTAAAGAACAAGAAGTCTTTCTTGGCTCTCTGCCGTTAATGAGTGGCGAGGGTGTTTTTATTGTCAACGGTACTGAGCGGGTTATCGTCTCGCAACTCCAGCGTTCTCCGGGGCTTTTTTATACACATGACAACGGGAAAAGTCATGCCAGTGGGAAGCTTCTCTACTCAGCACGAATCATCCCGGTGCGGGGGTCGTGGATCGACCTTGAATTTGACATCAAAGATGTCCTTCATGTTCGCATTGACCGCCGACGGAAGTTCCCGGTTACGACTCTCTTGAAAGCGATGGGGTACACGGCCGAAGAGTTGCTTGAAAAATTCTATGCCATTCGGACAGTCCTTGACGATGGTGAGGGTGGCTACTCGATCAGTTTTGATGCGGAGCTTATCAAAGACCAGCGCCTTGAAGCCGATCTTATCAATCCAAAAGACGGTGAGATTCTCGCAAAAAGAAATAAGAAGGTTTCTCGCGCCCTCTGCAAGAAGATTGTGGCTGCCGGAATCAATTCTATCTCTATTGGACCTGAACGTCTTGCGGGGATGGTATTGGCCAAAGGAGTCGTTAATCCTAAAGATGGTGAACTCCTTGCACCCTGTAATGCCGAGATTACTGAGACACTTCTCGAGAGTTTTAAAGAGCTTGGGATCAAAGAATTTGAGGTTCTTCATATTGATGGGGTCCAACATTCCGACTCTTTCAGTAAGACTCTTGCTCTTGACAAGGCAGAAACAAAGGACGCGGCACTTATTGAGATCTATCGCCGTCTGCGTCCTTCAACACCTCCAACACCGGAGATTGCTGAAAACTTTTTTAACAATCTCTTTTTCAACATGGACACGTACGACCTTTCCGTTGTTGGTCGCTACAAGATCAATGCAAAACTCGGAATTGACGTAGATATTGAGAACAGGGCACTCACAAAAGATGATATTCTGCTTGCTGTGCGTCATCTTGTTACAATCAAGGATACTCAGGGCAAGATTGATGATATTGATCATCTTGGCAACCGCCGTGTGCGTACCGTTGGAGAACTGGTAGAAAATCAGTATCGTACCGGACTGGTTCGCATGGAGCGCGCCATCAAAGAGCGGATGAACAATCAGGACGTTGAGACTCTCATGCCCCATGATCTGGTCAATCCCAAACCGATCACGGCGGCTATCAAAGAGTTCTTTGGTACGAGTCAGCTGTCTCAGTTTATGGACCAGACAAACCCTCTTTCCGAGGTTACTCATAAAAGGCGTCTGTCAGCTCTCGGCCCTGGTGGTCTCTCCCGCGAGCGGGCAGGTTTTGAAGTTCGTGACGTTCATCCCACTCACTACGGTCGAATCTGTCCTATTGAAACTCCTGAGGGACCGAACATCGGGCTCATTGTTTCGCTTGCAATTTATGCCAATGTTAATCCGTATGGTTTTATTGAGACACCTTATCGTGTGGTCAAGGATAGAATTGCACTCGACGAAGTGAAGTATCTCAGTGCCCTGCAGGAGCGCAAGCAATTCATCGCACCTGCTTTGACACTCCTTGATACAAATAAGCGCATTATTCCAGATACACTCATTGTCCGTGAAGAAGGAGAGGTTTCTGCAACTTCTGCTGACAATGTTACCTACCTGGATATTGCTCCGAATCAAATGATTTCTGTTGCTGCGTCACTTGTTCCTTTTCTGGAAAATGATGATGCCAACCGTGCATTGATGGGTGCAAACATGCAACGTCAGGCTGTCCCCCTTCTCGTTACCAGAGCTCCTCTTGTCGGGACGGGAATGGAGCGGAGTGTGGCTCATGACTCCGGTGCATGCCTTTTGAGTGTAAGTTCGGGTGTTGTGGAAGAATCAGATGCCAATCGTATTGTGGTTCGCTATGACGAGCCGGGAACTGATGGTTATGAGACCGGTGTGGCTGTGTATCGGCTTGAAAAATATAAAAAGTCAAACCAGAATACCTGTTTCACCCAGCATCCTATTGTTACTCCGGGAACCCGGGTTAAAAAAGGGGATGTCCTTGCCGATGGTCCGTCCTGTGAAGCTGGTGAGATGGCTATTGGTAAAAATATCACCATTGCCTTCATGCCATGGCGTGGATACAACTACGAGGATTCCATCCTGGTAAACGAACGCCTGCTTAAACAGGATGCGTTTACCTCCGTCCATATAGAAGTCTTCGAAACCATGGCTCGGGACACCAAGCTTGGCAAAGAGGAGATTACCCGCGATATTCCCAATGTCAGCGAAGAAACTCTTCGTAATCTTGATGACTCTGGAATCGTTCGTATTGGAGCTGAAATTAATGCTGGTGATACCCTTGTCGGCAAAGTTACTCCAAAGGGGGAGACTGTTCTGTCTCCGGAGGAAAAGTTGCTTCGAGCAATTTTTGGGGAGAAGGCACAGGATGTCAAGGACTCCTCTCTGCGAGTTCCCCCCGGAGTTACAGGGGTTGTCATTGATGCGAAGGTTTTCTCCCGCAAGGGTGTAGATAAAGATGAACGCTCTCTATTAATTGAAGATCTTGAAATTGATCGTCTCGACCAGGATAAAAAAGATGAGATTCACAGTCTGAAAAAGGGTGTGTGTCGTGAGATTGGTTCCATCCTTGAGGGTCATACTGCCAAGATGGATCTGAAGTCACCAGATGGAGATGTTATTGTTGCTCTTGGCAAGAAAATAAAGAGTGACGATGCCCTGCCAATTGGCTTTGCAGCATTGCGTGACGTGGAATTCTCAGAAAAAATCAGCTGTATTGATGAGATTGACGATATTTACGAGCGTTATGAAAAACAGGCCAAACTGATTGTCTCACGCTATGATGGTATTATTGAGCGTATGAAGAAAGGTGATGACCTCCCTCCAGGTGTCGTCAAAATGGTGAAGGTGTATGTTGCTACCAAACGGAAACTCTCTGTTGGTGACAAAATGGCCGGTCGTCATGGGAACAAGGGGGTTGTTTCAAGAATTCTTCCTGAAGAGGACATGCCGTTTTTTGAAGATGGTCGGACGGTTGATATTGTCCTCAATCCACTTGGTGTTCCTTCACGGATGAATATTGGTCAGGTCCTTGAGGTCCATCTCGGGTTTGCGGCGAAAAAGATCGGCGAAAAACTTGAGATTCTGGCTCGCGAGGCTGCAGTAGCTGAGATTCGCGTGATGCTCGGGAAAATTTATTCCGAAAAAGAACTTGAACGAATTACTTCGGGCAAGAGTGATGAGGAGCTCATCGAGTGGGCCCGTGCACACGCCGAAGGTATTCATGTGGCAACACCTGTTTTCGACGGTGCGCCAGAAGAGTCGATTCGTGAACTGCTTACCCTTGCAGGCCTCGACGAAGTCGGTCAGGTGCAGCTTTATGACGGTCTTACCGGATTGCCATTTGCAAACAAGGTTACCGTTGGTGTCATGTATATGCTTAAACTTCATCACCTTGTTGACAATAAAATTCATGCACGGTCCACTGGCCCCTACTCCCTTGTAACTCAGCAACCGCTCGGTGGTAAAGCTCAATTCGGTGGACAGCGTCTTGGTGAGATGGAGGTCTGGGCGATGGAGGCGTATGGCGCGGCTTATACCCTGAAGGAATTCCTTACCGTCAAGTCTGATGATGTGGAAGGGCGTACAGCAATGTACGAACGCATTGTCAATGGGAAAAATTTCCTGACTACCGGTCTGCCCGAGTCTTTTAATGTTCTGGTAAAAGAGCTTCAGGCTCTCTGCCTGGATATGGAACTGATCGAAGAATAAATGTGGTTTTGCTGTAACGTATCCGGCCCTGTAAGGGGCCGGAAGGTTTCGACTTTATCCCGGATGAATTCCAATCGGGTATCATATATTAAGTAGAGGTGATTTCGTGGAAGAGTTATTCAATTTTTTTCAAAAACCGAAAGCTTCCCTAAAATTCAACGCCGTTAAAATTTCTCTTGCATCACCTGAGAAAATACTGGACTGGTCTCACGGCGAAGTAAAGAAACCGGAGACGATTAACTACAGGACCTTCAAGCCGGAACGGGATGGTCTGTTCTGTGCCAAGATCTTCGGGCCTGTTAAAGACTTCGAATGCAACTGCGGCAAATACAAGCGGATGAAACACCGTGGAGTTGTCTGCGAAAAGTGCGGGGTTGAGGTTATCCAGTCAAAGGTGCGTCGTGAACGTCTCGGTCATATTGCTCTCGCAGCTCCGGTCGCGCACATTTGGTTCTTGAAAAGTCTTCCTTCAAAGATAGGTGCCGTTCTCGATATGACGCTTAAACAACTCGAGAAGATTCTCTACTTTGAGCAGTATGCGGTAGTTGAGTCAGAAACGGAGGAATTCAAACCGGGTGACACTCTGACCGAGGACAAATATCGTGAAGCACTTGATGCTTATCCTGGAAAGTTTCGCGTCGGGATTGGTGCGGAGGCTATTCGTGAGCTGCTTGCGTCCCAGGACCTGGAAGCCCTCTCTGATCAGTTGCGTGAAGAAATGTCTGCTACCAACAGCCAGACAAAACGGCAGAAGCTGGGCAAGCGTCTCTTTACCATTGAAGCATTTCGTGATTCGGGGAACCGTCCGGAATGGATGATTTTGACTGTTATCCCGGTTTTGCCTCCTGACCTTCGGCCTTTGGTACCGTTGGAAGGTGGCCGTTTTGCGACCTCCGATCTGAACGATCTCTACCGGCGGGTTATCAATCGAAATAATCGCTTGAAGAGACTGCTCGAGCTTGATGCCCCGGATATCATCATCCGAAACGAAAAACGGATGCTGCAGGAGGCTGTAGATGTTCTCTTTGATAATGGGCGTCGCGGTCGTGTTATTACTGGAGGGAACCAGCGTCCTCTGAAATCTCTTTCTGATATGCTCAAAGGGAAGCAGGGGCGGTTTCGGCAGAATCTCCTTGGTAAGCGGGTTGACTATTCCGGGCGTTCAGTAATTACTGTTGGTCCTCATCTTCGTTTGCACCAATGCGGTATTCCCAAGAAAATGGCTCTCGAACTTTTCAAGCCGTTTATCTATAACAAACTTGAAAGCAAGGGGCTTGCTTCAACGATCAAGTCTGCTCGAAAAATGGTAGAGAGGGAAGAAAAAGAAGTCTGGGACCTGCTTGATGAGGTCGTGACTGAATATCCCGTTATTCTCAACCGTGCGCCTACCCTGCACAGGCTCGGCATGCAGGCTTTCGAGGCGGTATTGATTGAAGGGAAGGCAATCCAGCTGCATCCGCTGGTCTGTACTGCATTTAATGCCGACTTCGATGGTGACCAGATGGCTGTGCATGTGCCGCTTTCTGTTGAGGCACAGGTCGAGGCACGGGTTCTGATGATGTCCACGAATAATATTCTTTCTCCGGCGAATGGGGAACCAATTATTATTCCGTCGCAGGATATGGTTCTTGGCCTTTATTACATGACCCGTGAACGGTTGAATGTCCCGGGGGAAGGTAAAATGTTCAGCTCTGTTGATGAGGCGATGATTGCCTATGACTACGGGGAAGTTGACCTCCAGGCCAAAGTCCAGGTTCGCATGGAAGTTGAGACCGACGACGAAGAAGGCAATGTTGTTAGAAAGGTTGAAATGGTTGATACGACCATGGGGCGGATTGTTGTTGGACAGTTGCTGCCCAGGTCAGTTCGCTTCCAGGAAATCAACAAAGTGTTGACGAAAAAGGCGCTGGCTACGCTTATTGACCATGCTTACCGTCATGCTGGAACCAAGGATACAGTTATCCTTGCAGATCGCTTGAAAGATATCGGCTATGAATATGCAACTCGTGCCGGGATCTCCATTTGTGTCAGTGATATGAAGATTCCTGATGCTAAAGGGAAACTGGTTGCCGATGCAGAGAAAGAGGTCGCCGCCATTGAACAGCAGTATGCCGATGGTCTCATAACCTCAGGCGAGAAGTATAACAAAGTCGTTGACTGCTGGTCCCGTGCGTCGGAAGAAGTGGCCAACGCCATGATGAATGAAATCAAAATGGAAATTGTGACTGATAAAAATGGAAATGAGGTGGAAACACCGAGTTTTAATTCCATTTTTATCATGGCGGATTCCGGTGCCCGGGGCTCTCGTGACCAGATTCGTCAGCTTGCGGGAATGCGTGGTCTCATGGCCAAACCAAGTGGTGAGATTATTGAGATCCCTATTAAGGCAAATTTCCGTGAGGGCCTCGGAGTACTGGAGTATTTTACTTCTACTCATGGTGCCCGGAAAGGACTTGCGGATACTGCATTGAAAACGGCGAACTCAGGATATCTTACCCGCCGCCTGGTTGATGTTGCCCAGGAGTCCACAATTGTCATGAAAGACTGCATGACCCTGGATGGTATGGTTGCTGAGCCTTTGATGGACGGAGGAGAAATAATCGTTCCCCTCGGAGATCGCATTCTCGGGCGGGTTGCCCTTGAAGACGTTGTCGACCCCTATGACGAAAGTCTGGTCCTCGTCAAGGCTGGTGAGGAAATTGATGAAGAGAAGGTCAAGCTCATAGAAGAAAAGGGCATTGACAGGGTAGAGATTCGTTCAGTCCTCAGCTGTCGGGCCCGCCGGGGAGTCTGCGCGGCCTGTTACGGACGGGATCTGGGACGGGGCCACATGGTGAATATCGGTGAGGCTGTCGGAGTCATTGCCGCTCAGTCAATCGGCGAGCCGGGAACACAGTTGACCATGCGAACTTTTCACGTAGGTGGTGCCGCGAATCGTTCTGTCGAACAGGCCGAGATTAAAACAAATCTTGGTGGTACCGTTACGTTCGCCAATCTGCATACAGTTACTAATTCTGAAGGAATTGAGATTGTCATGAATCGCAGCGCTGTTGTCACCATCAGAGATGACAAGGGGCGTGATCGTGAGCGGTTCAAAATTAATTATGGTGCACAGCTTAATGTCAAAGAGGGACAGCAGGTAGAACGGGACACGGTTCTTGCGGACTGGGATGCCTATACTTTCCCAATTGTTGCAGAGGTTGGTGGTGTTATTAAATACGGAGATGTGGTTGAAGGTGTTACCATGCAGGAAAAGGTTGACCCCGTTACGGGACGGGCCTCTCTTGTCATTATTCAAACGCAGGCGGGGGCGCAGTTAACCCCTCGTATTTCTGTAAAAGATGAGAAAAAGAAGACAAAAAAACTGGAGGACAGTGATTTCTACGCTCGCTACAGTTTACCGGTGGGGTCTATTATCTCGGTAAATGAGGGTGATGAAATCCTCCCGGGTACCGTGGTTGGGAAGATTCCGCGTGAAACCAGTAAGACCAAGGATATCACTGGTGGTTTGCCAAGGGTTGCGGAATTGTTCGAAGTTCGTAAGCCGAAAGATCCTGCAACGATCACGCAGATTGATGGTCGGGTGAGTTTTGGCAAAGAACTTAAGGGGAAAAGGCGAGTCGTTGTTACCCCTGAGCTTGGGGAGCCGCAGGAATATCTGGTGCCCAAGGCAAAACATATCATTGTTCATGAAGGTGACTATGTTCAGGCAGGAGAGCCTTTGATGGAAGGAACTATTATTCCAAACGATATCCTTTCCGTCCTGGGAGTGAAGGAACTTGCGAAGTTTCTCGTGAACGAAATCCAGGAAGTCTACAGGTTGCAGGGTGTTAAAATCAATGACAAGCATATTGAAGTCATTGTTCGCCAGATGCTTAAGCGTGTCATGATTGTACAGACCGGTGATTCCAAATTTATGATCGGCGAGGCTGTCGAGATGTGGAAATTTGAAGAAGAACGTGATTGTCTGCTGGCAGAAGGTAAAAAACCGGCTGTAGCAGAGCCTCTTCTTCTCGGGGTTACCAAAGCGTCACTTTCGACAGAAAGTTTTATTTCTGCAGCATCGTTTCAGGAAACAACAAAAGTTTTGACAAATGCGGCAGTCGCCGGACGTATTGATAAGCTTGCCGGACTTAAGGAAAATGTAATAATGGGACGCCTTATTTCTGCAGGGACAGGCCTGTCCGGGAATTAACGGAGAATTTCAGGAGAGAAAGTGGGGGGATTTATTCCTTGACAAGACTGTAATATCGAGGTAAATTCCTTCACTTTCGTGTTTATCGACTGAGGCAGAGATTCAGTATGCCTCTCAATAGAATTAAAAGGTAGCAACAGATGCCAACAATTAACCAGCTCGTCAGGAAGGGTCGGAAAAAGTCTGTGAAAAAGACCAATACACCGGCTCTTAAAGGGTCGCCTCAAAAACGGGGCGTTTGTGTAAGGGTCTACACAACTACACCGAAGAAGCCTAACTCTGCTCTACGGAAAGTAGCAAGGGTCCGTCTCACCAATGGGATAGAGGTCACCTCCTACATCCCCGGGATAGGTCATAATCTCCAGGAGCACTCCGTCGTAATGATACGTGGCGGCCGTGTAAAAGACCTTCCTGGTGTTCGTTATCATGTAATTCGTGGAACACTTGACACTCTTGGTGTGGCAGATCGTCGTAAGGGACGGTCCAAGTATGGCACCAAGAAGCCGTCCTGATTACTATCCAACCGGAAAGAGGATATAGATGTCTAGAAGAAGAGCAGCAGAAAGACGGCCGATTGAACCGGATCCACGGTACAACAGCCTTTTGGTAACCAAGTTCACCAACGGAATCATGGAGCGGGGCAAGAAAAGCCTGGCTCAAAGAATCTTTTATGATGCTATGGATCTCGTTGATGGAAGGGTGAAAGATGAAGAGCCTCTGGTTGTTTTCGAAGAGGCTATGGAAAAAGTTCGCCCACGGGTTGAAGTGAAGTCTCGTCGTGTAGGCGGGGCAACGTATCAGGTGCCGATGGAAGTACGGCAAACTCGTCGGAATGCATTGGCAATTCGGTGGATCATCAGTTTTGCACGCTCCCGCTCTGGCAAGTCTATGTCCGAGAAGCTGGCAGCTGAACTCGTGGATGCGTATAACAACCGCGGAGCCGCAGTGAAGAAACGGGATGATACCCATCGTATGGCAGAAGCAAACAAGGCGTTTGCACACTATCGCTGGTAAGTGTGGTCTTGGTGATCTCGGGCTGGCGGTAGAAAACTTCATTTGCAAAGGAGAGTTTTATGACGGCCCGGAGCACTCTTGCTGATGTTCGTAACATCGGTATTATGGCGCATATTGACGCTGGTAAAACGACTACGACAGAGCGCATCCTTTATTACACGGGGCGCTCATACAAAATCGGAGAGGTTCATGATGGTGCAGCTGTCATGGACTGGATGGAACAGGAGCAGGAAAGGGGGATTACAATCACCTCGGCAGCAACAACCTGCTTCTGGAATGATAAGAAAATCAACATCATAGACACTCCTGGTCACGTTGACTTCACTATTGAAGTTGAAAGGTGTCTGAGGGTCCTTGATGGTGCCGTTGCAGTCTTTGACGCGGTTGCAGGCGTTGAACCTCAGTCTGAGACTGTCTGGCATCAAGCTAATAAGTATGACATCCCCCGTATCTGTTTTGTTAATAAGATGGATCGTGTGGGTGCCGATTATGCCCGCTGCATAAGCATGATTGAAAAGCGCCTGGGTGCAAACCCTCTTCCTGTTCAGATCCCTGCGGGGCGGGAAGCAGATTTTGCTGGTGTTATTGATCTTATTGAGCAAAAGCTGGTGTTGTTCAGTGAAGAAAATCTTGGCCAGGATGTTGTCAAAGAAGACATCCCGGCTGAGTACCTTGATACATTCACGGCCGCACGTATGAATCTTCTCGAGAAGTTGGCCGACTTCGATGAGGAGATCATGGAAAAATATTTAAATGATATTTCGATATCATCAGAAGAAATTCACCGTGCTATTCGTACGGCAACATTGAAGCTTGAGCTGGTTCCAGTTTTTTGCGGGAGCGCATTTAAAAACAAAGGCGTGCAGCCTCTTCTTGATGGAGTTGTTGCATATCTGCCTTCTCCTCTTGATGCAGGACCTGTGAAGGGGCTTGGGGCTGATGGAGAAGAAATCGTCAGGAAGCCTGATGTCGGGGAGCCTTTTACCGGCCTTGTTTTTAAGCTGATGTATGATTCTTTTGTCGAAAACCTTGCTTTCTTACGGGTTTATTCCGGGAAAGTCTCAATCGGCGACAAAGTGTATAACCCGGTGAAAAAGAAGCAGGAAAAAATCTCCAAGATTATGCGGCTTCATGCCAATAAGAGAGAAGAGGTCTCGGAGGTAGAGGCCGGTGACATCGTGGCTCTGGTGGGACTTAAGTTTACTACTACTGGAGATACTCTTTGCGGGAAGGGGGACAGTATTGTTCTTGAAAGTATGGATTTCCCGGAACCTGTGATCGGTGTAGCTATTGAGCCTTCCAGTAAGGCGGAAGAAAAAAATCTTGAGGATGCACTATCCAAAATTTCTCTTGAAGATCCTTCTTTTACGGTTTCAACAGATGGTGATACTGGTCAGACGATCATAAGGGGGATGGGGGAGCTTCATCTTGACATTATTGTCGACCGGTTGATTCATGAATTTAAGGTTTCGGCGCGGGTCGGCACCCCTCAGGTAGCGTATAAAGAGACTATTTCAATATTGAGCAGGGCCGAAGGACGTTTCGAGCAACCGGCTGGTGGCAAGAACCAGTACGGGCACGTGGTCCTGGAACTTGAGCCTCTTGAGCGGGGCAAGGGTGTTGAATTTGTCAATAAGGTAAGTGAAGATACCATTCCGTCAGCGTATCTTGATGCAATCAGAAAGGGTGTCGTTGATACTCTGGATTCTGGCCCTCTTGTTGGGTATCCGTTGACGGATATTCGAGTACGACTGGTCGGTGGTTCGTATCATGAAGAAGATTCCACGGAGATGGCCTTTGGTGTCGCAGCAGCTGTCGCTGTCCGAAAAGGTGCAGCAGAGGCACAACCTGTTTTGCTTGAGCCCGTGATGAGCCTGGAAGTAACAACCCCGGAAAATTATGTTGGAGATGTTATTGCTGATGTTAATACGAAAAGAGGAAAGGTCGTTGGGGTTGATTCTCTGGGCGTTGTGCAGATTGTTCGCGCTGAGGCACCCCTCTCTGAGTTGTTTGGTTACTCCACTTCTCTGAGGTCCCGTACACAGGGGCGGGCCAATTTCTCAATGCAGTTTAAACATTATGACGTGGTTCCTGCCCAGAAAGCAGAGAAAATTATTAAAAAGATTAGAGGGATTTAGTTCTCGGAGTTTTTAAGGTTCGTTATGTCAAAGAAAAAATTTGAAAGGACAAAACCGCATGTCAATGTGGGGACTATCGGGCACATTGACCACGGTAAAACCACGCTGACTGCTGCAATTACCGCAGTACTGGCGACAAGGGGGCAGGCCTCTTCTACTGCTTTCTGTGATATCGACAAGGCTCCTGAAGAGCGTGAGCGCGGTATTACTATTGCAACTGCTCACGTTGAGTATGAGACGCTTAAACGTCACTATGCTCACGTGGATTGTCCTGGTCATGCTGACTACGTAAAGAATATGATTACCGGTGCTGCACAGATGGACGGAGCTATTCTGGTCGTGGCTGCAACCGATGGGGCAATGCCCCAAACTCGAGAGCACATACTTCTTGCCCGTCAGGTTGGTGTCCCTGCAGTTGTCGTATTTCTCAATAAATGTGATATGGTGGACGACGAAGAATTGCTTGAACTGGTAGAGATGGAACTTCGAGAGCTCCTCGATAACTATGAGTACCCTGGAGATGAGATCCCTTTTGTAAAGGGATCTGCACTGCAGGCTCTTGAAAATCCGGATGATGAAGTGAAGGCAAAATGTATCTGGGATCTTATGGATGCTGTAGATGCTTACATTCCCGAGCCACAACGGGAAATTGACAAGCCATTCATCATGCCGGTTGAAGACGTGTTTTCTATCTCCGGTCGTGGTACGGTTGCCACCGGTCGTGTTGAGCGTGGCATAATTCACGTTGGCGACGAAATTGAGATTGTTGGTATTCGTGATACCCAGAAAACTACCTGCACTGGCGTCGAGATGTTCCGTAAACTCCTTGATGAAGGGCAGGCTGGTGATAATATCGGGGCGCTTCTTCGTGGGGTTAAGCGTGAAGAAGTGGAGCGTGGGCAGGTTTTGGCCGCTCCCGGTACGATTACTCCTCACACAAAGTGCAAGTGTGAGTGTTATATCCTTGGCAAAGAAGAAGGTGGACGTCATACTCCATTCTTCAACGGTTATCGTCCGCAGTTCTATTTTCGGACTACTGATGTGACCGGAGTCGTTAAACTTGCTGAAGGTGTCGAAATGGTTATGCCCGGTGACAATATTGCCGCTGAGGTAGAGCTTATTACTCCCATCGCTATGGACGTTGGTCTTCGTTTCGCTATTCGCGAAGGTGGACGTACTGTCGGCGCCGGGGTCATTAGTGAAATTATTGCGTGAAAAAGGTGTGTGATGATACCTACTGAAAAAATTCGAATCCGTTTAAAAGCGTACGATCACAAACTTCTTGATCAATCAACATCTGAAATTGTTGATACTGCGAGAAGAACAGGTTCGGCGGTGGCTGGTCCTATTCCGCTTCCGACTTCAATTAACAAATTTTGTGTTTTACGTTCTCCCCATATTAACAAGAAGTCCCGTGAGCAGTTTGAAATGAGGACTCATCGGCGTCTCCTTGATATTCTTGAACCGACTCAGCAGACTATTGATTTGTTGATGAAGCTGGAATTGAGTCCTGGGGTTGATGTTGAGATCAAGCTGCCCTGATGGTAGTTAATATAAAATGAAGCTTTAGGTAATATTATGCCAAAAACAATGGGTGTATTGGGTAGAAAGGTCGGCATGACCCGCATTTACACCGAGATCGGGGACGTTGTTCCGGTTACGGTTGTTCAAGCAGGTCCCTGTAAAGTCTTACAGGTCAAGACCAGTGCGAAGGATGGTTATAATGCTGTCCAGATTGGGTTTGCAGAAAAAAAAGCCTAACGTATTAATAAGGCCTTGACCGGACATTTCAAAAAGTCGGATTCAGAAGGATTCTATTTTATACGAGAATTTCGTGTTGATGGCGGTTCAAGTTATGAAGTAGGACAGGTTATATCTCTGGATGAGGTCATTAAAGCTGGCGATACGGTTGATATTCAAGGTACGAGTAAGGGTAAAGGATTTCAAGGTGTTATCAAGCGCTATGGCTTTGCAGGTGGTGGAGCTGGGCATGGATCCATGTTTCATCGCGCTCCAGGCTCAATCGGATGCAGTGCCTGGCCGGCCAGGGTTGTTAAGGGTAAGAAGCTCCCTGGCCGTATGGGTGGAGATACCGTGTTACGTAAGAATGTAGAGATTGTTGCAGTTCGGGCTGATGAGAATGTTGTCCTTTTTAAAGGACCTCTGCCAGGCGCGCGAAACGGTCTGCTTAAAATATTCACTAAGTAATATCAGGCAGTGTAAGGTTCGAGGAGATAGTTATGTCAACTGTAAATATAGTAAATACCAGCAACGAGAGTGTCGGTGAGATTGAGCTGAATGACGCCGTCTTTAATCGTGAGGTCAAAGTTCATGTCTTGCATGAGGTCGTACGGAAACAACGTGCCGCCAAGCGCTCAGGGAATGCCTGCACCAAGAGTCGGATAGAGGTCCGTGGTGGAGGACGTAAACCCTGGAGACAAAAAGGGACGGGAAGGGCTCGATCCGGTAGTAATACATCTCCTGTATGGAGAGGCGGTGGTGTCGCATTCGGACCAAAACCCCGGAGCTATGATTTCAAAGTTAATCGCAAGGTTCGGCAACAGGCTGTTGCAATGGCTCTGAGTGCACGCTTTCAGGAAGGAAATCTTGTTGTTCTGGATGACTTCCAAATGTCTCAGATTAAGACAAAAGATTTTGTCGGAATTATGTCGGGCCTGGAAATTCAAAATGGACTCATCATTATGGACGAAGGTTGTGACAACCTTCTGAAGTCTTCTCGTAATGTCCATGGTTATAAGGTTATGTCCAGCGAAGGATTAAACGTCTATGATATCCTTTTGCACAGGAAGCTTATTCTAGTGAAACCAGTTATCGAAAATATTGAGAAGAGGGTACTTGCATGAAAAATATTTATGAAGTACTTCAGGGGCCCTGTCTCACTGAAAAGGCATCGATTGCGCAGGAAGTCGCAGGAAAAACAGTTTTTAAAGTACATCCTGACTCCAACAAGATTGAAGTCAAACAGGCGGTGGAAAAGATGTTTAATGTGAAGGTGAAGAACGTTCACACCGTCTCAGTGCCGGGTAAAGAAAAAAGGACAGGAAAGGCTATCGGTTCTACAGGAAAGTGGAAGAAAGCCTATGTTACCCTGGCTGAAGGGACAATTGATTTTACCAGTGAACTTTAAGTCGTTACTGGGAAAATCTTCGCTGAAGAAATCATAATCTATCACATTCATAATGATGGAGCGATTGGGAAATCATGGCTATTAAAGTATACAAACCAACATCTGCAGGGAAGCGGCAACATGTCTCTGCCCGCAGTTCGGAACTTTCCGCTCAAGGACCAGAGAAAAGCCTTGTCTGCAGCTTGAATCGCAGTGGCGGTCGTAATAATTACGGACGGATGACGTCACGTCATATCGGTGGCGGACATAAAAGAAGATACCGCATTATTGATTTTAAAAGAAACAAGGTTGATATTACGGCAAAAGTAATCTCAATCGAGTATGATCCGAATCGATCGGGTAATATTGCACTGCTCTGTTATACTGATGGTGAAAAGAATTACATTCTTTCTCCTGACGGAGTTTCAGTTGGTGACAATATTGTCGCCGGTGCCAATGTGGACATCAAGCCTGGGAATTGCCTGCCTCTTGTCAACATCCCGCTCGGTACAGTTATTCACAATATTGAGATGAAGATTGGGAAAGGGGCGCAGATGGTGCGCAGTGCCGGAACCTCAGCTCAATTGATGGCGAAAGAAGGGGGATATGTTCTCGTTCGTCTTCCCTCTGGTGAAGTTCGTAAGTTCAACGATCTCTGTCGCGCCTGTATCGGGCAGGTCGGTAATCGTGAACACGAAAGCCAAAAACTTGGTAAAGCTGGTCGTAATCGCTGGAAAGGGCGTCGTCCCCATGTGCGTGGCGTTGCCATGAACCCTGTTGATCATCCGATGGGTGGAGGTGAAGGTCGTAGTTCCGGAGGACGCCATCCATGTACACCATGGGGAGTTCCAACCAAAGGATATAAAACGAGGACGAATAAGTCTTCAAATAAAATGATTGTCAAGAAGAGATCGTAAGCGGAGGGGTAGCTATGTCACGTTCAATTAAAAAAGGTCCTTTCATTGATGACCATCTTCAAAAGAAAATAGATATCGCCAATGATAGTGGATCCCGTAAAGTAATCAAAACTTGGTCTCGTCGTTCAGATATCAGCCCGGAAATGGTTGGATTGACTTTTGCTGTGCATAATGGCAAAAAATTTATTCCGGTGTTTGTTTCTGAAAATATGGTAGGTCATAAACTCGGAGAGTTCTCCCCGACGAGAACGTTTTATGGACACGCATCCGATAAAAAAGGAATCAAGTAAGATGTTAACAGGGCTTTCTACTATAGCCCATCGGGAGTAAAAGCAAATGGAAGCAACTGCAGTTGGAAAACGTATCAGAATATCTCCGCAGAAGGCGCGGCTGGTCGCTGATATTGTCAGAGGTCTGGGCGTGGATGAGGCAATTACCACTCTACGGTTTATGCCAAAAAAAGGTGCAGCTATAATCCAGAAGGTTGTTGAGTCAGCTGTAGCTAATGCTACGCAGGATGCTGCAGCTGATGTAGATAATCTTTACATTAAGAAAATCTGTATTGATGATGGTCCGTCCCTTAAAAGGATTCGTCCCCGTGCACAGGGAAGGGCCACTGGAATCATTAAAAGAACAAGTCATATTACCGTTATTCTTGATGAAAATTGATTCTGTTGCTCTCATAGAATAATACACTTATAGTAACTGATGAATTGTTGGAGGTTATTTTGGGCCAGAAGGTTAATCCAATCGGACTTAGATTGAACATTACCCGTACTTGGGGGTCAATCTGGTATGCGGACAAGGAGTATTCTTCATACCTTGTTGAAGATCAGAAAATAAAAAAATATCTTAAAAAGCGTCTCCAGCATGCTGGTCTTGCCAATATTGTTATTGAGCGGACCGGAGAACAGGTGCGACTGAAGTTGTCTACTGCTCGCCCTGGGATTGTGATCGGCAAAAAAGGTTCTGAGATAGAGCTTCTTAAAGTTGATCTGGAGAAGCTTATATCACGAAAGGTTTCTATAGATATTCAGGAAGTGAGACGTCCTGAAGCTGATGCACAGCTTGTAGCTGAAAATGTTGCACAACAGCTTGCAAGGCGGGTCGCATTCAGAAGAGCGATGAAAAAGGCAGTTACTTCAGCGCTTCGGTTTGGGGTGCAGGGAATTAAGATTTCCTGTTCCGGCCGGCTTGGTGGTGCCGAAATGTCCCGTTGCGAATGGGTTCGCGAAGGGCGTGTGCCGCTTCACACTTTGAGGGCTGATATAGACTATGCACTTGCCGAGGCAAATACCACGTACGGTATTATCGGCGTGAAAGTCTGGATATTTAAAGGCGAAGTCTTGAAAGAAGGTGAGGTTACCGTAAATCATTAAGCGGTCACTTGTTTTTTTGGAGAATATTCATGTTAAGTCCTAAGAAGGTTAAGCACAGAAAGGTTTTCAAAGGCAGGTCTAGAGGGATGGCCTATAGAGGCTCATCTATTGCTTTTGGTGAATACGCGCTTAAAGCTATGTGCTGTGGAAAAATGAGTTCCCAGCAGATTGAATCTGCTCGGATTGCGATCAACAGAACGATGAAACGCGGTGGTAAGGTTTGGATTCGGGTTTTTCCTGATAAACCATTAACCAAAAAGGCGGCGGAGACTCGTATGGGGAAAGGTAAAGGTGCTCCTGAGTCATGGGTTGCTGTGATCAAACCTGGTACTGTCCTGTATGAAGTAACAGGTGTCAGTGAAGAAGTTGCAATAGAGGCACTTACTCTGGCTGGGAATAAACTTCCCTTTGCTACCAAAGTGATTGCAAAAAGGAACGTATTATGAAAATCGATGAGATCCGTAATATGTCGGCTGAAGATATGGACGATAAGCTCAAGAACCTTCGTGTTGAGTTGGGACGTATCAACTTTCAACATCGGTTGCGTCCTCTTGAGGATACTTCACGTCTTAAAAAAATTAGAAAAGACATTGCCAGAATTGAAACTGTCAAGCGGGCTTCTGTCAATTAATTAGAAGCGACAATATTCTGGCTTAGTCGGATGACTGGGAAATAGACAATTGACTATTATGAGCGATACAATCAATAAATCCAGAAAGACAAGAACAGGTTCTGTTGTCAGCAACAGGATGGAAAAAAGTGTAGTTGTTAAAGTCGAACGTAAAGTGCGCCATAAACTTTACGGTAAATTTGTTAAAACATGTGTCAAATACCTGGCGGATGATCCGGAAAATCAGTGTAATATCGGGGATACTGTTCTTATTGAAGAGTGTCGTCCTCTGAGTAAGCGTAAAAGATGGCGGGTCAAATCAATTGTGGAGCAGGCAGTTTGATAATCGTTCAGTGAGGTCTGATCTGATATTTTTCAGGCCTTTACAACAGGTGATATTATGATACAGACAGAAACAGTACTCAATGTTGCTGATAATTCTGGAGCCAAAAAGGTCCTTTGTATTCGGGTCCTTGGGGGGTCTGGTAAACGGTATGCCTCGATTGGAGATGTTATCGTGGTTACTGTTAAGGAGGCTTTGCCCAATTCTAAAGTCAAAAAAGGTGATGTGATGAAGGCGGTCGTTGTGCGTACTGCCAAAGAAATCCGTCGCACGGATGATACATGGGTTAAGTTTGATGATAATGCAGCTGTTATGCTGGCGACTGGTGGAGAGCCGGTTGGTACGCGTATTTTTGGCCCTGTTGCCAGGGAGCTTCGTAATCTTGGTTTTATGAAGATTATTTCCCTCGCACCTGAGGCTCTTTGATTGCGACTTTTCAGTAACAGTATTTTGAATATAGAAGGGTTAATACAATGAGACAAGGTAAGACATACCTGAAAAAGAATGATCAGGTTGAGGTTATTGCCGGTAAAGACAAAGGCAGAGTTGGCAAGGTCCTCCGGGTTCTACGCGATGAAAACAAGGCTGTTGTTGAAAGGATTAATATAATTAAGCGTCACACCAAGGGACGTGAGATGAATCAACAGGGGCAGATTGTTGAAAAAGAGGCTCCTATTCATGTTTCAAACGTTCAGCTCATCTGTCCCGAGTGTACGAAAGCAGGTCGTATTGGGAAGAAAATTCTTGAAGATGGAACAAAGGTTCGATTCTGCAAGAGCTGTGGCGAATCCATCGACAAAAAATAATTAATCCTAAGATGATCTACGGAGAGTGACAATGAGTGCACTTAAAGACATATATAATAATGAATGCGTTCCTTCACTCAAGGAGGAATTTGGGTATAAAAGCACCATGCAGCTCCCGAAGATTGAGAAGGTTGTTCTCAACATGGGACTGGGGGAGGCTGTTCAAAACCCAAAAATTGTGGACGGTGCTGTTGAAGAATTGACGGCTATTTCCGGTCAGCGTGCAGTAGTAACTCATGCTCGGAAGTCGATAGCTACATTCAAGCTCAGGGAGGGAATGCCTATTGGTTGCCGGGTTACTCTCCGCGGGCAGAAAATGTTTGATTTCTTAAGTAAATTGATAAATATCGCTCTCCCCCGGGTTCGTGACTTTAGAGGTATTTCGCCCAAAGGATTTGACGGTCGAGGAAATTATTCTCTTGGAGTTCAGGAGCAGATTATTTTCCCAGAAATTGATTACGACAAGATTGATAAAATCAAGGGACTCAATATTACTATTGTTACGAGCGCAAATACCGATGAGGAAGGCCGCTGGCTGCTTCGTGGTCTTGGGATGCCGTTCAAAAAATAATTTAATAAAGTATTTTTGTATATTTGGAGGTCGTTTTGGCTAAAAAGTCTATTATCGCAAAGGCGGCACGTAAGCCGAAGTTCAGCGTGCGTAAATACAATAGATGTCCCCTCTGTGGGAGACCGCGCGGTTTCATCCGAAAGTTTGGTGTTTGTCGGATCTGTTTTCGTAAATTTGCGTCTAGTGGTGAAATTACAGGTGTTACCAAGTCGAGTTGGTAATTGTCACTTTACGTATAATAAGTTGAAATAAAGGAGTGTTCGCCATGTCCATGAGCGATCCGCTGGCAGATATGCTGACCAGGATTAGAAACGGTGTTAGAGCGAAATTTGATTCAGTAGAAATGCCGAGTTCGAATATGAAAGTCAATGTCGCCAAGGTTCTCAAAGAAGAAGGGTTTATCTCGGACTACAGTGTCCAGGATAATAAAGTTCAAGGGGTCTTGAAGGTAGACCTCAAATATGGTGCAAATCAGCAGCCCGTTATTATTGGGATAAAACGTGTCAGTAAGCCTGGACTTCGGCGATATCGTAAAGCATCTGATATTCCCCGTGTCCTTGAGGGGTTTGGTATTGCTATTGTATCCACTTCAAAAGGTGTCGTCGCTGATCGAGTCGCACGTTCGCTGAACGCAGGTGGCGAGATTATCTGCGAAGTATGGTAACTATTATCCGGAGGAAGATAAAATGTCTCGTATAGGTAAGCAACCCATTGCCATTCCGGATGGTGTTAAGATTGAATTGTCTGGTCAGAAAATTACCATAACAGGTGGAAAAGGTATCCTCCAGCGTAATATTATTGATGATATTGCTGTGTCAGTTGAAGATAACCAGATTAAAGTTTCCAACAAAGTTGAATCGACCCGTGTTAATGCTTTTCGGGGCCTTACACGGAGCTTAATTCACAATATGGTTGTCGGTGTTACTGACGGGTTTAAGAGAGTTCTTCTCATCGAAGGAGTAGGGTATAAAGCAGCAGTTAAGGGCTCCAGCCTGGTTCTTAACGTTGGATACTCAAATCCTGTAGATTTTCCATTGCCAGACGATGTTAGTGCAAAGGTTGATGGTAATACTACTATTCTTCTCGAATCAATAGATAAAGAGCTTCTTGGTCTTGTTGCAGCGAAGATTCGTCAGGTGCGTAAACCTGAGCCGTATAAAGGAAAAGGTATTCGCTATGAGGATGAGCATATTGTCCGGAAAGTTGGTAAGTCCGGTGCCTGATCGAAATGTCTGGTTGGGTTGTCCAGACCATTGTGTTTTACGCAAACTGATGACTGAATAAGGGAAAACGGTATAGTCATGTCAAAAACAAATTCAAAAGCTGTCGCGCGGTTGAAGCGCATTCGCAGAATTAGAAAAAAAATATCTGGAACGGCCGAACGCCCGAGACTTCGAGTGTTTAAAAGTAACAAGCACATATATGCGCAGATTATAGATGATTCTCAGGGACATACTCTTATCTCTATGTCGACTCTTGACAAAGGATATGTCGCAGGAGAAGAAACAGCAAAAGTTCCTGTAGCTAAATCTATTGGCAAAGCTCTTGCCGAGCGTGCCATGGCTGCTGGACTGAACAAAGTCGTATTTGATCGTGGTGGTGCTGCATATCATGGTCGTATTAAATCTCTTGCCGAGGGTGCAAGGGAAGGTGGTCTCGATTTCTAATTTACCATGTGGATTGCAAAAGCACTGGCTTCTTAACAGAGGGGCCTGCCTTCGGAATCTGGAATTTTATATATTTAGGGGGTTCCCTTGTCTGACATGAAACGGGCCAAAGGGCCGGCAGTTGATGATTTGATTGAAAAGATTGTTTTTATCAACCGTGTTGCCAAGGTTGTAAAAGGTGGGAGAAGATTTAGCTTTAGTGCCATTGTTGTTGTCGGTGATGGTAAAGGGAAGGTTGGTTATGGGCTTGGTAAGGCCAACCAGGTTCCCGAAGCGATCCGCAAAGGTGTAGAGAGAGCCCGCAAGGCAATGTGTTCTGTTGCTCTTACCGAGTTCTCGATACCGCATACTGTTGAGGGACATTTTGGAGCAGGTCATGTGCTTCTCAGACCTGCTTCTGATGGTACCGGTGTTATTGCCGGTGGCCCTGTTCGTGCGGTACTTGAGGCGGCTGGTGTGTCTAATATTCTTACCAAATGTATTGGATCCAACAACCCTCATAATATGGTAAAGGCGACTATTGCTGGTCTCAGGAATCTCCGTTCTGCAGAAGAAATTGCAGCGTTGAGGGGGAAATCTGTTGAAGAAATAATGGCCTGATCAGGTTATTTTATACACCAATATTGTTAGCAGGATGGTTACTATGGCTGAAACAATTACTTTTACACAGGTAAAAAGTGGCATTGGGAGCACCAAAAAAATCAATGCTACTCTCTGCGGTCTTGGGCTCACCAGGATGCATAAAACTATTACACGAAAAGACACTCCTGAAATCCGTGGCATGCTTGCCAAGGTTCAGCATCTGATTCGTATTGAGGAGAGCTGAAATGATAGATCTTAGTAATCTTTCCCCTAATGCAGGGGCAACGAAGCAACGCAAGCGCCTTGGCCGAGGTCCCGGCAGTGGTCATGGAAAGACTGCAGGTCGCGGTCATAAGGGATTTAAGTCTCGCTCTGGTTCTGGCGTAAAGCCTGGATTTGAAGGTGGACAAATGCCTTTGCAGCGTCGACTTCCCAAACGGGGTTTTACTAACCCTTTCAGTAAGGTATATGCTTTGGTTTCACTTGATCAGCTTTCGTCTTTTGATGCAGGATCGATTGTTTCGAAAGATGCTCTGGTTGAAGCTGGTATTGTTCAGTCTGATGCCCTGGTCAAAGTCCTTGCAAACGGGAAAATTGACAAAGCCGTAACCGTGCAGGTCGACAAGGTCTCCAGGGGGGCTCGCTCCCTGATTGAGGCTGCCGGTGGACAAGTCGTTGATTAAGGCCCGGAATACGCTTTTCCTTATATAAGTATCACCATGGACCAGCAGTCCGGGGTGATACTTTTTTTGCTTATATGAAATTAGTGGCTGTCGAAATATGACTACGCCGCTTACCACTGTTAAAGGGTAGGTTATCATGGGTGGAATTGGAAGTGCTGCCGGTATACCAGAATTGAGGCGGCGTATTCTGTTTACGTTGATTATGCTTGCTGTCTATCGTATAGGAGTTCAAATTCCGACGCCTGGAATTAATGGCGAAGCTCTTGGTGCTTTTTTTGATCAGAACAGCAAAACACTGTTTGGCATGGTAAATATGTTCTCTGGCGGTGCATTGAAGAACTTTTCTGTATTTGCTCTGGGAATTATGCCTTACATCAGTGCCTCGATTATTATTCAATTGCTCACAGTAGTGATTCCCCAGCTTGAAGATTTGAAAAAGGACGGGCAGTCCGGGCAGAGGAAAATTACTCAATATACCCGCTACGGGACGGTGTTACTCAGTATTATCCAAGGGGCCTTTATCGCAAGAGGCTTGCAGGGGATGAGCGGGCCTAATGGAGCACCCATTGTTCAGGATCCCGGTATTCAGTTTATTCTGATGACTATTCTCACGCTGACGACTGGTACTGCTTTTATCATGTGGCTTGGCGAGCAGGTGACTGAAAGAGGAGTTGGGAATGGAATCTCTCTCGTTATCTTTGCCGGGATTGTTGCGTCCGGTCCTGCCGCAGTTGGCAGTTCAATAAAACTGATTGAAGCCGGGACAATACCTCCATTTTATATTCCCATTTTTCTCATCTTTATGTTTTTTGTTGTTGCGGTAATTGTTTTCTTTGAAACGAGTCAGAGGCGGATACCGATATCCTATGCAAAGAGAGTTGTTGGCAGACGCGTCTATGCCGGTCAGAACTCTCATCTGCCGTTGAAAATAAATATTTCCGGGGTTATTCCTCCAATTTTTGCATCTTCTATTATGATGTTTCCTGCGACAATCGGTGCTTTCATCCAGGTCGATTGGGTTCAGAGGGTTAGTTCTGCACTTTCTCCGGGGACTGTCTGGTATTACATCTGCTATGTTGTAATGATTGTTTTCTTCTGCTTTTTTTATACAGCTGTTACTTTCAAGCCAGATGATGTCGCTGATAACTTGAAGAAAAATGGCGGGTTTATTCCCGGAATTCGTCCAGGGCAGAGAACTGCGGAATTCCTTGATAAGGTTTTAACCAGACTCACAGTGGTTGGGGCTGCCTACCTCAGTGTTGTCTGTGTCTTGCCGACCGTTCTTATTAGTCAGCTTAATGTACCTTTTTACTTCGGGGGTACCGCGCTTCTTATTGTTGTGGGTGTTGCTATCGATACTATCTCACAGGTGGAGTCTCACCTTCATATGCGTAATTATGAAGGTTTTATGAAGCAGGGCAGGGTCTCTGGGCGGAGATGAAGGTGATGACCTCAGAGAGTGTGTGGTGCTTACTTCTTCAAAAATAAAAAAAGGCTTCCAAAATTCGTGTGAGCTTGTTATAATACCGTTTTTTTAGGACGTTTAAAGGAAATCTTGAGGGATACATGTCAAAAGAAGAAGCCATTGAGGTCGAGGGTACGATTGTTGAGCCTTTACCGAACGCGATGTTTCGTGTTGAACTGGATAATGGACATAAGGTGCTTGCTCATATCTCTGGAAAGATGCGTATGCACTTCATTAAGATTCTGCCTGGTGATCGTGTTACTGTAGAGCTTTCACCCTATGACTTGACCCGGGGGAGAGTTACTTTTCGTACTAAAAATGCTAAAAAGAGAAAATAGAGGGGTTTATTATGAAAGTACGTTCATCAGTTAAAAAGATCTGTAGTGATTGTAAAGTTTATAAGCGCAATGGTGTTGTGCGCGTTGATTGTAAAGTAAAAAAACATAAGCAAAGACAAGGGTAATTAGCCGTCTATATCTATAAGCTCTTTCAAGGAGAATTATCTTGGCACGTATAGCAGGGATTGACCTTCCTAAAAACAAACACATGGACAGGGCATTGACTTATATCCACGGTATTGGATTGACGTCAGCCCGTAAAATTCTTGATGAAGTTGATTTGCCTTACACCATGAGCAGCGATGATCTTGATGGTGAAGATGTAAATCGTATTCGGAAGGTTCTCGAAGCAGAATATGTAGTTGAGGGTGATCGGAGGCGTGCGGTATCTATGGATATCAAAAGGCTCACTGATCTTGGCTGTTATCGAGGAAGGCGACACAGGATGGGCCTTCCATGCCGTGGACAAAAAACTAAAACCAATGCCAGAACCTGCAAGGGGCCGCGTAGAGGCGCTTCTCGGCGTAAGTAATTGAAATTTAACAGGTGTTAACAATGGCTGTCGCTAAAAAGAAAAAGGTAAAAAAGAACGTATCTGAGGGTGTGGTATTTGTCTATTCTACATTCAATAATACGATCGTTACTATTTCAGATAAGCAAGGTAATGTTGTCTCTTGGTGCAGTGCCGGAGTGCTCGGATTTAAGGGCTCACGTAAAAGCACCCCCTTTGCCGCACAAAACGCTCTTACTGATGCTGCAAAAAAAGCTTCTGATATTGGTATGCGCAAGGTGGAAGTGCGTGTTAAGGGTCCTGGCCCGGGAAGAGAGGCAGCTCTGCGTGCACTGATTAACACTGGATTTGAAGTAAGCAAAATCAGTGACGTTACACCCATCCCGCATAACGGTTGTAAACCGCCCAAGCGTCGGCGTGTGTAATCTCATTTTATTTGAATTTTCATTAAACTGAATGGAGGCCGAGGTTGGCTAGAAATGTCGGTGCCGCATGTCGTCGATGCAGGCGAGAAAATATGAAGTTGTTTCTTAAAGGAGATCGCTGTTATTCCGACAAGTGCTCCTTTGAACGTCGGGCGTTCGCGCCCGGGCAACATGGGCAGGCTCGCTTCAAAAAGCAATCGGACTATGCTGTTCAGTTGCGTGAGAAGCAAAAAGTAAAGAGCCTTTATGGACTTCTTGAGGGACAGTTTCATCTTACGTTCCTGAAGGCAGAACGTCAAAAGGGCGTGGCTGGTGAGAATCTCCTGGTCCTTCTGGAGCGCAGACTTGATAATGCGGTGTTTCGCATGGGGTTTGCAGCATCTCGGAATCAGGCTCGGCAACTTGTCCGTCACAGCCATATTCTTGTTAATGGTAAAAAAGTGAATATCCCTTCTTTTTTAGTTTCTGAAGGTGATGTCGTGGGTATTCGTGAAAAAAGTCGAACTAATACTGCTGTTATTGACAGTCTTGAAATAGTTGCTCGTCGTGGTGTTCCAAGCTGGATTGAGTTGGACAAAGACGGCTTCAAGGCCACTGTGAAAGCTCAGCCCAACAGGGATGAGATTACCATGCCTATTCAAGAGCATCTTATCGTTGAACTTTACTCTAAATAATTGAATGGCATTGTAAGGTTTATCGTTTTGTCTGGTCTGTACGGCCATGTCAAAATGGTAAACCTTTTTGTCGTAACTTCTTTTATTTATAGTTTTTGTTGTCCCTTTAACAGTAAAGGAAATCCATGACTCAGGCAGCAGATGATAAAATTCCGTTTCACCGTAATTGGCTTGAGCTGATTACTCCGGATCGGATTGAAATTGATCCTGACAAGAATTCCGACAAATATGGTAAATTTGTCTGCCAGCCTCTTGAAAGAGGCTTTGCGACGACTATTGGTAATTCGCTTCGTAGAATTCTTCTTTCGTCTATTCAGGGTGTCGCTATAACCTCTGTTAAGATTGAGGGGGCGCTCCATGAATTTACTCCCATGAAGGATATCATGGAGGACGTGAGTCAGATTATTCTTAATTTGAAACAGATACGTCTCCGACTTCTCTCTGGCGATTCTCAAAAAGTTACTATTTGTAAAACCGGGCCCGCTATAGTTACGGCAGGAGATATTGGTGGTAACCTGATGGTTGAAGTGCTGAATCCTGAGCAAATTGTCTGTACTCTTACCGGAGATGTTACTTTTCAGGCTGAGTTGACAGTTGAGTGGGGAAAAGGTTACCAGCCTTCTGAAAAGATGAATAAGGAAGATTTGTCGATTGGGCAGATTCCGATTGATGCTATTTTTACCCCCATCAAGAAGATGCAGCATGTGACATCGCAGGCTCGTGTAGGTCAGCAGACTGATTATGATAAATTGACTCTTGAAATTGAGACGGATGGCAGCCTGAGACCTGAAAATGCATTGGCTTATGCTGCCAAAATTCTCAAGGAACAGATGACGATTTTCATCAATTTTGATGAAGAAAAAGCCCGTTCTGAAGTCGTCAAACGTCAGGAAGAAGAGGTCGAACCTCTGAATCCCTATCTGGACAAGCCTGTAGAGGATCTTGAACTGTCTGTCCGCTCAGCAAACTGCCTTAAGAATGCCGATATCAATTATATTGGTGATCTTGCTCAGAAAACAGACCAGGAGATGCTTAAAACCAAAAATTTTGGTCGCAAATCCTTGAATGAAATCAAGGTTCTTCTCGCGGAGATGGATCTTTCGCTGGGCATGAAATTTGACAATTGGGTTCCGCCCCACCAGCGGGACGAGAGTGAAGAATCGTAATTTTTTATTTGTGATACCCAAGTGGTTGCAAACATTTTGAGGAAAAAGACATGAGACATCAATATGCAGGAAGAAGACTTGGACGGACCACCTCTCATCGAGTGGCCATGCTCAGGAATATGGTTACTTCTTTGTTTGAACATGAGCGTATTGTTACAACTACTGAGAAGGCAAAAGAACTTCGTCCTGTTGCCGAGAAAATGATTACTCTTGCCAAAAGGGGCGATTTACATGCGCGCCGTCAGGCTCTCAGTTTTATTCGAAGCGTAGGTGTAGTTGACAAGCTTTTCAATGAAATAAAAGATAAGTTTGAAGACCGGAAAGGTGGTTATACACGTATCCTCCGTACCGGAACTCGGCATGGTGATTGTGCGAGCATGGCTATCATTGAGCTTGTTGGATACGAAGAAAAAATTGTGGTTCCTGAAGCTTAATTGCTTCTTTTACCTCATTTTTTTTTGAGCCGGTGTGAAAGGATTTCCTTTTACACCGGCTTTTTTTGTCTTTTCTTTATGAAATCCTCTTTGTTGTTTAACTGGATACACGTATGTTTCTACATGGCTGAATATATCGGAGATGATGGAATTGAACAGTTGTAAGGTTGCATTAACTTTCACCTTATGCTAAAATATGGGGTTTATTTTTTGCAGGTCGACCAAAGGGGTCTCCCTGTTATTACACACATCCCTGCAGAAGCTGGTGCCGCATGTTGCGGTTGATGGGGATGGAGGATTAAACCAGATGGAGAAATATTATGACTAACGTTTCTGTTCGTGACATGTTACAGGCTGGCGTTCATTTCGGGCATCAGACCAGGCGCTGGAATCCAAAAATGAAGCCTTATATCTATGGACCGCGTAACGGTATTTATATCGTTAATCTTGATGTCACCAAAAAACTTTTTGACAAAGCCTGTGCTTTTATAACGAAAGAGGTGACGCGGGGCGGTGACGTGCTGTTCGTCGGGACGAAGCGTCAGGCTCAGGCAATTATTAATGAAGAAGCCCGTCGTTGTGACATGTTTTATGTCGATCATCGCTGGCTTGGTGGCATGTTGACAAACTTTCAGACGATTAAAAACAGTATTGATCGTTTGAAATCCATTGAATCCATGCAGGCTGACGGCTCCATTAATCGCTTTCCCAAGAAAGAGATTTTGCTTATGGAGAAGGAACGTATCAAGTTGGAGCGCAATGTCGGGGGGATTAAGAATATGAAAAGCCTTCCTTCGGTGATCTTCATCATTGACCCACGAAAAGAATCGATAGCCGTTACTGAAGCAGTGAAATTAGGAATTACGGTCGTTGCTGTTACTGATACGAATTGTGATCCAGACAATATTGATTACATTATCCCTGGTAATGATGATGCCATTCGCTCCATTACACTCATGAGCCATAATATTGCCGAGTCCGTGCTTGCCGGTAAGGCTCTGCGTGATGGTGAAAATGCTTCTGATGAAGCCGTTGCTGCCGCTATGTCTGATGCTGGTGCCGAGATGGCAGGGGACAGTCAGGGGGCAGATGTCTGATTCCTGTTGACCCTTTAATATGTTAAGGGAAAGGGGTCGCTGTGACGACCCCTTTTCTTTGTACGGGAGACGGTGACTGCTGTCTCTTTTTAGAATTGTGCCGCTATCTTTGCGGCCTGTGCTATAGTAAACAGGGCCCTGTCGTTTCATGGCCCGGTAATAGAATATTCAAGGAGATAATTATGGCAATTACCAGCAAAATGGTAAAAGAGCTGCGGGATAAGACTCAGGCAGGGATGATGAATTGCAAAAGAGCACTTGAAAAGACTGAAGGCGATATGGAGAAGGCTATTGATCTTCTCCGGCAGAAAGGCCTTTCTGTTGCTGCAAAGCGTGCTGATCGTGCGACCAGCGAAGGTGTCGTTGAAACATACATTCATGCGGGTGGAAAACTCGGCGTGCTTGTTGAAGTAGGCTGTGAAACTGACTTTGTTGCCCGTAATCAAGATTTCACGACATTCGCCCGGGACATTGCCATGCACATTGCTGCAACAAATCCGGTTGCAGTTGTACGGGAGGATATCCCTGAAGAGGTTATTAACCGCGAAAAAGAGATCTATATTCAACAGGCGATTGATTCCGGTAAACCTAAAGAAATTGCTGAGAAAATGGTCAAGGGCAAGATTGATAAATTTGTCGCCGAGGTGGCACTGGTTGAGCAGAAGTTTGTAAAAAATCCCGACCTTACCATTCAGGATTTGTTGAATGAAATCGTAGCCAAGATGGGTGAAAATATTTCAATTAAACGTTTCGCTCGTTTCCAGGTCGGCGGGAATTAATTTCTGCTTAGTTTTCGCAGACGACGGTTTCTCCGCCGTCTGCAGCCCTTCCCCACTTGTTTTGCATTCCTTCTAACATCTATCCTGCCGTATAAGAGGAGTCCCGCCATGTCAGATTTGAAATATAAACGTATTCTCCTAAAACTCAGTGGTGAAGCCCTGATGGGCAGTGACAGTTATGGCATCAATACGTCGGTGCTGGATTTCGTGGCTGGAGAGGTAAAGGACCTTGTTGCGTCCGGGGTTGAGCTTGGTATTGTTGTTGGTGCGGGGAATATTTTTCGTGGTGTAGCGGGGGCGTCCAAGGGGATGGATCGTACTACAGCGGATAATATGGGCATGCTGGCTACCGTTATCAATAGTCTTGCCATGCAGGATGCGTTGGAGCGTAAACTGGTTACCACCCGTGTAATGTCGGCCATTCCCATGCAGACAGTTTCGGAGCCTTACATCCGGCGCCGGGCCACCCGTCACCTCGAAAAGGGCAGGGTGGTTATTTTTGCTGCAGGTACGGGTAATCCCTATTTCACAACGGATTCTGCCGGGGTTTTACGGGCGCTTGAAATCGATGCTGATGTTATTATAAAAGCAACCAAGGTTGACGGCGTTTACGACAAAGACCCTGTGAAATATCCTGATGCGATAAAATATGAAGAGTTGAGTTCTTCTGATGTCCTGCGGAAGAATTTACGCGTCATGGATGCTGCGGGTATTGCCCTTGCGCGTGAGGATAATCTGCCGATTATGGTGTTAAACATGAATGTGAAAGGTAATATTCTCAAAGCGGCGATGGGCGGGAAGGTCGGCACCGTAATTCATGCCTGAATCTGTTGTTTTCAAATATGAGGAGCGAACTATGAGTGATGTGATTGCAGAAATGTCAGATAAAATGGGCAAAAGTATTGAGGCGTTCAAGGTTGATCTCTCCAAAATTCGTACAGGGCGGGCCAGCATCAGTATCCTTGATGACATCACGGTGGACGCCTATGGTGGCAGTATGCCGCTTAATCAGGTGGGAACAATGACCATTCCGGAAAGCCGTATGATTGCCATTCAGCCCTGGGATCCTCAGATGTTGCCAGCCATTGAAAAAGCTATCCTCAAGTCTGATATCGGTCTTACCCCTGCCAATGACGGCAAGATCATCCGTCTCAATATCCCGCAACTTACGGAAGAACGCCGTAAAGACCTTGTCAAGCAGGTGAAGAAGATTGCTGAAGAGTTCCGCGTTGCTGTTCGCAACGTCCGCCGCGATGCTATTGAGACCCTCAAAAAACAAAAGAAAGACAAAGAGATTTCTGAAGACGATCTGTTCAAATTGCAGGATGATGCTCAGGCCTCTACCGTGATGTATAACAAGCAGATTGATGAAGCCACTGCCAGCAAAGAAAAGGAGGTCATGGAAGTCTGACGTCTGAGGGCGCAGTCTTCTGTTTTTAATTCATGGACAATATCCTCGACTCTCTTGATCTTACTCACCTTCCCCGGCATGTTGCTATGATCATGGATGGAAACGGGCGATGGGCCAGAAGACAAATGAAGCCTCGTCTTTTCGGTCATCGAGCCGGTGCAGAATCCGTGCGTGATATTGTTGAGACTTGCCGGGAAATTGGTATCGAATATTTGACGCTCTATGCTTTTTCATCAGAGAACTGGCACCGTCCCCCCGAGGAGGTCAGTGGCTTGATGTCCATCCTGCAAAAATATCTTCAGTCTGAGTTGCGTAAGATGCTGCAGAATAACGTCCGCCTTTGTTCCATAGGTAATCGCAGTCGCCTTCCGGCTTCAGTACGGGAGACGCTGGAAGAAACTATTGAACAAACGAAAAACAACTCCGCTCTCACTCTCACCCTTGCTCTCAGTTATGGCGGCCGTGATGAGATCGTGCGGGCCATTCGCACTACCGCGAATTGTTGTCTTGATGGCCAGCTGCAGGTTGATGATATTGATGAGAAGTATTTCTCCTCCATCCTCGATACCAGGGGAACCCCAGATCCTGATCTGATGATTCGCACAGGGGGCGAGGCGCGTCTTTCCAATTTCCTTCTCTGGCAGCTTTCCTATGCTGAGATCTGCTTTTCCGATGTTATGTGGCCGGATTTCAGGCGTGTGGTTTTTCTTAAAACACTGGTTGATTATCAACGCCGCGAACGTCGTTTCGGGCGCACTGGCGAACAACTGAGGTGCCCGTCACAATGAAACGTATCATCCCCGGAATTCTGCTTGCCGCCTTCTGGTTATTGATTCTACTTTATGGCCCTGTCTCTCTTTTCAACTTTGTTGTGGCTGCTGCTGCCGCTATTGCTGCTGATGAGTATGTACGTATGACCATCCCCCGGGGGGAGAGTGACCGATTTACTCTTTTCCAGCGTCTCTTCTATGATCTGCTTATCTGCTCTCCCGTTCTTGCTGCGATGATTTGGCCACTCCCCAAAAGTTTGCTGGCTGCAGTTCTTCTCAGTTTTCTTCTTCTTTCCTTTGAGCAGACCATCCATTTCGGTCGTAAAATTCCGAAGGATGGATTTCTCAGTTTTACCCGTATTTTCTTCGGTATCTTCTACGTCGGGGTTCTCTCTTCCCATCTCTGCCTGACCCGCAGACTTCCGGAAGGAGAGATCTGGATCCTCCTCGTCACCACTGTTACTGCTGGCTCCGATACTGGGGCCTATTTCTGTGGTAGACACTTTGGACGCCATAAACTCTGTCAGCCCGTGAGCCCTAAAAAAACTATAGAAGGGGCAGCTGGAGGTGTTCTCTGCGCTATCGCTGCCATTCTCATCTTCGGCTTCTGGCTTCTTGAAAAGCCCAATGCGCTTTTCCTCTCGGAGCTGGCCATTGTTCTCTCCCTTTTGGGGATTCTCGGTGATCTCACCGAGTCTATCATTAAACGTGGTACGGGAATAAAAGACTCCGGTGTTATCCTCGGCGGACACGGCGGTGTTCTCGACCGGGTTGACTCGTTGCTCTTTGCTGTTCCGGCACTCTACTGGTTTCTCCTCTGTTTTATTGATTCACCTGTGGTCCAATGACAACACTCTCTCTGCTTGGTGCAACCGGTTCCATCGGTGTGAACACCCTCAATATTGTCCGGCAGTATCCGCAGCGTTTCAAGGTTGCCGCCATGGCTGCCGGAAAAAACGTGCAACTTTTTGCCCGTCAGATTCGTGAATTCAAGCCGGAACTGGTCTCGGTGCTGGATGACGTGCGGGCTGTTGAACTGCGCAGTCTCATTCCGGAATTTAAAGGGGAAATCCTTCATGGTTCCGAAGGAAACCGCACGGTGGCAACGCATGGCGACTCCTCTCTTGTTCTCTCCGCCATTGTTGGCGCGGCAGGCCTGCTGCCCACCCTTGCAGCAATTGAGGCAGGAAAGGATATTGCCCTTGCTAACAAAGAGACTCTCGTCATGGCCGGCTGGCTGGTGACGGAGGCTGTGCGTCGCAAAGGGGTGGCTCTTCTGCCGGTGGATTCGGAACACTCTGCGATTTTTCAGTCGCTTGCCGCCGGTCGCCGGAAGGATCTGCATAAGATTCTTCTCACTGCATCCGGCGGGCCGTTTCGTGGTAGAAATATGGCTGAGCTTGCTGACATTACCCCTGAGCAGGCACTGGCACACCCTAACTGGAACATGGGACCGAAAGTCTCCATCGATTCTTCAACCCTGATGAACAAGGGGCTTGAGGTTATTGAAGCGCGCTGGTTGTTTGATGTTGCCGCAAAAGATATTGAGGTCCTTGTACATCCGCAGTCCATCGTCCACTCCGCAGTGGAGTTTCGTGACGGTTCCATCATCGCGCAGCTTGGTATTCCCGATATGCGATTGCCGATCGCCTATGCACTCTCCTGTCCTGAACGAATGGAGCTGGGGCTGAAGCGACTCAGCCTTACAGACTGTGCATCTCTTGAGTTTTACAAACCCGATCTTAAGATCTTTCCGGCGCTGCAGCTGGCCTTTGATGCGATCGCCGCAGGCGGAGTCTTTCCCGCAGTTCTCAATGCGGCCAATGAGGTCGCCGTGGCGGCGTTTCTTGCGGGTCGACTGAAATATCTGCAAATCGCCGAGACAGTTGCGAGGACAATTGATATAGTTCATGGTGGACGGGAAGATGAACTTGAAGCTATTCTCGCTGCTGACAGCCGTGCCCGTAAAGAAGCAGCACAAATTATTGAATCCCTCTAATTCTTCTCCTGAGTTTTATGACTACTCTGATTGCATTTATAATTGTTCTTGGTGTTCTTATCTTCATCCACGAATTGGGGCATTTCCTTTTTGCCAAAATGGCGGGGGTCCGGGTTCTCAAATTTTCCCTCGGTTTCGGGCCGGTTCTCGCCAGTAAAACCCTGGGGGAAACGGAGTATGCCCTCTCCGCAATACCTCTGGGTGGCTTTGTCAAAATGTTTGGTGAGAACCTGAATGAGCAGAATATCTCTGAGGCTGACCGTGACGCGTCCTTTATTTACAAACCTCTGTGGAAGCGTTTTCTCATTGTTCTTGCCGGGCCGCTCTTCAATTTGATTTTTCCCATTCTGCTCTTTTTTGGCGTTTTTCTCGCCGGTGGAGTTCCTTCCGGTGTAAATATGTATGCCGAGGTTGGTGGGCTGGTGAAAAGTTCTCCCGCCGATCGTGCCGGGGTGCAGGAGGGAGATCTGATCCGTGAAATTGATGGAACCCGCATTGGCAAGTGGAACGATGTGGTCAAAACGGTGGGGGCAAGCAAGGGCGCAAAATTAAATTTTATCCTTGAACGGGATGGGAAACAGGTTGAGCTGAATATCGCTCCGGAAAAAGAGATGACGCGGGATATCTTCGGCAAGGAAGCGGGCGAGCGCTGGCTGGTTGGTATTAACGGACGGTCCGATGTTATCTATAAACGGGTTGGTCCGGTTGATTGCCTGAAGGAAGCAACCCTCAGCACATGGAACATCTTTACCCTCATCCTGAAAGGGATGGAGCAGCTTGTGCTCGGGAATGTGCCTGCGTCTCAGCTCGGTGGTCCAATTCTCATTGCCCAGGAGGCAGGGAACAGACTGCGGCATGGCTGGGGAGAACTGGCTTTTTTTATGGGCCTTATCAGTATCAACCTCGGCATTCTCAATCTACTGCCCATTCCAGTGCTCGACGGTGGGCACCTGATGTTTTTCACCATTGAGGCCATCACCCGCAAGCCGATTAACGAGAAGGTAATGGCTTTCGCTCAGCAGATTGGTGTGGGCCTGCTTGGCACTCTGATTATCTTTGCCTTTTATAATGATATCATACGGTTGATCAGGTGAATTGTGTGAAGATCCTTTCCTTTGACACAGCAACGCCCTTCTGTACTGTTGCCGTTACTGAAGGCACCAGTCGGCAGGGCCAGGTCCTTGCCTCATTGACCTTTAAAGGGCTCACTCACTCCCGGCGGCTGCTTGCCTCAGTTGACATGCTGATGCAGGGGCTGGAACTCAGCTGGCCCGCTCTTGACGGTGTGGCTGTCGGTTTCGGACCGGGGAGTTTCACCGGGCTGCGCATCGGCATGGCCACCGCCAGAGGATTGACCTTTGCTGCCGGACTGCCGCTGCTCGGCTGCTCAACCCTTGAGCTGGTGGCGGCCGGAGCCGGTGAGCCTTTGCCGGGAGAACGGATCTGTGCGGTGTTGGATGCCCGAAAAAAAGAGGTCTATGCCCAATGTTTTGAGCTTAAAGAAGGACGATTTGACAGGTGTGAAGAACCTGTGGTCCTTCCCCCTCTTGAACTGGCGGCCCGCCTTGCCGGGCCTGTTCTTTTTGCCGGAGATGGCGCGGTTCTCTACCGTGAACTCTTGAGCAGGGAACTTGGGGAAAGGGCACGTTTCGCCCCTGCATGGTGCAACCATCCTGCCGCAGAGGTCCTTGGCTTTCTCGGTGCTGAACAGCTTGAAGCAGGAGAGAAGGTGGCGGGGGCAGATGGCGTGCCACTCTATATCCGCAAGTCGGATGCTGAACTTAATCTTGCACAGAAGAGGAAGTAATGATAACGCGACGCGCAACAAAGGAGATCTCAATTGGCACGGTGAAAATTGGTGGTGACAACGTGATCTCCGTACAGTCGATGACCAATACCGATACCCGCGATGTGGCTGCAACTGTCGCCCAGATCAAACGCCTTGAAGCGGCTGGCTGTGATATTATCCGGGTAGCGGTTCTTGATGAAGAGGCTGCCGGAGCCATTCGAGCAATTCGTGATGCTATTTCCATTCCCGTGATCGCCGATATCCATTTCAAGTATCGCCTCGCCATTGCTGCCATGGAAAACGGTGCTGATGCCATTCGCATCAATCCCGGCAATCTTGGGGGAGAAGAGAAAACCAGGATGGTGGTGGCTGCTGCAAAAATGCACCGTGTTCCCATCCGGGTGGGAGTGAACAGTGGTTCTATTGAAAAGGATCTCCTGGAGAAATATGGTTACCCTGATGAAAAGGACAGCAGTGCACTGATTGAGAGTGCCCTGCGTAACGTTCGTCTGGTAGAAAAGTATGGCTGGGATCAAATTAAGATCTCTATTAAATCTGCAGACGTTCTCACTACTATCAGCAGTTACCGCCAGCTTTCTGCTGCCACCGACTATCCGCTGCATATCGGTGTGACGGAGGCAGGCGGACTGATTGCCGGTACGGTAAAATCAAGCCTTGCCCTCGGCATGCTGCTCGCTGAGGGTATTGGTGACACCCTGCGCGTTTCCCTTACCCGTGATCCGGTTGAGGAGGTTCGGGTTGGCTTTGAGCTGTTGCGTTCTCTGAAAATCCGCATACGTGGTCCCGAACTGATCTCCTGCCCCACCTGCGGCCGAACCCAGATTGACCTTTTCAGTCTCGCCGAAGAGGTCGAGCGGATAGTCCAGACCATGGAGAGTCCGCTGAAGGTGGCGGTGATGGGCTGTGTGGTGAATGGTCCGGGAGAGGCTAAACAGGCTGATATAGGTATCGCCGGAGGGAAAGGATTCGGACTCATTTTTAAGAAAGGCGTTATCTGGAAGAATGTTCCCGAGGATGAACTGCTCAATGTCTTTGTCGGTGAGTTGCGCAAGATGGACAAAGAATATAACAAGAGAGGGTGAGGCTGAGCCCGCCCGCTACAAATATTTTACAGGAAGCAATTATGCGATATTCAGAAACCCTGCTCCCCACCCTGAAAGAGACTCCCGCCGACGCCGAGGTTATCAGCCATCAGTTGATGCTGCGTGCCGGTTTCATTCGTAAACTTACTGCCGGAGTGTATTCCTACCTGCCGCTTGGTCTCAAAGCCATTCGCAAGGTAGAGAACATTGTTCGTGAAGAGATGGACCGTGCCGGAGCCCAGGAGCTGCTGCTGCCGATGGTACAGCCCGCCGAACTCTGGCAGGAGACCGGCCGCTACCAGAAATATGGCCCGGAGCTGTTGCGTTTCAAAGACCGGCACGAACGTGAATCCTGTCTTGGACCGACGCATGAAGAGGTGATAACCGATCTGGCCCGTCGCGAGATTCATTCCTGGCGCGATCTGCCGATTAATCTTTACCAGATTCAAACAAAATTCCGCGATGAAATTCGCCCGCGTTTCGGCCTGATGCGTGGTCGCGAATTTATTATGAAAGATGCCTACAGTTTTGACGTGAGTGATGAGGCATCCTTGCTTTCCTATCAGAAGATGTTTGATGCCTACAAACGTATCTTCACCCGCTGTGGATTGGATTTTCGCGCCGTGCAGGCCGATTCCGGCGCTATTGGCGGTAATTATTCCCACGAATTTATGGTGCTGGCCGCTACGGGCGAGGATACCATTGTTGTCTGTAATAATTGCGATTACGCTGCCAATATGGAGAAGGCTGAGGTCGCAGCACCTGCTGCAGGTAACGATGCTGTACCCCTGGCTCTCGAAAAGGTGGAGACCCCTGGTAAACGCAAGGTTGTCACAGTCTGTGAATTTCTCGGTATCAATCCGCAGCAACTGGTGAAGACCATGGTGTACCGGGTGGAGAAAGGCGACAAGGTTGAGTTTGTTGCAGTTTGTCTGCGTGGAGACCGGGAGGTTGAGGAGGTGAAGCTGAAAAATCTTCTCGGTGCTTCAGAGGTTGAACTGGCAGAAGACAAGGCTGTATTCGATGCGACGGGTGTTCCCACCGGATATCTGGGACCTGTAGGAATCAGGATTCGACTTGTTGCTGATCAGGAAGTGGCAGTCATGCGCAATTTCTACGCCGGTGGCAATGAAAAGAATATCCATATGAAAAACATCAACTGCGGCCGTGATTTTACTCCGGAAGCAGTCGCTGACCTGCGCCAGATAACCATCAAAGACCCCTGCCCGCAATGCGGCGGCAGGCTCAGTCTTACTGAGGGTATTGAGGTCGGGCATGTCTTTAAACTCGGTACCCGCTATTCTGAGGCAATGAATGCTACCTTTCAGGACAGCGAAGGACAGGAGACGCCTCTGGTCATGGGGTGCTACGGTATAGGTGTCACTCGTGTGGTGGCTGCAGCCATAGAGCAGAATCATGACAGGGACGGGATCATCTTTCCCATGCCTCTTGCGCCGATGCAGGTGATAATCGTCAATCTTGATACCGATGATGAGGAAATTACCGGGGCGGTGGAAAATCTCTATGCTGAACTGCAGGCTGAGGGTGTTGAAGTCCTGCTTGATGACCGTGAGGAGCGGCCTGGAATCAAGTTCAAGGATGCTGATCTGCTCGGTATTCCCTGGCGGATTACCGTGGGGCGCGGCTTTAAGAAGGATGGTAGTTTCGAGTTGCGTAACCGCCGCAGCGGTGAGGTGGAGTCTCTTGCTCCTGAAAGTGCAGCTCGAGAGTTGAAATCCCGTATTGACAGTGAGTTGCAGATCGACTGAGAGATTGAGTTATGAGTGAATATTCTGAAATAACGGAGCTTAAGGTTCTGCTCGGCAACTACCTGCCGCCCGCGACTACGGCAAATCTGGATGAAGCGTGGGTGTTTGCCTGCAAGGTGCACAAGGGGCAGTGCCACTTTTCCGGGAAACCGTACATTGAGCACGTCAGCGCAGTGGCTCAGACGCTTGCCTCCATGCAGCTTGATTATGACACTGTGCTTGGCGGCATGCTGCACGGCGTGATGCGTCATGGCGGGATATCTTTCAAAGAACTGGAGCACAAATTCGGGGAAGATGTGGCCTCCATTGTAGACGGAATGAGTCGGGTGACCCGTGTGGTCTATAACTCTCAGCTCGCCTCCAAGGCAGATTCGATGCGGAAGATGCTGCTGGCTGTTGCCAGTGATATCCGGGTCCTGCTGATTCGCCTCGTTGACCGATTACAGGATATGTTTTCACTGGAGACCGTTGATCGCGAAATGCAAATTGGCATATCACGTGAGACCATGGATATCTACGCGCCGCTGGCCAGCCGGCTCGGAATTGAGTGGCTCAAGCGTGAACTGGAAGATACTGCTTTCAGCTATCTGTATCCTGAAGAGTACGCTTCTCTAGAGGCGAAAATGAAGGTCTCTCTTGTGGATCGTCAGCGGTACGTTGATGAGGTCCTTGCTCTCCTCAAGAAAAGTCTCTCTGACGGAGGGGTCTATCCTCTCCGTATTTATGGCCGCCCCAAACAGCTCTATTCTATCTATAAAAAACTCATTGCTCAGAATATTACACTGGAGAAAGTTTATGACAAGGTTGCGTTTCGCATCATCGTCAATACTATCCCGGAATGCTATGGAGCTCTCGGGATTATTCACTCCATGTGGTCGCCTATTCAGGAACGTATTAAGGACTTTATCTCCGTTCCCAAGACCAATAACTATCAGTCGATGCACACCACAGTGCTGGGCCCGCACGGCCACTTCATCGAAATTCAGATTCGCACTGATGAGATGGACAAAGTTGCTCAGGAAGGGATTGCCGCTCACTGGGCCTACAAAGAAGGTTCCTGTGCCAACATCCGTGACGCGAAGCTTTTTCATGAGCTGAAGAAGCTGATTGCGTCTCTGCAGGAGGTTGAGGATCCGCGGGAGTTTATGGACAGCCTGATGGCTGAGCTCTACGATCCGGAGGTCTTTGCCCTTACTCCTGGCGGCGATGTGCGTGAGCTGCCGGCGGGCAGCTGCCCCATCGATTTTGCCTATTCCATCCACAGTGAAATCGGGGATCACTGCATCGGTGCTAAAATCGGTAATCGTCATGTGCCACTGAAATATCAGCTCAAGAACGGCGACGTAGTGGAGATCATCACTTCGGCAACTCAACAGCCCAAACGAGACTGGCTGGATCTGGTCAAAACAGGGCGCGCCCGTGCCCGAGTCCGTTCCTGGCTGCGCCGTGAAGAGAAGGAGAAAGCCCTGCAACTTGGCCGGGAGATCTGCGACCAGGCAATTCGCCGTCATCAGACTTCCCTGAAAAGGATTATTAAGTCGGGTCATATCCGTCTCCTGCTCAAAGCCCTGCGTTGCAACTCCCTTGATGATTTGTTGATCAAGGTGGGCAGCGGTGTGATTTCGGTGGAGAATATCGCCCGTGCACTGCAGCCCGCTGAGGTGCCTGCAGCAGCTGGCGGGACCCCCATGGAAATGAGCCTTGAGAGGATTGGTGAGATTGCTAGTGGCGGCAGATCAAATAGCGCGAAGGACAGCTCCGGGATCGACATTGATGGCGTGGAAGGTATGCTGGTCAAACTCAGCAAGTGCTGCAGCCCCATTCCGGGAGATGATATTGTTGGCTTTGTCACTATCGGACATGGGGTTTCAATCCACAAGACAACCTGCCCAAACCTCAAGAACGCTGACCCCCACCGCCTGATTGCGGTGAGCTGGGCCGGAATTGCTGAGAAAACCTTTCAAACTACAATCTTTCTCCAGGCCGATAACAAACGCGGGCTCTTTGCCGAGGTCGGAGGGGTTATCACTGCCGAAGGCTCTAACATTGTTGATGTCACTGCTCACACTTCTCCGGAGGAACAGGCGCAAATGACCATCGTTGTCGAAGTGGAAGGTGTGGAACAGATGCGGACCCTTTTGCAGCACCTTCGCCAGCTCCCCGGAGTTATAACTGCACGTCGAATGTAATGGAGTTGTAATGGTGGGGGGAAAGATGAGAGGGTAGTATCATGTTCGTTCACTGTGAGACCTGTGGAAACAAAATCAGAGCTGAGAGTGCCATTTGTCCTTTTTGTGGCAGCAAACGGATTCCTGGATGCGAACGGAAAAAATTCCGCCACAGAACGGTTAACCTGGAATATGGCCTGCCCACCGTTGAGGATGCCCTGCAGCGGATGGCGCAGCGAATTGGAGAGGCGAAGTGTGGTGGAATCACTCTTCTTGTTCTGATTCATGGCTATGGATCGAGTGGGCGCGGCGGCAGCATCCGGGTCGAGTGTCGCAAGGTGCTCGATTACCAGGTGAGTCTTGGAAAAATTGGCGGCTATCTCGCCGGAGAGGCCTTTTCACAGAACCTCAGGGCGGCGAAGCACTGGTTGCAGCGCTACCCAAAACTGGTTGAGAGTGAGTATTTTAACCGTGGAAACCAGGGGATAACCCTTGTTTTCCTTCGCTGAATTATCCCGAATGGGAAACAATTTAAAGGAGAATACAATGAAAAAATATCTGGTAACAGTACTTCTGAGCATGACCATTGCTGTTCCGGCCATGGGTGCTGACGGGCCGAAAGATTTTGAAGGTCAGCTGAGCTACAGTCTTGGCTATGAAATGGGCAATTATCTCAAGAGCCTTGATGCAGGGATCAAATCGGATATTCTCTTTAACGGTGTCGAGATGGCCCTTAAAGGGGAAAGCCCGCTTATGAACGAAGATGAGATGGCGAAAGTCAAAGAGACCTTTGCGAAAAAGATGCAGATCAAACAGCTTGCTGAATTTGAAAATATGAAAAAGGAAAACCTTGCTGAGGGGAAAGCTTTCCTTGAAAAAAATAAGGGGAAAAAGGGCGTTGTTTTGACTAAAAGCGGTCTGCAGTATGAGATTGTTAAAGAAGGAAAAGGCCCCAAAGCAAAACCAGAAGATGTGGTAACAGTTAACTATACAGGTTCCCTTGTTGACGGAACTGTCTTTGACAGCACTGACAAGCATGGTGAGCCTGCCAAATTCCAGGTAAACCGTGTTATCCCCGGCTGGACCGAAGCCATGCAGTTAATGAATCCCGGGATGAAGATGCATCTCGTTATCCCCTCTGATCTTGCTTACGGTGAGCAGGGAGCTAAACCGGTAATTGAGCCGAATTCAGTCCTCGTATTTGATGTTGAGCTGTTGAAAGTTGATGTTCCCGAAGTGGAGAAAAAAGTTGAGGCTGCTCCGGCT
>Ga0172378_10000118_pt1 | contig 59264 bp, 76 predicted proteins | sample GrowelOW332metaG_FD_119755 | JGI IMG/M metagenome (GOLD analysis project Ga0172378, IMG submission 119755) | Groundwater microbial communities from an aquifer near a municipal landfill in Southern Ontario, Canada - Pumphouse #3_1 metaG | ecosystem: Environmental > Aquatic > Deep subsurface >... | reverse complement strand
TGCCGGCCTTGGCTGCGCGTTCACAAATATCCAAGTATACTTGGGGACTTTCAGTGGTATGGCACGGCAACGCTGCGTCAATAGGCGCCTTGACTATACACCTGCCATTTGAGCCTACTAAGAAACACTTGTAACATTTGTCTGGCCACTCTTTGGTAATCATTGGTTGGTTCATTTTGCTTCCTCCGTTTCAGTCACTGGTTTGAAGAAATTCTTTGGCCTGCAGTAAGTACCAGTATCGCATTTCAGTTCGTATACCGAATCATACTCGAAGATGACTGTGTATACCTTTCCAGCTGTTAAATCAAAGCCATCAAACAAGGCTTCTACTTGCATTTTGTTTCCTCCCTATTATTTGACGTTTAGGGCAATACTTTAGACACTGTGCGTCTATGTGCTCTAACAGAGTCTCGCGGTCGTCTATGTCTGTAGATAAGCTACTTATGACTGTGCATTTAACAGGATAAACATCACAATGGCAAAGTACGCGACTGGGTTCACAGACGCCGCTGTTATACGGCTCCTGCTTAATATGTGAGTGTAGCATCTTAACTTGACACAATAAGTATTTATCTTTGGCCATGGTCATCAGTCTCCTTCATAGGGGCCCCGCAAGTACCTTCTTCATTGTACTGGCACCCTTCGCAGTGCGGCGGCATAGTGCCCTTTAATACTGCTTCTTGTTCGTCAGGGTCCTTAAAGTACCCTAGCGTGGCCTCTTCTGCCGTATTAGGCTCTCTAAACCAGCAACATTGTCCACTCTGAATAACAGCATGAAAGTATAAAGCGTCTTGTAGATTCATCCAATTATTTTTTGCAACACTAAATACTTCAACGTTCTTTAAGTCTACAGGGGCTGGCGTGTCATTAATGTCATAGTATATCATAGTCTGTGCGCCGCGATGACCACCTATAATAATATTTGCGACGCCTTCTCTAACGCACCCTACATATCTAGCTCTCATGTCTATTCTCCTTCTTCTTTCGTACTCTGCGATTCAGGCGCCAAACCATTATTCTCAACACAATCAGGTCTCTCAAATCTAATTTCTCTTTCTGCTTCTTCATCATTGTCCTCCTCTTCAGCCTCTGGTAAATCATCATCCTCTGGTAAATCATTAATTATTGCTTGCAGCGTTTTGCAAGCATTACCCGGCAGGGCCGGGTTCCAGATAGCAAACCAAAGTTCTAACCTTTTACGGATAGTATCGGCAGTGGCTCTATCAGCCTGCACATGCCAATTTGTTGACCCAATAATTAAGTTTTTTTCTGACTCTGTAACCATAACAGGCTTTGCATTACTATACTCTGCCTGAACTCTATTAAGGTCTGATTGGCTTGATACAGGTACTGCAAATGTTCCATGTGTATTTACAAAACTATCACTTATGGCTGTATGGGTAGCCGCCGATACATTTGATAGATGATAATGTAAGTCTTCAGCATCTTTGTACTTGCTATCAAGAGCTGCTTTTATTAGCCTTGGATTGTCTGTTGCTGCCAACATCTTAGCAGTTATCCATGTTACATTGTATGTCTGAACCATACGACGGTCTCTATCTAATGATAGATATTCTGGCTTAATATCGTAGGCATACAGTAGGTCATCCAATTGTTTAACAAACAAGCCATTAACGTATACATTACCTGGTGCATCTTCAGTAAGTATGCGTCCAAATGGTGTTTCGTATACCTTACCTACATCAGTACGAACGTGTAAGTTGCTGGTGCAGATTTGCGCCCAAATGCTACCTGAAATACCATCAATAACTATTGTTAAGTCATTGTCAGGTACCTTAGACCATATATGCTTTTCAGTAAAGAATGTAAGTACTTTAGCGCCATAACGTTTTGAATCTACAAACCGCGGTCTCCAAATCTCTTTGGCGCCATAGTTATAGAATGTTACATTGTGTCCTGACCGCAACAAGGCAAGTGTTGCAATCTTGTAACCTTCACCAAATTGACCTATTTGGTCTTTAGCGTCTGCCTTTGTAGTACAACCAAGAAGAAGCGTGCTTGTAGATAATACAGACTTCTTATTGCCTATAGACAACTGCATAAGTGCATTGTCATACTTATAGAACATTGTGTTGGTTTCATCTTGCGTCTCTTGGTCGATAGCATTCTGGAATATTTCGCGTACACCTTCAGATACACCCCAAGAAGCTACATAATTTTCTGCCAATGATAGTTCAAATTTACTCATAGTGTCCTCCCAAAATTAATAGTGGCAACGCTTGAACCTGTATAGATTATTATACAGACTAAATATCCTGCGTCATCATACATATGCGTTATACCTTGGCCTACTACTTCTGTCATAATACACTTCCTCTTAGCACCGACTTTGGATGGTCGCTTGGTGCTTTACATCCGACAAAGTCGGATGCCATCAGCTAATTATTTATTATGCCTTGAAGGTCTTCTACTTCAGCAGACAATTCTTCTATTCGTTGCATAAATGCTTTACATGCTTCAACCTGCTGCTGTACAATATATTCTGTAGGTACCGGATTATTCTGGGCAGATATATCACAACCATTCCAAGTCGGGTGAAGCAATTTGCTACACAAACTATTCATACCGTCTATGTTATTAGCATCATGCATAGGTTTAAAGAAAGGTGCAAGCAGCCTAGCTGCTTTTTGAGTAGCCTCTACCCAATCTTGCTCACATTGCTCTTTAGTTTTGTAATCCAACAGTTCTTGTACTGATTGTAAGTCTTTGGACATTTTAATCGTCTCCTTCATGTATCTTCTTATACATATCTGCGCATATGTTATCTACTAAGAACTGATTAGCACACCAATATTTATTTGATGTAGGCTGCCAAGCATTAGTAAGTACTTCATGTAACCCACACGAGCATACATACCAAATGTAAGAAAACTTGTCATGCTGTACATTATAGTGTATAACGCGGCGGCAATGATACTTATGGCAGTACTCACAGTACCATCGGCCTGATAATTTAGTGTAGATAACTGACGCTTTTTCATGTATAGCATCTGCAACAAACAAGATAACGTCTGCACTCGTCTCACCAATATACTTCAAACCATAATAAATACTGCCAGAATAATACTTAAGAAATGGGGTTACCTTTGGCTTGTTCTGTTTGGCCATTTGGCGCATCCTCCTTTGGCATAAGTTCTAACTTAGAATGCTCAAACTGCTTCATATATGCCTTGCCAATGTCATCCTTATAGAATTTCTTAGCCATATCGCATACATCAATAGGTTTCATATTACCAATGTCTGCAACGGAACCAATGAAGTTTATGAGCATAGAAAATAGCTGCACAGGCGTTGTATCTTTTATATCCATCGTAATGTTGTCATTATCTTCTGCACCATTGCATGTTATTGTTATTGTTGCCATTATAATTACTCCTTTTGTCGGGTGGAATAGGCACCCGACAATTGTTTATTCTGTCATTGGTGAAGAACTTATAAGGTATGAGTCATTTTCTTTCTGTGCTTCATTGAAACTTTGCCAATAATTGTCTACAAATGCTTTCCATTGTGCCGACTTGAAATACTCATCGTTGTACTTTTCGCGCATTTGCGATTCGACATTATCTAAATAGTCTTGAGCTTGCTGCGAAGATGTTTTATTTGATGTTCCATCAACGCATCCTGCAAGTAGCATTGTAGATATGACAAGCAGTATGCACATTAGTTTCTTCATATAACTCACTCCTTTCTACATAGGTAAACCTATGTATGCTTAGAAATCTTGCGGAGGTTCATTATCAGTAGGCTTTATGTCTTCAAAACTTGGCCCGTTACTACATGTGGTAAAGTCTGGCGCATCTTCATGATACACAGGTACAGAGTAGGTTTCTGGTAAACTTTGGCCGCTAACCAACATTTTGTACTTATTAAGCGTATCTCGCACCTGTGGATTGCTAGACGCAATAAGCTCAAGAATCTGAATGTCTTGAAATTGACTTTTTGCTTGCTCAAGCTGCTTGCGCAGAATCTCAGCTTCTTTAACACGACGTTTCCTTTCTGCGTGATTTTTAGTATCAACCACATCAACAATCCAGCCAATAGCCGCACTCGCAAGAACGTCTATCTCAGTTATGGTGCCTACGTGCAAACCTGTCTTGCCCTGTTCTTTTCTTAAGTCATCATAGGGGGCCTCATACACCACTGTTTGACCTACTACTAAGTCCATATCTGTGTAGAAGAAAGATTTAGAGTTAGAATTTGAACGCTTGACCTCAACTACTTTTGTACCAAACATAACAATTTGCTCCTTTTCATTTACACTATTTTTAGTCACGTTTTCAAGAACGTGCCGATGGGCGCTGTAATGACGATTTGCTGAGTCAAATGGGTCTGTATTTATTGTGCCTTCTACCTTAGATACGGTACCTTCTGTAATGCCCTTTGCAGTTTCAACGCGTACTTTATCGCCCTTTTCTACTGCAAGTTCAGAATAGAATTGCCAAGAACCTCCAACACCCTTCAATGCAACGCGTATTTTATACCAGTTCATAGTTATCCTCATATACATTGAAGCGGTCAAGAATCTTTTCGAGCACTTCTTTGTATGTATCGTCATATACTGGCACAAGTTTTTTAGGGTCAATAGAAACTATAGGTCTATACTTAGCCTTTAAGGCCTCATATACATCGTCAGTGTAATATGCTGGTTTATTGTCTAGCGCACATGATAACCATCTTGACAACTCTTCAGGTGTTCCTTCTGGAACACCGGCTGTCCAGTTATCATTATACAGTTTAGTTAACCGGTCTACTTCGTTCATTACTTTGTCTTCCTGCTTAATGCGTTGTGCTGGCGGGTGTAATCCGCGAGACCTTTGTAAGTCATACAAATCATTAATAGCGCTAAGTTCATCAGACTCTTCAAAGCGCAGCGATGACTTACTATTTAGATACTTAGCTCTAGAGTTTATCCTCTCGCATACTTTGCATACCTTATAGTGCCCTTTGCGGTTGTTATAATACACTCTAAAGCCATCAAGTGGCTTAAGTTCTCCACATTGTTTACACTTTTGCGTTAACATTTTATCATCCTTCCATACATTTTTTAGACTTATGCACCAAGTATCCCTCAGATACTAACCGTCTATTATCTATTACGCATGTAAAGCCATTAGCAACTGCCACGCAGAATCGGCACCTACTCTCTTGCTTCTTGCTAACTTTCAGTCCATTTAGATTGCAATAGTATCCATTTGGCACCCGATATGATATGTTAGTCGACTTTATTACCATTGGCATGCTCCTCTACTTGAATACTAATAATAGCATCATCTAAAGATATTTGCATTGATTGCTTTGGTATACAAACGCTAGTCGTATCAATTAACTTTACATACCTGTCAGCCAATTCTTTCTGCACAGCTTTAGCCATTGTAGGCAGGTATACTTTACGATAAGTGGTTGGGTTAATGCACAATTTACCTTGGTCAATCATACGATTAACACGTCTACAGAAGATATGCGATGCACCTGTTGCAGGAACAATGCCAGAAGATAACTCTTTTTGTATATCATACAATGCGCCATCTTCCAAATGGGTGAGAATTTTTTCTAACGTGCACTTGCTGTTCATTTTTAGTCCTCCTTAATTGTAGTACTCACGTACTCTTTTGCGCCTACCAAGTGGCAAACATAACCACAGCGTACCACGATAAATATTGTATAAGTATGGTGTAGTTGTATAGATAGGCTTGAAACGTTTACCATTGTACAAGGTACCCGTTATTACATAATTAGCTGTGTTCATGCAATCCTACCACCTTTGGTTTTTTAGACACTAACTTTATTGAAGCACCTTCAAAGTTTTCCTCTGACGTTGTAACATGACCCATATCATATTCATCAATTAATCTGGCCTCTGCTTCTTCTTCAGTGTCCTCTTCAATAATTACAGTCTTAGAAAATGTTTCAGTAATTTTGTACTTAAATAGCATGCTTTGCTCCTTTCTTTAGCTTAGCCTCTTGCATACGTGTACGTTTGTAGCAGTCTTTACAATCTCTACGATACTTTACTTTACCATCTTTGTCTGTACCATCCTTGTAGAAATCTTCAAGAGGTCTTTGTATACCGCATGTACCACATACACGATGGCCCTCATCTGCTGTGCTTGACGCAAACAAGTCTGAAACCTTCACGAACACACTTCCTTTTTTATCCCTGCAGTTTTTGCACTGCAGGGATACATTTTCTTTTACTTAATTTCTATTATTATTATACCACGTTTTTATGCCGCCGTAAATAGGTTTATAGAGAAACTATGAAGTTACTCTACTGTATTTTATGCCTGTGTAATGGCTCCATTTACCCATACTGGGTTTAATATTGGACGATTATGCATTGACCATACCTTATCAGTCCACATTTTGTTAGGCTGTTTGTGTGCTGCTTCACATATAGCCTCACAAGAAGCATCCATATTATCACAACTGCTAACTATTACGGCCTCAATAGAGGCAGGAGTAACTACTGCACCATATTCAAGTTCACCATGATGTGATAGAATAATGTGACGAAGCATCAATAGGATACTTTCATTCTCATCTGTAGCATAGCCATGTTCTTCGGCAAAGTTATCTACAAAGTGCGCACCTATAAATAGGTGCTCTTGAAGCATGCCTTCATTAGTCATTTCAATAGCTGCACCATTAAGTTTGTAGCCAAATAATTTACCAACATCATGAAGTAGCGCACCAGTTGTTGCTAAGTCAACATTGGCTCCTTCTGTAACTTTTGCAACAGCTTTAGCCTTTATTGCGGTTGATACGCTATGTACTAATGTTCCACCAACAAACGCATGATGTATACTGTTAGCTGCCGGTACTGTTAACCATAATGATTTAAGTTCAAAAAGTATGTCTGTAGCCAAACAAGACAAACAGCTGTTATTAACATTAGCGGCTATGTTAAGCGCTTCTGTAAATGTTGCATCTAAGTTAATGTCTGATTTAGGCGCAAAATCAGCAATAGTTAAATCAGCATTAACATTTATTGATGCAATAGTTAACTGCTTATTACCCTGCCATTCACCCACAGTTGCCTGAAAGTCGTACTTTGTCTGTAGGTGGTACGTGTTGACCATTCCAGTCCCAATACTTAGCCGGAATACTGTCTATTCCATCAGTTAGTATAAAGTCTAAGTACGGTTTATTTTTGGGCGCCTTTGTTTTTGCTGTTCTTACCGTCTTGATTGCTAGTGTAACCTTTACATTTGTATTGACTAATAAATCTGCAATTTTCATTTGCTATAGTCCTCCTTAATATTTAACACTGCATGCTCTGGGTCATACAGGTCTAGGCTTTCTGCTATTGCAGCGGCTTGTAGTATTGCGTCTACAAAGTCACTCATAGGATATATGAATGTTTTACCCTTATCTGCTGAGTTGCACAATGGAATTGTTATTCCATATCTGCTGGGTCTCCAAGTATTATCGCTTTGACGAAGATAAAATTCGCGTACATTAATGTATCTGAAGCCGGCTCTAGTAGCTGCGCCGATGCAAAACTTTTCTCTGTGATTTTCAATAACTTCACAAACAGGTCTAAAGTTATCCCAAATTCTATCAGAGTCTTTAATCATGTCAGCGTTTACTTTTACAATGCGTGCTTTTACTGGTTCCATTAAGATACCTCCCTATAAATGTCAAATACCTTACCGTTGTAGATATCATAGTCTAAGTAGCCCTTATCTGCCGGTTCTCTGAAACCAATTTCTTCACAAGCTACTTTATGGCCCCAGTCATGCTCTGCATATTCTGCACCGGCGGTTATAGGACACCTGAAAGTATCAAAGTCAGATTGAATCCAACGCAACTCTGGCATGAACTGTTCCTCTTCTTTTGGAACATCTGTGATAGTTTCATCATGAACAACATTAATCATTTTCATGCACAGTGCATGATAAGCGATGTACTTGAACATGTTAACCATTTTATCTTTTAAGTAATCAGCTGCACAACCCTGAATCAATGAATTTGGCGCTTTATAACAATCATCTGAGTCTAACCTACGCCGTCTACCATAGAAGTTCTTAACAAAGCCACGCGTCTTAATAACATACTCAACTGTTTGTATGAAGGGTCTTGCCTCAGGTATACCAGCAAAGTATGTAGCTTTAAGTTCGTATGCTTCAGACTTTGTAATATGTAACATTTCACATAAGTGGTCAATTCCAACACCATACACCATTGCAAAATTTACTGTCTTACCTTTAGCTCGCATCTCTACATATTTAGGGTCTTCGCGTGCTAAACCATCAAGCATTTCTTGTATTGGTACATTAAATATAATAGCCGCTGTAGCCCCATGAACATCGTACCCGTTTTTGATAGCCTCAATTAAACCTGTAGCTTTAGCATAATGAGCAAACAATCTGTATTCAACCTGGTCAAGGTCGAGAAACCAAAGTTTATGTTCTTCATCAGGCGTAAAGGCTGTACGTATACGCTTGTCCTTCTTTGGAAGTGTTTGTAAGGCAGGTTTATTAATAGACTGTCTGCCCGTACGAGCCTCCGTTTGATTTATAGAACCGTGTACTCTATTGTTTGCATCACGTTGCCCATATATACCATTGCAGTACGTATTAAGCAACTTATCATTCTTCTTAAATTCAAGAATCTTTTTAACAATAGATACGCCATGTACTTCTGCAAGGTTAGCCATAGCAACTTTGTCAAGTTTAGGATTACCTTTATCTGTCTTGCCAATCCATGATGGGTCAACGCCAAGTTTTAAAAACAAGTTATATAACTGTGCAGTAGAATTGATATTTAACATACCGCCTGCCTCGTCATAAATCGCTTGTTCAGATTCTTCTGTAATATCAGTAAGTTCTTTACGTAATGGTTCTTCATATGTAGTATCTACAGGCATACCATAACGCTCCATAGCATATGCAACCATTAAGTATTCACATTCTCTGTCATACAGCGGCATTAAGTTTTCGGCCTTTAGACGCTCCCATTCATTTTGAAATACTACACAGTCATTCCAAGTATCAGCACATGTATACTGCGTCATAAGCGGTCTTGGAATATCACGATAATCTACAATCTTGTTAAGCTGTTTGTAGGTGTCTACCATGTATTCAAAGACTACTGTAGAACCTTTAGCATGCTTAGCTAAATCAACTAACTTAAAAGAGAAACGATTCTCATCAGTTATTTTGGCTGCAACGGCAGTGTCATGAATTCGGCCTACAATCTTCATACCAGCGTTTGCTGTCATATGCATATCATACTTTGCATTATGCGCACACTTTTCAATAGTTGGGTCTTCAAATAATGGAGCGAGCTTACGCATCTCTTTAAAACCATTGCCAATAGTATCAAACAATACATAAGCATTCTTGCCATCACAAATAGCCATACTAAATGGAAAGTCCTGCGGAGTTGCCTTCTTGCCGGTACCAACCCATCTACGCACAACGGTCTTTGGCACCAATTGGCTGTTTTTGTAGTATGGATGTGTTTCTGTATCAAACCAAATAAACTTTCTGTCATCAATTATCATTGGGTCAATTGCAATAAGCAACTCTGCGGCTGAACTTACTTCATGAAAGTAAGGCACAATAAATTGGTCAAAGGTACTTGGTGAATAAACATAACCATTGCCCTTTTTTATAACGGGCGCTTTTTTAGCTTTGATATTAGCCATATTAACTTTCCCCCTTACATTATATATTATATCACAAAAAGAGTAAAATATGCTCAGTTTTATTTAACTTCTTTTCGCTGCAATATTGCTGTCATAGGTTTGATTACAACGCCAGTCTCTTCTAATAATGCTTGTTGTAGGTCAGCAAAGGTAACCCGATTCTGGTCTAAAGAATTAAATGTATACATTATAGCTTTCATCATTTTTATTAACTGTTCTGATTGAACATCAAACTTACTATTAAGTGTACTTGCAACAGCAATAGAAAAGTTATCTACAGTGTATGCCATTACATTTGCACGTTCAGTGTCAATTATGTGCTTAAGCGTTTCACGGTCTTTACTGTTATGTACTAATGACCGCAGTAGTTCTCTATTCATTTTAGTACCTCGTAGGTATACCTAATATAGTGTGCATTAAAGGCCTTAGTTGGCACGCGGCGAATCTTTCCCGCATCTTCTAAATCGGTTAGTACATAGCGTACTCTGCATGCTTTAAGCATAGATACTGCGGCAATTTCTGGCACAGATTTTGTTTTTCCAACCATGTGTCGTAAGGCGCTAAGTACGGCTTCTTGCTCTTCAGAAGAAGTAATGATATTTATTTGAGCCATAGTAATCTCCTTAATTTACTTGTTATGCGTACGTGATTTAGGTAGTATAATTAATAGGGGCCCCCTATTACGAACGTGTAGCATGTCCCCTATTACAAGCAGTATGCTAAATTTGTGATACATGTATACCGGCCGCCATTAATAATTTTATGCCAGATTCGTCCTTCCACTTATCAACGTAGTATACGGCAGAAAAACTTCCCGGTGCATTTATTATAGAGGCGGCACATTGTTTGCAAGGCGAAAGTGTTAAAAACATTATCTTATCTTGTGCCTCTGAAAGGCACTTGTTAAGCGCGTTTGCCTCAGCATGAACACAACCATACTTACCTTCAAGCGCACACATGCAATCGGCTAAGTTCTTTGGCCCACCATTTATACCTATGCTAAACACTTGCATCATGTCTTTATCAGTAATTATCGCAGCGACGTGACGCTCTTGACATTTAGATAAAGTAGCTAGGTCTAAAACAAACCTTTTAAATACTTGAGCTCTTGCTTCATTCATTGTAGTATCTCCTTAATATTTTGTAGGCATCTAGCTGCTGCTGCGGATTGCTTAGTTATATCAAAACTTAGCGTAGCCATCTGTAGCATAACTTTGCGCATAGCCTCTACATCTTTTAAGTTTATTTCAACTTCATCAGATGAGGCCTGCACAGGTGGCACCGTCAAATCATTTATACTTTCAACGTCAGTAACTAAGCGTTCTAATGAGGCATTTAATAGCAGTACATTTTGGGCATAGGCAAAAATTGAACCTAATGTATCATCCATGCTTTTACTCCTTTGGTATTTTACTTTGCAGGTAGGCAACTATGCCTGCTATTTGCTTATTCCAATTAATACCTTCCTTCTTCTTTAATACAGTATTGTTAGGATTAAGCAAGTTAGATAATCGTCTAAATGGGTTTGGTTGTAGCTTAAGTTTAGTAGCACATTTATCACAGGCAGGTATAATATTCCATACTGTATACTGCCCACCTTCTTTAAATTCTACAAAGTAAACTCTAGCATCGATGTGCTCACTGCCACATAAGGCACAACCATTAAAGTGCGCACATGTTTCCAACCATTGTTCTTCTGTTAATGGTTTGAATGGTAAATTCTTTACCTTAGCTAACCATTCTGTATATAAGGCGTCTAACTTAGCCGTGTCCTTATGATACTGTTTATTAACATATACACGCTGCCGTTCATTATAGCATGAACGGCACAAACCGGAGGTGCTTACAATGTCATCTGATGGCCGCCTGCATTCTTTACATAAACCATCTGTAAGGTACGTATGACATATTGGGCATGTATGGCGTGGGTCCCTGATGTCAAGGACCCAACCGCACACTTTACAAATTTTAGTAGGCATAGTAAGGACACTCGTACTTAACTACAGGAATGATATGAGGCACACCATCGATTAATTCTTTGTACCCATTGTAGATTGCCTTGTAGTCATCACGACTTGTTATATAATCCTCGCCACGCTTTTGGCAACGTTGCCATAATGCCGCTTCAGGACCAGTGCAGTAAATAAGAAGTGCGCCATTCTTTGCAAGTAATTGTTCTAAGTCATACATCTGAGGATAACTAATTACGGATGCATCTCTCATTACTGGGCCATACACCATCTCAGAATACCAGCAGCGATCGAGTATAACATTCTTGTTTGACTTAATGAACTGCAGATACTCGCCCATCATACGCACTTTTTCATCGGCATCTTTTGGCTGCTTACGGCACACGATAGGATAGCCAGTTTGTTTAGACAACTGGTTTGCAAGTGTAGTTTTACCAGAACCATCAATACCTTCAATAATAATAATCATTGAATGTTTGCCTCCTCAACATAATAGTCTTCTGCCAGTATGTCTGTCTGTGAGGCCAGCCACGGCACACGATCCTTAGGCGCATCAGGGTTGCTAGACTGCAAACCCGTGGTATCAATAAAGATATAAGGCCTGGTCATTTTGCTATGCACATCAGGAACTTGCAATTCAATGAAAATACCCTTACCATTCCAACCCTTACGAGCTACACGGTGGCCAGCCAAAAGCATCTTTATGGCTACACCGATGCCAAAGGTTGCACCTGAATAAATATTGTCCACTGTTAAACCCTCCAGTTCTTCCCAGACATAGCTAACGTCTGGCCCATAAATAATTTTTGATACATATGCTGGTGAATGCTCTATTGCACACTTAGGTTGCGAGGTCATGCTACACGCTATATCGCCGGGTATGCCGGGTATATCTGCGCATATAAATTTGTTGCACGTTGGATTTTTACTTGGATTACACTTAAACATAATCTTTGGACAACGCATGCTATTCGCCTTCTTTTGTAAGCAGTGGAAACTTGGTTGCAATAATCGCTGTTGGTAACGACACATTATGCTTCATCATGTATTCATCAGCAGGAAGGTTATGCAATACTGAACCACCTTTCTTTAAGCAAGACATGTTACCTTCACGGCAACGGCCTGTGCAACAGTTAGGTCCCATGTACTTAAACAATTCTTTACCATTCTCTGTCTGTAGAAGAGCCTCCCAAATCTTAAGAGCAACATACTGAGTCTCCACAGTATTTCTGTTACATGCCCGTAGGCCTACAAAGTAAGCCCAAGCTTCGTGATTAGCTTGCATAATAAGAACGTTGCGTAAACTCTGTGGTGCTACATAGCCAGCGGTATCATTATCAGTATCTTTTGCAATAATACCATAAGCCTTCATAGCATTAGCACATGTAGATAGAAAATGATGTACAGGACTTGCCCCACGTATCTGCTCTTCAGTAGGCTTAGAAAAACTTTTGCTCCACTCTACTTCTTGTTGCATAATTGCATAAGGTATTACAAACTGGTCATCAGTACTTCCTGAGTAATCACTGTACTGCAGCGAGGCGGATACGTAGTTAAAACCAACCTGATGAGTTCTCGCTTGGGCAAGAAATCGCCGTGATGCACCAACAACAGCAATAGTAATTGGTGAGAATCTTTTGATTGTACCATGTGGCAATGCAGCAATACGTGCCATTGCTGCATTGCCATCATAAGCCTTGCCATTTGCTTTTACGTACAAGTTAAACAAGTCATTCATACACTTAACCTTGTGGCCACTTTGCGTTAAAGAGGCCAAAAATAACATGGTGCCGCCAGGGTTGCCCATTTGGTCAATTACAGCAACTTCAATGTTCTTCATCAGTGTCATCTCCAATATCAAATTCTTTACCAAGGATATCTACAACAGATTGCCTGTCTGCCTTTGATAAACTATGCAATGAATTGGTGTAGGCTCGCGTAATCATTTGTAAGGCCATGCCTAACGTCAAAGCATCTGTATTAAAGTACAAAGCTGCATCGCCGTTTTCTTTGCAAACAACCGCTACAAAGTCGTCACTCTTATGCCATACACCGTCCATAAGAACGGTGCACTTTGTAGTTTGCTCTACCTCTTTATCTTTGCCATGTAGCATAACTACAGGCATTTTTACTTCACTCATTGGTTTTCCTCCCGATATGACTTATCAAAGGTATAGCCGTCTTTTTGCCTTTGATAGTTGATTTTATTCTTCTCAAAGTACATAGCAATGAACTCTTCAGCTGAGAAGCCTAAGGCAAGCATAATATTCATAAAGAAGTGCCATGCATCAATCATTTCTTTACGAGCAGCTGCAAAGGCTACTTGCTTTGCTTCAGTATCCATACCTGCATAATCTTTCCAAGGTTTGAAATATGGAAGTTCATACAGCATTTCATTTATTTCTTGGTTTAAATGAAGACTATGCTCTTTGATAAATGCGGTACGCTCCTCAAAGGTATACTGATAAAAGTCAGGATACTGCGTAAGTTCAAAGCCAGCTTGTGTTGCCATCATATCGCTAAGTGTTGCTGATATATCTGACGTCTTTGCTGGTACGTACATATCACCGTTAATAAAGATAGTACCATCCTTTTTAATGCACACATGTGTAGTTAGGCCACTTTCAGTTTTAATATCGGCTGAACCATTAAATACTGGTTGTGGAAAAGATGTTGCCATTTATTTCATCCCCTTTATAGTCATAACTCTAAACTCAAGAGTCTTCATACATTGTGAGGCAACGTCTGGATACATAGCCTTAAGCTTATCTGTGTCAACACGCTGCTGTTTACGAGGAGACCACTTAATGGTCCAGTCAGAAGTATAGCCTATTTCGTTTTCTTTAAGTGTATCCTTAATACTGTTTTGTGCTGCCTCCATGATAGAGGTAAGTTCTTTAATCTTTGCCTTGCAATCTACAACAGTAGAGGCCAAATCATTTGTAGTATCCTCAGGAAGAGTAATCTCTGAGTTTTTTACAACCTTATTGTATGTTGCATTAACAAAGTCTGTATCTGTTGCCTGCATAGGAGGCTCGATTAGTTTAAGTACATTATTATACCAAAAGTCTTTTGCAGCCGGAATGATAACATTTTTAAGTAACTCATCATCTCTAAACACATCGTAAGAGTAGAATTTGTTGCCACCTACAAGACATGCAAAGGCGCCTTTTTTAATGCCAAGTATCCACATATACCAATTCAATTGATATTGATATGAAGTAAGAATGTCGCCATTCTCCCACTCGTCATTATTGTACTCACTTGTAGTTTTGCATTCAAGGATGCCTATGGGGGCCCCCTCATCGTCTAAAATTAATCTATCAACATTTGCCAAAGCCCACGGAAAATCTTTATGTACAAGTGTGGCATCGCATACTGCTATATGCTCGCCTGTACGCAGAGCATATTCATTTGCAACAACAGGTTCAAGCATGTGACCAAAGTGCATCCGTTCTGTAGACGCAGAACCACCATTGAGCGCGTCGTCGTATTGACCAGTCTTCTTAAGATAAATCTGTCTTGCAGATGAGAATGGACTTACTCCGCATATAGCGCCAATGTCTGACCCTCCAAGTCCATGCGTACGAGCGGCTAACCAAGCCGTCTCGTCATCTTCCTGCTTAACTGTAGAGAGTATCTTACAGTTAGGTAGCATCTTTAAAATATCCATTATTTAAGGTCTCCTATCACTTACGTAATTCATTTAGCATACCTTTAATTTCTTGCCTTACTGCAAATTCAAAGTTATTTTGCAGGCCTGCATCCATATATGATATACTTTTAGATGTTGTTAGCTTGTTACCGTTAGGTAATAGTTTTATAATTCGTACTTCTACACAGTATGCTCGTTCATTATTGCTAAACAGCACCTTTTCATCTGCTTGCAATAAAGTGGTTAAGTCAAGTAACTCCGACATATTACACAACCATTAGGTTCTGCATTACTACATCAGGATTAGTCTTTAAGTGCATATCGTCATCATATGCGCTTAGTATATAAGTTATCTTTTCATCAATGTGCGTAGTGTTCAATGCAACTTCAATGTTGCCTGCTGGCAACTTAACAGCTGTAACAATTACTTGAGGTACAAAAGGTTTTTCGACAGTTTGCATACTTTTAAGAATTTGACCAAGATAATATCTGACTTCATTTTCCATTGCTGTTTCCTCACATTTCATCAGAAGAGTAGTAAGACTTACGTGCTTCTGAAATTTCTTTGAGCGTTATTTTTTCTTCGGTTAAATTTTCAAACAACTCTGTGCCTAATGGTAATCTACGATAGTCACCCTTCACTTTATCTACAAGATGCCTATTAGTCATAAACTTCAAAAGCATCTTCAAGTCATCCTTAGAAAGACCTGTATAATCTTCAAGTGTATTGCGGCTAAAGTATGGAAGTTGATACAACACTGCGGCCATCTCTGTGGCATCTGATAATGGTAATGCCAAAAATACCTTGCGTAGACTTGCAATATTATCTTCTGATGTATCAGACATAATATGTTCTTGTTCGCTAAGCTTATCATAGCCAAGACTTTTAGTGTGATAAATTCTATTCATAAAGTCTACCACAAACTTAACATGCTCAGGTTTAACAACTATGTCACTGCCATCAGTTGTAGAGAATACGCAGGCTGCGGCGGCGATGGAAAGTCTAGCAATCTTTAAACGTTGGTCGGCGGCTTCTACAATCGGGACCTTGGAAGAATACGCCCGGCCCATCTCTGTTGCATACTTAAGGATACACGTTGTTGCTTCATCAGTAAAGTGTACTTCTTCAGGACGGCGACTCCATGCCCATAAGACACGTGTGTTGCATAAGTCTGAGGTGTACACATGATTAATTGTTGGCATGTCTCCAACTGCTTTATTGACGAGGGTTGGATCGACGTCACCAGATGCAACTGCGATAGCAAGGTCAAGACGTCGTACATCCTCTGCCTTTCCGAATAATTTAAGGATTGCAGATACTCCGTAAGTTTCGGTGTTAAGAGGCCGGCCATTTCTAGGGTTTGATATGTAGATAACTCTTGTTCTTGCTGTTGTCTCAGCTGTAATAACTCCTGTGGCTTTAGCAATGCCGCTAGAGCGCACATCTGACATAATTGCCAAATCATCTTCCGGAAGCCCGGAGAGCTCATCGATTGTGAGTAGCCCACCATCATTTAATGGAAACGCCCCCCATACTAAAAACCATCGTTTATTGTTTTGTTGCATATTGTATACTAAGCCTGTACGTTTAGAAGATTCGCCTGAATGTAATTCACCTAAACGATAATGGTTCATTAGTCGTTCTACCAGTGTAGTCTTTGCTTGTCCAGAGTCGCCTATTATTAATAGTTCGCCCCAGCCACGTTTAACAAACTGGTCTTGAAAATAAAAACTTAATGCAGTATGATAGATTAAATCAACGGCATAGGCTACATCGCGGCGTTCCCATATGTATGTAACGTTGCGTTCTAAGTCTGTGTGAATCTCGCTGAATTTCTCTTCAACTGTTTGGCCTGGTTTAACCTGAAACATTTTAAGCTGCTCAATTACTTCATCAGTAAGTTCAAAGTCGCTTATTAGGTCCTTTTCAGGGTATGCTTTATCAAAGATATAATTTGCATACTGCGAGTTTGGTTCTGGATACATATAACCGGCTAGTGTAAACCGTCTGTTAGTTTGTAGATTATTACCTACAAAGTATCCCGTACGCACTACATATTCGTGCTCTTTTGAGAAACCAAAATTTGCTTCTGCCTTAGGTATAAGTCGTAACTCTTCAAGATTCATGTATTCTTCAACATCTAACTTACACTTGTCACATCTTGGATTAACACCTAATATCTCAAGCATAATTGCTTGCTGCGCTTTATCTGAGCACTTAATAAGTTTCATAACATCTTGGTCTATAGATTTTAAAGTTCTGTGTATTTCACCTGCATTTAGAGACAGGTTACAATTCTGACACTTTTTATTGTCACTATCAGATGCATCACCACAATATGCCTTAATTGTTTTAGGGCATACAAATGGTGTACTATCTTTTCCTGAAACCATAACAGGTATGCGTAGTCTTTTGCCAAAGTAAGTAGCTGAAGAACTTTCAGCTAAATGTACCTCTTCTGCTTCAGATTCATCTGCCACACGTTCAGTCATAGAAGGGTCTACGTACTTTTCAGCATTATCCATTAAAGCTTGGAAATCTTCTGATGTTAAATTACACTTTGTGTAAAAGTCTGTAATGTCACCTTTTACAGGAAAACCAGCCGGCCATTTGATTATGTACACATCAACTACACGGTATAACTTTTCGCACAATCGTTTTGTAGCTATCTGTCCAGCTTCATCATTGTCCTGTGCAAGATACACACGTTTCTTATTCCTGAATAACTTTGTCCATTCTGGCTTCCATGTACCAGCGCCACTTGTAGGGCAGGCTGTTGGAAAACCATGCTGCTCACTGCATATACGATCCATTTCACCTTCAGACCAAACTACATAATCAATATTTGTATCAACTACACGGTCTATGCCAAAGATTCTAACCTCGCCATACTTATTGCCACACTCATCAGTGTAGTTTAAAACTTTATACTTGTCATCGTCTGAATTCCACTTATAAAGTCTAAAGTTCACAAGGTCGTTGTACTCATCATATATAGGAATTGTTAGGCGTTCTCCATCCCAACCTAGTTGCATATCTTCTAATGTTTTATCAACTAAGCCGCGGCGCTCATGTAGCATTTTACGCATAGGTCCTGTCAAAGCCATGAGAGCTTTGTGATAACTTGTAACTAAACCAATTTCAATTGCTGGCCTTGTAGGTTTTGTACCATCTGGTCTGGGTATGTTAAGGCCATCACCCAAATCAAACCATGCTTGCTCATTAGTCTTACCATATAGAGACATATACATTGTATGTATGTTGCCCTTAGATTTGCAACTATTGCAGTAATAAACGCCCTTTGTTAAGTTAACAGTAAGTGATGGATTTTTATCAGTTTGCGCCTGATGAAGTTCTTTAAAAGGACACTCTGCTTTAACCTCGCTGCCATTACGTTGTACATTACTAAGTTCGCCTAAGAAAAATGCTTCATTGTCTATCTCTGCTAGTATACGATTTGTATACTCACTCCATTGAATGGCAAACACCCTCTCCCTGAATATACATCACCGCGGCAATGCGCCGCGGTGATACATACTTAAATTAAAACTCAGTTGATGCTGAGCTTACCGCAGGGTTAAAGGATTCTTCTGCGCCCACTGCTTCATCAAGGTCATACTTGAGCGTACCAATAGTATTACGATACATCTGAAACAATTGCAAGCCCAACTGACGGTCTTCATAAGACGTCGCACCATGGGCAGCTGTATTAATTATGTACCACTCATTACTATTTTTAGCCACAAGCTTTTCATTGAGGGTATAACCGTAATTCCACATGTTTTGCATTGTAACGCGGGCTAAGCTATACAGTTTCTTGCCTTCGTTGTAATTTGTCTTTGCAAAGCTAAGAATGATTGGCATCTTCTCGCCCTCAAGGAAACCGAAGAAGTTAATATACTTTGTGCACTTAGGAAGAGCTTCCTTACCCTGCTTGGTGTTATCAAATTCGCAACGCCTACAGGATGCACATATCAGTTGACGGCCATCTGACGTTTCACCTTTTTTACCATCACTTGCACTACACTGAATGCCGCCACCTTCTGAACGAGGTTTCCAATCAATGTTGTTGTTAAATTTAAAGACTGGAATGAATGTCTTACCGTTTAACCTGTCCTTTGTTAGCGAGTTTAAAATGTCACCCTCACTTGCAATGCCGTCTTTGCGCTCAGGACTTAACGTCTGTATTACTTTGATGCGCGGAATGATTAAGTCGCCGGCTTCTTCATCTTCAAAACCCATCGGGGCAGTATTTTGCTCAGCAAGTGTTGTAGATGTGCTTGATGTTTCTGTAATTGCGGTGTCCTGTGCCTTTTCTTCTTCAGCTGCTGGGGTGGTTACGTCTTTACTCATTGTTGACACTCCTTGAAATTTATTCAAAAGTATTGCTACTCTTGTACTATATTATTATACCATACACGGAGGATGTTGTAAAGTCGTACTTTACGACTATTAGTTACTGACGGCATCGGCCGTTTCTACAACACGAGTTGCTATAGAATCTACAACCACGTTAGCACAGACGAAGCGGCAAAGCAACTCGTCTGATAATGCAAAGCCATTATTCTTCTTTGATAGTTCCTGAATTGATTCTAACTTCGACAATAAACGCAATGAGTGTCGTTCGGCATCAAACTTATTTTGAACGGCATTCATTAAGGCGCCGCCGGATGTATCATGGGCCAATAAACCCATGGCAGTAACTTTACCAAATGGAATAACATGTCCCTTTATGTGATATATAGATACGGTCTCTTTTAGAGGCTCATATAGAGCAGCTATGTCTTGCCATAAATCTTGATTCTTAACCGCTTCGCCCATCGCAGTTTGCCAGCCAGTTTTATTCCATCTTACAAACCATTCATTGGTTATGGCGTTGAATAGATATTCTGAATCTGTAACAATCTGTGCATCTTGCTTAGCCAATTGTATGTACTGCAAGGCGAGTTTCAAAGCAGTAAGTTCGCCACGTTGACTTGTAGAATTTATTTCGTAGCTTGATAAGCAACTTGTAGATGATGACTTGCTATCTACATACTGCTGTATGAATACGCCACCGGCTGAAACACAGTCAGGTTTACCGTTGCGGCGGCACGCGCCATCTATTGATATTAGTAGCATTAAAATGCATCCTCCAATGTTAACATATCATCTGGATGTTCCTCATTATATCATCTGGATGTTCCTCATTATACCTTGTAAGGGCCTCTTCACACCCAAGTCCTTCACACATATTCCAAGGACCTGTACCGACTGCTTGCGTACCCATATCAGTACAGCGGCAATATTCGCATATAGGTGAGGTATACGTATTATCCATTATTCTTCATCTCCAAAGAACCTCTTAAAGATTGGGCAGTTTAAAGATTTCTGACCGGATGTGTTTGTAGACTCACCAAATGAATCAAGTTCTATAAACTTACCTAAAAATTCTTCTTGATGCGTCCAAATGTAATCACGTTGAGTTTTACTTAACCGGCCGCCAACGCCAACCTTAACGCCATTGTAGTCAACTATAAAAGAACCAAGGCTATCTTCACGGTCACCCTGTCCTTCATTGAAACCTACAATCTTTAGTGTGAACTCTTCAGTGTTCTTAACTTTTAACAAAGTCTTTACACGCTTAAGTTCGTATAAACCTGTAATGGTGTTAAGCATGATACCTTCACCGCCGCGTTCCCATATCTTTTCTACTATTGGTGTAGCATCTTCAAGACTATTTACTACGCCAAGAATAGGCGCCGAACGTACACAACTGAATTCACCAAAGCAACCGAATGCCGGAATTAATTCTGGCCAACGGTCAGTAAGTAGCTGAATACTTTCATCCATCATAGTGGCGCCCAATAGAATTTTACGGTTTAATGAGCAGTCTTTTGAAACACCTTCACGAAACTCATCAAGTGGTACCATATCAAACATGTTGTAGGTTAAACCAACTTTTTCGCCGCTACTACCTGTTATTGAGTTGGTCATTTGCCGTTGTTCAATTGAATTCTTAAAGGTACCCTTTGCAAGGCACTCACCATCATAGGCAGTATTATCAGGTAGGCATTGCATTTCATTAAGAATCTCAGTAAGACCAAAGTCTTCGTGGCCGGACCTACTAAAAGCTCTGCAGACGCCATTTTCTTTTGTGATAACACGGCGTACACCGTCAAACTTTTCAGTTACAATACAAGGCCACTTTGTCTTTGCGTTACCTACCTCAGAAAACAGCGTACCAAGCATACAACCCATCTTAGGAATAAATGTCTTACCAAATACTTTGTTTAAAGAAGTAGATGTAATACCTATCTTAAGGTCTTGCGTAATAATTGCTTTTGCAAGAAACACTTCCAGCGGCGTTGCTTGCTTCATAAATGCTCTAGCAAACACAAGGTCTGCATCAGACCCTGTACGATGAATGGAAAAGTATTTAATAGCTTCATCATACGTAATAGTATGGGCACACTTTGGTAATTCAAAGCCAGTAGCCTTGAATAGTTTTGAGTCGGATATACCCGTGCGAATATACGGGTTGTAGATAAACTGCAGGATTTCTTTTAGACCACGTACATTCTCATTCTTTTTTAGGATGTACAACTTGTCATTGTGTCCTGACGTTTTACCTAGCAGGTCAATTACATTTGCAGCTTCAAGCATAATAATAATCCTCTACTTTCTTTTTTAGACTTACTTTGAATTTATTAATGACTTGGCTAACATACGACTGTGATACACCAACGTTCTTAGCAATTTCTACTGTTGAGGCCACAAAACCTGACTCTTTCCAGCAGGCTACTATTTTACGATGGTTACTGTTAGTTAGTCTATTAAACGATAAGGCATAAGCAGCTAATACTTTACTTTTAAGTTCTGCATTTAAAACGACACTTTCAGTACTTTGCTCTGACGCAAGTAAGTCTAGAAACTCAGTATCATCTTCAGCGCTTGGAATAATATTGTTATATGATAATACTTCCAATTGGCGCTGCTTTTTTAAAGTACGTACAAATGAACCAAGTGTATTGTAAATACATACAGATGCGTAAGTTGAAAAGGTAATATTGCGGTCTTTATCAAATGTTAAGGCAGCCTTATAAAGGGCTTCATATCCATCACTCTCTGCGTCTTGATTATCTACAAGATGGAATCTTTTTAGTTGATAGTAAACCAATCCTACATTTTGTTCAATTAAATCATTTATGTCATCTTGCATCTTATTCTCCATTCATAATGGCGGCGCGACGTAGGGCCTCTGCAACTAACCTTGCCGCATCTTGTATTGAATAACAAATGCCCGCTTCGCCCTTAGCTTTCCTAATGTCTGCAATAAACTGTTCTTGATGTTTAGATGGTGTACCTGTATCATCTTTAAGTTCAAGTGCTACAAACACACCATTTACACAGCAAAACAAATCAGCGTATCCTTTTGCATATCTATCAGAAATTCGCAGCACTTTTATACCCGGCTGCATTTCTAACCAATCTTTTAATTTCTGGAGTAATTCGGACTCTTCTTTGTATTGTAGGTCTGAGTTCAAGGCAGCCTTTAATGTCATCATAATTTACCTCTATCTTACTACCGGTATTTAAACACCATTTAGCAACTACACAACCAGGTATTTGCACTAACACATTTTTTGGATTAGTTACAGATATAGTTTTTATTTGCATTGAAGGCCTCCTGTTTAAAATTTATCACTTCTTAAATGATTTAATACGGCTAGACTAGCCTGTCCTTTATTTGCAAGTACATCGCTATATAGTATTCTATCTATAGTACCTCTAGCAATTAATATGTAATAGTGGCAAAACTTTGGTTGACTTCGCTTAGCACCATATATACGTTCCTTTGATTGTTTAAATAACTCATACGACCAAGTAAGACTAAAGTATATGGCAATATGCGTATTAGTTAGCGTAAGACCTTTATCGGCTGAAGCAGGATTTGCAAACAAATATTGAACCTTACCAGCTTTAAATTCTGTAATGGCCTTAGACTTTTCTTCAAGTGACGTGGCGCCATAGATGCATGCACAATTACCTTTGTACATTTCGCGTAATATTTCAAATTCTTTACGATATGTGCACCATATAAGAACCTGTTCTCCAGCAATGCCGGGGCGCTGCAACAATTCTTCTAATGCTTTAAACCTATACAAATCAAGAATATAAGTAGTATCAACATCTACATAGTTAGCATCATTGCACCTGCCAAATTTATTTGCCTTTACAAGTGCCGTATCAATAATAAAGCCAGACGTTACTTGGTTAAGCTTATTTAGTTTTGTAGCCGCGTTTGAAGCAAGAATAACATTACCTTCAGATACTTCAAGATATAGTTCTTTTTTAAGCAATGTATATTGGTCTTTTAAAGGTGTTGGCAACTCTATCACAACTTCCTCAAAATCTCTGCCAGGTAAATCTAGAACACTTTGATCGACATACAGTGCATGTGATTTAATTAAGCTGTGTAGTTCATCTGTGCGGTCCGGTCTTAAAGATAACTTCTCGTATTGTGGATTAAACGATACATTTGTAAAGTATCTTTCTTTAAATTGTGTATAACTTTGCTGAATACCATAGAAGTCTAACGCCTTTAACTGCATGTAGTACTCCCACTCTCCATTAGGGGCTGGGGTGCCCGAGAGAAGATAAAAGCGTTCCATAGTCTGAGCAAAATCTACAATGGTCTTACTAGTCTTAGAACTATGATTTTTCATAGATGAACTTTCATCTACAAAGCAACCATAAATATTCATCTGCTTAAACAAGTCTGCATAGTTAGCAAATGACTCAGTATTAGTAACATATACATTTGCAATGGTGCACATACGTTCGCGGCGGCGTTGCGGCGTAGTTGCATGGCAACTAATTATTTTCATGTCAGGAAAAAACTTATTTGCATCTTCTATCCATGCATTATCAATAAGGATTAATGGACAAATAATTAACCACTTGTGTTCTGGATGCTCAAGTAAGTCATCATTAATAATAGTTAATGACATAGGCGTTTTGCCTGTGCGGGTATCATAGAAAAAACCATAACGTTTGTTATGCCATGATATTTCTCTGCCAAGCCCCTGATGCGGTTCAAGTATTAAATGCTCATTTACTTTACAAGAACCTGATGGACCATTAAGAAGAAGTTCTTCAGTAACGCGGCGACGATTTATTTCTGCATTAAAGAAGCCTTGCACATTTAAAGGCGCCGTGCTAATATTATCTTCAGTAATACCCCTAAGCTTTTCTAACACCTCAGGTGTTAAGTGCGGTGATACTATAAACTTAGTATGCGAACGATTATTATGTATAGGATAAAAGTCTGCAATCTGCTGCTGCGTTTCTATATCATTTGCTGCACAGTCAATTTCAACATTAGTTGATGATAAAAATATTCTACACGCCATGTTTAAGCGACCTCTCATGCATCATTTGAAAGCCTACATTTAACTTGTTTGTGTCTAAAAGAGTATACTCTTTAAGTTCTACAAGTTTGCCTAAAGTAATGCTGTATGCAAGTTCTTCATAGGCACCTTCGCCTATATACTTGTTAATGTCAAGCACTAATACTTTATCGGCCAATTCAATCTTTTTACGGTGAAGCAACATTAATGCCTCATTAGACATGCCAAAGTCATCAATAATAGGATACAAAACAACATTTCCTGCTTTTGTCAATGTTTTATATTCTTCAATAATTTCTTTTACAAAACGCATAGAACTAATTATTGTTATTGTCATACCTACAAGTCCTCTCTGGATAATCCTACCCGGGTTTTAAAACTTTACTATTTAATAAAGCATCAAGCTATTAACCTTGATGCATATAAGATATGCTAAGTCCCGTTATTTAAATTGTCCATGATATCTCATGAAAAGCGCCACGGGATAACGGCGTTTGGTGGAACTGAGGGGAGTCGAACCCCTGTCCAAAATATAGCTCGCATAAAGAATTCTTACACAATAGTCACACTTACAGCAGTGGCCGCTTATGATAATGTACCGATGTAAAGGATGCTCCCCACCATCTAGTTTTTCTAAACTAGCAAACCTTGGCCAATTCTTTTACCTCAGATGGTTGCTAGGCCGCTCCATCGTTTTGGATAGTGTACAACTTAATTAAGCTGCACACCTCTCAAATAAATTAGTTTTGTCAATTAAATGTTTTTGACTCGTAAGGTGAATCAGACCTGTGTACTTTATACTACCATACCCTGTCGAAACCTTTACAGCCCCATATTATCTTTTTACTATTCTGGCATTAATACTTGTGTTTATAAATTCATACTGTTTTCCATCACAATCAAAATGTACATAACTTGTACCAGAATAATAGCTGGAAACGTGCAAATATGTTTTAACTACCTCACCTGTAGAACTCAATTGGTCTACTGAAATGTCCACGTCATTACTACTACTTTGACAACCTACAAGACATATCAAAAGCAGTACTAAGACTATTAAACAGGCGACTTTTTCTTTCATAAAACACCTCTACTTTATTGTCAAGATACCCCGTCTTAACTCCCATCGTTTGTGCACCAATGCTATCAATACGGCAGCACCATATTGTACATCATGGGTCCCACTGTTTGGTTGCCAAGCTGGGATTTGAACCCAGGACCTCTGGAATATGAATACAGCGAGCTACCTAACTGCTCCACTCGGCGGTATATCTCCAAGGAAGCTACGGACAACCTTGGAGGAGGCAAGACATAAACCGTAATAAGCTTGCCAGCTAAACGCTGATGAGGCGTTTAGGTCTTATTAATTCGTGTAGATAACCCTTTGAGAACTACACGTCTCATTCATACCCTATAGGTCGCGCGGCACAGCGATGTACCACACAGAATCAAGCTGGCGCAGTTAAACCTTTGGGATGTTATAGAATGATTTAGCCATTTTCTTTTCAGCGTCTCTCGCTAATAGCCGGCGGGTTTCAGGTAGACAATTATACAGGCTACTAGACAGAATCTACACGCTGCCTTTCATGCTCGTGCCTGCTTGAGTTCATACCTTAACTGGTCTGCATCAGTATGACATTCTTCTCACATAAATGTGCAACCATAGAACGAGTGGCGGAGAGAGTAGGATTTGAACCCACGAAGCATTACGCTCATCTGATTAGTAGTCAGGCCCTTTAAGCCACTCAGGCATCTCTCCATTTGGCATGTCTCTCCATGCTGCCAAGCTTACCTCTCCCATGCGGTGCTTACCCGTAGCTACGTCTGAGGCCAACGTTCAGGACTACCTGCAACTTGCCCTGAAAATTCTCGTGTGTCTGTGTTGTACACGTATACCGAGGTACATAGGTGTGCAGTAGGAATAAGTGGTTGGTAAGGCAGGACTTGAACCCGCGACATGACGACCTAAAAATCGTTTGCTCTTTCGCTGAGCTACTCACCAATATAAATATGAGATGGAACCTACAGGACTTGAACCTTACCTCTCAGACGTCTGAGTGTTTTCCCAGTTAAACTATCGGTCCCATAAAGGAGGCACCGCGGAAAAGAAAGACCCGAAATGAACAAAACGGGAAATAACCGCGGCGCGATACAATAAGTCTGTAGAACAGTCTTATCATGCAGTAGGGAAGTGCACCTACTGTTTCAAATCTACAAGTGGTTTGTACCTTCTTTTGAAGCGCGCAACGCACGTATCATCGAAAACGCACTTATAGACTTGAAACAATAGTCACCGTAAACTGTCTAAAGCCCATGTTATTTAAAGTATCATGCGTATACGGTATTGATACTCATGGGCTTTAGACAACCGGCGGTGAAACCGGTTGCTTGATCAAATTAAACTTCAGCTGCGACAGACTCATCAACGCCGTCTTTATCAGCCGTAGCTGCATCAAGATTCGGAGTTGCAACAGCTTTAGCACCCTGACGTTTTGTCTTCTCTGCAATAGCAGCGTCGACGCGAGTCTGATTTGCCGTAATAGTCTCAACAGCTGCTTCGCGCTGCTTAGCCTTGTACAAGACAGAATTTGCATTGATGATTTCACGTTTGAGTTGCTCATCAGTCATATCTGCCAATTCGATGCCGGCCAGTTGACCACGCGGATGTTTCTCAGCAGCAGGTAATGTAACCTCGACTTCAAAAGTTTCGCCTTTTACAAGGTCCTTAGGAGCCGCAATAGATAGAGTAATAACTTTTGCCATAATAAAAACTTCCTTTCGACTTAAAAAATTATATTCAGTGTTTTTCACACCCTATATATATATTATAGGCTCTTTTTATAAAAAAGTAAATAGCCTATTTTACGAGTTTTCGTTGGGTAATCAACACTCGTGCTCTATATCCAAACAACCTTTATCTTTTTATTTACTACCTCAGCTTTCTTAACAATCTTAACCTTTTGGCATATTTCAAAATAAATGTATTATAGTATACAAAAATATTAAAATTTATGTGCAGATTCTGAAAAATATTTTTTATAGTCAAAAGGTTAAGATTGTTAAGATTGTTAAGATAATAAAGAAATTGGGAAAAATTAATTAATTAGTTTTTATATCTATATATCCTTTATTTTTTAGTATTCTTATTGGAACAGATTATGTTCTGCTTCTGCAGGATATCACGACTATAATCTGTAGAGTAAATTTTAGTTTCCCAACACTTCTTTGCATAGACACTACCCATGTTGTAGACCATCAAAGCTTGGTTCTTATCTGAATATTGACGTATTAAAGAAGATAGTATGTAGGTACCTGCAGTAATATTCTGTCTTGCATCAAGAAAGTCGCTAATACCTAGACGTTGCGACAACCATTGATGATTACTCTTATTGATTTGCATTATGCCATAATCATTTGTGGCGCTTATCTCAATTGGATTAAAGTTACTTTCATGCCACATCACGGCAAGAACCAGTGTGTAGTTATCTACAATGCCGTACTTTATGCATTCTTCATACGTATACTGTTGTAGGTCCTTACTAAGTGGAATGTTATACACTGTAATGTCGTCCGGCGTATAGTTTATTGGCTGAATAATCAAATTGTACTTGTCCTGCAGAAGGGCATATTGTGCATCTTGCGTTTTACTCTTTTGCGTTGCGGCGGCAATTAAAGTCTTTTGGTTTTCAATGGTACTACCTTGTACTTTAATAAGCTCATTTGCCTTAACAAGACTTGTGCATACAACACTTGTGCACACCACGCCGGCAAGTGCAGCAAAGCAAATACAAGCACACTTTAGCTTTCTTTCAGTATTCATAGTGAATACCCCCTTTTCTTTCTTTTATTATATACTATTAAAAAGAGAAAGTAAACGTTTTCGTGAAATTTGCATAAGGTATACTATATAAAATATTGTTTAGACATGTCTAGGTGAAAAATGGTTACTCCTTGCACGTACGTAATAGACTTTTAGTATAATTATATATGATACATTACGAACGTGTAATGAGTAAGTAAGTGTAAAGTAAAAAGTACCTACAAGAGCAAGCTTGTAGGTACCTATAATTATTTAACTATGATATCTGACGGAGGATTAGCAGCAGTATTAGTTGTAACGGCCTCTTCTGTCTTAGGCTTAATGTCATCTACAACATCTTGTACTGCTCCGAGTAGCGGCGCGGCGCTCTTTAGTATACTCTCAGCAGTTACTGTTGCGGTCTTACCTGTAGCACCCTGAAGGGCTTTAACCAAGTCAAATATATAGTTACTACCACGGCTTACCAAAATGCCAGTAAGTACAGCGCCAATAAACGGAATACTCGTAGAAATATTTAACATTGCAAAAACATCAACGCGGTATATCAACGACACTGCAATGCCAAGTGTAAGACCTACAAGCATTTGCCATTGAAACTTGCCTTTGACAAAGAAGGTATTAATGTATGTTACAACACCCTCTACCAAAATTGCCACCAGAATAAGGGTAATAAACTGAACCATAAAAATCTACTTCCTTTTACTTATATTTGATTACAATCACTGCTGCAAGTACTGCTGCAACAATCCACCGCAGCGCCACATCAACGACTGTTTCCCATCTTTTGCCAGCCTTAGCTTCAAAAGCAATAATGCGTTGTTCATGATTTTGCAAGGTACCCTCATAACGCTTAATTATTTCACCCATTTGGATGGACAAGTCAGACAATTTATTTGTCTTTTCATCTTGTCTTACTTGTTCATCTTTAAGCACATCGATATCTTTCATGTCCCTTGCAAACCGTTCATCAACTAACTGCTTTCTTGCCTCGCAAGAGTCAGCGTTTACTTCTGATGCCATGGTACTTCACCTATACAAACGAGCCTTTCTGTTTAATTAGACTATGTGCATTTGTAGTCTATCAATTGCATGCCCAAGGTAACCTGCATAACCATCTTGGTCAACGCCCTGCGGATTTTTACAAGTTTCTGTATCATACTGTTTGTCATAGTAACCTCCATTGACATTGGACACCCAGTAAACAGCCTTTTTGATAAGCTCACCCGCAGGTGTATAGTAGTAAGCCCGAATAGCATCAATAGGGGTATTATTACCTGCCCATTTGTTAAAGTTTGTGATATCACACTCAGTAACATCCCCACACCAATGAGCTGAAGCAGTTTTAGTTGATATAACATGAGCAGCATAACGAATAGAACCATGGTCAACCCTCATAGCCACGCCAATAATCTTTTGCCCCTGTATACCAGCATAGTCTTCAAGATTCTTAACTTCAGCTAAAAATCCACGTTCTGCGGTTTTAACTCTGTAATAGATATTAGTTGGTACCGATACTTTGGTAGGTGCTACAGCCGGGGTTGAAGTATGAGCAGGTGCTACAGGAGCTGAGCCAGTATACTCAATAAAAGTAGACTTGAACCAATGTGTCCAAGAGCGGTTTTTTACAACTGTTTTAACCACACCATACTCTGTACCCCTTGCTTCAATTGCATAACCCCCACCGATATAGACACCCACATGCCCCTCTGCATGTAAGAGTAAGCCGGGGATTTCAGGCAGAGTAGAAATTACACCTTTTTCAGTAGCCCGGTTGAACATGGTATTAGCACCAATATCCATGGCAGAGATATAATCTCCATCCATGATATAGGCTTTAATCAGTCCGGCGCAGTCAGCTACGTGTCTGCCTAACCACTTGTTTCCTACAGTTCTCATATAGCCACCTGCTTCATCATTGCCAGGGCAACGCGCAGCGCAGCTATCAAGTAGGGCTACAGTACACATTTGGCCAATAGTACCATATACATAACCCCAGCCATTAGCATATGCACTTTGTACAAACTCAGATAACCCAATATTTGTTTTACTCATTTAGAAAACACCCTTTCAATTTTTAGACTTGTGCTTGCTCTGGCATTGGATTGGTCATTTGTGGAGTAGCAAGAATCATGTTCTCCTCATCTTGAGTGATGTATTTTTTGACTACTGCCATATCCAACTTGGCTTTGTCAACCCTATACATAATCCACATGTTTAATAAGAAACCATACATTTGCATTCACCTCCTCTCATTGTTAAAACATTAAACTGACTAAGGCTTCTTCCATCTTAGTTAGCCTGTCATTTGTTGGTGGGGCATCTATTACCTTTGGCTTTAATTTGTAGGGTACTACTCTGTCACCAGCTACCTTGTAGATGCGCTTTGATAAGTCACATGTGATATTGTCGTCTAAAACAAGACACCGGCATCCCTCTGGCATATTATCCCCAGGTTGTAGTAAAGGTGCATCAATTTCTCCTGATGCTGATGCAATTGGGCTTTTAATAGTAATGAGACTAACCACAATATCGGCTGAATCATAATACACATAAGTCATAATAATAGTTCCTTTCTAAAAGAAATACAAATACCCAATATAGTCATTTCCATAGCAGTGTATTCTGGTTTGGTTTGCTGAGACTGCTTCTGTGCATAGTTGGCAATTTCCAACTGTACCATTTCTAACCATGATTGGAGCATTGGTATTTAAGTTGTGTGTAAAATACAGGTCATGACCTGTAAGTATAGTTCCATACCATGAAGCTCTTGGAGCATTAAGGCGCCCGGCTGAGTCTGCATATGGACGATATGAATCATCATAAAATCTTTGCCAGCCATTCCACCATCCATGGTCACCATCTCTAGTTCTATGTGCAATAGCTGTACTATTGTATCCTGCATTTATTTGACAATCATATAGTTGATTTAAACCGCCAAAAGAAATCAAAGCACCTGAATAGGGAGAATCACATGCATAACAAAATGTATGCCCGGCAGTAAAATTGTTTGCACTTGCAACAGGTTGGCCTGCTTGTATTTTTTCTGCATATTTAACATTTTTAGCTATAGAAAGGCCAGATGCAACTATGCTATCTGCATGTATGGTGTTATTTGTATAAATGTCACCATCAATGTCTAAGGCGCCTTGCTGCGGCACTTTGTTAATGCCTATGCGACCTTTACGAATGGATAGTTCAGGTTTTGCAGTCATTAACAGTGCTGCACCTACTGTAGCATAAAAGTAGTCATAGGGCACTACTTCAAAATTGTAAGACTTTGATACATCAAAGTTGCCTATATTGGCTGCATATGAATAAGAGTCGCTGGATAATACAGGAATAATATTTATATAATTTGTCCAAGTAGTACTATCAGTTGCTTTGTACCTATACTTTAATGCGACGTGATTTTTGGTTATCATTATATGCGCATATGTGCCAGAAACAGTAAGTATTACGCCTGTCTCAATAAAATTAATATGCTGAAGTGTACAGGCAGATACAACGGGTGCTGCATACGGAATTAATGTTAAATAAATGCGCTGTGAGTAAGCATTTCCACGCGTATCTACAACAGAAACTACAATGTTATCATTATTTGGCACAGAACCAAAACTTATTATATTTGATTGGCTTGTTATTACTTTAGAACCATACTGTACTTTGTAGTAACTAATATACGCCTCATTAATTGCCTTTGCTCCATTTATGGTAACCTGTAGTGTAGAGACGCCTTGTACTATTTGTGATGCATCGCCGGTTAAAGCGGCAGAGTTTGCATTACTATCAGAGTAAGAAAAATTTGTAAAGGAAGGATTACTATTAACTACATGAGCTACGTAAGTGCAGCTTCTGGTGCCAAGGAGGGCCCCATGACTATACGTATCAACAGCAATACTACCGGTCATAACATTGGTGTTAGTCATCTGCATGTAAAGTTGATCAGCATTATTTGCTGTGTTCCATGCGTATGAGTTAGTGTCGGTACCACCTTCTTGCACATACTTACTGCCCATGCCTATATGATATTTATGTGTATAGTCGCCGCGTTGCCTATTCATATATATAGTCATCGTATCACCAATGTTAACATTACCACTTATTGATGGTTGACTACATGCGGCGGCCCAGCAACTACCTCTAGTCCACGTATATGAACCTATTTGTGTACTGCCTGAATAGGTATACAACTGTATTTGCAAATATCCTGTATTTCCTGCTGGAATCACTGAAAACATTGCTCGAATTTCTGCATCAGTGAAATTGGAATTAAAGCCCGTCGTTATTCCAGTAATATCCTTTATTCTTGAATACCCAGATGTTTCAGACAGTGATACAAATATACTAGCTGTATGTGTAAAACCTGAATCAGCTCTCCTAATTCCAACATCAAAGTTGTCACCAATTGTAACACTGGCTGTTTGTATTATTGTGCTTGCCCTTGCTATATTTGGAAAAGAAACTGTTTGTGATACCTGCAGGCCTGTTAATTTGCTTGTAATAGATGAACTAAAATAACCTGTAATATTACAAGCTAAATTACCTACAGAGTCATGGCCAACTGTGATAGAACCAGTACTACCAATATGCACCCAAGATGAACCAATTGAAAATGAACCGCCGTATGACATAACTCGTGTGCCATTAACATTGATGTATGCTGTGCAATTATCAGCCCAAGAAGTAGCATAACTATCACGATGTACATACAAATCTACGGTTATAGCCGATGTGTTACCCGCAATGCTTTCTGAAGAAGAGTATACAACTTCAATCTGTGAACCATTTGCACCACTAATTATACTTGCCATTTAATCGCCTCCTATTGTACTATTGCAAAGTCTACACCGTCTGAGCCTCTTACTATTTCTTTTACAACTCCAACGGTTAAGTCATCCTCAATAATTGTTTTTTGTAACCGCGTACCGTCTGGCGCAACATTTATACGAAGGTCGTTGCCTCTATAAATTTCAAAAGAATGCGTAGATACATGTGTGCGCATTTCAGTTGTATTGTCACCTATTGTTAACCCGGTTCTATCTGCCTGAAAGTATGTGGTATATAGTTCTTCACTGCTCTGTACCCATGGGGCAATATTTGCACCATCAGTTACAATCACATCAGAGATTAACTCATCATCATCAGATTTAAATAGCAAGGTAGCCTCTGTATCTGTTGCATCAAACTGTTTTGTTACATATGCCCAATCTGTATTAGTTAATTTATTGTACCTAACCGTTACAGTGCCTAAATCTGCCGCAGCTGTAATACTACCGGCTATTGCAAGGGACTGAGCTGTACCTGTGATTGTTTGTGGTGCGGCAAGCGGATAAACTGCTATTACAGGTGTTCCAGCAGCATATTGTGCAGCAAGCCAATTGTTAAAAGTAGTTACATCTGCTGCAATGTCAGTACATGAAATACATAGACCGCCACTTGTACTTTGGTCTAAGGATATCCCAGTTACTCCAGCCCACGTTTCATTTTGAGTTTTTGATTGAAAATGAGTGCATTTAATATCTGAAAGTAAACCATGGTCTAATTCAGTTATGATATGTTCATTTATATTTAGCCCAAGCATAACTGAAGTAGAAAAGAATCTTTTGCCACCATTTTGCACTTGCCAAGCTTCTGTTCCTTTAAGTACAATTTTAGCTTTATTTGTTGTACCTAATCCGTTAATCACATCATAATTACCGTCAAACATTTCCTGTGGCAATTGATAATCTGTACCGTTTACAGTTGCTTTGGTTGTGCCTACAATTAGGGCAGGGTAACATGCAGAGGGACTATCCGGTACAAAAGGAGAATATACAGCATCTGTGCCAAAAGCTAACTTGGCGTGGCCAACGCTTGTTACATCCCCTAAACATTGAATGTAATAGTTACTTTCTGTAATATCATAGGTAATATCAGTTGGTAATGTAAAAGTAGAATTAATACGCGTATCAAAAGTATCTCCTGTTGCAACCGTTTTCCAAGCGCCTACGTACATGTACGTTCCATCGGCTCTCTTAAAAGCAATTTCCACACCTATTCTAGATGAACCAGAAGTTCTAGCTGTGGCATTAGTTACCTTAACATCCACACTTAACGTAAGTTGTTTTCCGGCAAGAATATAATTTTTAGGTATCAATCCAAGCGACGGACCAAGTACGTAAGTACCACTGGGGGAAGTCATTGGAGTTGTACAATAAGCAGAACCATTATTTAATAGGTTACTGCCTTGTACAGTTTTTACTTGAATCATTGACGTATTGGCTATGATATCTAATAGTTTTGCCACAGAAGTTAAATTCAATGGATTGCCTGTAGAAGTAAAGGCATTATCATATAGTACAGTTGTTTCACCATGTTGTATCACGCTTGCAGTAAGCGAACCGCCTGAGGAGTTATTCTTAAACAAGAATGATAATGTATGCTTGTCTCCTTGCTTAACTGGTATATCCTGCGATATGCTAGAAGCTGCTTGTAACTCAAAGGCAGAATTGCTTGATGTGCAGTTATTAACATCTGAATTAGTCAGAGTACTTACTGTACCAGTTGTTGCCCATAAGTTAGTACTGTTAATACCGGCTGAGTTAAGAACTAAGTTGCGATATCCAGCATGACCTACAGTAAATTCTATTTGACTTAAGCTTTGCTGCAACACTGAAACGTCATGAGAAACTTCAGTTACCTTTGTATCATTCCCGTCAGTATATGTCTCAAATGTTGATTGTTCAAGTTTTGAAGATATTTCATCAGTATGTTGTGTAATAGTTGCTTCAGCCTTTGCTAATCGTGTAGTTACACCAGATGTACCGTCATTTAGCAATGTATCAAGAGATGTTACTGTTGACTTTACACCTTCAACTGTTTGAGACAACGTAGAGGCATTGTCTTGAATAGTAGTAATATCACCCTTAATTGGGTCAGTAACTGACTTTATGTCTGCATTCCAAACCTTACTAGTAATAGAACCTTGTAATGCTTCAATCTCAGTGCCATGAGCTACCAATTCTTTACCCTGGTTTGTAATAGTCTCATCAGTAGTTTGCAGTTTAGCATCTAATCTTTGTCCACTGGCATCTACAACAACGTGGGCAGATTTGACGCCAGTCGTAGCGCCATTAACTTGCGCAACAATAGATTCTTTATCTATCTTTGTAGCTGGTAATGAATTATCATCGGCTTTACCAAAACCACTTGTTATACCTTCTTTAGTTAAACCATCTTCTGTAAACAGTATAGTAGTACCATCGGCGCCGCGAATACGCATACCATATACGGTACCATCCTTATTTACATCACCAATAGCTATACGTTCAAAAAGCGTCGTTGTGCCTGCAAAAACCTGCATAAGATTATTTGCTAACTTTAACCTGCCATCTTTGCCAGCAATTGTTACTTTTACAGTGTCTATAGTGCCTGAATTAATAGCAGCGGCAGTTAATTGTGTAATCTCTGCATCGCCGAGTTGTGCACTAACTAATGCGGCATACCGTGCAAGAACTTCATTAGCATGCAAATGGTCAATACCTGCATTGTTAGTAATAAGATTTACTATAGAAGCTGTAGTAGTCTCTAAAGTGCTAATGTTAGCATTAGATGCATTTAAGTCAGTAATATTTGCCTTATCAGACTGCAACTTTGAAATTGCAGCAGTTGCAACAGCCATAGCCGAAATAGTTGCATATGCAATTGAAGCAGCTTGAGACGTAATGTATGTAGCCTGTATATGGTCAGCAGTAAGATAATATGCGTTAAGAAATGATACGTCTACTTTGTCTACTTTTAGATTTTCAATTGCTGCATTTGTAACTACAAGGTTTGCCGCAACAATACTCTGTATACCGTCAACAGCATCTGCTGATAATGCAACGCTTGGCTGCAACTCCCAGTCAACTATATTTAGTGGAACTTCAAGATTATTACCAAAGCATACCACGATATTTTTAAACTTTGCAGAGGGTAACATTATTACATTACTTGTAAGATTGCCATTAGCAACAACTGCTGAGGTATTTAAAGGAACTAACGCATGACAAACTGTATCATCTGCATATGTAACGGTTAGCGTCATAAACATTACTGCATTCTTCCAGTTTTCAACTGCATTATGCGTGACAAGCAATCTGAACGCTTTTGGTATAACTGCCACATCAATAGGTAGTAATGTACATATAGCAGTACCGCGCGATGCAAGACTTATTTGTGAAGTTGTCATGTTACCATTTGATATTGTCCATCTGTCTACTGTTAAAGGCAGAACATTTGCCATAAAATTCATTAGCTAATCACATCCTTATTAAGCAACGTTACATCGCAGGATAAACTACCATCATAGTGGTAGTACGCATACTGTAATGAACCGGTAAAGTCAGTATTGTATTTATCACTATGAATAGTTAGTATGTCACCAATTTCTACAAGAGGATTGCCTCTTATTGTAGCTTTAAGAATAGGAACTTCTGAAGAGACATATGTCTCAAGGTACGCCTTGAAGTTACCTGCATCAGATGGTGTTTGAATATAATGGCTATCTACTAGAGCCATGTTTGACGTATTGTCAGTTAAGTGCTGCTCAAGCATTTCAAGTACGCGTCCAGTAACAGTTAGAGTAACCTTATCACCAGTTGTACCAGAGTTATTAGTTGTAACTGAAATGCCAAAGTTAGATGTAATATAAGAAGCAAGTGTACATTTTGTATCACCTATAATGCACACGCCTGAGATAGAATAAACTATTTTAGGATATTCTATTGTATCATGCGTTAGGTTACCTACAGGAACCATAAAGGCATCAGTTGTTATAATTACATCATCGTCCAGTACTTGTGGTATATAATAATTCAAGGCAACGCCATCATACGTTTTAATTATGGACTGCTCAGTCATGAGTGTAATTACCTGGTCAAAGTCAGTCATAACGGTAACTGGCGTACCATTTGTAATACGAAATGCTTTAAGATTACCAAATCTATCTGATATAAGAACGGCTCTAGCACTTGTAATTAATTCATTAAGTGTTACCTTTATACCGTCCCTTAATTGTATACCATATAGAATATTGCCAGATAAGTTAGAGGATATAGAAAGGTTAGTGTAGTTATACCCGGCCAATAAGTATGATAAAAAAGCGCCCTGAGTAATGTTTTCTTTTATGTCTAAGTCTTTTATTGGCGCATTCAATACATAGTATAAATTATCATAACACATTACGTTAGCAACTATATCACAAACGCGAGCTTTCCAAGAATAAACATAGTAAACGCCCATAGGTACCCAGTTAAGGCAACCTACAAGACGTACATAACATTTAGCGCATACTGCCGTTTTTATCTTGCCATAGTACACACCGGCATTATTTGCTGGACTAAACATTCCATTTATATTTAGAAGTTTAAATGAAAGTGTATTTGCCGAAAGGTTTCCAAAGAGACCGTCGGCAGACATACTGGTCTCTTCTAGCAAATCAAAGTGTACTAGATAGTCATCTTTTGATACAATAGTAGGTGCATTGCCTATACCATTGAAGTACAATTCAATTTTTGCCTCAATGCTTCGCTCATGTGCATTAAACATTTCTGTAGTAACACCTGCAATGGTTAGCATACCTTTTCACCTACTTTTCTATAAAATCTATTGAAACATCTTTCCATACCCAACAACCGCCTGTGCGTATTAACGTATCTGGCATTGAACCAGTATACACAGTAGCTGTCTTTACAACATTATCTTCTACATATTCTAAAGTGTAGAAAATAGAATTTATTTCCCAGATTATGCCAAGAATTTTTTGTATGTCATCTGAAGTTATAGCATCATAAGTAAAGTAGAATTTACGCTTTTTACTTATTAAATCACCGGCCATATCTCCATTTGCAAGGCGCTGTAGGTTAGTTACCTTGTACCGTTCAATTTTAAAGGATGAGGGACGCTTTATAGACGTCCCATTTAACTTAACTGATAGTACCATACTAACCACCCCTCTTTGTTTCATCCACACGAACAATGCGTAATTTTCGTTCTAATTCAGCAATACCTGTATCATCTGCAATAAGCGTACCTACATACATAGGAGGCAAAGCACTTTCAGGTTGAGGCGTCGCATTATTGTTTTGTGCAAGCATAGGCCCAAGTATTGATACTAAACCAACGGCTACAGCATCTACAAAGGGTTGCATTGCATCTTTTCTCTGCAGTGGGATTATAGCTTCTGCCTTGCCACCCTCAGCAAATCTTGCAATGTGTTCTTTATTGAATACACCGCCAATAGCATGTCCTGCTAATGCATGACCGCCAAGCATCGTACCTTCACCTACAAAGCCGCCAAGGTAATGCACACCACCGCCGCCACCAAAACCACCGCCGCCACCAGAGTTGCCGCCGCCACCAAGACCTTTTGCATTGTTTATTACCTTACGGGTAATATCTCCCCACTCTTCTGACATCTTCTTACCAACATCTTCTAAGCGTTTCTTTAGGTAATCCCAGAATGTAACGGCGATATCGCCCGCTAAGGCGCCTAAAGCAGACCCTATCATGGCACCACCAGGACCGCCCCACACACCTCCGATTATAGCTCCTATGACTGAGCCAATGCCAGCACCAGTAATATGCTGTTTTTGACTAGCACTCATCTTCTGCCACATTGCCGTACCTATGGCACCCATAAGACCACCAATGCCAGCTCCTATTAACGCACCGCCAGGTCCGCCAAAGCAGGCACCAATTATGCCGCCAATTACGGCACCTATACCTAAACCAGTTATTTGTTGCTTCATATCAACGCTTAATTTAGACCACATAGAGGTTGATACACTACCCATTAAACTGCCTATTCCAACACCTATTAGGGCACCGCCTGGACCACCAAAGCAACCACCGATTATGCCACCAAGTATGGCGCCAATGCCAGCACCAGTAATAGTTTTAGCAATATCCTTTTGCATGGTACTCCATAGTGAACCAATCATACCTCCTGATAGACCGCCTATACCAATACCAATTAGGGCACCACCAGGTCCGCCAAAGCAGGCACCAATTATGCCACCTAGCACACTACCTATGCCTAAACCAGTTATGGTATTCTGCATATCTTTACTAAAGGTATCCCACATAGAAGCTGTTATCATACCCATTGTAGTTCCTATACCTACGCCTATTAAAGCGCCACCTGGGCCTCCCATTACACCACCAATTATACCACCAAGTATACCACCAATACCAACACCTGTAATAGATACTGCTAAGTTCTTTTTAAGACTGTCCCATAAGTATCCGGCAGTACCTGCTGCAAGACCACCTATTGCCGCGCCCATTAAAGCACCGCCAGGTCCGCCAATAACAGAACCTAAGATACCACCAAGTACAGACCCAATACCTAAACCAGTAATGCCCCTTTGCATTTGCACGCTCATATCATCCCATAAGGCACCAATAACAGCGCCTGCAACGGCAAATATTTTAGCCCCTAAAATAGCCCCCTCGGGACCTCCAAGTAAGCCACCCAATACTGCTCCAAGACCGCCGCCTATTAAAGCACCTATGCCTGCATTTCTTAACTTTGTTTGTAATTTTGCGCCTAACTGTTTAGAAAAGTTTTTTGCAAAGTCAGTAAAATCAGGAATCTTAGGAATAAGACTTGAAGAATCTACAGTTGGTATTGATATACCACCAGTTCCACCTGCGCCACCTCCTGTAGGATTTGTCGTGTCAGTATCAGGCGTTTTAAGACTAAATACTTCATCAAAGGAAAGTAAACTTTCGGCAGCCTTTTTAGCCTTACCAGTAGATGAGGCTAAGTTATCCATATTGTTACTTGTATCTGTTAGAGCATTATTAAATTTATTTAAGTCTGCTGTATGCTGCTTTTGTTCTGGCAACAATACTTTACTGGCATCTATACCGCCAAGTCCTGCAAGCGTCCCCATAAGTCCTGTTAGGGCCCCCTGTGCCTGTGCCGAACTTAGTGCAATAACGGCAAGGCCTCCAATAAGTACTGCAAATAAAGTTAACCACGGATGTTCAACCAAACCTATTGCCAAGCCATCTAATGCCATACTTACCTTTTTAATTGCCCCAGCAACTGCCTCAATTATCAGGGCGCCAAGGGCCTTTAATTTAAACAAAACCCATGCTGCGGCTGCTACAGCTAATGCAGCAGTAAGAAAATTTAAAGCTTGCTGATTATTCTCTATAGCACTTAGTAGGGCAAGTAACATATTACATGTAAGCATTATAATAGGTGATAGCATATTAAACACTCGAATTAACTGCATTAACTCTGCTCCTGCAAACGTTCTAACTACAGAAAGTACCTTCAGTATAATTGCCCATAATACTTCAAGGTTAGCCACGAAGGTTCTAACGGTAGTCTGCAGTGCCGGCGGAAAAATCGCCTCAAAAACGCCACCTATACCCTTTAAGTCATTTATCTTTCTGAGTTTTTCAAGCATTTGTTCAATGGCGTACACAAAGGTTTTAATTTTTAGATACGCAGGACCAAACATGCCAGAAAACAACATTTGGGCATTATCAGTAACATTACTTATGATACCTTTCATGGTCATAGATGCAACATTTGCCACACTACCAAATCTTTCATTAAGACCATCTACAAGGGCATTAATAGCCTTGCTAGCCGGGATATTATACTTTGCTAAGTTTTGAAGCTGCTTTTGCGTTAAACCTAACTTCTTTTGCAGTATATCATACGCTGGAATACCTGCATCAGTTAACTGACGCATTTCTTCGTTCATTAAACGACCTTTTGTAGATATTTGGCCTAAGGCTCTAGAAACTGATTCTATTGTTTGTGGGTCACCTGTCATAGATGAAGCAGCCAGAACACCTTTCATTACGTACATTACATTCTTATACTGAATGCCATATGCGAGAAGGCGCCTGGCGGCTGTTTCCGACTGTTGAAATGTAAAAGGAGTTTTTGCTGCAAAGTCTTGTAGTACATTTATGAAGTTTGTAGCTACTGTAGTGCTGCCAAAAAGACTGGTATACGCTACCTTAGCAGATTCTAATTGTGTACTAAAGCTAAAGACAGAACTGGTAGCATTTTTTATTGCATTCATACCAGCATAAAAAACTTTAGAAATTAAGATACCTTGAACTATACGCCCAACATCTTTAAATTCTATTTTTGATTTTCTAGTTGGGTCTGTAATCCCAGTACTAATTTGACCATTTATGTTATCTGCCATGCCACGTGCCATAGATGCAGCCTCTTTTAACCCTGCCGCAAAACTACTCAGATTTAAATTTAAGTTTGCAGATAATGTAGCAAAATTAGACATATGCTACCTCCTTTCATTACCAACCAGGTACTTCATCTATATAGCCAGTTTCGGCATTCTCTGACGTTTTTAAAGACCCTTGTGATTTAACGTACTCTTGCCGTACTTTTAATTGACTATAAAATTGTCTCGGCGTTAACGCCCATATTTCAGTATCCGTATAGTGTAGCCAAACTCTCCCGACATATAACATGCGGGGCCAATCCCAATTGTCAGGATGAGCCCCGCCATCGGGAATTATACGTTTGGGTCTGGCGTACTAACAGTTGCCGTGGCAATTGCCGTTGCATCAGTTGCAACGTCTTCTGGCGAAGGCATATCAGCTGATAATGCACCTGATAAAGAACCCATAAGTTCTTGCATAGTTTCTACATCTAACAAATGGCCGGCTTCTTTTAACGTTAATGCATCATTTTCACTTAACAATCCGGCCCATAACACTGCTCGTGCCGCCTTAACACTGTTATTATCAAGGGCAGTAAATGCAGCATCAATAGAACCGTATAAGTCTTCAAGTTCAGCTAAACCATTTAAGTCAAACTTTATAGAATGTGCTTTACCATCTGCAAGAACTACAGATACTGGTTTGCGCTTTACCTCACGTACACTAGACATTGTCTATTCCCCTTTTCTCATTATGCAATTACAGCATTTGGCATTAGTACGCTAGTAAAGAATGCAGCTAATGCCGTTGCGCTTACCCCAACTGATTCTTCATCTAAGTCGTATTTCCATGGATGAACAGTCTTTGCAGCTTCTCCAGTACCAATGGAATAAGAATTATTAATTTTTACAAACTGCCCTTTTATGGTATCAGACTGGAAAGATACATTATCGCCCTTTGTTTCATTTTGCTCTTCTGGGTCCATGAACTTGCCTTTGTACATCCACACGTACTTGTACTTGCCGTTTGACTTAAGCGTTCTAAAGCCTATAGCAGTCCACGGTGGAACATCATAATCGCCATACACTAGACCACCATTTGTGTCTATGTTATGCCCAAGTAAGTCTGCTTTGTTTTGAATGGTAAGTTCATTTTTCTTAATTTCTACCTCAATCTTACCAAGAGTTGAAGCGGTCTCACTAGGACCATCATCTGTGAATAATGTCTCTTGCGATGCATTTGGATTAATATTTACTGCCATTACGCCAGGTGCAAGGGTAGGTACGGCATACACTGGAGCTACACTTGAGCTATCCTCAGTAGTCATCTTAGCATACACAAGATGGTCACAACCAATTCTAGTAGCCATTAATTTTTCCTCCTAATCAATTGTAGTTGTTATTCCTATGTTAAAGCCATATGTAACTCTATTTGAAGCATCAGTACTAATTCTAAATGGCGTTTGACGTAAATGTACCTGACCCCATCTAGTAGAAGTAAAATGTATCATAAAGTCATCTGACTTAAACAGCTTAAAAATCGCTAAAGCTTTACTTTGAGAAATACTTGCGTCAGTATTTCTAACGGTAAGTTGCACAGACCTGTTTGTTAAAGATTCGCCAAACACCATAGGGTCTCCTGAGTACTCTTTTATTGCCACTATATTATCGGGCGTCTCAGGAGTAAAGTCTCTAAAAGCATCAACACCATCGCCTGTTACTTGACCATTAGCAGTAATAAAAGATACTATGTCTTCTAATAGTGTTGCCATAAACATTCTCCTATAAAGACATATCTGCCAAAGATTCTTGTGCATATTTAAAAACTGTTCTAGGAAAGTTTTCTCGTGCATATTCTCTAACAGGGTCTTCTAAAAATTTAGCCTTTCCATTAGGATGCTCAGCACTCATATTTTCATGCACAGCTACCATATATTCTGAGACGGCCTCTCCAGTTGTAGGATTTACAGGATTACCATTACCTCCATACCCAACAACGCCAGAAAAACCTATTTTATAGTTGCCTGAAATTTCATAATAAATGCTACTGGCTAATGTTCCGGTGGCACTTGGAACTTGGTTAAGACTTGCCTGTATAATTTCTTGACAAGCAGCAACGGTAGCTTTTCGTGTACCGTGGCCTAACTTAGAAATGGCAACTTCGCACTGTGCATCAAATTGCTGAAGAGATTCCCTATCAAAATTAAATGATAATGTTGACCTCACTTTAAATACACCACCTGTAGGTCAAGTACTCCCTTATAAAAAAATGGAGCAATGGCTAAAATAGGTCTTTCTAAGTCTTGAAAAAGCACACTATCCTCTACTTTAATGGGAGTATTTGGACCTACAATTAACTGCAATGTAGAAGTAACTTCAGCGCCAGACCCATTAGATACTAACTGTACTTTACCTTGTGGTAAACAAAAGGAACTGAGCACGTCTGGCTTATACTCTTTAGTACCAGTACCTGTGCGTTTTACAAAACTTTTAATGCTAAAAGGCACATTGCACCAAGAAGCTACACTTTTATACATTACCATCATCTCCAGGCCATGGTGGGTTACTTTGCATACCTTTATGAAATATTTTAGGATACTTATATTTAGGAACAGATAAGCCAGACATAGCAAGTCTCTTTCTGTAATATTCCGCTTTAGCTTGAAAAAATTTAATGCGTTCTGTGGGGTCTTCTGATTGAGGTCCCAATGACTTTTTTATATCCTTTGCATACAAGATAGCAACATGACTAAAAAGATTATACAGTAATAACGATTCATTATTATTTGCTTCTGCAATCATATACTGTATTTCTTCATCTTGTAAGAGAGGTTCATTTGCATTTGTATCACCGATAATAAATCTACACTGGTCTTTTTTACTACCGGCTGGATCGCCCGTATATGCCCAACTCATGCTTGAACCCCTCCTTTTATTTTATGTTGGCAACAATGGTAGGTGCAGATTTAATCTGGGGTACTTTTGCTTTTTCTGTAACTTTTGCAACTTTTACATCGCTGGCACTCTTTGCTTCTTCAGCATCTTTAATTGCTTTTTTAATTGATACATTATACCGCACTTTAAAGAATTCTTCATACCTAGCAAGTGTATGCTCTTCCACTCCTACAATATGATTATCTGCTAGAAGACTTTTAAAATGTTTAATAGTTGCCGGGTCGTCAATTAACGACCCGGCTAACTTAACTTCTCCGTAATTCCTAAAAGGTTTACGGACTATATAAACTGGAAACATTAAGCAACAATATCCTTGAAGAAGACGCCTAAATCTTTGCAAATAATCTTTGCATCAAAGGCAATTTCTCCTTCAACTCTTTCCGTACCAAGTCCGAGCATATCCATAGGTAGACGCACAATACGATTGCCATAACCGCCAGAACCTTCAAGGCCAGACCACGTAAAGATATAACCAGCAGAAGGTTGCTTAAGGCTTGGTTTAGGATTACTGTAGCAAAGCAGAGCATGTTTGCCCATTATAAAGCCAACAGTATCAGAAGCACCACGGTCTGCAGTATTAACTACACCCCATGCTACATACACATGTTCAACTTCAAACAACGTGGCGAGCAAATCTGTAGTAACAACACCCTTTTGTGTATATTTAATACGATCCAAAATATCCTCATGATTCTTAAGTGCTTTAAACACAAAAGGAGACAGGACAAGAACATTAGGTTTGAAACCTGTAGTTGCCGCCATGTTAACGCCGGCAGTAGTAATATCATTAATAGGATTAGATGTCGGTAAGTTCCAAGTCAATGTTTGGCCTGCTGCAGGTGTTGCAGCTACTCCGGTAATTTCAGTTCCCCAAATACCCGCTTTAAAGAAACGAGTAGCCCATTCCATCTCACGACGGATAAGCATTTTTTGTGTAACGAAATCAGTAGCATCAATGTCAGCATTCAAAGGTTCATCATAGTTAGCACGCTCTTCAGGTGTAACATCTTTATGAAAAGAATGTTTGCGACAGTAGTATGGATCAGAAGCTTCAACGCCATAATCACCACCGGCAGATTCAGAGGCACCTCCACGTACTTTTGCTTCATCTCTCATAAAGTCGCCTTTATCATAGATGTAAAAAACATCTGATTGGCGCTTAACAGGAATTATCGGGAATACGTTGGTAGAAATAAATGCAGTAGCGTCCTGCATGTAGGCAACAGAGACATTTGTCATGGCTCTATCAATATGAGCATCTTGCATTTTAGGCATTTATAAGCAACTCCTTTCTAAGTAAAATTTAGATTTTTACGGAAATCAACTGGTCTACAGTGGTAGCACCAGTCAAGGCAATACCAGCAGTAAGTGCTGTATCTGCCCTTGTAATGGCCTTACCAGAGGCATCTGAAGCAACTTGTGCGCCAGCTGCTACAATAGCGCCAGCCGTCACATTTACAATACCATCAGCAATTTCAAGAACTTGGTCAACTTTGACTTCATTCATTGAAGCGCCAATAACAGTACCGCCTGCAACAGACTGAATACCATTACCATTTGCATCTGCAGTTACAAAACGTGCTTGTGCAACCACACCACCTGCTGGCAAACTGTATCTTAGGCTCGGAATTTCATATGCATTCATAATTATTCACCTTCTCCTTTAAGATAATTAGCATAGAGGTCCGGATTCTCCTGAATTGCTAATGTAATAGCTTTAGACTTTGTGACTGAATCGCGCTTTACAATTGTATCAGCGGCAGATTCAATCTTACCCCATGCATCAGTTTTTGTGCCGGAACTCTTAGTTACATGACCTGTCTCATCAAGAACGCAGGTTTGCATTGCTGCATCAACGTCTTTTAAAACAGACATAAGTTCAGGAGTAGCCGACTTTAAGATACCCACAAGACGTTCTTGTGCAATAGGTAAAGCTTTGAAACTTGCTGCCTTGTTAATAGCGTCTGCTTCAATAGCCTTTTCATTTGCCTTAAGAACCGCTGCTTCAGCAGCTTCCTTCTGTGTACGCATCTTTAAGAATATTGCTTTGGCCGCTTCTGGCATACTTTTTAAAGTTTCAGTTTCATCAAAGGATGCACTAGAACCCTTATCAGCCTTTTTAACTTTCTTTGGTTTGCCACAAACTTTGCACATGCCATTAGCATCAGCTTCTCCATCGCAGGTGCATACATCATTAGAGGCATTTGCTGCCTTTAAGTCTGCTTTTGCCTTTTCTAAGTCAGCAGTAGCTGTTGCAAGTTTAGCCGTAATAGTGGCTACATTTGTAGCACTCAAATCACGCTCTTTAACAATAGCATCATAATCTGCCTTAGCCTTCGATAGAGCTTCTGTTACAATAGTGGCATGCTCTGGTTTCATGCTTTTAACAATTTCATCGATACCCATAGTATCCATAGGCCCCTTTCGTTTGTACAATTCTATGAATGCGGCTGAATTAGCCCCTTCATCAACTAAGTCTACCCTGGTTACCACCAGGTCTTCAAGTTTATAGGGCATTTGTATCACCCCCTAAATATATTATACGCACTTTAGCTTACATGTATAACATTAAAGCTGTGTACGCTTAGCCGTACCTTGTATTGAAAACATCCTAAAGTCACCATTTTTTACCTTAGCAAAAACATTTGGATCGTTTATTTTTACTGTAATAAACCAACCTTCAGGCACAACGCCTTCTGGTATACCCATAGCTGCCTGCTTTTCTTTTGTAAGCACAATAGATTCTACAACGGTACCTTGACTAGCACCTTTATGCATAACGCCACTCTCTCTATAGGCTAACATAAAATTAATTGCAGCCTTTTCAAGCGTATCAGGACTTATCACATCATCCTGCCAATCTAGCGGCACATCTCCATTTGCATTAATGGCTACATTTGCCCACCCGCTGACTAACCCTTCATCATAGGCCTTAGTCAATTTAAAGTTCATGCTTACTTCACGTTCATCCTCTTTATAAATGTTCTCCATTACTTACCCTCCCCTGTATAAGCTAAATCATTTTGTTCTAAGTCGTTTTCTACGGTATCATCTTGCCTATCTACACCAGCGTTATCTACGCCCGGTTCTTTTGCCTCTTGTCCTGGTACTATCTGACCATCAGTTTTAGGTTTGCCTATTTTTGATGCATCAGTAGGAGCCTGCGGCAAGTATACTTTTTTAAAGGTCTTTTCATCCAAGTTAGGCATGCTAAGTATATGGCGGATATAATTTTGTAACTCTTGGTCGCCACCTATTTTTAAACCCATTGCTCTAAGCATCAAGGCAACTTCTTTAAGTGATGGCGTTTGAATTTGGCTGGGCATAATTTTTGGTAGCTTAGACATATCTTTGCAGTTATTTTTTAAGAATAAATCAGGAACTGCCTTGCTATTAAATACATCTGCAATATTCATTACTTGCGCTTGTAAGGCAGCTGCAAGCATAGACTGCTTTGTATCTGCCAAAGCAAATGAACCAGATTGTTTATTACCAATAAGTATAATGTCAGAAAGCATTGTAATAGCTATTCTATTATCGTATCTATCAATGGTATCGCCAATGTTAATCTGCCTTGATGATGTTGATGAAAGAAGTTTTAAGTCCCAACCGGCAGGTAATACCGCGCCTTCTTCACTATCACGCCTAATAGATGAAACTAACGCTTCTGCACTTGCTTTAATTTTTACCATCGCAGTGTCTTCTTCATTCCAAATATCCATGTCAGGCGGTGCTTGCAATACAGGAAAACCGGCCAAGTCACGCTCTATACCAATGCCTTCAATTTCTTCAAAATGTTTCTTAAAGAACCACGGTCTGTATGCATTTCGTAATAATGAACGACCTTCTGGATTATCTCTACTGACTTTAGTACGAAACAATAAACCTTTTTCCATGGGTATACGCGTTAAGGCATACGTAGGTTCTGCTTGCTGAACAAAAGCAACAACGTCGCCTTCTTCATTAAATTCCCACCGGTAAAAAGATTCTTGTGAACGTATAGGAATGCGTCTCCAACCTACCTTATTGTCAGTAAATTTGCTACGATAGGCCGGATTATTCTCAAGGGGCCCACGGCGTATCTTATAAACTATTTCATGAAAACTGAATCCATATACCATCATTGATAGTACTTCATTGATAGTATTTGCCCATGACATATCCATGTCATTCATGCAACCTTCTAAAAATTCTTTGTTTGCAATATCTTCCGGGTCGTTACTTGCCGCTTCAACTTCCCATGTTGTACCACGTATTAACATCTCAGCCAAGTACAGTATTGAGCCAATGACAGGGTCATTATCGCTCATCTCTTGATAAACTCGGCAAGCGCCTGGCCAACGTAACTGTGGCAAAAATTCCTCGTAGATATACGGACCATATCTACGCAGACCTGATACGCCTAATTGTTTAGTATTAACGGGTGCTCTAGACATTTAACTCATCTCCTTAATTGTGACCAATATGAACCGCCAGATTTTCTAACCCCTGTAGGTGCATGCAGTACATGTTTTATTCTAAAGTAATTAAAAGCGCCAGAATAACCATCAATTGTATCATCATGCACTCCGTAAGGAAATAAATCGGCCTCATCAAGAAAAGGCAGCGTATTTCTACAGGACTGCAATATGAACACATTACCAGCTTGTGCAGCAGATGAGGCCGTTCTAGCCCGCTCCGCTTTTGACCCTGTGGAAGCTATACCTAAATAATCGTACCCTTTTAGTACTCCGCGTGCATAATTATCACAAGTTATTGCACCAGATGAACCTGGCTCTTGCTCCATACGAATTGCACATGAGTAACCATCTTGCTTAGACGTAGACTTTATGAGTTTTTCAACATCATAAGGCATTAGTTGTTCTCGTACGATATCTTCAATCCAGTACATACCTTGATAATGGGCTAGTTTAAAACCTACTGTAAAGTCAGGTTCTTTCTTATTCTTACTCCTACGCTTAGTTGGGTCTGTGCTGGCCAAATCCCAGAATCTAACATGCCGTACATTTGCTGGCATGTTACTGTCTGCTACTATTGGAAACCAACGTCTATCCAGCATATCGCCGCTGCCTTTAATCTCCCAGTTACCGTTTAATAGCCGCTCTTTTTCTAATGGGTCTAATTCATCGAGCGATTCTCTATAAGCGGCAGCATCCAAGTATGGATTATCATCAAGGCCTGCAGCAATAAATATGCGTCCATGTGCCGCACCTTCTTTAAAGAAACGTTGATAATAATACTCACCATACTGACCGCCAGGATTTGCCGTTGCCCTATATCTGAGAGGCACCTGCAATGTTAAAGGCTTACGTAGTCTGGAAAATAAGTATCTGTAGTTAGATGGCGCAATGTGCGTTACTTCATCCATTCCTATATACTGAAACTCAGCTCCTTGATAGCGATAGCAGTCATTTTCTGACTCAAGGTAACCAAAGTTCAAAGAGGCACCTGATGGAAAAACATACTGCTTTTCTTTTTCAGACCATTTAACTTCCTTGGTATCTACAAACGGCATTAGCCACTGCTTGCTCATATCAATTAAGGCGCCTGGCAACGATAAATCAGCATATGTTTTTCTGAAGAGTATCGCGCAATATCCAGGAATGTCTACATATTGTAACGCAGCCATTAACTGAGCCACAGATTTGCCGCCTCCTGCGGCTCCCCCGTACAGTATTTCTTTCTTACTATTCATTAGTAAGAAAGCACGCTGCTTAGCTGTAGGCTCATATGGTATGTATTTAGTTAAACGCGGCGTTAGCGCCCTCTGTAGAGCATCACTATCTACGCCACTTAAATCTACTCCAGCCATCTTACATCCCTCACTTAGTACCTACAAGGCGCATCATCGTACGCCACTTGAATATTTTATTTAGGCGCTCTTGGCTAAAGAAAGGCTGTTTCATAAACCAATCCTTAAAGTCATCGGCTCCTTTTGAACTATTACAGCACCCACACGCAGGTACAATATTGTCTGCGGTAGTCATACCACCTTTTGCAATGGGTTCTAGATGGTCTTTTGTTAACCGTTGACCTTTACGTGGTGTACATCCGCAATAGGCACATTCGCCACCAAAGAATATTACGACTTCTTTCCATTCTTGGTGTGTAAAGTCAGGATTTGCTTCACCGCGGCGTTTCTGCCCACCTATGAAATCGCTGTAGGCCTTCTTAGAATTATTCTCTTTGCGACGAATATTATAGCATGTCTTACAGTCATGTCTGTAAACTGGTTCACCCATTGCATTTTTACCATTACATGCAAAATTACTAATAGGTAGCATCTTGCCACAAAATACGCACGTTTGGCTCACTATCTTATTATCTACAACCACTTGCTCAAATGTATACTGGCCAGACATCCGGTCACTTCGCCTATGCGACATGTTGTCATCTTCCTTCATTTGTGATACTTGCTGAGGCTCCTGCTGCATCTTTAGCTACAACCTCTGTAGTTGTAGTCTGCTTTACACCAATTTGTGTAATACCTTCAAGCGCGCCAGCCTTCAAGAGGATAGATATCACTTCGCCAAGGTCCTGCTTATTTGTAGGAGCCTTCTTTAATTCAGGATTCTCAACGTCGTATGCAGTATCACGTTGTATTTGTTCCTGCGCCAAAGTATCTACACGTGCTTTTCTCTCTAGGTCTGTAGCTAGACGGGCCAGCGACGCAATGTCGCCAGGTTTTAGCAGGTCTGGGTTAATCTTGTCAATGGCAGTGGCCAACTTTGTATTTAACGATGTGGCCATGCTAATGTGCTTCTGGTTCATGTCAAGTATTTCTTGACGGCGTTGTGATAATGTTAGTTGATTTGCATACGCCATCCAAGCTTGCATGCGTACTGCAAACGACCAGCGTTGTGCCACCTTATGAACTACGTTTGTAGTTGTGCTCAACTGCTCTGCTACGCTACCATAACTTGGCTTCTTCCCAGGGTATGAATCTCTATAGGCCGTCCATATTGTGAATTCCCATTGAGTTTCGCCTGGTTGTTGATTCCATAAGTCAATACCAGCTACCTTTGCACCTTCAACCCAGTCTTCTTGATGTTGTCTATAGTAAGAGAGTCGACTATTCTCTGCCTTAGCACAATCTACACAGATATGCTTATCACGCGTGTCAGCTTGTTTTCGCTGGCCGCAACGTGGACATTGTATAAACAGTTGTTCATCAACCACTGCTAGGTTTGCTTCATCACTCATACCAATTCACCTCCTAAGTATATTATACGCGTTTTGGCCCTACGATAGAGCATAATTTGTTCTATAACCTGTAGATGGTACCCGTTTCGTACTTTTAGACACTTTAAACGAATAATATAGGTTACATGTTGCACGTACGTAATAAATAACGTATAATTTACCTGGGGCCCTACCTACGGACACGTAACATGTGATGAATACGCCATACAAGTTGCCCTAGGCTTTTATAACCTATATTTTAAATATGGGGTCTCCGGGAGGTATCTACAAGCCTTTCCTATATTCTTTGGACTATTGTTGCTGCGCCCATTAGTGGATACGGCGCTGCGACTCTTATGGCCATATATCTTGGACTTTACCGCACATCAATATATGTTACTGCTTTGCACATGTCGTCTACATTTAACACATATTGGTACAATCCGTCTATATTTGACACCAGTTGGTTAAATCCAGTGTCTCCGCGCCAGGGGCCTGCCAAATGTGCACAGGAAAGGACATAAATTTTGGACAATATGCACAGATTCCCATTGGGAATTATTTTTGTTCGCAATGGGAACATCCTTTATTTCCAATGGGAATTATTTTTGTTCGCAATTTGTTCACAATTTGTTCGCTTTTTGTTTACAATCTGTTAACAGTTTGTTCACACTTTCAGTTCTGAAAGCGTTATAATATATATATAAATTAAATATGAAACAAATCCAAATGTCAAAAATTGAAATATTTTGACATAGTTCCATTTTTGAATTATAATTGAACTTTGACAATTTAATATTTTAGAATTAAAAAAGTTCTAGTTGGACAAAACAAAAACAAAACTTTAATTAAAAGAAAGAAGTATAATAAAAATGACTACCACAAATTTAAAAGACATTGAAATTCTTGCCAAGAACTTTGATAATGACACTTTAAAACTATCTAAAGAACTTAAAAAGATTCAAAGTACAAAATGTCGTCTTAAAAAACAAAAGGGTAAAAGTTCTTATCAAGAAGACATGACAAAAGTACTTCAATATGAACAGTCTTTAAAAGAAGCAAAATCACTTCTTGAACCAAAAGATAAAACAGTAACTACTTTCGAGAAACAAGATATTGATTTATTAGATTATGATGAAACAATAAAGGCCATTAAATCAATTCAAACAAAAAAGTGTCTATCAAAGTGGTTAACGCCAATAGAGAATGATAATGATTCTTATAGGCAAGCATGTAAAATTGAATCAATGTTGTTGGAACACAAAAAAACAGTTCAACCAATTGAAGACACAACAATTCGAAAAACTGAATTACAAAAAATAATTGACACAATTGAATCTAATAAAGATTTAAGTCAAGATTCCATATTAGATTTATTAAACAATCTAATGTGAATAATAATGACCCATTAATAGAAATATTAATGGGTCTATTTTTTATTCTGTTTGTTAAATATTTAACAGACCGTGATCAACTTTGCTTGATATTTAACAAACTAATGCGGCCGCGGTCAGCCAATAACGTTACTGCGCCACTAAAAGCCAGCTTTAGCCTATCTGTACCGCAGCTGCTAAAAGCCAGCTATTGTCTGCCCACACTGCACCGTGCGGCTAAAACCCAGCCACAGTTAGGCAACACCGCGCCGTGCCACTAAAAGTCAACTATTGCCTGCCAATACCATAACTGCATAAAAGGACTATAGTAATGCCGCAGTCAAAAATAACTGCGGCGTACTATTTATTCGGCGGCTTCCAACAGTTTAACTAACTTGTCAAAAGTGCTAGCTGTATTTTCAATGTATGTCCGCTGTCCGTTGAATTCAATAGTTATATACTCATTGTAGAAGTCGTCTGTTAATGACGTCTTACTAAACATATCATCCAACATGTCATTAACCATCTTAGTGCCATCAGCAATCATAGTTTGTGTAGACACTTCAGGTATATCAAGTACAGAGGCCATTGACGTGCTAAAATCTACAATCATCATGTCTAGCCAAGTGATACAGTCGACTAAGTCATCATCACAGTTTTGCTTGGCAAGTACTAATCGTGATAAGATGTAGTACATATCATGGTCATTGATATCGCGAGTGTCTTTCAACTCAAATATATTTGAGATATACTCTTGGTCACGTATAGCCGCAAAACTCTGAAGGTCTAATAACATTTGCATGTGGTCGTCGACAAAATCTTTAACCCATGATTTGTTGTAGTATTCTTTTGCCACGGCCTCTTTTAGTGTTTTAAGTTCTGCCGCTTGGTCTTTGAGTGATAGAACGAATACATCACCACTGCTTGTTTCATCCTGTTGAATCGCATAGTCAATACATGCCATAATAGACCTTAAAGTTGTTTTAGTCATTTTTAACCATCCTTTTGCCGCAGTCGCGGCTCTTATTTAATTTCTATTATTATTATACCACATCTGCTCGCGGATTATGTCAGTTTCTAAAGAATTATTTTATGACTGCAAATGCAGCCACAGTTTAACAGCGTCGCGCGCTGCGGCTAAAACCCAGCCTCAGTTTAACAGCACCGCGCGCTGCGGCTAAAACCCAGCTGCAGTTAGACAGTACCATGACTTTGCATTTATCGTATAGCATTATCTAACTATAGCCGCATAAAAGACTGCTGAAATGCTGCAGCACTTTTGCGCACTGCAGCATGCAGTTACTATTGGTTAATTGCGTCTTGCTGTTCATTAGTAGCATCCTCAATCCATTGATTCATTGAAGATTCAAATTCATCAAATGACATTGATAGTGGATAAGTACCAAGCGCCATGTTATCGTTGCCAACCGTTTCCCAAGCTTCGTTAACAGTGGCCAGCGCAAGTTTAAGCTGATGTAATGCTTCAATCATTACTTGATGGGGAAATGCTTCAGCTCGTGTTTTCCAACCATGTTCAACAGCATACTCTTTATACTGTTGTAGAACTTGCAGCAACATAAACTTGTAGATATTGTCGTTTAATGAAGTTGCTTCAAAGGTACCAAAGCAGATGACGTCCGCATCAGTTTCAATAACCGCTTGCTCTTCTTCACTTTCAGTCATTGTTGAATATCGTCTGACGCACCATCCTTCTTCGTCAACATGAGCATATACAGTACGCTCCCAGCCATCGTCATTCTTTTCTTTAACTGCAGCAATCATTACCATGCAGTTACCACCAGTATTAACCATTTCTTGTTTCAGTATAGTCATTGTCATCGCGTAGCACTTCTTTCAAATTTTTTCAGTCTTTTTCGACCTATTATTATTATACTACACTTTGACGCGGATTGTGTCAGTTCTTACGAAATTATTTTCTGGCTGCGTGTGCAGTCATGGTCGGGTGGTGTAATCTACTAGTCTGTGGACTTCAGTCGGCGTGAGCTATTCCGCCACCGCTAAAACCCCAGCCACGGTTAGGTAACATCGTGTTCGCATAAAAGGTAGCAAAATACGGCGGTTCATCGCCGCCGTATTATTATAGTATCTTGTCAAGCTGCAGTTGCAATTCAGTTGCTTCAGCCATATATTTATTGTGCTCTGCGACAGTCTTTGCTAACCGTGCGTTACCCTTTGCTGCGCCAATCATACAGCGCAGTCTAAATTCTGCGCCATGCTTAGCATGGTATGCATCAACCTGTTGTTTTGTACTAGACATTAGTTACCAGCGCTTTCATCGTAGAAACCTTCCGGTGTATTGAAACCGGACGATTCATTGTCGCTATACAAATCACGTATTAGGTCGAAACCGATTTGCAGCATTTCGTCGGTGAAACCTTTTAAATCGTGGCGCATACGAATATAATTCGTATAAGCATCAAACGCCGGTTCTTTGTTATCATTGCCCCGATACAACACGCCATAATCGTCATACGTCAATTGGTTCAAGACGTCAATCAAATCGTTTGTATCAATCAAATAAATTTGTCCATGCCAAAGGTCATCATCTGTTTTCATTAATCGTTCGTAGTTATCAAGCTCTGCAATCAATTGGTCTGCTTCATCCGATGGATAACCGGTATCCTTTGCATGCAATGCGATTTCTTTCAGTTGTTTGATATTCATAGTGCGCTTCCATTCCGCGGCATTACCGCAGTTATTCGTTCTTTCGAACTATATTAATTATAACGCTTTTTGATGCAGATTGTGTCAGTTCTTACAATTTATTTTTGGGCCGCATGCACAGCCATAGTCGGATGGCAATGTGCTTATCTACAAGCCTGTGGACTCTGGCCGGCGTGAGCCATTCCGCGACCGCTAAAACACAGTTATGGTTTGGTGGTGCTGTAATTACGTAAAAGATGCCATGATTTTCCTATGCTTTACGTCGCCGCTGCAACCGTGGTTAGTAGGCATCATGTTCGCATAAAAGACGCGAAGATATAGAATTTTTAAACAGTGTGGATGCATCATAGTTTTGAAAAAAATCGACATATTCTGCCTTGAAATGGGGTATAATATATATAGAGTTAAGGAACAGATGTGACTTAACAAATAAAGTAATCCGCGACTATACTGCGGGGCGGCAAGTGCGCCGCAACAAAGGAGTACAATATGTCTGACGAATTCAAAAATCTTTTTACCGATGAAACCAATGACCAAGCGTCCGCTACAAGCACAAGAAGTCTACAGGGTACAGCACAGCTAACAACCTTATCATTGTCTCTTGCCAGCATCATCATTAAACAAATGGAAGATGACGTTGAGACGTACAAAGAGCGCTTCTTAGCATCAAGAACTGATGCGTCTATTATGGACAAGCTTATTAATGAGGTGGTCAATTTGCCAGAACAAGACGTTGAGTTTCTTAAGACGCTTGAGGAAAGCACTTTGGAAAGCATGCTTAAGAGCCAGCAGTCAAAACGCTCACGCTTAAAGTCAAAGGCAATGACAGTAGATAACTACAGAAACCTCATGTCAGGCGCAATCGCTGAGTTGCTGCTCCGTCAAGTAATGGGCAAAGAAAAATCAGCAGGTGGCTTTGGCCGCCAAGCAACTACAATTGAGTTCACACCAGAAGCACTTGAAGGTCTTAAGAATGACCAAGAGAAGTTGCGCAAAGAAATTCGCAACGTTCAGTCGAAGAAGTCCATATTCAAATCTAAGGGTGAGTTTAGCGAAGATGCGCCACACTGGATTGAGTTGTGCAATATTGAGGCAACACTTAAAGGTCTCCGCGATACCAGCGCCACTACTGTAGTTAAAGTGGACGAGACTAAAGATGCATTGGCTGAGAAACTTGCCGATGTTGACTTAGACCACATGAAGGCAAGCGACAGTAAAGTGCTGTTGGCCTCTATCAGAGAATTGCTTAATAAATAATAACCGTTAGCTGGCGGAGTAATCCGCCAGTTATACATAATAAGGAGTGTATTGTATGACAGCACGTTTATGGCAAGTAACCAACAAAACTCTTAATCTAAAGTATATCTCAAGCAGCATTGTAAAGGCAATGACGTCAGCGCTAAATGAGCGCGACACAGGTAAGGATAGCTTAACGTGTACTACAGTTAAGCTTGATGTAAGGGGGCGGGCATAATGGTATATACACTACAGTGCATATGTGGTTCTACAGACTTTGAGTATGACGCCGTTGAAGAGGTGTTCACGTGCAATGATTGTGGCGAAGAGATAACGGCCAGTGATGCAGGCTATGAGCTTGCTAGCGACGATTAAATAGCTTACTTCTTTCTTTTTGATATAGGACTGCTGTTTTTAGTCATTCAGCAGTCCATTTCTATACTCAGTTGCGCAGTACAGTGCTGCCTCGGCCGATTGATAATCTACTAGCCTGCTGCCAATGCCGGCGTGAGCAATACTGTAGCATACGATTCAAAATTGTAGATTTGCATGGATTAGTCAGGCCAGGGTTAATCTACTAGTTTGCAGCCTTAGCCAGCGTGAGCAATGCGTCGCCGCGACGATTCGATTCGTGGATGGTCCCAGTCTTCTTGTACCTGACGATGCGCCGCAGCGGCATAGTGACGCCGCGCCATGTCCATAAAAGGATTGGCCTGGGTTCCGGGCAAATTTGGCTAACCTACAAGTCTTCCTTAGCGTACATCGCCGCTCCGCCCCAGACGGACGTCAGGCCTGGCACGATTTTCATGACCCATTAACTGATACATTATATGTTGGCAATCTACACAGGTAACAGAACTGGAACCACTTCCATATCCAATTAAATTGGAAAAAATAAAGGTATATATAAGGATATAAATAAATAAAGCAAAAAAAGCATTATATAGTATCTTAATTAAATTAGTATTATAGTATAGTATCCTGTACCTTTTCAAGTATCTGTGTAGATTCATTACTATTCTAATGTCTATGTAGATGTGCACCAGTACAGGTATGTGTACTTAATGTTACTTTATTGTATGTAGATGTATTTAGAGGTATTTAATTGTATTTAACGTCACTAACGTCGATAACGTCACAATAATTTTTTTAAATTTCAAAATACTTTTGTATATTTTTATTTATACATATATATTTTTTAAAGGTACATTAGCGACGTTAAGGACGTTAAGTACGCTTATATACAGCTATATACACATTAATAACACAAGCACATACAAACAATATACATAATATATACATCGCTCTACTGACAAACTGTTTTGCGTATAATATAATTAAGGAGATGGTTATATGTTAGCTAAGAGATGTTTGCAGTGTGGCAGGCAACTACCTGCCGAAATGTTCATTAAATATGCGCCGCGCGGCGCAGGGATACGCAACACAACCCAAGGTCGTCACACAATCTGTAAAGAATGTGAAAGCTTTAACAATGGCATGACACGTATATGGAAGACACCGGCGGAGCAGCGCAGTGACACACAAACCAAGGTATTAGTGCAGGCAGCAGACTTTTACAAAGAATTACATGCACGCGGTTTACATCCTACAGGAGCCTATGCAAGGCATGTGCTAGAAGAAGGTATGTCACCTAATGCACCTGGTGACTGTACCGCTAAGTTAAAGTATATGCAGACAGTTGCACCTGCAATAAGTACTGATATTGTTGCAGATTTTAAGAAGCTTCTTGAGATTGAGATGACTGAAGAACCGGATGTGTATCAAGACATGCTGGATAAGCTTGTAGATACCTGCGCAGACTCATTTGGCAAGGTGCTGTCTCAATACAAGGATATCTTTAACCAAGTGTCGACGCGCTTCGATAACTATGAGGACAACTACAAGTGGGATTAACAGATTGTGGTAAAGTAAATGGTAAGTAACGGCAACGAAGGAATAATGCGGTAAAATAATAAGGACCTGACAATTGTCAGGTCCTTTACTTATTTAGTTGTGCCTTTATCAGCGCTGTAACCCACCTATGATAAGGTCTAGGCAATGCAAAATATCTTGAATGTAGGTATATTGCTAATAGTGCCTGAGAAGGCCTGTAGATTCTTTAGTATGTCAATCATCTCTGGGTC
>Ga0172378_10000117_pt1 | contig 59588 bp, 52 predicted proteins | sample GrowelOW332metaG_FD_119755 | JGI IMG/M metagenome (GOLD analysis project Ga0172378, IMG submission 119755) | Groundwater microbial communities from an aquifer near a municipal landfill in Southern Ontario, Canada - Pumphouse #3_1 metaG | ecosystem: Environmental > Aquatic > Deep subsurface >... | reverse complement strand
TGCGTTCAGCGAGCTGGCAGTATATATCATTTCTGATCCATCCTGTCAACTCTTTTCTAATCTCCCTGCAGGTTCTCTGTGGCGTTTTGCCCAGATCATCTGCAACGAAGGCGGGAATATACGTGGCCGAAGAGCAAAGGTCAAGAACAATCTCCAAACAGTTGGATAAAGAAAGAGACAAACTATTTCCTTTCTACTATTATTATGTTTTTACTGCTTGTTATCAGACTTATGGCTACCTTGAATAATCTTGTATTTCGTTCATATTCGAGGTACAGGAGGAAATTTACCTCAGGTATATGATTGATATCGGAGTCCATCGCTTACCTCGACGTCTCGTTCCTCGCTTTGTCGGAGGATAAATTTTTTACTGTAACGACGAAGATGGGCGAAAGACTGATTATTCAAGGTCCCCTTATTCCTATATTCCATGGAAATGCCAGCATGACTCATCCCTCTGAAAATCTCTTGCGAGCCCTCCCTAAAACCGATGAATGTATACTGTTACTGGAAGGGCACACTCCACCAGGCGTGCCTCGGCAACTGGTTCTCAAAGCGATACGTACTGTCATTGAACAGGAACGGCGTGGTATTTTGTCTGGAGGTTCGATTTCCGCTGTTTCCTCCGGAGAGTGGCAAAAACGATTTCTTTCACTTCTTGCTGAGATAACCGCCCCTCGTTTGCGTCGAGTCTTCAATGCCTCTGGAGTTGTGATTCACACTAATCTTGGGAGATCTGTCCTTTCTTCGGCAGCCTGTAACATGCTTCATCTTGCTGGCGGGTCTTATTCAAATCTTGAATTTGATCTTAATACAGGGCAGCGGGGCAGCCGATATGATCTCGTTGAGGATATCCTCTGCGATCTTACCGGAGCGGAAAGTGCACTCATAGTTAATAATAATGCTGCTGCCGTCCTCATTGCCCTCGATACACTTGCAGGTGGCAGAGAGGTTATTGTGTCGCGCGGACAACTTGTGGAGATCGGAGGTTCCTTTCGTATCCCCGATATCATGGCAAGGAGCGGGGCCCGGCTTGTTGAGGTCGGCGCGACTAATCGTACCCACCTCTTTGATTATGAGGATGCTGTTACTCCGGAAACGTCGCTGTTATTACGTGTCCATACCTCGAATTTCAGAGTTATAGGCTTTACCTCAGAGGTTTCGGTAGAAGAAATGGTTTCCCTTGGTGCGAAACATGATTTATTGACCATGGAGGATCTGGGCAGTGGTTCTCTTATTGATTTTTCCCGTTATGGCCTTCCCAGAGAGCCGACTGTGCAGGAGATAGTCAAAGCCGGGGTTGATGTAGTCACCTTCAGCGGCGACAAGCTGCTCGGCGGGCCTCAGGCAGGAATCATTGTCGGACGCCGCAAAATTATCGAACGGATTAAAAAAAATCCCCTTAATCGTGCGTTGCGCATAGATAAATTCACCCTTGCAGCTCTTGAGAGTGTTCTGCGTGAATATTATGATATTGGGCAGGCTCTGCAGAATATTCCCACTCTGCGGATGTTGACGCAATCCCCTCAGCAGGTTGAGGCGAGATGTGTACGTCTGCTGTCTTTGCTTGATGCTGCTCTGCAGAGAGATTTCAGCATTGAATCAGTCTCCTCCCGCGTTGGTGGAGGTGCCATGCCAGAACACTCTATCGACAGCAGGGCTCTCTGCTACAATGGAGATGTCTCAATTACGTCCCTCGAAACAGGGCTTCGCAAGATGGCCGTGCCGATTCTCGGGCGAGTTGAAAATGGTCACTTCGTCCTTGATCTGAGAACCGTTCAGGATCGTGAAATTCCTGAACTCGCAAAAGAACTGAATCAATTTTTAAGCAGCGCAGATGGAGAAACACGTGATTGAGAATTTCCCTGTACCGTTTACCGACAATCATCTTCAACACGAAGATTTCCAGCTCTTTTCGAGTTCTTTTGCAGCTCGAACGGAGGAGATGCTTCCTACAGTGAAGGAGGTCCGGTTTTTCAACAGTAAGGAGCTACCCCGCCATTCCCCTGATCATGCAGGGAGTGGAATGCTGGAGAAACTCTATCAACAGATTATGTCTGGTGAGCTCTTTTATGGCATTGCAGATGGAGTCCTGCTTTTCTCCTTCCATTTTCCGGATGCACCACCGATAATTGCGGCAGCATATGGTGGTGACAGTGAGTTTCTGCGTCTGCTAAATGAAAGTTGGCTTGAAGAGGTTCGTGAAAAGCTTGAAGGTGAGTTCACCCTTCTGCGCGAGGCGCGAATAGATCAGGACACCGGCCTCCTTAATCTTGCCAACCTGCAGTCTGTTCTCGATTCATGGGATACAACTCCGGGATTCTTCCTGCTTCTTGTAGAGCTTCCTGGCCGCCGTCAGACCTGGCGTCGCGATCACCAGTACCTCGATCACTGCGCCCGCGCCCTGCGAAACTTTGGTCCCGGCAGGTCAACCCTCCATTATATAGGAGGGCTCACCTTTGCACTTCTTCTCTCTGCCAATCCTGCGATGGATATTCCCGGAAACCACGATTTCGAGAAAAAGCTGGTTGCCTGGTTAAAAAAAGAGGGCTGCTGGCGGGTGCATATTGGCAGCAGCAGGAAGGCTGTTCCGAACGAGGAAGATCACACTGCGGGCCGGACCCTGCTGAATGAAGCCTGGACGGCCCTGCAGCACGCGGAGAAGCGTGGTCCTTTCAGCTTCTGTACCTGGTTGCAATTGGCCTGGCCCGATCTGCATCCACTTGCTCCTGCATCGGCAGGTGTGCGCAGAAAGATCAGTCGTCTTGCAGCAAAGGAAAAACAGTTTGAACTTTTGCTGGTTGAGGCGGATGATCACAATGCCCTTTCTCCGGATTTTAAAGAAGAATTCGCGCATTTTGCCGCGATGAGTGACGATTCTGTCTCTGTCTGGTTTTTCTTTCCCGCATCGAAAAATAGTGAGGCGATGAAGCTGGCGAAGCAGCTCATAAAAAGAGGAGAGGAGAAGGGACGAACGTTATCCGCAGGGATCGCCACTTTTCCCTTTTATAATTTTCGTAAGAGTGAAATCCTGCAGAATTGCCGCAAGGCGCTGATTCATGCCTCTTTTTTTGGCAGCAGCAGTGTCGTGGAGTTTGATCAGACAAGCCTGAATATCAGTGGTGATATCTATTTTGGAGATGGTGACCTCATCTCGGCCGTACGGGAATATCGCCACGGGCTTGCGTCGCCCCCTGCCGATTCGGAGGTGTTGCAGGAGATCAATCTCCATAACAGCCTCGGGGTGACTCTGGCCTTGATGAATCTCACGGCTTCTGCAATGGAAAGTTTTAACGCGGCGCTGGGTCTCGCCCCGGACAACTTCATGGCACTTTACAACCTTGGTCTTGCTCTGCATGACAGGGGGGAGGACGAGACTGCCTTTCTTTCTTTCGAAAAGGCTTTGCTCAGTTCTAAACGAGAAGAGGGTGAAGAGATTGATGATGAAACTCTGCAGGATTTGCTTTTTCAGCTTGGGAATGCGGCCTGTCTCTGTCGGCGTTTTGCAGATGCAGATCGATATCTCAACGAATGGCTGAAAAAAAATACGGACTCTCTTAAAAATGGCAGGGTGTGGAGCCGCCTCGGAGAGGCCTGCCACGGTCTTGGTGAATTCCGCCGTGCCCGTGATTATCTGCAGAAAGCACTCCATTTCGATCGTTTTGACGCTGCCGCAATGGCTCTGCTCGGTGACACCTACCTGCAGACCGGCGAGGGGAGTGACGTTGCACTGACTCTTTGTCGGAAAAGTCTGGAGATAGAGCCACAGAATTGGGCTCATCGAATCATCTATGCCCGCGCCCTTGCGGCGGAAGGACAGTTTGCTGAGGCTCGAAGTGAACTTGCGGACTGCATGCGGAGCAAACGCTGGCGCAGTGCCGGCCGTCTTGAAATGGCTCAGCTCTGCCTCGCAGCAGGGGAGAAGCACTCGGCCCAGCGATGGTTTCGGCGGATTCTTGATACAGAAAAGCATGGAACCGCAGCATACGCCGCTGCCAGAACAGGTCTGAAAGCATGTCATTAAGCTTCTGATACAGCGGACTTTGAATAACCCGTCTTTCGTTCATCTTCTTCAGTACAGTAAAAAAATTATCCTCCGACAAAGCGAGGAACGAGACGTCGAGGTAAGCGATGGACTCCGATATCAAAGAGTATACCTGCGGTAAATTTTTTTCTGTGTTTCGAATAGGAACAAAATACAAGCTGTTTCCAGGTACCCTGGAGTAATATACTGCCAGCCTTTGCCGTCTAAAAATTGAAAATTAAAGAAATTAAAGAAATAGAACAGGAGAGAAAAGTGATAAAGAAAAGATCTTTCGGAAAAATTGTCAAGGATCCTACCTACGACTTAAGTAACGCGAAGGCCAGTGATTCCTGGCGTGTTTTTCGTATTCTTGCTGAATTTGTTGAGGGGTTTGATGGTCTTGGTTCCATAGATACTACGGCAGTTACCATTTATGGTTCCGCACGAACAAAGCCAGATGAAAAGTATTATAAGCTTGCGACAGAGATTGCACGGGGGCTTGTAGAGGCCGGTTTCGGAATTATTACCGGCGGTGGACCAGGCATAATGGAGGCCGCCAATAAAGGGGCTTCTGAAGGAGGCGGTGTTTCTGTCGGGCTCAATATAACTCTTCCCCATGAACAAATTCCGAATCCCTATACTAATTTTTCTATGGATTTTAAATATTTTTTTGTTAGAAAGGTAATGTTGATGAAGTATTCTCAGGGCTTTGTCTGCATGCCGGGCGGCTTTGGGTCCATGGATGAAATCTTTGAATCTATAACTCTTATTCAGACTAAACGTATTGAACCGTTTCCTATTGTTCTCTTCGGAAGTGAATTCTGGGGCGGGCTGGTGGATTGGATGAAGGAGCAGATGCTTTCCTGCGGGAACATTGCAGAAAAAGATCTTTCTCTCTTCACTGTATTGGATGATGTCGAGGAAGTTGTGCAATTTTTGACGAAAAATATACCTGCTGTTGGAAAATAATGGTTCAGTATTATTTGGGAATCAAGCAAGAGAATTTAACTCCAGAGGTGAAATTCAATGGCACAGATTGATGGCTTTTTTAAATTGATGAATGATGAGGGGGCATCCGACCTTCATATGGTTGCCGGGCAGCAGCCGGTTCTGCGTATCCGCGGCGATATGGAGCGGGTAAAGTTCAAGCGTCTTGAAAATGATGCCCTGCGTGTGATGTTATATGAGATCTGCCCAGAAGAGAAAATCCGCGCCTTTGAGGAGACCGGTGATGTGGATTTCGGTTATGAAATTCCGGGTATGGCTCGTTACCGCTGTAACTATTTTCAGCAGAAAAACGGTGTCGGTGCGGTTTTCCGGGAGATTCCCAGCGACATCATGACTGTTGATCAACTTGGCCTGCCAAAGGTTGTCTCTCGTCTCTCTCAGTTGCCCAAGGGACTTGTTCTTGTGACCGGGCCAACTGGTTCCGGGAAGTCTACAACCCTCGCAGCCATCATCGATGAGTGCAATAGAACTCGAAAAGACCATATCCTCACCATTGAGGATCCGGTGGAATTTGTTCATCAGAGTCAGAAGTGTATTATCAACCATCGTGAAGTCGGAACGCATACCCGGAGTTTTACTGCGGCCTTGCGCGGAGCCCTCCGTGAGGATCCGGATATCATTATGGTTGGTGAGATGCGTGACCTGGAAACCATCTCTCTCGCCATGGAAGCCGCCATGACAGGTCATCTTGTTTTCAGTACTCTGCATACTCTTAACGCCATGAAAACCGTTGACCGGGTGATTGAAATCTTCCCCGCCAACCAGCAGGGTCAGGTTCGTTCCACCCTTGCTGATTCCCTGCGTGCAGTTGTCTCGCAGACACTCTTCAAGCGGGTGGATGTAAAGGGGCGTTGCGCGGCACTGGAAATCCTGATAGCCACAGCTGCGGTGCGGAACCTGATCCGTGAAGGAAAAACCTTCCAGATCCTCTCCTCCATGCAGACGGGGAAAAAGTATGGCATGCAGACCCTGGATGATGCCATTGAAGAGCTTGTCTTGAAAAAACGAATCAGTGCAAACGATGCTTATACCAACTGTATTGAGAAATCCCGTTTCCTCAAATACTTGAAAAACGCGCCTGCTGACTTCACCGAAGTCTGATTTCGGCGTATTTTCCAGGGAATCCTCATCATAAAGCGACGGTGGCCTTGCCGGGTTTCCGGCGTTTTTTTCTTTTCAATTCCTGTTACAGCGGTATTTCAACTCTCTTAAGGGGACGGAGAGGGTTATTATTCGGCCGCTGCCAGTGAAAGATCTGCCATCCTTTCTGCAGAAATTCAACCTCTATTGTTCCGTAGTGTCGTGTGTCAAGAAGCGGGATATTTCTGTGCTTCAGCTCTTTCCTCAGGCGTGTTGATGGGAAAATTCCTGGTCGATCGCCATTGGAAACGAAGACAATTTGAGGGTTGAGCTGCCTGAGCAGTTCTGTACTGTTGGATGTCCTGGATCCGTGGTGGGCTGCAAGCAGCAGGCTCGTTTGATGAATTCTTCCCGTGTCGATCAGCACCTGCTCTGCTTCTTTGTCAATATCTCCAGGAAGGAGAAGCGCCTCATTTTGAAAGCGGGCGAGCAGCACCAGACCGCGATTTTTCATTTTCCTCTTTTTTTTATCAGGAAGGCCAAAGTTGTACAGACAGAGAAGGGAGCTGCCCAAAAGGATGTCTCCCGTGGCGGGGCTGAAAACTTTGCTTCCAGTTTTAATTGCAGCCTTCTCCATTTTCGCAACCAGTTTGTTTTCATCCTGCAAAGCCCGCAGGTAGAGAGCCTGCGGATGAAACGTTCGTATAATAAAGGGCAGTCCACGGGTGTGGTCTGCATCAGAGTGGGTGGCAACTACTGCATCAATGCGGGAGAAACCCTTACTCCAGAAAAAAGGGGCAATGGCTCGCTTACCGAGGTTACGGGTAAAGATTCCGCCTCCTCCATCCACAAGAATTCGTCTCCCGTCAGACCATTCAAGAAAAGTGGCACTGCCCTGGCCCACATCAAGAAAGACTGCCCGGTTATGATATGGCAGCGGATGAAAAAAGAAAAAAGGTGCTGTGGCGAGCGGGAGCAGTCCGGGGAGAAAGGCAGCGCACCTGACAGACAATTGGCGTCGTGCCGGGTTCCAGCGATTATAGAATGCTCCCAGTGCCAGCAGGGCGAGGGCAATGTAGAAGAGCAGTGTGCCCACTGCAAACCATGGTTTTTCAGCGGCGATGGCAAAAGAAGCGCAGGGCAAAGAGGCGAACCATTTTACAAGACAGGTGGAAAGTTCCATTGGCAGGCTGGCCAGCTTCAATAGCAGAGGGCCGATCGGATTCCCGGCGTAGAGGAAAGGGAGGGCGAGCAGGCCGAGGGGCAGGGTGATGAGGCAGAGGATCGGTTCTATCAGCAGATTGGCGAGGGGGCCGATTGCGCTCAGTTGATTGAAGTGGACGATGGTTACAGGGGCAGTGAAAAGGGTAATTCCGCAGGAGAGTAAAAATGCAGCGGCAATGCGACCGACCCAGGTGGCTGTATGGGTGACACGCTTTTGTCCCACTTTTCCCAGGAGAGGGATGAGCAGAAAAATTGCAGCGACAGCAAGAAAAGAAAGTTGAAAGGAGGCCGTGTAGAGCTGCAGCGGGTTGAGTATCAGCAGGGTGAGAGCCGCTGTGGCGAGCAGCGTTGATGATGAGCCCTCACGGCGTATGACCACTGCGCAGGTGACTACGATCGCCATCATGACAGCCCGCAGGACGGGAGGGTTGAGGCCGGTCAGAAAGGCGTAAAACAGAAGGAACGGCAGGGTGGCGCAGAATGCGAGAATGTGTACGGGGTAAAAGAGCAACAGGTGTTCTGACTGACTTAACAGCAGGTAGAAGAGCAGATAGAGGAGTCCTGAAACTACCGTGAGATGCAGGCCGGATATGGCCAGAGTATGCAGCACTCCGGCTCTTTTGAAGTTTTCCAGTGTCTGGTCATCAACTCCGCTGCGGTCGCCGAGGAGAAGGGCGCGGAAGAGAGCGGCATTCTCCTCGGACAGGGATGTGTTGATTGCTCTGGCGAGGCGGGTACGTGTACGCTCGGCGGCGAAGCCTGTCCTTTGGAGCAGAGAGTGCTGAACAGCGGGCAGCGGGGTGATAAAGAGTGAAGAACGGCTGAAGCCGGTGATGGTAATTCCTTTTGTTGCGAGGTAACGGGTGTAATCAAAGGTTCCCGGAGTCCGCCAGCTTTGCGGCCGCTTGAAGGTGGCACGAACCATCAGGCGGTCTCCCGGCAGAATATCCTCTGGCCATGGGCCTTCAAGGCTGACGGATGCCCTGCCTGTCACCGGTTGAAAATCACTGTCGGCGAAACGAACCTCACTGCACTCAATGGTTGCCGAGCTTGTGCGGTCGTTCTGCTTCGGCATCTCCAGCATTGTGCCGATAATTACTGCATCCCTCTTTTCAGGGAAAGAATAGAAAACGTTTGAGCTCGTCGGCAGACGCAGAGCTGTAGAGACAAACAATGCCCCGAGAAGAAAAGCAAAAAGATACAGGGGCAGGCAAGAGGGAGTTTTTCGTGGTTTACACTTTATAAAATACCAGCAGATTGCCGTTGCGAGGATCGCAATAATAAAAACAGCAGGCTTCAACCATATCTCAGGCAGCGGCCGGTGATGGCCTGCCGTGATGCCAAGAATGAAAGCAACAGTAAAGGGAACAAGGGCGTAGTGACGGGAGAGAAGGACGAAATATTTCACCGCTTCGTGTTCAACAGTGTGCAAATCAGGTCAATGTGGCGTTTAATGACACCCTGCTGGCGCAGCACACATTGTCGGGCGATATCCCCTGTCTTGTGTCGTTTCTGTTTGTCAACAAGCAGAGGCCGCATGAAGTTTGCCAGTTCCATTGCATTGTGCACCGTGGTGGCGGCACCTTCCCGGCGGAGATCTTCGGCTATTTCACTGAAATCTTCCATTGACGGGCCAAAGAAAACGGGATGACCGGCCAGGGCGGGTTCGATAGGATTGTGCCCCCCCCTTTTCACCAGTGAACCGCCGACAAATGAAATTTCGCCAAGTATGTAGCAGGCGGCAAGTTCGCCGATAGTATTGAGAATTAATATATCCTTTGCCTTTTCTTCATCGGTGCGGAGGACGGCTGGAAAGCCTGCCCTGACACAAATTTTCTGTAGTTCTACCGCCCGGGCAACATGACGCGGGGCGAGAATCAGGAACAATTTGGGAAACTCTTTTTTCAGGAGCGCAAAACTTGCCAACAGAATCTCTTCTTCTCCTGGATGGGTTGAACCTGCGATAAAAATGGTGCGGCCTGCAGGTAACAGTCGACCGATCTCCTCAAGCACGGCGCTGTTTTTGTCTCCCTGTTGCATGGTGTCAAATTTGAGATTTCCAAGGGTATGCAAACGTTCTGCGGGGAGACCGAGACCCTTAAGTTTCTCGGAATCGGCAGCAGTCTGCAGGCAGAGGGCGGTGAAGCTGGCGAACATCGGGGCAAAGAAAAAGCGCAGTCTCCTGTAGCCGGCAAGGGCCTCATCAGATACCCTGCCGTTGACCAGCAGGGTCGGGACACCGCGTTTGTGCATAATGTGCAGGATATTTGGCCAGAAATCAGTTTCCACCTGGATATAGCAGTCCGGTTTAATTCTGTTGTAGAAGTGGAGGACCACCGGCAGGATATCGAAAGGGCTGTTGATAACCGTGTCCGCAAGGTCGTGCATGACCCGATTCGCAACCCGACGGCCGCTGCGAGTGGTAACCGAAAAGACAATTCTGCTCTCCGGCCAGGTCGCGCGGATTCCTTCAAGCAGCGGCACTGCGGAGGTTGTCTCCCCCACCGAGAGGGCATGCACCCAGAAGGTGAGGCGCTTTTCTCTGGGCTTCGTCAGGAGATGTCTCAGCCCCCAGCCCAGGCGCGAGGGAGTGCGATGGCGATATTTCGCTCGACTCAGAGCCACGAGGGCCAAAATCGGTGAAAATATCGGAAGAACAAGGAGTTGCAAAATGTTATACACAAAGAGCATGGGACTCACAGGGAAAGTGGAGAGAGCGCAGGTGGCTCCATCAAATAGTTTTCGGAGGATAAAAATGAATATAATACTCTTCAACGAGGAAGAAATACAAGATAACAATGTGTTGCTGAAGGATGCCCGGGCAGAACATATTGTCAAGGTACTGCGGGCCGAAATCGGTGATTCAGTGCGGATGGGGGAAATCGGGGGCTGGCTCGGCAGGGGAACGATCCTCGTCTTGCGGAAAAAATATCCCTTTGAAGCGTTGCTTGCCGTCGAATTGACTGAAGAACCGCCGGAACAACCTGCTCTGGATCTTATCCTGGCGCTGCCCCGGCCGATTATGCTCAAGCGTGTTCTCAGCCAGGCCACGGCTCTCGGTGTGGGTACTTTTCATATTATTCAGAGTCGGCGGGTGGAAAAGAGCTTCTGGGAGAGCAATCTGCTTGATCCGGGAGAGTATGGGTTGCATCTCCGCCAGGGGTTGGAGCAGGCGGCGGTGGATACCCGTCTGCCGGAGGTGATTTTTCACCGCAGGTTCAAACCTTTCATAGAGGATTTCTGGCCACGACAGAAGGAAAAACATGAACTGCAGCTCATTGCCCATCCTTCCGGAGAGAAAACACTGGCGGATCTGGTCTGTGGAGAACAGGGGCGTATTGCCCTCGCTATTGGTCCGGAAGGGGGGTGGATAGACTTCGAAGTGGATCTGTTTCGAGCGGCGGGTTTTCGCTGCTGCACCATGGGAAGCCGTATCCTTAAAGTGGATACGGCGGTGGTAGCTCTTCTCGGGGCAGTCAATGCTTTGCGGGAGGGGATATCGGTTTAACTGGATTCGAGGAGGCTGAGCAGTTGGTGCAGAATAGAGTAGGTCTGTCTCGCAGCAATGTTGATATCTTCTCCAAGGGAGATAAAACCATGATTCTTAAGGATAAAAAAGTCCTCACTCTCTGCCAGTTCTAATCCGGCTCTGGCCAGTTCCCGGGTTCCATATTCGAAAAAACGAGGGGTGATTGGCAAGCCGAGTTCTTCGGCAAGCCGGGTCATGACCGTGCAGTGGCCATGGAGAATCGAGCCAATATCTGAACGATTCTGATATATGAGGTGATGCATGAATGTTTCAGAGGATGGTACCGCAAGACCGTGGTAATCAAGAGACATCTTTTCTTCATCACAGGCGGTGATATGGCAGAATTGCTCTGGAGTGAACTCTTCCAGGGGAGTCATCCCCGATTTGCTGATGAAAAACTCCGGTTCGTTTTCTCCCCGGCAGGAGAAATTTCCATAGGCTCCGTTGTCGTGCAGCGGAGACAGACCCAGTTGTGAAAAAATCCAGGCGGAACGATTCAGCTGTGCAAGGTCGTCTCTGTATGAGATGGAAGGGGAGAGCTGGTGACACGTGAATTTTACGCCGGTGTATGCCATTACAGGCCTCGTTTGTATTGATTTGTAAAAGGGCAAGAGTTGAAAAGGTGAAAAGGAAGGAGAAAAAAATTCCGGCGCCGCCCCCCGAAGAGGGAGGAGACAAAAGCACCAGGGAAGGGACGCTGTCAATCTCTGAAAATCTTAAACCACATTGCTGGTAGGCGGAGCGGGAATCGAACCCGCATGGCTTGCGCCAGGGGATTTTAAGTCCCCGATGTCTACCTGTTCCATCATCCGCCCATTCACAAGTGTAAACGCACTCACATTTTTTTCTGTTACGTGATGCAGCTTTACCATATTCGATTTTGTGGTGTCAATCGACAATTATCGTGTTTTCTTCTGGTTTCATTATACGCACCCTGAGAAAGACGGGGAAGCGGGGTTTGCCTCCGTTCGTCCAGCCCTGATGTTTGAAGGTGACGGTTGCCCCGATTGCTGGCGGATTGAGACGATCATTTTTCTTCAGACCGCTGCCAATCTTGAACACTTTTCCATTCGGGAGTCGGCAACTGAAGGCGCCGAGCATTCCGACAAACTGTCCTTTGCCTCCATGGTGTGCTGTCACCACACACTCATCATCCTCAAAACTTTTCACCTTCAGCGCGTTCGCGGTGCGTTTCTTCTCGTATGGGGCATCGGGATCACGCACCACGACTCCTTCACCCCCCTTTGCCTCAATCTCACGGCGAAATGCCTCGAGATGGGCATTGTTTCGGCACGGGATCTGCTCCAGAATATGAATGTAAGGTGTGGGGTGTAACTGCAGCCAGCCAGCAAGTTTTGTCAAACGATGCTGCAGGCCCCCTTCGGCATCAGGGACATCAAAGATGTTGTAGGTGAGTTCCTGCCATCTTTCACCTGGCTGGTGGTCCATGACAATGGTTTGAATATTCTGAAAGTTTCCCCGGCGGCTCCAGAGTTCACCATCGATGGCAAAGGGAGGAAGTGTTTTCATAAACCACTGGGGGGCGGCAACTTCTTTCCCGCCACGGGTCCTCAGTGTCCTGCCGTCCCAAATCGCACGAATCCCGTCAAGCTTTTCACTCATCAGCCAGCCGGAGACATCCTGACCTTTCCAGGTTTTCAGGAGCAGGATGTTCTCTTTCGCCAAAAGAGTTACAGGTGAAAACCAAAAGAGTAGAGAAAGCAGAACTACAAAAAGTCTCATCCATCCTCCGTGGGAACAGGTCAATTGCAGGATACCTTGAAACAGCTCGTATTTCATTCATATTCGAGACACAGAAGGGCATTTACCACAGGCATAACTTTGTTGATATTGGAGTCTAACGCTTACCTCGACGTCTCGTTCCTCGCTTTGTCGGAGGATAAATTTTTGACTGTAAGGAAGAAGATGGGCGATTGTTCGCTGTTCCCTACAGGCCAAACTCGGCAGGAGTAATTATGTCCTGCAGCTCTTCCTCCCGGGCAAACATCTGTTGTGCCTCTTCACTGGAACGCTCATGGTCCATGCCGAGAAGGTGGAGCAGTCCGTGAACGGTCAGCCAGCACATCCGCCGGGAAAAGGGCTGGGCATACTCTTCTGACTCCCTGCGTGCGGTATCAAGGGAGATGATAATATCACCGAGTTCATGTATCGGCAGCATTCCCAGAAAGGCTTCCGCGCCATCAGCAAAGGGGAAGGAGAGGACATTGGTGGCCTTGTCCTTATGCCGATAGGTATTGTTGAGGTGGCGCACTTCCTGATCATCTGTCAATACGAGGGAGAGGCCATATTCCGTATGGCCTGTTTCTTTGAGCAGGGCATCGGCGAAATGAACAAGTGCGCCGCCGTCAAAGTTAAAACTTTCAAAGTGCGGATGGTGTACAGTCAGGAGTGTTGACATTATTTCTGCTCATAGGCGTTGATAATTTCCTGCACCAGCGGGTGGCGTACCACGTCTTCCTTGCCAAAGGCGCAGAACTCAATCCCAGTAATATGATTGAGCAGTTTTTGGGCTTCAATCAGGCCGGACTGGCTATGGTTGGGCAGATCAATCTGGGTAATGTCGCCGGTAATTACCGCCACAGAATCAAAACCGATGCGGGTGAGAAACATTTTCATCTGTTCTCGGGTTGTGTTTTGTGCTTCATCAAGAATAATGAAGGCATTGGTGAGTGTGCGGCCGCGCATGAAGGCCAGGGGGGCGATTTCAATTACCTTCTCCTCCATCATGTCAACTGCCTTTTCGGCGCCGAGAAGTTCTGCAAGAGCATCAAGCAGGGGGCGCAGATAGGGGTGAACCTTCTGGGAGAGGTCGCCGGGGAGAAAGCCGAGTTTTTCACCAGCTTCCACCGCTGGCCTGGTAAGGATGATTGACTGGACTCTCCCGGAGGAGAGCGCTGCCACTGCCATGGCCACGGCAAGATAGGTCTTCCCTGTCCCTGCCGGGCCGATACCAAAAACGATATCCTTGTTTCGCAGGGCGTCAATATAACGCTTCTGGTTTGGCGTTTTCGGGGAGATAATTCGATTGCGGGTGGTGACATAGATTTTATCAAGAAAAATGGATTCAAGGCGGGCGTCAGGGTTGCACTGGAGGATCTTCAGGCCAAAGGCTATATCCGCTGAATAGAGTGGATAGCCGCAGCTGAGAAGATCATAGAGTTGCTGTAGAAGTTCTGCAGTAAGGTCAACATCATGGGGCAGACCTGTGATGCGCACGTGGGAACCGCGGGCTTGAAGGGAGACACCTGCACTTTTTTCAAGCATGTGCAGATTTTTATTAAGGTCGCCATAAAGAGTGGAGGCCCGGGTGTTGTCAGAAAACTCAATAACCCGTGTGGTCTGCGGTTTCATACTTAGTGTTTTGTCTCCTTCAGAATTGTGTCAATCATTGTCTGGAAGGCCTCAACCGAGCGGTTGTCAAGGGGCCAGCCATTAATGAAAATGTAGGGGGTACCGTCAACCCCGTTGCGCTGGCCTTCCATAAGATCGGCACGAAGTTTATTGGTTGTTTCATCGCTGGTGACGTCCTTTTTGAAGCGTTTCATGTCAAGGTTGAGCTTTTGGACAAACCCTTTAATGGTCTCTGGATCAAGGGAGTCAGAATTGAAAAGCAGGTCGTGCATCTCCCAGAATTTGCCCTGATCGTCTGCTGCTACGGCTGCTCTTGCTGCATCTTCTGCCTGTGGGTGAATAGCAATGAGCGGCATGTTTTTGAAGTAAAGATTGACCTTCCCCTTGTTTTTTTGCAGTATTTCATCAAGTACTGGCGGCAATTTGTGACAGAAAGGGCATTGAAAGTCAGTAAAGACGACGATGGAGACAGGGGCGGTTTTAGCCCCTTTCATCGGTGCTGTTGTGAGGTCGAAGTCCTTGTGAAAGGTCACGAAAAGTTCATTGACTGCACCGCTTTTGCTGTTGAGCAGATAGACTTTTGAGCCGTCCGGACTGATGTCAATCTTATCCATCCCGGAGGCAACGGGAATGGTGCCGAGCAATTGGCCCTGATTATTGGGATCATCTCCGAAAATTTTAACTTCTTTCCTGTCGGTAAGTACGTAAAGTCGTCCGCCGCCAAGGGAGTGAACCATATCAATTGCACCACTGTTTATCTGCCATTCCGGAATTTTCTGCCAGCGGATCTGGCTGTTATGGCCAGGGGCTTCAGGTCCGGTGGGGAGGGCGGAGACGCTGGCAGCACTGAGAAGCAGGGCACAAAGGGCTGTGGGGATAGTCTTGCTGGATGTGAAAATCATGGGGTCCTTTTTTATTACTGTTGAGAAAAAATTGTTCTTTCAATCTCACCATCGCATTTACAGTCTTCGAACCGTAAAGAAGATAATTCGTTAGAGTTGATTTCGCAAGCAGAGTGCTTTCAGCCTTCGTTTCGGCATAATCTCACTATGTTAAACTTGACGAAATTCATCTTCTGCAGTAAAAAATAGCGTTTCGCTGATGTCAGGAAGCGGTCGCGAGGGTGGCGGAACTGGTAGACGCACCAGACTTAGGATCTGGCGCCTTTGGTGTGGGGGTTCGACTCCCCCCTCTCGCACCATAAATTATTGTAAATCAGAAGCGCCGGAACCGTCTCGGCCTGCTGTGAATTCAGAAAAAAAAGGATGGGATTTGAATGGATGTCCAAGTAGAAGAGCTCAGCGCTCTCACCAGAAAACTTACGATTACGCTGCCTTCCGACATTGTGCAGCCCAAGCTCACCGAAGCCTACGACAAGCTCAAGAGTGAGTCTCGCCTGAAAGGGTATCGCCGCGGCAAAGTGCCCCGTTCTGTGGTGGAAAAATATTACAAAGGCCAGGTTGAAGGAGAGGTGGGCGAGAAACTGGTTCAGGAGAACTATTTTGACATTGTGGAGAAACGTGATGACGTGGACCCCATTACCCATCCCGAAATCAAGGATGTAAAATACAATGATGACGGCAGTTTCACCTTTATTGCTGAAGTTGATGTCCGTCCTGTCTTTGAGCTTGGTGACTATAAAGGTCTTGAGATTGAGAAGGAAGTTGTTGAGGTCGGCGACGACGAAATACAGCAGGAACTTGAGCGGATGCAGCGCAGTCGTGCACCTCTTCAATCTGTTGGAGACCGTGCGGCGCAGAAGGGCGATACGGTTATAGTTGATTTTCAGGGCTTCTATAAAGGCAATGCCATGCCTCAGGTGAAGCAGGAAAACTACTCCATTGAGCTTGGCTCAGGGAACATGGGGGCGGAGTTCGAAGAAAAACTCGCCGGCATGAAAAAGGACGAAGAGGGAAGCCATGAAGTAGATTTCCCCGAAACCCATCCCAACCCGATGCTGAAAGGCAAAAAGGTCGAATTCAAAGTTGTTATTCAGGATGTTAAAGAGCGTGTACTGCCTGCAATTGATGATGATTTTGCCAAAGCTGCCGGAGAGTACAACTCTCTTGATGAACTGAAGGTTGCTGTAAAAGATCGTCTGACCGGTCGGCGTCAGGTTGAGGCCAATGGTGCTGTCTCAGACAAACTGGTGCAGAAGCTGCTTGAAAGCCATGATTTCGAAGTGCCGAATCGTCTCGTTGCCTATGAAATCGATCAGATGATCAAGCAGACAGAACAGCAGTTCGAGCAGATGGGCATGAGCCTTGAGGCCGCTGGAATTAACCGCGATACTCTTGTTGAGCAAAATAAAGAGATGGCTGTCCAGAGGGTTAGGGGAGACTTTATTCTCAAGAAGATTGGAGAGGTTGAGGATATCAAGGTTGAAGATGAGGATATGGAGCGCGGCTTCAAGCGGGTTGGCGACATGTACAACATGCCGGTTGCCAAAGTGAAGGAGTTCTTCAAAAATCGCGATGATCTCATGCCCTTCATAAATGAACTTCTCAATGAAAAAATTCTCAACCTTTTGCGCGAGAGTGCCATTATGGTTGAGCCGGTTGAGAAGCCTGAAGAGGCCCCCGCTGAAGAGAAGAAAGAAGACGGCGAATAAGCTGGAGTCTTCTGCCGAGAGAGGCCTGGCCTGCTTGCATCCTGTGTACTGCGACTTATTGTTGTTGTGCTGGTGCAGGTGAGGACTGGTCCCTCACGATATATCGACTGCATTGGGCTGCGTGCCCGTGCAGTCGAACTTATTTCAGGATCAAGGAGATTTCGATGAGTGTCATACCCATGGTGGTAGAGCAGAGTCCGCGTGGTGAGCGGGCTTTTGATATATATTCCCGTCTGCTTAGAGAACGGATTATCTTTCTGGGCACAGCAGTAACTGACGATATCGCTAACGTTATTGTCGCTCAACTGCTGTTTCTTGAGGCAGAAGATGCGGAGAAGGATATTACCTTCTACATCAATTCTCCCGGAGGTTCAGTGACTGCCGGCATGGCGATTTACGATACCATACAGTATGTGAAGTGCGACGTTGCCACGCTGTGCATGGGGCAGGCTGCCTCCATGGGTGCCTTCCTGCTGGCAGGTGGCTCGGCGGGTAAACGTTACAGTCTGCCCAATGCGCGCATCATGATTCATCAACCGATGGGGGGTTTTCAGGGACAGGCGACAGATATTGATATCCATGCCCGTGAGATTCTCCGCATGAGAAAAGATTTGAACTCCATGCTCGCAAAACATACTGGAAAGACACTTAAGCAGATTGAAGCTGATACCGAGCGTGACAATTTTATGAGTGCGGATGAAGCGAAAAAATACGGTCTGATAGATAAGGTTCTCATCAAGCGTGATGGGCTGGAAAAGGAATAAAAATTCAGTGAGTTCCTCCGATTGCACATGCTTTTCGGGGTGACCTGCTGAAACACTGGACGTGGATTATGAGCGACGAAAATAACGACGACAGCACTGCACGCTGTTCCTTTTGTGGTAAAGGAAAGGATGAGGTTAATCGCCTTGTGCAGGGACCGGACGGGGTACATATCTGTGATGAGTGTGTACTGGCGTGTCAGGAAATTATTGAGGGAAGCGAAAAGGACGATAAAAAAGAAGATGAGTTACATGCCGAAGAAACTCGCATGCAACTTACTCCCCGGGAACTCAATGACTACCTTAACGACTATGTTATCGGTCAGGAGTTTGCCAAAAAAGTACTCGCCGTCGCGGTGCACAATCACTACAAGCGCATCAATGCGCCGGCAGGTGATGAAAACACCGTGGAGTTGCAGAAGTCTAACATCATTCTGATTGGCCCGACGGGAAGCGGTAAAACTCTGATTGCCCAGACGCTGGCACGGGTGCTCAATGTACCCTTTTGCATGGCCGATGCTACCACACTTACCGAGGCCGGATATGTTGGTGAAGATGTTGAGAATATCCTTGTCTCTTTGCTGCAGGCAGCGGATTACGATGTGAAAAAGGCACAGCGTGGTATTATTTACGTAGACGAAATTGACAAGATTGCCCGGAAGTCGGACAGCCCTTCGCTTACCCGGGATGTGAGCGGGGAAGGTGTGCAGCAGGCACTGTTGAAGATTATCGAAGGGACTGTTGCTTCTGTGCCGCCCAAGGGTGGGCGCAAACACCCGCAGCAGGAACTGGTACAGATCGATACCACAAATATTCTTTTCATTGTTGGCGGGGCTTTTGTCGGTCTTGACAAGGTTGTCAGTCACCGTAACGGTCAAAAGTCCATTGGTTTTGGCGCGAAGGTAACCGGCGCGAAGGAAAAAATCGGTAAATTGCTGCAGCAGACCCAGCCGGAAGACCTGCTCAAGTTTGGCCTTATTCCCGAGCTGGTCGGCCGCCTGCCCGTTATTGCCACCATGGAAGAGCTGGAAGAAGAAGATCTTATCCGCATTCTCAAAGAACCAAAGAATGCACTGACCAAGCAGTATCAGCGGCTTTTTGAGATCGAAGGGATTACATTGCGCTTTACGGAAGGTGCGCTTATCGCAATTGCCAAAAAGGCTCTTTCCCGCAAAGCAGGTGCCCGAGGTCTGCGCTCTGTCATTGAAGAGGCAATGCTTGATGTGATGTTTGATCTTCCTTCCCGTGAGGGTGTAGAGGATTGTCTGATCAATGAGGAGGTAATTACCAACGGGGATTACCCAACCGTGCTTTACAGCAGGGATTCGGAAGAAAAACGGAAATCGGCCTGATTCAGGAACATAGGGGCACCTTGAATAATCTTGTATTTCGTTCATATTCGAGGAACAGGAAGAAATTTATTACAGCCATGTTTGATATCGAAGTATAGTGCTTGCCTCGACGTCTCGTCCCTCGCTTTGTCGAAGGATAAATTTTTTACTGTAACGAAGAAGATGGGCGATTATTCAAGGTGCCCATGTATTCATTTTCCCCCTTTAATCTTTGATTAAAGGGGGTTTTATCTTTATGGCAAGGAGATTGCGTGACCACAAAACTTTACCCACTTATGCCCCTGCGAGATATCGTTATCTTTCCGTACATGGTTGCACCTCTGGTGGTTGGCCGGAAGACTTCCATTCTTGCACTGGAAGATGCGATGGAGAAGAATACTGAGATTGTCCTGGTGACTCAGAAGGCTTCGGAGGTAGATAACCCTGCTCCGGAAGACTTGTACGAATACGGAACCCTCGTTTCTGTCATGCAGATTCTCCGTCTTCCAGACGGAACCATCAAGACCCTGGTTGAAGGAAAGTGTAAGGTGCGAATTATCTCCTGTCTTCCCCATGGTGACTTTCTTCAGGTTGAGGTGGAAGAGATGGAGGAAGCTGTAAATTTCAGTTCCACTCCTCTGGGGGAAGTTCTTCAACGTGCATGCAGTCGAAGTTTTGAAGATTATGCGGCCAGCAGTCACAAGGTTGGTAAAGACGTACTGAAAACCATTACGAGAATTGAAAATCCCCATAAATATCTCAACGTTATTCTTTCGCATCTCCCGGTAAACGCTTCAGAAAAACAGAAACTCCTGGAGGCTGCTTCCATAGAGGCTCGTCTGCAGCAGGTTCTCACGATGTTGCAGCGTGAGGTTGAAATGACTGAGCTGGAGCAGTCCATCAATGCCACTGTAAAGATGAAGATGAGTAAGAATCAACGGGATTACTTCCTCAGCGAGAAAATTCACGAAATTCAGTCTCAGCTTGGCCGTGATGAGGATGGCACGGATGAGATGAGTGAGCTTGAGAGTAGTATTCTCGCGAAAAAGATGCCTGAAGCTGCGCGGGAGAAGGCCATTAAGGAGTTTAAAAAACTCCGTAACATGCCAGCGATGTCTTCAGAGACAGCGGTGGTACGCAACTATATTGATACCATTGTCAGTCTTCCCTGGAAGAAAAAGAGTCATTCAAAGATTGATGTTAATAAGGCGGAAAAAATTCTTGATGATGATCACTATGGACTTGCCAAACCCAAGGAGCGCATCCTTGAGTATCTGGCCGTGCAGGCCCAGGTGAAAAAACTTAAAGGGCCGATCCTCTGTCTTGTTGGCCCCCCCGGTGTCGGGAAGACTTCGATCTGTCGTTCTATTGCCCGGGCGATGGGGCGTGAGTTTGCCCGCCTCTCCCTTGGTGGAGTGCGGGATGAGGCGGAAATTCGTGGCCATCGGCGTACCTATGTCGGCGCGATGCCCGGCAAAATCATTCAGTCTCTGCAGAAAGTCGGGGTTTCCAACCCCGTGTTTTGTCTTGATGAAGTGGACAAAATGTCAACGGATTTTCGGGGCGATCCCTCTGCAGCACTGCTTGAGGTGCTGGATCCGGAGCAGAATAACAGCTTCAATGATCATTATCTTGATCTCGACTATGATCTTTCAGAAATCTTCTTCATCACTACGGCCAACAGTCTCCATGGTATCCCGGTTCCTCTGCAGGATCGGCTGGAGATTATTTCCCTGAGCGGGTACACCGAAGAGGATAAAGAGAAGATTGCCGAGGGTTTTCTCGTCCCCAAACAGCTGAAAGAAAATGGTTTCAAAGCGGGGGATATCAACCTTACGTCCGGTGCTTTGATGGAGATAATCCGTCTTTATACCCGTGAAGCAGGGGTGCGTACTCTCGAACGCTACATTGCCTCACTGTGCAGAAAAATTGCCAGAGATCGGCAGAAACGTGGTGATCAACAGAAGAAGTATCGGGTAGGTGTTCAGAGTATTGGTAAATTCCTCGGGACACCTCGATTTCGCCACGGTACGGCGGAGGAAACCGATGAAGTTGGATTAACCACCGGCCTTGCATGGACGGAGGTTGGCGGCGAGTTGCTGCAGATAGAGGCGACCCTGATGCCGGGAGCGGGAAAACTGATTATTACCGGGAAGCTCGGTGATGTGATGCAGGAATCTGCCCGGGCTGCGCTCAGTTATGTCCGTTCCCGCGCGGAGGTGCTGGGGCTGGAGAGGGATTTTTATCAGAAACTTGATATTCATATCCATGTCCCGGAAGGGGCTATTCCCAAGGATGGACCTTCTGCAGGGATCACTATTGCCACGACTCTTGCTTCTGCTCTGACGAAGTTTCCTGTGAAGCATTATCTTGCCATGACCGGGGAGATAACTCTGCGTGGCAGGATACTGCCAATTGGTGGACTCACCGAAAAATTGCTCGCCGCGAAACGGGGGAACATTACCCATGTCCTTATCCCCGCAGAGAATGAGAGGGATCTTGCAGATGTTCCACTGAAGATTCGTAATTCTCTGACTATTCAACCGGTGGAGCATATGGATGAAGTGCTTGAACTCGCCCTGATTCATGGGGGCAAAATTCTCTCTGCGAAGAAATAACCTGCTGAAAACACAGAAAGAAACGGAAGATCGAAAGAAAGTTGCTTTTGGTGTTATTTTCCCTTGACGCAAGAGCCTGAAGTTGGTAAATACACCTTCATCATTGGATGTGACGGGCGCTTAGCTCAGCTGGGAGAGCATCGGCCTTACAAGCCGAGGGTCACAGGTTCGATCCCTGTAGCGCCCACCATATATAGAAATGCGGAGTGGTAGTTCAGCTGGTTAGAATGCCGGCCTGTCACGCCGGAGGTCGCGGGTTCGAATCCCGTCCGCTCCGCCATCTACATGTTCAGACAAGAACACTAAAAACCGGAAAGCCCCAATCGCCTAAGATTGGGGCTTTTTTGTAGTACCATCATATATAAAAATGCGGAGTGGTAGTTCAGCTGGTTAGAATGCCGGCCTGTCACGCCGGAGGTCGCGGGTTCGAATCCCGTCCGCTCCGCCATCTATATGTTCAGACAAGAACACTAAAAACCGGAACCCCCCTAATCTTTTAAGATTAGGGGGGTTTTGTATTTCAGGCCTTGTCCAAAGAGATGGCAGTCCTGCAGGAGGAGTCTGTTTCCTTTTGTAATACCCCGCCCCAGTACCCCCCCAGCCAACCATGCCGGCCTTTTTCAGGGGAGAGCCTTCAGCTCACAAAGGGAAACTGCTCCTGAGAGCAGACAGCTGTGCTTCTTCGGCAAATTTTCTCCTGTGCCTCGAATATGAACGAAATACAAGCTGTTTCAAGGTACCCTTTTGTTATTTACGCGCTGCGATCAGGATTATTTTTCCAGGGGCTTATGACAGAACCACCAGTCAAAGCATTCAAATGTATCTGATTTCTGGAGGCGTTTTTCTGCATCTGCCTGATTCGTTGCCGGTGGCATGATGATTCTATCGCCTATTAAGTCATTATTGGGCCAGTCTGCAGCAAGAGCCCCCTGCTGGTCGGAGATTTGTAAGGCTTTGACCGCACGGACAATTTCATCCATATTTCTCCCCACCTCTTGTGGATAATACATGATGAGGCGAACCTTGCTTTCGGGATCAACGATGAAGACTGCCCGCACAGTGTTGGTCCCTTTGCCCGGATGCAGCATGCCGAGTTTCAGGGCAACGGCATCATTGGCGGCAACAATCGGAAATTTGATGTCGACACCAAGCTCATCCTTGATCCACTGTATCCATTTAATGTGAGAGAATACCTGATCAATGGACATGCCGATCAACTTGCAGTCAAGTGCCTCAAATTTATCGTATCGGTTTTGAAACGCCACAAACTCCGTTGTGCAAACAGGGGTGAAGTCTGCGGGATGACTGAACAGCACAAACCATTTGCCCTTCATATCGCCGGGGATATTCATGGGGCCGTGTGTAGTCTGAACGTGTAACTCAGGAAAAGCATCTCCGAGCAACGGCATGTTTACTTTCGTTTCTTCCATGACATCTTCTCCTTTGCATGTCCCGCCATGTTTAATTTCCGACATCCCAGATGGCGGTTAATCTGGAATGTCTAACCTTGAGTGGGCGATCGAGTCGTCCGAGGGCTTTCCCCTGGCTCTCAGCCCGAACCTCACTACTATCTCCATCAAACACAATGAGGTCCCTTATCTCTTTGTCAATACTGGTATATGCACATTTAATGGTTGTCTGATTTCCGTTGATTTCCGTGTAGATGAATAATCCTCTTTCGTTCTGCATTGCGAGTGAAGATCGTGAAACAGAACAAATAATTATATAGAAACTGTAGCAGACACTTTGGGTAAGAAGATTCAGAAAAGATGATTATCCGGTAGCATTCAAGATCTTTCGGCAGGGTCGTGCGATCTAAAATTTGAAATCAGGACTGTCTGACAAAAATTATTGTCAGTGCTGGTAGCGTGTCAGTCTTTGTGGAAAGATGTCGATGCGGCTCGTGGGAAAGCAGGCAGATAAATCTCTGGTTAAGGAGAAATTTTCTCAAAAGGGATACAATTCTCCTTCCTCCAAAGAAGAAAAGCCGTCAACAGCAACTCCCGGTCTGGCGTTTGTAACGTCGGCCTGAAAACATTTGTTGACGGCTTTACTTTTTGTTATTTAACGACAATGAGAAGATTATTTCCCTCCTGTGAGAGAGGAAAACTGTCAACATCCACTTTGCGCGGACCGTGGATTCTTTTGCCGTCGAAGGTATAGGTTGATTTGCTGATGCTGCAGCACTGCACTGTTTCCGTGCCCGGGACGAAATCAAGTCGGCGGCCCATGTGAGTGCATTTGTTGTGGATTGCATGATATTTTCCATCTGCTCCGCAAACCACCAATACTCGTTTGGGAAGGTCTTTACCTTCAAAACGAAGGGCTGTTCCCGGCTGTGTTAATTCTGTCAGCTGAGTAAGGTCGATATTGAGTGTTCCCTCTTTATATACCCAGCCTTCATTATTTGCTGGTATGGATGTGGCGCAGCTGCCGGTAAGGCGCTGCCAGAATGTGCGGGATAATGTTTCCATGAAGTATTCCTTATAAAGGGCACCTTGAATAATCGCCCATCTTCTTTATTACAGTCAAAAAATTATCCTCCGACAAAGCGAGGAGTGAGACGTCGAGGTAAGCGCTATACTCCGATATCAATCATGGCTGGGGCAAATTTTTTTTTGTGCCTCGAATATGAAGGAAATACAAGAGTATTTAAAGGACCCTTAAACTCAGGCTGTGGACGGCTGAATCTGTTAGAAAAGAAGAGATTCAGCGGAAATAAAACAGACTCCCGCGGCAGCCAGTTCCTGCTGAGCCTGTTCGGCAGAGTCTGGAGCTACGGCGGCAGTGAGCTCTTTAATAATGATCACCGTGTAACCCAGACGGATGGCATCGAGAGCTGTTGCTTTTACACAGTAGTCGAAGGCAAGGCCGCAAATAAGGAGGGCGTCTATGTGATTTTGCTTGAGGAGATCGTCGAGTCCGGTAGCGACTCCACCGTCGTCAAAGAAACCTGAGTAACTGTCGAAGCGGGGGTTGCTCCCTTTTTTTATGAAGGTCTCGCAGAGGTCAGGCGGGAGGAGGGACGCAGCACCATCACTCTCCTGTACGCAGTGAGGGGGCCAGAGTTTCTGAGTATGGCCGTCAATCTCAATGGAGTCGAATGCTTTTTTGCCCGGATGGCTGGTGCAAAATGAGATGTGATCTGCGGGGTGCCAGTCGAGGGTCCCGTATATTCGGCAGCCTTGCGCCTTGAGAGCTGCAGCGCATTCTGCCGTTTGCTGGATGAAGTGCTCATCGCTTCCCGGAACGGCGAGGGCCCCATTCATCAGAGTGGTAAAGTCTTTCTGTAGATCAACAATAATTGCTGCGGTGGTAGAAAACATGACAGGCTCCAGAAAAAATGCAGATTTATCTATCGGTAGAGGAACTGATGAAATTATCTATTAACCGGCGTGCGACCGTGCCGTGCATTGGTATGATCTCCGGCATGTTTGTGCAGCTGAACCAGTCCGCCTCGCGTATCTCTACGTGATCCACGGCAATTTCACCCGCAGCATAGTCACAGGTAAAGGCAGTCATCAGCTGGGAAGGAAAGGACCAGCTCTGGCTGGCAAAGTAGCGGATATTTTTTACCCGCAGAGACACTTCTTCAAATATCTCCCGCTCAACACACTGCTCAAGAGTTTCCCCTGCTTCCAGAAAGCCAGCTAATACCGTGGCGAGACGATTCGAATGGCTGGCATGTCTCGCGAGGAGCAGCCTGTTATCCCGGTGGATGGCAACGATGATGCACGGTGAGATTGGTGGGTAGTTCAGGGCATGGCAGTTGGGGCACCGCATGGCGATTTCTTTGCGGGAGAGGGTGCACTGATGGCCGCAGTGGCTGCAGAAAGTGTGCTCTGTCACCATATTATTGAGGGACAGGGCCCGGCTGATGAGGTAGTATCGGCGGTCGTCAACCGGCAACATGGAACGAAAACTGGTAAATTGCGGGTGGTCTCCGACCGGGGAGGCGAGGAAAACAGGAAGACCGTCTTCTTCGGCTATGGTGATTGTCTCCCCTATTGAAAAAGGGAGCTCTTCCCTGCTGCAGCAGGGAAGGCTGTCGTTTTCAATATAGAGGGTGCTTTTTTCGCAGATGCACCAAAGTGCTGTTTTGCTCATGTAAAAATCTCCCGGGCCAGGATGCAGCCCTTCTTCATGTGGGAACATCGAATAACCAGTCTTTTGCCCATCTTCTTCGTTACAGTAAAAAATTTGTCCTCTGACAAAGCGAGGAACGAGACGTCGAGGCAAGTGCTATACTCTAATATCAAAGCGATGCCTGCGGTAAATTTCCTCTTGTGCCTCGAATATGAATGGGATACAAGCTGTTTCAAGGTCCCCATGTGTCCATTCCTGCCCCCCTGTCTTTTTCTCAGGGAGGAACTAAAATACGCGGTACTGTGGGCGGCATGGGGTGATCTGTTCTCAGTTCACTGGCAGTATTTGTGTGGTTATTTTTTAATAATTATCATTTCACTATTGTATCAGATTCCAAAGTGTTATACCAGATACCGTCCGGGTTGACAGAACTGGATAACAAAACAATAATGTAAAGAATATGGTTGCACCAGCTTCTCGTTGTGATTCAATTTTCCCCAAAAAAGGAAATTGCAGGGGCCTGATGCTTTAATTAATTTTAACGGAGAGTATGCCATGATTTCCTGGTTTTGCGGAGAATATTTACCTGATGAAGAGATTCATATTTCACCCAGTGACCGCGGGTTTTTGTTTGCTGACGCGCTCTATGAGTTTGTCCTTTGTTATGAAGGGGGATTTTTTCGTGTAAAAGAGCATCTCGCCAGACTCCATCGCGGTGCGGATCAGCTCCGGTTTCCTCAAACTGATTTTGCTTTTCTCGAGGATGTTGCTAAAGAACTGCGTCGTAAAAATGGTCTTGAGAAGAGCATGGCCACAGTATACATCCAGGTCTCCCGCGGGGCAGTACCAAAGCGCGGGCATGGTTTTCCCCCTTCTGACACCCCGATGACGATGTATATGTCAATCAATGCCTTTGATCCCGCAAAAGTTATCGGGCAGCGGGAAAAGGGCATAGGTCTCTACACTGTCTCAGATAATCGCTGGGCACGATGCGACATGAAGACCACCAGCCTTACGGCAAATATTCTGGCCTGTGAATATGCTGAGTCGAAGGGCGGTGGAGAGGCTCTCTTTGTTAAGGATGGTGTCTGGATAGAGGGGAGTCACAGCAATTTTGCCGGAATCTGTGATGGAGCACTGGTAACTCATCCGGATTGCAACCGCATCCTCCCCGGTATCAGCAAGGCTGTTGTTCTTGAACTGGCGGCGGCTCATGGCATCCGCGTGGAACAGAGGCCGATCTTTGAAGCGGAGCAGGATAAATTCAGCGAATTTATGGTTCTTGGGACCACGGTAGAAGTAACCCCCGTTGTCGCCATTAATGATCGACCGGTGGGGGATGGCAAACCTGGGGAAATGGTACGGCAACTTCAGAAATTGTATGCAGACTATCTGAAGCAAGTGTTCTGAGTCTCTAACGTAATTGCAGTGGGATTTGGAGAACTTTTCCGGAGGGTACATGTCGAAAGTACAAATTCTTATATCCCCCGGCAGGGAAAACTTCTATTCTTGTTTTACTGAAATTTTCTTCGGAATTTCAGTAAACTCTCTTGAAATTTATAGAGACTGTGGGTAATGTTGTTTCCGGAATTGGTACAAATTCCTTAACCCTGTTTAAAATTTTGAAAAGGAGAAGAACATGAACAAAAAAATTGTAACTGTTCTTGCTATCGGCAGTATAATGACATCGGCTTCCATGGCATATTCGGCATCTACACTTATGCAGATTGGTCGCAGTCCCTTCCATCGTCCCCCCCTTGCCAGCACCCAGGATTTGGCCTCAATGGCTCAGACCCAAACTGCAGACATGAGAGAAGGTTTTGAAAAAGCAGGGTGTCCTGAACTTTTTGATCCCTTCATGAAACAGATTGCTGCCGGAAATATTGAGTCGAAAGACTATCCTAAAGGAAGTCAGTTTGAGTGGATGTTCTTCAAACGCAAGGGAACTGGCGAGGTTCGCCTTTCCCGTGAGCTTACCTGGGGAAACGAAGTTCCTTTCCCGGCATATGTAGTTAAGGTGGTACAAGACAGCACTCTCTATACCTTTGCTGTTCCGCTTGGTTGCGGTAACGTTGCTCTCGCGGGTGAAGAACCTTTTGAAGAACCGGTAGCAGAAGTTGTAGTGGAAAAACAGCCTCCTGTCTGCCGCGCAATGGTCAGTCCTGTCAAAGCATTCTCAGGTTCAAGTGTAGCTGTTGACGCATCTGGTTCCACTGACCCCGATGGTAAAGTAACCAGCATGAAAATGGTTACTCTTGATGAAAATGGACAGCCTCTTTCTGAGCAGGTTGTTGCTGGTGGTCTCGTTGGCTCCATTGTATTGCCCGCTGGTGCGAAAAGTGTCCAGACTACCGTTACCGATGACGATGGTCTTACCGCTACTTCTCCCGAGTGTATGGCTCCGGTAACCGTGGTAAAACGTACCAACTTCATTGCTGATGTCGGCGCGTACCATATGTTTGATCCAGGCAACTGGGTTTTTGGTCGTGTTGGTCTTGAATATCGTTTCGATGAAAACTGGTCTGTTCTTGGTCTTGCCGGTTATGCTCAGCATGTCCAGGGAAGTGATGGTGCCTCTGCAGTTCTGGTTGATGTCCTTGGCCAGTATCGGGTGGATCGCCTCTTCTTCAACCTTGGTGTTGGTGGATGGTTGAGTACGAATGATGACGGTGACGGCGATTATGATGATACTGATGCTGACCTTATTGCTGGCATGGGTTATAGAATCTATGGTGAACCGGACGCATTCAACGCTTCACTGTTCGTTGAAGCCCGTTCAGCCTTTGATGAACTTGGCAGCCCGGTAGATTCTGGTCGTGTAGGTGGTGGTGTTCGTTTCAACTTTTGATCTGTAGAACACTTATAGTGTAAGTCAATCCTGCTTGCAGGGTGGTGGGATTGTTTTAAGCGGTACCGGTTTTCCGGTACCGCTTTTTTATTTACTTTTGCCTGTTTTTTTTATTTACCTTTGCCTATCTTTTTGATGGAGCTATTCCGTTTCTCTGTTTCTGATTTTTCAGTAATGACGGGAAGTTAAGATGAAGAGTGAAATATGTCGAAAATTTACTTGCAGAATCTTGAAATTTGTTAATCATTTGGAATAACGATATTTCTTATCATCTACCATATGTTGTGGTTTGATGCTGAATAATACGCAAATATGGTATCTCGGTATTGAATAAGACTTAAAGATAGTGTAAAAAGGTCTTGTTATACAGGACGTTTCCTTTTTGTAATATAGGGCGTTTTCTCCTGAGTGGGGTATTGCTGCAATAAAAACTCAATATACCGCTGAACCTTTCCGCATAAAAATATTTTCCCAAAGAGAGAGTTATGACACCTGATCGCACTCGCCAGGTACTGACCAGTACCGCCGAAACAGTCCTTGCACGCCGTTACTACCTTAAAGATTCTGAAGGGACTCCTGTTGAGACCTGGGAGAGCCTCTCCCGGCGGGTGGCAGATGCCGTTGCTTCAATAAGTGAAGACTCCGAGGAGTACAGTAAACTGGTGGAAGATTTTTACAGTATAATCTATCGTCTTGATTTCCTTCCCAATTCTCCCTGTCTAATGAATGCGGGTACAGATCTGGGTCAGCTTTCGGCTTGTTTTGTTCTGCCGGTGCCTGATTCCATGGATGGCATCTTCACTGCCATTCGCAATGGTGCCCTTGTTCACAAGACTGGGGGGGGAACAGGCTACTCTTTCTCTCGTCTGCGCTCGAAAAATGCCTCTGTTCACTCCACGCAGGGGATTGCCTCAGGGCCACTGAGTTTTGCTGCAGTTTTCGACGCCGCCACTGAGACCATAAAGCAGGGGGGGAAACGGCGTGGTGCCAATATGGGCGTGTTACGTATTGATCATCCCGACATTCTTGATTTTATCGTTGCCAAACAGAATCCGGAAAAGTTCAACAATTTCAACTTCAGTGTGGCCATTACTGACCTGTTTATGCAGGCGGTGGAAGATAATGCGGATTATGATCTCATTGAACCCTCCACCGGGCGGGTGGTTGATTCGCTTAAAGCCCGTCAGGTCTTTGAGAAGATTATTGACCTTGCCTGGCTCAACGGGGAACCTGGAGTTCTCTTCATTGACGCCGCTAATCGTGGCAACAGTACTCCGCAACTCGGTGATTTTGAGGCAACCAACCCCTGTGGCGAACAGTGGCTGTTACCCTATGAAAGCTGTAATCTCGGATCCATTAATTTGGCAAATTTTGTATTGGCCGGGAAAGTGGACTGGGAGAGGCTGAAGAAGGTCACGACAACTGCCACCAGATTTCTTGACAATGTGATTGACTGCAACCGTTTCCCTATCCCTGAAATTGAGGAGATGACCCTGAGAACCCGTAAGATCGGGCTGGGAATTATGGGGTTGCATGACATGCTCATTCAGCTTGAGATTCCGTATGGAAGTGAAGAGGGGCGCAAGAAATCTGCCGAGGTGATGCAGTTTATCCATGACGTTTCTGAGGAAGTGTCCATTGCGATGGCAGAACAAAAGGGTCCGTTTCCGGCCTGGGATGCGGAGATCAACAAATACGAACCCCGGCGTAATGCCGCACTGACCTCCATTCAGCCGACCGGAACTGTCTCAATGATTGCAGACTGCGCTTCCGGCTGTGAGCCCTATTTTTCCATTGTCATGGTGAAAAATGTCATGGATGGTGACCGTCTGCTGATGGTGAACAGGCTCTTTGAAGAAGTTGCGAAACGTGAGGGCTTCTATACTGAAGATTTGATGAGCAAGGTCGCTGACAGTGGCAGCGTTCTCGGCATTGAAGAAATCCCTGAGAAATGGCAGGAGATCTTTTGTACGGCTCAGGACATCAGCCCTGTCGACCACATTCTCATGCAGGGGTGTCTGCAGCAGGCCGGGGTGGACAGCTCCATCTCGAAGACGATTAACCTGCCCGGCAACGCCACCCGTGAGGATGTGAAATCCTCTTATCTTGCCGGATTCAAACTGGGGTGCAAGGGACTGACCGTTTATCGCGATGGCTCTCGTGATAATCAGGTGCTTAACAGCACGGCCAAAACCGGGGAGGAGAAGACGGCTCTGGTCTCTTCCGCCGGTCCAGTGAAGGAAAATCTGCCGGACATGCTTGATGCCAAGCGCTACCGGGTGAAGGACCGCAACCAGAATTCGGTATATATCATTGTCTGTTTTGATGAGAACGAGAAGCCGATGGAGGTCTTTGCCAAATTTCCCTTTGACAACCGTGTTGATCTGAATGACAAGTCTACCATGTGGACTACCACATGCCGCCTGGTCTCTCTTGCTTTGCGCTGTAATGTACCGATGGATGAAATTATCAAGCAACTTGACAGGTCCAGTGGTCATATGTTAGACCTTCCGGCACAATTGAGTAAACTTTTTAAGTCATTCCTTGCAGGTACACAGCATGGTTTTGCTTCTATCTGCCCTGAATGCGGGGGCAAACTTCTCTTCATGGAAGGATGCGAAACCTGTCGCGAGTGCGGCTATTCCAAATGCTCGTAATGCGGAATGAAAATGTTGCTCCGGGAGCTTTTATTTCCGGTATGAGGACTTGTGATGGCTAAGATTGGAAGAAATGAGAAATGTCCCTGCGGCAGTGGCAAAAAATTTAAGAACTGCTGCGGGCGGAAAACTCCCGCCCAGATGCAGCAGACTGCCCGGAGCCCAAAGGATAAGGCTGTACCACTGACACTGATGAGTGCGGTTGAGCAGATACAGCGCGATGCCTTTGAAAAGAAGATTCTCAGCCGCGAGATGGGGGTTTTCTTCTTCTTCACGAATAATGTCGGGGATGCCTGGCTGCTGGAGATGACGGATCAGGATGGCATTCAGGTTGCCGAGGGGGGCCAGACGATCGAAGCCACCATCGAAGAAAATCCGGAGACCATTGAAGTTAACTGGACCCATAGCTACACGATTGAAGATCGCCAGCTGCAGCTCACTTCCTGGAAAGATAAAAAGTCCTTCATTCTTGAAGGTGCTCCTACCAGTGAACTCAACGCCGCCATGCGGCGTATTCGCAAGCGTTTTACTCCGGAACAGCTTGAGCTGGTGCATGTCAATGTCCCGGAAGAAAAGTCGGCTGAAGTCTGAACACTCTGCCAATGAATTCAATTCTGAAAATGGTTCCCGCACTTATTGTGATGGGGACCATCTTTTTTTTATCCAACACTCCCGGCGATCAACTGCATTTGCCATCTTTTCCCGGTATGGATAAGATTGCCCATGGTGGAATCTACGGCCTGCTTGCGTGTGCCGTTCTCTTTGCTCTCCAATCGCACTGGCGCCGAAACTTCCCCCTCAAAGCCGTTTGTCTTACGGTATTTTTTTGTTTTTCCTATGGGATTACCGATGAGTTCCATCAGTCTTTTATTCCTGGTCGTTCTCCAGATATTTTCGACGTCTTCGCCGATAGTATGGGTGCGGCTCTCTGCAGTCTGTTCTGGTGGCGATTTATCTGGCGAGATATAAAGAATAAGTGAAAAATACTGTTTCCTTCCTGCGAATGATTTTTTGCCGCGATATCTCCAGAGTACCTTGAAAAACCTTGTGTTCCCTTCATATTCGAGGTTCCCTTTAATTATTTTAGTCATGCTCCCTCTGCGATATAGAGGCATAAATTTTATGGTCTGAGCAGTTCAGAGTGGATAACAAAAAGAGGCTGTCCCCTGGGGGCAGCCTCTTTTATTTTATACAGCCTGTGAACTGCAAGTTGAGCAAAAAATTACAGGCTTACCTGCGGTTCTTCAGGATGCGTGCCATGTCCTTGGCGAAATAGGTGATGATCATATCTGCACCGGCCCGTTTGATGGAGAGCAGGGTTTCTTCCATGACGGCATCTCCGTCGATCCAGCCATTGGCCGCCGCGGCCTTGATCATGGAATATTCACCGCTGACGTGGTAGGCAGCAACCGGAAGGTCAAACTCCTGCCGAACAGCAGCCAGCACATCAAGATAGGCAACAGCCGGTTTGACCATGACGATGTCTGCACCCTCTTCAATATCAAGGCTGACTTCACGGATCGCCTCCCGGATGTTGGCGGGATCCATCTGGTATCCCTTGCGGTTTCCAGACTGCGGAGCGGAATCTGCGGCATCACGGAAAGGGCCATAGAAAGAGGAGACGTACTTTGCAGAATAGGCCATGATGGGCACCATCTCAAAGTTATGCTCGTCCAGGGTTGCGCGAATCTCTGCTATGCGACCGTCCATCATATCAGAGGGCGCGACCATGTCTGCTCCGGCTTCCACGTGAGAGAGGGCTACTTTGGCAAGGATCTCAAGGGTGGAGTCATTGTCCACCTCCCCATTGATAAGGCAGCCGCAATGTCCATGGCTGGTGTATTCGCAGAGGCAGACATCGGTGATGACCAGCATCTCCGGGACCTTCTTCTTGAGTTCTCGAATGGCCTGTTGCACGATGCCGTTTTTGATGTGCGCGCTGGTGCCCATGGCATCTTTTGTCTCGGGGATCCCGAAGAGCAGCAGGGAGTTTACTCCAAGCTCAAGACACTCACGGGCCTCTTTTTCCAGCAGGTCCACGCTGAGACGGAAGACACCCGGCATTGAAGAAATCTCTTCACGCTTGTTTTGCCCCGGCATGACAAAGATCGGGTAGATGAATTGATCGGCGGTCATCCGCGTCTCGCGAATAAGGGCGCGCAGGGTTGCGGTCCGGCGCATTCGCCGGGGTCTGTATTCTGGAAATACCATGGTTTTTCTCCTTTTTGTGCGGGCTATATGACGCCCATTGCTTTTAGTTTTTTATGCAGATGGCTGCGTTCAAGGCCAACAGCCTCAGCGGTTTTGGTGACGTTCCCGTCGTTCTCCAGCAGTTTCTGCTGTAAATATTCCTGTTCAAAGAGTTGCTTCGCCACCTTGTAATCCTCCAGCATCAGGCTGCTCAGATTTGATGCTGGTGGAATGCCTGGTTCTGTGACTGACGGGGTGGTGCCAGGGCCAAGAAAAAGTTGAATCTGCTCGGCGGAGATCTTCTCCTCCGGACACATAATAATCAGCCGTTCAATAAAGTTGCGCAGTTCTCGTACGTTCCCTGGCCAGGGATGGGCCATCATTTCAGTGAGCGCAGCGGCTGAGAAGGTTTTGGGGTTCAGCCCCTTGCGGGTGAGCTCCTTCATCAGAGATTCTACCAGCAGTGGAATGTCTTCGAGTCGTTTGCGTAACGGGGGCAGGGTGATGGGTACGACGTTGAGTCTGTAGAAGAGGTCGGCGCGAAAGTTGCCGGTCTTGATCTCCTGCTCGAGATTTTTGTTGGTTGCAGCGAGAACCCGCACGTTGACTGAGATGGTTTTATTGCCGCCGACCCGTTCAAATTTCTGTTCCTGGAGGATGCGTAGAATCTTCGCCTGGGTGACAAGGCTCATGTCGCCGATTTCATCGAGAAAGAGAATACCTTCGTCTGCCATGTCAAACTTGCCCCGTTTACTGGCGGTGGCACCAGTGAAAGAGCCTTTCTCATGGCCGAAGAGTTCGGATTCAATCAGCTCTTCCGGAATGGCTGCACAGTTTACCTCCACCATCGGCTGACTTGCGGTGGCCGATTCGCGGTGGATGGCCTGCGCCACCAGTTCCTTGCCGGTGCCGTGTTCGCCGCGGATCAGTACCCAGGCTTCGGTGGGGGCGACCATGCTGATCTGCTGGCGGATGGCGGCAATGGCCTGCGATTGACCAGTGAGTCCCGGGGTGTTCTTTCTGTTCTGGCGCAGCAGGGTGTTCTCCTGCTCCAGTTTTGCATAGCGCAGGCCGTTACTGATGGAGAGGATTACCTTGTCGTAGGAGAGGGGTTTCTCAATGAAATCGTATGCCCCCTTTTTGGTGGCATCCACGGCGGTGTCTATGGTGCCATGCCCGGAAATCATTATTACCGGCAGCGGGGAGATCTCTTTTATTTTCACCAGAGTCTCCAGACCGTCCATGTTGTCGCCCAGCCAGATATCAAGGAGAATCAGGTCGATTCCGCCTCTGTCCACCATCTCCAGACCCTTTTCACCAGAGGAGGCTGTGAGCGGGGAAAACCCTTCATCTTCAAGGATCTCTGAAAGAGATTCGCGGATGGCGGCTTCATCGTCAATTATGAGAATCTTTTTCGTCATGGGATGTTGAAGAGGTTTTCATGATGTTGAGGAATGGGCCGTGAGCGGCAATTCGATAATAAAAATGGTTCCCCGGGGAGTGTTGTCCTGTACCCGAATGTGACCATTATGATCGGCGATAATGGTGGAGACGATGGCCAGACCAAGGCCCGTCCCCGTTTTTTTCGTGGAAAAATAGGGCTCGAAGAGGCGTGACTGGTTTTCCGGGAGGATACCCGGGCCGTCGTCAGCCACAGAGATGAAGAGATTTTCACCTTCGTCATCCCGGGCCAGAGTGATTGATATCTTACCGCCGACCGGCAAAACTGCAACCGCATTGTCGAGCAGGTTAATCAGACAGCGTTTTATCTGTTCACGGTCGAAGGGGAAGATCGGAATGTCATTGGCGGTAAAGGTGAATTGTATCTGGTGGTGTGCTTCTTCGTAGAGGTCGAGGGTTCTCCGTGCGAGTGTCACGATATCCCCTGCCACTTTTTCAATTTTGGGCATGCGGGCAAACTGGGAAAACTCGTTGACCAGCAGCTTTATTTCGTCCACCTGGTCAATGATGGTATTGGTGCATTTATCAAGAACGCTGCCCTGCTCGGCAATGAGCTGAGGATAGCGCCGACGCAGTCGCTGAGCACTGAGCTGTATAGGAGTGAGGGGGTTCTTAATCTCATGAGCAATGCGCCGTGCTACCTCACGCCAGGCCGCCATGCGCTGCATCTTCTCAATTTTAGTCAGATTGTCAAAGACCAGCACGTAGCCGAGCAGCTCACCGTTATCATTGTCGAGTCGGGTGAAATTGATCAGCAGAGAAAAGCCCTTGCCGAGGACGCGCAGTTTGATGTGCTTTTCGATGGTGAGTTTGCCGGTTACGCTCAATTCTTCAATAAAACCGATGACAATCTCCGCCTGGGAGGTTGGTAGAACATCGGTGAAATTGTGGTTTATAAAGAAACTGCTGTCGATATTGAGCAGGTTTTCTGCAAAGCGGTTGATGGTGGTGATTTTTCCATCACGGTCCAGGGAGATTACCCCCGCCTGGACATTCTGCAGAAGAATCTCCGTGTAGCGCCGCCGTTGTTCAGACTCCTCCGAACTTCGCTGCAGGGCGGCATGGGCACCGGCAAGTTCCTGATTGGAGCGGTTAAGATGATCTGTCATCAGGTTGAAGGATTTCATCAGTTTGCCCATTTCATCGTTGCTGTCGGCGGGCATTTGAAACTGCAGATCGCCTCCGGCGACTCTCTGGGTGGCGAGGACGAGATTTTCCAGTGGTGAGGTGAGCCCGCGGGAGATGTAAAGCCCGAACCAGATGGCGGCAAAGGCCACCATTAGAGTGACGATGAGCAGAAAGACCACCAGCCAGAATTTAATAGGTTCTTTGAAGTGTTTGAGCTGGCGATAGTTTTCTATCCCATGACTGATGGCCGTCATTTGAGCAAGCTGTTCCGAATCAAGGAGAATCGAGCAGATGACCAGTGCCTTGTCAGTCCCTTTGGAATCAAGGTTGAGCAGAGTGACACTGCTGACGAGGGAGCCATCTTTCAGCTCCTGTACCAGGGATTCGCTGTCTCCACCATTTCTCACGGTCTGTAGCGTTTTCCAGGGAATGGCTGGGAGAAGTGTGTCCTGCATGCGTGGACTGGAGACCTTCAGTCTTCCCTTGCCATCAAGTCTTTCCAATCGGATAATATCAAGATTTCCGTCGGGGGTGTAGTGGATGATTCTTTTCAAGAGATCTTCTGTGCCGTCTCCGGGGACATTCCTGAGCCCGTCATTGCGCAGGATCTGTCCAATGGACTGATTGAACTGGGTGGTCTGTTTTTTCCCCGTGTTGAGCAGAGACTGTGCAAGGGTGAGTGATTTCTGCAGGGAGTCTTCTACGGAGTCGTCAAACCAGTAGTCCATGGAGGTGGAAATTATCTGCATGGAGACGAAGAAGAGCAGCAGGGTTGGAATGAGGGAGAGCAGCAGAAAAGAGGCTATCAGTTTGGTCTTCAGCTTGCGGCCGAAACGACGTGCACGCCCCTCAAACAAAACCTCTGCAAGGTTTCGCAGTACGAGGAAGAGGAAGACAAGCGCCAGCAGGACGTTGATATTGATGAGAATGAAGATGAGAATGTTGTTGTCCTGCGGACTGCCTGGTTCTCCGCTGAACAGACTCGCCTGGAACCAGGTGGCCAGGGGGATAAGCAGCAGACAGAACAGTATAATCCACCAGCGAATACGCTTGCGTCGCTGGCGCAGACGTCCCACGTTGGCGGCGGAAAGATCAGGCTGGTTAAGGTCGTCGATTTGTACTGTCATGGTTTGACTGACTGATAGTTAAATTCGATGGTCTGCCAGTCGATTCGACGGTCGTCCCATGTAAGGAAAGGCAAAATCGACTCAAGGCCCGGCGGCAGGCTCTTGTGGTAGAGATCGGCCTTTATTCTCAGCGTATAGGTATTGTTTGGAATCAGGCGGCCAACATTGGTTATCGGTACCCCGCTGAGGGTGTTGAGGGCATTTTCGGCGCTGGCGGCATCAGTGAAAACCTGATTACGGTTGTTGTGTTCCTCAAGGTGGACATGATAATCGTCAGTGAGTGTATCGTAGCTGATGACATGCTGGAAGGTGTGTTCGGCGACCAGTTCACCGGGGCCACCACGGGCATTGCGGTGGAGTTTTATGGTGAAAGTGAACGTGAGGGGAAGACCGCTGTGCAGTCCCTCACGCATATCCCCTGTGAGGCTGTGTTTCAACTTCGCATAAAACAGCAGTGTGCTGGGGGAGACGGCCGCTGTGAGGTCAATAAATTTCGCCGCATCGTCGGCTCGGACGGGCAGGGTCGGAAAAAAGAAGGTGAGAAGAAGCAGGAAGGCTGCAATTCGGAGCATGTCTGTTTTTCCCCTGATATGGGCGGGATTATTCGATGAGTATCCTGCAATATACTGAACCCTGCGGCTTTTGTCCACGAACAGGCAGGTTGCAGAAGCACCTGTAGCTATTGAAATTTTCGAGGGTTCGAGGCATATATGGGCAGATATCATAAATCCATAAACCCTCAGCCAGCAGACGAGCCATGCCACGACCGAAAAAAGAACGAAATTTTGAGCATAAATTCAGCGAATTGATTTATCGTCCCGCAGGGGTTCCTGTGGAAGGTCTGCATCAGGTGGATCTGCATCGCGATGAACTTGAAGCTCTGCGGCTTTGTGATTGTGTAGGTCTCACCCAGGAAGAGGCTGGACAACAGATGGGGGTGTCGCGGGGGACGATCCAGCGAATTCTCACTGTAGCCCGTTCCAAGACCGCTACTGCTCTCTCTAAAGGTTATGCTCTCGCCTTTGTAGGTGATGAAATGTAGGTCCCTTTTCTTTATGGGGACATCGAATAATAGCCTGTCTTTTTTTGTTACAGGCAGAAATTTATCCTCCGACAAAGCGAGGAACGAGACGTCGAGGTAAGCGCTGGACTCCGATCTCAAAGTGATACCTGCGGTAAATTTCTTCCTGTGCCTCGAATATAAACGAAACACAAGCTGTTTCAGGGGCCCCTTATTTCTCCGGCGGCGTTTCTGCTTCGTTTCCCCTCTGATGGATTGTGAGATGCGGGAAGGGAATATCCCAGCCGTATTGAGTGCAGGCATCTACACACCAGCGCTGGATTGCCCGCCGCAGACGGTTGTAGATGGGGCCGGCGCTGCCTTTGAAGTCCGCAATGACCACCAGATCCAGCGACGATGCCCCTGCCGAGTTAAACTCCACCCGCAGCGAGAGCAGTTCTTCCTGGAGCCCCTCTGCTTCAATTTTGCCAAGCATAAAGTCTTCAAGTTGTTTGGGAATCCGTCCTGTGGCGTCTGCCTGATTGTCATAACCGATGCCAAAATACTCCTTGATACGGAAATTGCGTGACAGGTTGAGCGGGGCAAGGCCAAGAAAATCTGCAGTCTGATAGGTTTTATGGGAACCGCCACGCATTACCAGCTCCACAATCTCGTGGGAGAGGGCGACTACGCCGCCGCGGGTGCCGTCAGAGAGAATCACCCAGTCATCCCGTCGGCAGGGAAACCACTGTTCATGTCTGCTGAAGGTTCGCGAGGTTTTATCGAAGAGGTCGCGAATTGGAACCTTTATGGTGAGGCCGAGATCAGGGTTTTCAATGGTGGTGCGGATATTGATATTTTTTACCAGCCAGGGTACCCCGTAAAGAAGGAGCCTCTCGCCTTCACGTACCGGGCCCGCGTTGAGCATCATTTCACTCTGCTGCCAGAATCTCGGCAGGGCGGTTTTCGTTGCCCAGGCGAGGCCGGCGAGGAAGATAATGGCAAAGGAGAGAAGGGCCCAGTCTTCCACCACATAAAAGACAAGAATAAAGGCAAAGATGCCGGCGAGGATGGTGGAGACCTGAAAGGCGAGGTCATACACACGAATCTGGAAAGGGCGATACTCGCTGTCATGGCCCGGAATCATCCGTCGGATAAAGGTCTGCAGGAAGCGGAAGATGAAGACAATCAGAAAACAGGTGAGGAGGGCGATGCTGAGATAGAGGCCCCGGGTACGGGCAAATTTTTTCAGGGTTGCCTTACTGCTCTCCAGCAGGGTCTGTTGCGTGTCATTCATATTCGCCAGTTCCATATTGACGATATCGAGACCATTTGAGATCTGACTTTCAAGGCGTTCCCACTCTGGAATCAAGGTCTGAACCTGAGACTGGAGTGCCTGGCCTTTCGTGGTTTTCAGCAACTCATGGAGATTTTTAGTGGCGATTTTTGCCATGGGCAGCAGTTCTTGATATTTCTCCTGCTGACCAAGGAGTTCCGTCTTGCGCCGTGCCTGCACGGTGAGCTGCTTCAACTCCATGATTCCCGGCTTCATCAGATCGAAAATCTCCTGCTTCCAGTCGAAGAAGGTTTGATCTTCTGCCTTGAATTTGGATGTATCCACTCCGGTGGCCATCTTCTCAAAGTCGTTGTCGGCGGTGGCCATGGATTCCCGGAGTTTGGCGATCTCCTCCCGGGCGATCGTTTTATCATTGTCCGTCCGTAATTTTTCTGCCTCGCGGGTTTTGTCTCGGATCTGCTTTTGAATCTTCTGGCGCAATTCGTGGATGGAGAGGAGCATCTTCTCCTCGTCAACTGTCCGGGGGGGGGGGACGGCTCCGTCTACAGTTGCAAAAGGTGCAGAGATGTTCTGCTCAACAGAAGGCGGAACGGCCTTTGCCTTTGCGGAGCCTGCATCGGGAGAAAAAACCAGCAGCAGAGAAATCAAGAGAAGGAAAAGGGAAGTTCTTATGAATGAAATCACTTTCATTTTATTACCTTTTATCCATTTTGAATTACGTTAAAAATAAAAAAAATTCTCTTGCTGCTGTGTCGCTCCCTGGTCAGACGTTTTCCCGTGTCTTTTCGAAGATGATGTCCGGCCATTTCTCCATAAAAAAATTGAGCATCCATTCGTTTCTGGCGAGATAGGTGAGAAATCCTTCTGAATCCCGGGCGAGGGTCGCCTGATTGGCGCGTTCAAACTCCTCCATCTTCTTCTTGTCGTTACTGTGTACCCAGCGCGCGGCACCATAATCGATCTGTTCAGAGATGGCGTGAACGTTGTATTCATTGAGCAGGCGGGCCATGGTGACCTCAAACTGCAATACGCCCACGGCCCCCATTACCCAGTCTGAGCCGATCATCGGGCGAAAGACCTGAATCGCTCCCTCTTCGGCGAGTTGGATAAGTCCTTTCTGCAGCTGCTTCATTTTCAGTGGGTCTTTAAGCAGTACCCGGCGGAAATGTTCCGGTGCAAAATTGGGGATACCGGTAAATTTCAGCGGTTCCTTTAAGGTGAAGGTGTCGCCGATCTTGATCGTACCATGATTATGCAGGCCGATGATATCGCCGGGCCAGGCTTCCTCTACGCTGGCCCGTTCCTGAGCCATAAAGATGGTGGCATTGGCGAGGGTTATTTCTTTGCCAATTCTGTGGTGTATAACCTTCATGCCCCTGGTAAACTTTCCGGAGCAAATACGTAGAAAAGCGATCCTGTCTCGATGTGCCGGGTTCATATTCGCCTGAATCTTGAAGACAAAACCAGAGAAACTCTCTTCGTGTGGATTCACTATGCGGGTCAGTGCTTGACGGGGGCCTGGAGGCAGAGCCATTTCGACAAAGCCGTCGAGCATTTCCTGGACTCCGAAGTTGTTGACTGCCGACCCGAAGAAGACCGGGGTCTGGGTCGCGGAGAGGTATTGGTCATACTCAAAGGGGTTTGCTGCCCCTGCCAGCAGTTCAATATCTTCACGCAGTTCGTCGGCTTGAGAATCGAGGATTTCATCCAGTTTCGGGTCCTTGAGATCCTCAATGGTGATTCCTGCTGTATCGCGGGTTTGACCGCCGGGGGTGAAAAGGTGGATTTGCTTCTTGTAAATATTGTATACTCCTTTGAAGGTCTTGCCCATGCCGATGGGCCATGACATTGGAGTACATTCAATCTGCAGCTTTTCCTCCACTTCGGCCATGAGGTCGAGGGGGGAGAGACCTTCGCGGTCGAGTTTGTTTATAAAGGTGATGATCGGCGTGTTGCGCATGCGGCACACCTCCATCAGTTTCTCGGTCTGAGCCTCAACGCCCTTGGCGGAGTCGATGACCATGATGGCCGAGTCCACTGCAGTGAGTACACGGTAGGTATCCTCGGAGAAGTCCTGATGCCCCGGGGTGTCGAGGAGGTTGATCTCGAAATCGCGGTAGGAAAACTTCATTACAGATGTGCTGACAGATATGCCGCGCTCCTGTTCAATGGCCATCCAGTCGGAGGTTGCCTTGCGCGCCACCTTCCTTGATTTTACGGCTCCGGCCATATTGATGGCGCCACCGAAGAGGAGAAGCTTTTCCGTGAGAGTGGTTTTCCCTGCATCGGGGTGGCTGATAATTCCAAAGGTGCGTCGTTTGGCTATTTCCTGGTCTTGTCGTTTGCTCATTGGATAAATTGTACTTTAATTTCAGGGGAATTTTTATTATAAAGTTGAATCGGAAAAACTTCGTAGAATATGGATGTTTTACAAAGAATGCAAATCAAAAATCGCTATAACACGTTTGGGAAAATGAGAAAAACAGTTTTAGTAACAGGAGGCGCCGGTTTTATCGGCTCCAATTTCGTGCATCTGCTCGCCGGTAAACCGGAAGAATGGCGGGTGGTAAATTTAGATAAACTTACCTACGCCGGCAATCTGAAAAACGTGGAAGGTCTTGAAGAGGGGGAAAAATACCGCTTTGTGCGTGGCGACATCTGTGATGCTGAACTGGTAGAAAAACTTTTTACTGAAGAAAAAATTGATACGGTGGTTCACTTCGCGGCCGAATCTCACGTTGACCGTTCCATCACTGGTCCCTCCGCTTTTATTGAAACGAATATTATAGGCACCTTTACTTTGCTTGAGACAGCTCGCAAAGCCTGGCTCGTCGATAATGCCGGTGCCGGAGAACGCTGTTTCCTCCATGTAAGCACTGATGAGGTGTATGGTTCCCTCGGAGAGACAGGTTTCTTTACCGAGAATACCGGGTATGATCCCCGCTCACCATACTCTGCTTCAAAGGCCAGTTCAGATCACCTCGCTTCTGCCTACTTTCATACCTATGGTCTGCCGGTGCGTATCACCAACTGCTCTAACAATTATGGTCCCTGGCAGTTTCCGGAGAAGTTGATTCCGTTGATTTTTAACAACGCCATGCACGGGAAACCTCTGCCGGTATATGGGGATGGCAAAAATGTGCGCGACTGGCTCTACGTTGTCGATCACTGTGAAGCCATTGAACAGGTGCTGCTGCGGGGCAGAAACGGGGAAAGTTACAATATCGGTGGCAACAATGAGAAACAGAATCTTGAAATAGTGCATGTTGTCTGTGACCTGCTCGACAGGAAGGTCGCGCCGCTGAAGAGCGGTGAGCCGCGGCGGTCACTGATTACCTTCGTTACCGACCGCCCTGGTCATGATCGCCGATATGCCATTGATGCTGGGAAAATTGACAGAGAACTGGGCTGGCAGCCAAAGGTGAGTTTTGAAGAAGGTATTGAGAAGACTCTCGACTGGTATCTCACCCATAAGCAGTGGATGGACGAAATTGTCAGTGGCGATTATCAAAATTACTACGAAAAGATGTATACTCGCTGAAAGTGAGTTGTGATTTTTTGACTACATTAAAACCAGTTCCCTAAGCTTGAGGAGATCATGAAGGTAACACCGACCAGAATTCCAGAGGTACTTATCGTTGAGCCACAGGTCTTTGGAGACCCCCGCGGTTTTTTCTTTGAATCCTTTAACCAGCGAGACTGGGAGAAAGAGACCGGGCTGGAGACTGTTTTTGTGCAGGATAACCATTCCCGTTCCACCAAAGGGGTGTTGCGTGGGCTCCACTATCAAATCAAGCATGCGCAGGGTAAACTGGTACGGGTTCTGATGGGGGAGGTCTTCGATGTTGCGGTGGATATTCGCCGCTCTTCTCCCACTTTCGGCCAGTGGGTCGGGGTGAAACTGTCCGCAGAAAACAAAAAGCAGCTCTGGGTTCCGGCCGGGTTCGCTCATGGCTTCGCCGTACTTTCTGATGAAGCTGAATTCCTTTATCGTACTACCGATTACTGGGCACCGGAGTATGAGCGTGGTATCAAGTGGAATGATCCCACCATCGGTGTCGACTGGCCGGTTGACTTTACTCCGCTGCTCTCTGAAAAAGATGAGAAGGGCATCGCTTTTGTCGATGCGGAGGTTTACGAGTGATGAGCCTGCGGCAATGCAGGATGGTGTTTTGTATGCACGGTGAGGATGGCGGCAAGGTCACCCTGTTTTTTAGCATGAGGGAACCTTGAAACCGCTTGTATCCCGTCCATATTCGAGGTTCAGAAGAAAATTTACCGCAGGTATAACTTTGATATTGGAGTAGAGCGCTTACCTCGACGTCTCGTCCCTCGCTTTGTCGGAGGATAAATTTCTGACTGTAACGAAGAAGATGGGCGATTATTCGATGCCCCCTGAATTAGAGCAGATTACCAGACGGACGTTACTGTCGGGAGTGGCAGCCAGTGGAACGTCGCTGCCTGATTGTTTGTGTGCATGAAAAAGGAACAGCCCCCGACTTCTCAGGAAGTTGGGGGCTTTGTTGTTTGCGGTGGTTTTAAAGGGCTCTTTTGTGCAGCAGCTGCAGCAGGCTGTAGCGGCTGTCCCTGTGCTGATTGAGCAGCAGAACAAAGGGAACGAGCTCCTCTCCCCGGGTGAAGTATCCCGCGTAGCAGAAGACTCCGGTGTGGGGCATGGTCCCGCTCTTTACCAGATCATCCCCTTTTTTCTTCATTAGATATGCCCAGGGGCGGAATCCTTTGAGAATGTGGATAAAGGCGGTACAGGTAAAACGGTTTTCCAGAGAGAGTCCGGAACCTTCCTCAAAATGGAACTGACGCGAAGAGATGCCCAGCTTGTTGTGAACGTATGAGTTGACAATTTTTCGGGAATCCTCCCAGGTGGCGGGATGGCCGAGTTGGCGATTCCGCTCGAAGCTGAGCTGGAGGAAGATTTGATTGGCAATAAAATTGCTGGAGTATTTGAGCACGAGGCGAACCATCTCCTGCAGCGTCTTCTCACTCTTGTATATGACAACGGGGCGGAGTGTAGAGGGGGTTTCGCGGCGGCTGATGCCGTTTTTTACTGTAATGCCACTCCGGGCAAGCTGGGCGGCGAAGAGTTGTCCGGCGTAGAGCAGTGTGGGGGTCAGATTGCGAAAATTATCCCGCTGCGGGGCCTTCCATGCGATATTGAGCCGGTGTATGCCGGGGCGAAGATGCAGACTTTGAGCACGCTGCTGTATAAGAGGCAGAGTAGGAGTCTGGTTCTCCCCGGAGGAGACCTTGCCATTTGTTGAGACCTTGACAGGCAGAGTGTTAAAATTGACGGCAAGGGCTCCGTTGGGAGCATCGTACGGATTCTGTGAGTTCTCAATGCTTACCTGTCGGCCCTTGAGATCGTAACGACTGTCATCAAGGTAGAGGGTATTTATTGATGTGATGCCGGGGATTGCTTTGTGCAGTCTGTGGCAAATCTCCAGTACTGCTTCCGAGGTCAGGAAAGGGTCTCCCCCGCCCTTGACGTAGAGGTTCCTGCCCCGGTCAAGGTAGAGCAGGGTTGAAAAACGGTACTCTGCGCCGAGTCGTTCAAGGGCAACGAGGCTTGTGAGTATTTTCAGGGTGGAGGCGGGGGTAAATTTTTCATCCGCCCGATAGCTCTGTGATTTATGACCAGCAACCAGGAAACCGCCGTTCTCCACCATGGACGTGGCCGGGTCACGACTCGTGTTCTTCAATGCCACAGCACTGCAGGCAGTGACGGGAAGAAAAAAGAGTGCAGTCAGTAAAACAATGTAACCTTTTGCCCTGAGCATAATTTCCACCCCTGTCAGAGGGGTGACCATCCCTCTTTGAGAATTTTTATTTTTTGGCTCTCGGAGGGTGCAAGCCCGCAGACAGCTGCAACCGCTTCGGCTGGTTTGACTCCGGGAACCGCTGGCTCACTTATTACGGAGAGCAGAAGATCGTCTCCTTCCACCGTGAATGAAGAAATTTGTGGACGGATATCAACTTCCTGCATTTTCTTTTTACGTTCCCGTTTAACAAGAAACTGCGGTGCGTCGAGGAAGGCGGCAACAGCACTGCGTTGTTGCTCTCCTACCGGAGAGCCATAAGAAATTCTATAGTTAACTCTCATCTTTTGTGGCATTTTCCCGTTGTGCAGTTCAAGTCTCAGAATCTCAAGACCCGGAGGCAGAGTTGCATTGAGCCTTTCTGCGGTGGCCTTGAGATCAGGAAGGGGTCGAGTCAGGTCCATAATGAAAAATTCGGCAAGACTTTCAGTGCCCACCGGCAGTGCCGGACCGAAAGAAACTTTCGGCGACGGGTTAAAGCCCTGACTGAAATGAACCGGAATATCTGCTCGCCGCAGAGTTCGGAAGACAAGCTGCAGAACCTCAAGATGACCAAGATAGCAAATTCTCCCGCGACGGCTGTAGTGAACTATATATTTGAAGTGCTGGTTGGATGGAGGTTCCACCGATTCCGGAGTGCTGACTGCAGGAGGCATCTCCCCGTTGCGGTTATGAACGATGGGGTGAATATCTTTAAAGTTGCAGACCCCGCACTGGTTGCAGTCGTTATAGCGGCAGTCGGGTGTGTAGAGACCTCCAAGGGCGCGGTGCCATTCTTCTTTCAGAAATTCGGTATCAACCCCTGCACTCAAATGGGACCATGGCAAGATCTCATTAAGATCGCGCTCACGCAGATAGTCGTCAAGGTCCAGTCCGATGATCTCACCGGCGTTGAGCCAGTAATCAAGATTAAAATACTCCGTCCATGCGTCAAGCCGGGCACCTTTCTTCCACGCTTCAACGATCAGGGGGGCAAGGCGACGGTCGCCACGGGAGAAAACGCCTTCAAGCCAGCTCACCTTTGGCTTATGGTACTTCAGGTTGCTGCCTTTCCGCGGCATATTGTCCTGGAGCAGATGGATGCGCTGGAAGCTCTCTTCTATACCAATCTGGCGCTGCCACTGAAACGGGGTGTGCGGTTTGGGAACGAAGGTGCCGACGCTGACGTTTACCTGTGGCAGCGGTCCTCTCTTTTTCCCTTGAACGGCGAGGGCATGCCCCTCTCTGCCGGCCTGCAGCACTTTGCGAACCAGGTCCGCCATGGCGACGATATCCTCATTTGTTTCAGTGGGGAGACCGATCATGAAATAACACTTGATCAGCATCCAGCCGAGGCGGAAGGCGTCATTGCAGGTGGCGAGCAGGTCTTCTTCCGTGATGCCCTTGTTTATTACCTGACGCAGGCGTTCTGAACCTGCTTCGGGGGCAAGAGTGAAGCCCGTTTTCCTCACCCTTTTGATCTGCTCCATTACGGAGGGCGTGAGGGTTCCAACCCGCATGGAGGGCATGGCGATGCTGATGTTTTTGCTTACAAAAGAGTCCATCAGCGGGGCGAGAGTCTGATCAAGGCAAGAGTAGTCCCCCGTGGAGAGAGAGAGCAGTGCCAGCTCTTCAAAGCCGGAATTGCCAAGGCCCTCTTTTGCCAGCGCAATCACTTTTTCAGGTGTACGTTCACGCACGGGACGATAGGTCATCCCGGCCTGACAGAATCGACATCCCCGGGTGCATCCCCGTGCCACCTCTATGACGAAACGGTCATGGACGGTTTTGGCGTTTGGTACAAGGGGATGGGTGAGAAAGTCGGTGTCGTTCAGGTCCGCCAGAATACGACGCGAGACAGTGGCCCTGGAGACATCTCCATCGATACGCGTAATACCCTCAATGCGGTTGCCTTTCATCCTTGGCTGGAAATGGGAGGGGATGTATATGCCATCTACACTTTCCAGCAACCGCAGTTTTTTAGCACGACTGCAGTCGCGATTGCCTCGCAACACCTCTGCCATGTCAACTATTGCCTCTTCACCGTCACCAAGGAGCACGGCATCAAAAAAATCGGCTACGGGTTCGGGGTTGAGGGCGCAGGCTCCGCCGGCGATGAGCAAGGGATCACTGTCACTGCGATCTTTGCTGTAAAAAGGGATCTTCGCCAGATCAAGCAGGGTGAGGATGTTGCTGTAGCAGAGTTCGTAGGCCAGAGTTATCCCGATGACGTCAAATTCGGCGAGCGGGTGTTCTCCTTCGAGGGTCGTGAGAGGAAGCCCTTTCTCCCGCAGAAGTTGTTCCATATCCGGAGCGGGTGCATAACAGCGTTCCGCGAGCAGGCCGTCCCGCTGATTGAGAATATGATAGAGGATCTGCAGTCCCTGATGGGACATGCCGATTTCATAAAGATCGGGAAAGGCGAGAGCGATGCGGACATCAGCACTTTCCCATGGACGGACAACAGAGTTGAATTCCTGGCCGAGATAGCGACCGGGGCGGGAGATTGAAGAGAGAAAATTTGTATTTGACATGAAAAATAGAAGATAATTTATAGGTTTACGGCAACACTTCAAAATAGTCTGTTCCGGCGGAACAGGTACTGAAGAGGGGCAGAGAAATACTTGAATCTGGTTGACTTTTCAAGTGATTGTGTTGTATTCAAATGTATTTAGCAAGAAAATATTTTAATAAGATTTCCTTAAAGGTTCTCCAATGAAAAAGATTCTGTTTTCGGCGGCACTGGCACTTTCCTGTGGACTTATTTCACCGGTGGGTGGTGTCGTAATGGCTGCAAATTACACCATTGACCCGGTTCAGTTCACAAAGCAGGCTGAAAACACTGAGGTCCTTTCCTTCAAAACAGGGCCTGGGGCAACATATAAGATTTTTGAACTCAAAGGTGCCAGTCCGCGGGTGGTCATCGATTTTGCCGAAGGCAAATATTCCGGGCAGAACGGGAGAGTTCTGGAAGACTCGCTATTTGTGCGCCAGATACGTTCTGCATGGTATAAATCTCCGGAGAAAACACGGGTGGTTATTGATCTCATGCCGGACCTTCAAGTGAGTTTTACCGACAGTTTGCAGGGCGGAGTGTTGCAGGTTGCCCTGAGCGGACACGGTCCTGCTGCTTCTCTCCCTGCTGTGACAAATGAAGCGTCAGTTGCTGCATCGACAGCGTCCCTTCAAAAAATTGCAGCGAGGACCATCAACAAAAAACCGAGTGCAAAGGCTGGTGCCGGGAAGTTGCATAAAATCACTTTCACTGGAAGCAGGAATGAAGGTGAGCGGATCAATTTCGCTCTGAACGGATTTTATCCTCCTGTTATCACCACCGGAGAGGGAATGACTCCGCAGGTTTTCTGTGAGTTCAAGGATACCATCCTTGCTGACGGTGTAAAAGATGTTGTTTCCTCTGGTGACGGACTGGTCCAGAAGGTACAGGTCCAGAAGGAGAAGGGTGGTGTCCGGGTTTCTCTTGATCTGGCGAAAGACAAGGATTTCAGCCTGCACCAGTATTTTTATCGCGACAACAGCACTTTTACCCTCGTTATCAAGGAACTTGCACCGGTGGAGACGAACTGAGCAGTGGTCTTCACAGTTTTATCTCTTTCCCGACAGTGTTTATAAAGGGGTTGTCCTGAAAAAGGCAACCCCTTTTTTGCGGCATTTTACGGTTGATATTGCCGAAAATACCTTGCAGGCTGGGGAAGAGAGTACGATTCCTCTCCGCGACGGGTTTCAATGCGGGAGAGGTTCAGTCCGATGTGACTGTTCCAGGGGAGGCCGCTGATGGTAATAGAGCCGGGCTGGAGGCACTGGGCCATCTCCTCGGTTGGATTTTCGGGAGTTGGCGTTTTCATGTCACTGTAGTTGACGGTGGCCAGTTCATCGTTATCAAGGTCTGTAATGACGCGCTCTACAAGCTGCTGCAGCTGCGGGTTGATAAGCAGATGATCCCGTGGCCCCTCCGAAGAGTTTGTCTTCACTGTAATCCAGACCCCGCGATTTTCTTTGTCTTTACGAATATCAACAATACGGTTTGCTCCATAGCTGACCCGCCCCGTCAGCCAGTTGCCCCAGGGACTCTGTATCAGGAAAACAGGGAGCTTATTTCTCAAGACAAAAGAGTCCATTCCCCCTTCAACATATTTTTTTTCCATGGTGTTTATAACCTGGTAATGGCGGCGGTTTCCAGCCGTTCCCCACACCAGTTGCCCCAGAGGATTGGTGACAATAAACTTGTAGTTTCCCGGCAGAGAAAACTGGAGGAAACCCTGCAGTTTGCGATTTTCGCGGGGAGATTCGTAGTCCACCTGTACATCGGCAACGAAGGTCTGCGGGCAGAGTGCATCGCGGGCTACCATGGTATCAAGAACGGTTGCAAATTGTGGGGCAGACTCCCCTGGGACCAGAGTTCCACTCCATTGTCCTTCTCTGGCACAGCCGCCGAGCAAGAGGGGAACAGCTATGCCGAGAACAGCGGCGCAACGGAGAGCCCTGCACTTATATGAGTTTGTTGATTTTTGCACGGATTCTCTCTTTTTCTTTACTGTCATTGGAGGCCTTCCAGGCTTCCTCGTAATATTTACGGGCATCCCGGGGCTGTTTAAGAGCGCTGTATACATCCCCGAGGTGCTCCATGATCAGTGAGTTCTCGGGAGTGATACGCAATGCCCTGTGCAGGGAGTCTGCCGCCTTATGGAGGTTTCCCTGTTTGTAAAGTACCCAGCCAAGACTATCGAGAATAAAACCATTTTCGGGCTTGAGTTCATTGGCACGGGTGACATATTCAAAAGCCCTGTCAAGTTTTATCCCCTGATCTGCCCAGCTGTAACCAAGGAAGTTGAGGGCTTCAGCGTGATCAGGATTCAGTTCAAGAATTTTTTCCATGGAGCGTATGGCCTGAGCTTCGCTTCCCTGACGTTCATAAAAAAGCCCCGCTTCGTAAAGCAACTGCACGTTGTCCGGGTAAAGAGTGCGACCCTCTTCAAGAAACGCTTTCGTTTCGCGCATTTTCCCATGGGACTGTAACAGGGAGGAGATGAGGGCGTAGAAGATGGGAGAACTGTGTTCGTGATCAGCGATGTACTCTTTCAGATTCTTGATCGCTTCGTTGAAATCTTTCAACTCTTCGTAGATTCGTGTTTGCAAATAAACGCTCTCTTCGAAGTTTTCGCTGTCACTTCCAACCTTTTTCAGGGTGGCAAGGGCCTGCTTTTTCTTTTGTTCCTGATATTGGAGCAAGCCAAGGAACCACGCTGCATCATTTTGTCTCGGGGTATCAAGCAGGGATGCCAGCAAGTTTTCTGCCTCTTCATTACGTCTCTGTTTGAGATAGAGGCTGGCGCGGAAGTAATCGATGGTGGAGATGTTGTCGCTGAAGCTGCGCAGACGGTTCAGCTCCTGTTCCGCATCAGTATATTTTTGCTGGTCAATATAAAGCTGGGCGAGATTGACGCCTGCTTTTTCATCGTGTGAATCATGCTTGAGCATCTGTTTGAACACCTCTTCCGCTTTGTTATATTTCGACCTGACACGGTAAAGGGAAGCAAGTTCAAAAGCGATGGTGTTGGACCAGTCCTGTTTGAGAATGATATCATATTGTTTTTCCGCGTCAGTAAAACGTTTCTGATCGGTAAGGATTCTGGCCAGAGTAATGCGCGGGGCGATGGCGTCTTTATGGTTAAAAACAAAGCTCTGGAGCAGTGACTCCGCCCTGTCCAGTTCACCGAGCCTTGCATAGAGGGCAGCGAGATGGTTGGTGATCTGTTCGTCAGTCGGGTCAATCTGAAGCACTTTGCGGAAATTTTCGGCGGCTTTCTTCGGTTCGTTCTGCTCCAAAGCAACGGTGCCCTGCAGCTGCAGCCAGTCAGTGTCCTCCGGGGCATTTTTAAGCCTGTTGGTGAGCCATTTGTCCGCATCGTCATAGCGTTCCATCTGCATCATCAGCAGTGGCAGTTTCCGTTCAATGTAGCGGGTGTGCGGGGCGCAGATTAGAGATTTCTGGTAGAAATCCAGTGCTTCTTCGTAGCGGTGATCATATTCGGCCTGGGAGCCCCAGAGAAAATAGAACCAGGAACAGTTGAGATCAAGAGGATCTTCTGCCACAGTATCCTGGGGTAAATTTTCTTCGGATGGTTCTGTAGCGGAGGGGCACATGGGAATGTCGGGAACATTGTGAACAGCCCGGCGGGTGTCTTTAAGGACCTTCTCTACCATCGGAGCCTGGGAGGAATTTATCCTGTCGCTGTGAAAAATGGTGGTACAACCCTGTGAAAGCAGCAGACTGGCAGCGAGAATCGTGACGCTGAGGCGTGCCGTAGCGGGAAGGAATGTGAATCTCAAGTTCATCGGGTTCTTTTTATGTTGTTGAGCAGTGGCATGAGATCCTTTTGCAGTTTCTGCTGGATATCATCTATCCCACCGGAGCTGTCAATTCGTCTGATCCAGGGAAAAGAAAGAGACTGGAATATTGTGTCTACCTTTTCGAGACTCTCGCGGGTCTCAAAGTCGTTGGGCTGTTCTCCGCGATCGGTGGTGATACGTCGGAGACAGGTGGCCAGTGGGGCCTGCAGAATAAAGGCGATGTCCGGAGCCGGTGCAAACTCATTCTCTTTCAGCAAAAACTCTGTTGAGAAGCCATGCAGACTCTGATAAGCAACGGTGGAGAGAAAGTAGCGGTCGCACAGGACAAATGTTCCTTCAGCAAGGGCTGGTTGAATGCAGTTTTCAAGATGATCTCTGCGGTCCTGCAGGAACATCTCAAGTTCTTTTTCAGGTGAGAGTTCACTGCGGGAATAAAAATGCTCACGCAGGGCCCGACCATGTCGACCGTCACTGGGTTCTCTGGTCATCAAAACATGATACCCGGAGTTCTCAAGCCATTGTGCGAGCAGGCGCAACTGACTGCTCTTGCCTGTGCCGTCGGCACCTTCAAAGACGATAAAAAGACCTCTGTTACAGTGGGTGTTTTGCATAAGTGGGGGAATTCTTTCAGCGTGTTCTTGTTTTTTTAGACAGGGTTCCGTTCCAGAGTGGGAATATAGCGCAAAAGTTTCGCAATATCGATGTTTTTCATCAAACGGGAAGCCTTGAGGGAGAATGGCTGATTCAACGAGACAAGAATGGAACATCCGCGAATTTACAAACCAAAGCCGGTGCAGTCAAAGGCATTTTCAAAATGCTCAAGGAGAGGTTTGCAGCCGCGTTGTTGAATGATGGTTATGACATCAAAGCGGAGGTTCGTCTCGACGTGATTTTCTTGCAGCCAGCACTCTGTCGCACGGGTAATTTGTCCCTGTTTACGACGATTGACGGCCGAGGTGGGGGGACCAAATATCTCGGAGCTGCGTGTTTTTACCTCAACGATGGCAATGCAGTTGTCTTTTTCTGCAATAATATCGATTTCTCCATATTGGCAGCGCCAGTTGCGGGCGTGAATTTTGTAGCCTTTTCGTTTCAACTCTGTGGCTGCCATCTCTTCCCCCGATTTACCGAGGAGCTGGCGCAGTATCGACATACTCTTTTACTCCTTTGAAGGTGAGCCGGTGTGCCGGGCAGATTCCATATTTTTTAATGGCGTTACGATGTTCACGGGTGGGATACCCCTTGTGCTGTGCGAAGTTATACTGCGGGTATTGTTCGTGCAGTTCGCAGAGCAGTTGATCCCGATGAGTTTTAGCGATAATGCTGGCTGCGGCGATGGAAGCACTGCGACTCTCCCCTTTAATCAGAGGAAGCTGAGGCAGTTGCATGTGAGTAGGGAATTTCCCGTCAACGAGGAGACAGTCCGGCTGTGTTGACAGGTTTAATACGGCACGCGCCATTGCCAGCAGGGATGCCTGGAGGATATTGATTTGTTCAATCTCGGTGACACTGCTGACTCCTATACCAATAACGGCATCAGATTCCATCAGTACACTTCTGAGAAGGAGCAATTTTTTTGGAGACAATTTTTTTGAATCAACCCAGAGAGAAGTTTCTCCTCTGCGGGGAAGAATAACGGCCGCTGCAACTACCGGGCCGGCGAGAGGTCCTCGCCCGGCTTCATCCGTTCCGGCAACAGCCTGCCAGCTGGAGGCATAGAGATACCTCTCAATGGCAAAATTATCCCCGTCGGTCTGATGGAAGTGATTTGGTAATTGCAAGCCCATGGCCTGGACTGAGAAGAGAGGGCATAACAACACCGTCGCGGAAAAAATTTCCGCGACGGTGAGGTAAAATGGAAGTGCCGCCTGGACTTATCGGTTAAGGCCGCGCTCGCGAATACGGGCAGCTTTACCGGTACGGTTACGCAGGTAGTAGAGGCGTGAACGGCGTACACGTCCTTTCGTGACCAGCTCAACCTTTTCAATGCGGGGATTGTGCAGGGCAAAGATTTTTTCAACGCCGACACCGTGGGAGATTTTACGCACGGTATAGCTGGCATTCATGGTTCCACGTTTGCGCTTGATGACTACGCCCTGGAAAATTTGAATACGCTCTTTGCTGCCTTCGAAGATACGAATGTGGACTTTTACATTGTCTCCCGGACGAAAATCGGGAATATCGGTCCGCATTTGTTCTTTGTTGATTCTGTCAATAATAGTGCTCATGGGATTATGTCAGGTTAAAGTCTCAGGAGGTTTCCAGTTACCCCGTAATTTAAGATCCAAGCAGTCGATCAACAACGATCGATGCTGCAGATCTCACCGAGAGATGATTGTACTGTGTTCCGCCCTGAATCGGCGGCAGACTGTAATCAGCTCTTTGTAATATTTCCGGCGCGAGCCCGTGTGCCGTCCCCAAAAGGATAAGCACTGGTTCTTTATCACCGATTCGTTCTCGTAATTCCTGCCATGGCAGGGTGTTCTCCCGCTCAGTGGCGCTGGTGGTAATAATCAGCGGTTTTCTGCCAAATTCTTTTTCCAGCTGCTCCACAATCTCGTCAAGGTTCCACACAAGACGTACCCGGGAGAGTGCTTCTTTCCGAGCCGGGTTGTATTTTGCTCCATGACCGTGGCGCCAGTGATCGAGAAGTTCCTCAACCATTGTATGCTGATCGGCCCATGGAGTGGAAATAAAGTAGCGGGCTACTCCGTAGGTGCATGCCATTCGGGCAATGTCATGAATATCGAGGTTGGTAACGGCTGAGCCGATAATCTCTTGATTCTTGTTCATCACCGGATGATGGATCAGTGCCAGATAAAGGCTTGTCTCTCCTTCACTCATTATATGTCCCGGTGTTGAATTGACCGAATCTGCAAGAAAAGACCTTCCTTCTTCAGCAGTTTAGTCTCAGCCGGGCTGAAACTTTCTTCTTCCAGCAACTGAGGCCTTTTCTTCAGTGTATTGCGGACTGATTCGAGGAAGCGGTAACGCTCTATCTCTTCATGATTTCCCGAAAGCAGTTCAGAAGGAACCTCAACACCCTCAAACTCCCGCGGGCGCGTATATTGCGGATGCTTCAGCAAGTTGCGGCTGAAGGTATCTTTCCCGGAAGAATCTGCACATCCCAGGACATTGGGCAGTAAGCGGGTCACCGTATCCACGACAATCATCGCGCCGAGTTCCCCGCCGGTGAGAATAAAATCTCCAATAGAAAGTTCTTCATCAATAGATGAATCAATGAAGCGCTGATCAACACCCTCATAGCGACCACAAACGAAGATAAGATGTTCTTCTTCGGCAGCAAACTCTTCCGCTATCCGTTGATTAAATCTGCGTCCCTGCGGGCTGAGGAGAATAGTACGTGCCTTCTTCTCAGCTCCCTGGCAACTTTTCAGTGCTTCACTCAGAGGTTCTGGTTTCATCACCATCCCCTCTCCTCCACCAAAAGGCCGGTCATCGGTCATCTGATGCTTGTCACAGGCAAAATCGCGGATGTTGACAAGATTAACGCTGATCTGTTGCCGTTCAAGAGCCCGGCGGATGATGCCTTCCTCCAGAGGAGAACGAAGCAGTTCCGGAAAGATGGTCAGAATATCAAACCTCATTCCGAACCTTTTTCCTCTACATCTCCTTTCGCTTTATTTGCTTCCAGCAGGCCTTCAGGCGGATCAATAACCAGCTCCTGCCCATCATTCTGGACAATAACACCTTTTATCATCGGGATGTAAACTTCTTCACCACGCTCTTTTTCAATCACAGCCACATCATGGGCGCCGTTATTAAAAAAGGAGCGAACTCTCCCGAGGACTTTACCGGAAACCAGTTTTACCGATTTCCCGACAAGTTGATGCAGGTAATATTCATCTTTTCTGATAGCAGGCAGAAGCTCTTTGCGAATAATTATCCCGGAGCCACGGACTTCTTCTGCCTTATTGCGAGTGGAAAACCCCTGGAAGTGCAGAACAGCATATTTTCCCTGCACCCTGGCATTTTCAATCACCACTGAATCGGAAACTATTCCCTCTTTGTTTATCAGGGAAACTTCCGGATAGAGTTTCATATTCTCTGGTTGCCCGGAGAAACACTGTATGGAAACTTCGCCCCGGATTCCCTGTGCTTTGCGAATGAACCCGAGGAGCAACCAGTCATCGTCGGGAAGAGTAAAAAGATTCACAGATTATTCCACAATATCAAGGCGGGATGTGAGTCCCTGTTTTGCAGCAGCCGCTGCAAGGAGACGACGCATCGCCCGCGCGGTGCGCCCCTGCTTGCCTATTACTTTGCCAAGATCCTCAGGAGCGACGCTCAACTCAAGATGATAATTTTCTTCATCATCCACGAGTTGAACCTGCACTGATCCGGGGGTATCAACAAGCGAAGAGGCAACGGCAGCAATAAGGTCTTCCATTGCGTTACGCAGTCAAAGCCTTTTTCAGGATGCTTTTCACCGTGGTGGAGGGCAATGCGCCCAGACCAATCCAGTTGTTAAATTTTTCTCGATCAATTTTGACGACAGCGGGATCCTGAAGTGGATCATAGGTCCCAAGAATATCAAGAAATTTTCCATCGCGAGGGCTCTCGCCGTCGGCAACAATAATGCGGTAGAAGGGTTTTTTCTTTCTGCCTTGTCTGGTGAGACGAATACGTACAGCCATTCCGTTGTCCTTTGGTTGTTGTTTCTGTTGGCACCACGAAGGGTGAGTTGTCTTATACTTTGTTTCTTGTGAAAAAAACAGGGTACTGAGAATTATATCCGCCTCATACCCTTTGGTGCTTTTCTTCTTTTGACACCCGTAATTGCACCGGGCTTTCCACGAAATTTTTTCATCATCTTGAGCATCTCCGAGTAACTTTTCAGTACACGGTTCACTTCGCTGACCTGCGTGCCGGAACCCAGCGCGATACGTTTTCTCCGATTCGCGTTGAGGATCTGATGATTGGCCCGCTCTTTTTTCGTCATGGAGCGAATAATGGCTTCGGTCTTCAGCAGTTCCTTCTCATCCGGTTTAGGCGCATCTTTTAGTTGTTTCAGCTTTTTGATTCCGGGAACCATGTCAAGAATCTGCTCAAGGGAACCCATCTTCTTGATTTGCTGAATCTGATCAAGAAAATCTTCCAGCGTAAACTGGTTTTTCCGCAGCTTTTCCGCCAGCCGGTCGGCCTCTTTACGGTCAACAACCTTTTCCGCTTTCTCGATAAGACTAAGAATGTCGCCCATTCCGAGAATTCGGGAGGCAACACGTTCCGGATGAAAAACCTCAAGGTCCTCAAGCCCTTCCCCTATCCCAACAAATTTGATCGGCTTGCCGGTAATATTCTTGATGGAGAGAGCAGCACCGCCACGGGCATCGCCTTCCATTTTGGTAAGGACAACCCCGGAAATTTCCAGATCGCTGTTAAACTTGTTTGCAACTGTAACGGCATCCTGGCCGGTCATGGAATCGGCGACAAAAAGAACTTCAGAAAGCGGTATTTTTGCCTGAATCTCTTTGAGCTCAGCCATCAACTCTTCATCAACATGCAGGCGGCCAGCCGTATCGATAAAGATGGTGTCACAACCTTTGATATCGGCATCTTCCAATGCCAGACGGCAGATATCAACCGGTTTCATCTCCGTAGTGGAGCCAAATACCGGGACATCAATCTGTTTGCCGAGCACTTGCAGCTGCTCAATGGCTGCCGGACGATAAACGTCTGCCGGGACAAGATATGGCTTGCGTCCCTGCTCCTTCAACAGACGGGCGATCTTCGCAGCTGTCGTCGTTTTCCCGGAGCCCTGAAGGCCTGCCATCATGATGGTGACGGGCTGCCGGCCATCCAGTGCAATTGGTGTATTTACTCCGCCAAGGAGTTCTATCAGCTCATCATGAACAAGCTTGACAACCTGCTGTCCGGGAGAAAGAGACTTGTGAACTTCCTGCCCTTTTGCCTTTTCAGTGATTGTTGCTACAAACTCTTTGGCAACCGTGTAGTTGACATCCGCCTCAAGCAACGCGGTGCGCACCTCGCGCATGGCGTCTGCCATATTCTCTTCAGTGAGAGTGCCATGGCCCCGGAGTTTTTTAAAAGCTCCCTCGAGTTTATCGGATAAAGTTTCAAACATAATCGCCGTCTACAGTGTTGGATGGGGGTGAACTTGTGTCTTATTCTGCTCTCTTCCCCAGTTCAATAAATTCAATTTTATTTACGAAAATTCAAAAGCGTACCAAAATACCTGGTAATCGTGTACTTGTCAAGAATTGAAGGGGAAACAGGCACAATTAATTTATGACGGCAACACGCACACCTCATTGGGAAAGTGCCCAAGGGGTTCGAAGCCGTTCTCTGTGATTACATTGGTGTTTTCAATTCCGACTATCCCTTTTCCAGGGATAATAAGCTTGGGTTCAAGGGCCAGCGTCATGCCGGCTGCCAGTGGCAGTTTCTGGTTGAGGGCGATAAAGGGGAACTCGTCCAGTTCCAGCCCTGTGCCGTGACCGATAAAGCGGATTTGACGCTCGCCTGCCCCCATAAAATAATCTGCCCAGCCCTTTTTCTGCACAGCCTCAACCAGCTGCTGATATATTTCCCCGGTTATTGCCCCAGGAAGGCAGAGGCCGGACGCCATTTCCTGAATTTCCAGCATGAAATCGTGTCCTCTCTGCAGGTCGTCAGGCAGCTTTCCGATACAGAATATTCGCGTCTGGTCTGAAATATAGCCGTTACTGGCAAAGGCGTAATCAACAATTATCGGAACGTTTTTTTCAAGGGGATGAAAGCCGGCACCGAGTCCTGTCGCACTGCTGGAGCCACACCCGCCGTTGGGGGTGGGGGCATAACTCGGAACCGCTGCAGAGGCACCACCCATCAGATGGCCAAAGGACATCCCACTGTTGAAAAGACGCATCTTCATGATGCCCTGGTGGCCGATGGAACGCGCATATCCCTCCAGCTCTCCAGCCGCTGCAAGCTCAGATTTGCCAGCCTGCAGAATCTCTTTTGACTTTTCATGAAGTGCGTCGGATCCCGCTGCGGATTCACGCATTTTTTCAATCTCAAAAGCCGATTTTACTGCCCGCTGCAATCTGATCTCTGTCGAGATGTCAACAATATCACTTTTATCGAAAATTGCCTCGTATTGACGAAATATTGCGACGGGCAGGATATCAAACTCCATGCCGAATCTGCGGGGGGGGGCAATTCCGTGTGCGGTCAGGGTCTGGGGAATTTTTTTACTGCCAGAGAGTGAGATGATAAATTTCAGCGGGGACTCATTGAGGGTTCGGGAGAATTCCTTGAAGATCATCAGCAGCGGGTCACCCTCAACGGGGACATAGAGCCATCCCTGCTGTCCGGTGCCTGAAAAGTAAAAGAGGTCGGCGCGGTCGATGATGAGGGCACCGTCGAGTCCGCGTTCGGCGAGAGTTTTTTGAAAAATTTTAATCCTTCTACAGGCTTCGGATTCCGGGAGTTTATCGCTGTGGCAGAGGGGGGTACTTATGGAAGGCATGGCATATCTCCAATAAGATGAGGGGAAGGAATTGAACCTGAAGCAATCACTATAGTTCACATAAGGCTTGCATTCAATCGAGATTCCTGTATATTTTGGCCTCTTCATTCAGCCCTTACGGGCGAGTAGCTCAGCTGGATAGAGTGTCGGCCTCCGAAGCCGAAGGTCGCGGGTCCGAATCCCGCCTCGCCCACCAATGATATCAGGCCCTTACGAGTTCTTCTCGTAAGGGCTTTTTTTTGTTCTGTACTGCAGAGTGGCTTGAGAAATATTTGCAGGGGGACCTTTTCTTTTTTACTCCGAACCAAGAGATAAAAATGTTGCAGCGAAGAGGTTGAATAGTGTCCTTTGTTCTCAAAAATTTTTCATGCAGGCAGGTGCAATTTGCTGTCCTCAGCGAATATTTTTGACTCAGCAGCGTTCAGATTTGAGACCTGAAACAGACGACTGGAATCAATTGCTCTACCATTGACCGCAATCTCTTACAGGTTGTCTGAATCTGTAACTCGATCAATCTCCTCCCAGTTATAAACCACAGGTATATGTGGTTTGAGCTTTGGCC
>Ga0172378_10000116_pt1 | contig 59697 bp, 59 predicted proteins | sample GrowelOW332metaG_FD_119755 | JGI IMG/M metagenome (GOLD analysis project Ga0172378, IMG submission 119755) | Groundwater microbial communities from an aquifer near a municipal landfill in Southern Ontario, Canada - Pumphouse #3_1 metaG | ecosystem: Environmental > Aquatic > Deep subsurface >... | reverse complement strand
GTGTGCTGGGAAACTCGCATGCACGGTTCTTAGGGGGTTGGACGTAGGTAACTGCGTCTGACTACCCGACAACAATGCTGATATTCACGGCATCATGGCCGGTGAAACCCGTATTGATAACAGCTTAGTCTATGAAGCACCAAGTATAAAACTTGCCAATGGTCAATTAGAGGCCAAAATACAATTGGCTACTGGTGAGGGTGAAGAGCGTATTCAAGCCAGTAAAGGCGGTTACGCAGTTGCCGGTCGTGGCTTAGGGGATTCTTGGTCATCTTCGTTGCTCTATAGCCAACCAACATGGCTTGCAGGCTTAGCCTATGACCAATCCATGCCAACCCGTTTTTTAAGCCGTGGCTTTTTAAATGCACAAGATCGCGCAGTCACGGCTGATCGTAATGTGATTGCTGCCGCAGATAACTTACGTGCCATTGCACGTGTTAATTTGGACAATGGCGTATCGTTACGTGCTTTATATCAAGTGTCTGAAATTGCCGATCACAATTCAGGTGAAAAAGCTAATCAAGATGCGTTGGTCAAAAATATTGATCAAGCCCAAGCATGGTTGTTGGGTGCTGAATACAAACTACCCCAAGCCCAAGCATGGACAGTTAAAGCACAATATAGTCAAAATGTCGTGAGTTTTCATGATGCAACAGCAGATTATCAAGTACAGCAAATCTTAACAGGTGCTGATTATGCATTTTCTAAGCAAGTCAAAGCCTATGCACATGCAGGTTATTTAACCATTGAACAAGCCAGCCAAGAAGATAAACAGCTGGTATTGGGTACGGGTTTAGAATACAAATTCTAAAAGGGTTGAGATAAAGGCATCATCAGATGCCTTTATTATTTTTGGCTTAAGTATTACAAGAAACAGTCTAAAGCTTAAGTGAAGGCCATGTTAAATTCAGGCTTATTTAGGGCAGATGATGTATGGTGATTCAAGCGGTTTTATTTGATTTAGACAATACCTTAACCCATCGGGATTTAAGCATAGAGGCGTATAGTCGCTATTTACACCAAGCTTATGCTCACTCTTTGGCACATGATCAAGTGACTGCCATAACAGCCATTATTAAACACATTGATCAAGGCGGTTACCCTCAAAAACAATTATTGACCCACCCCAGTATTGCCGCGTCGGTGGCTTATGCATTACAACAACAATTGGTATGGACGCATACACCACATGTAGATGAGCTCACCCAATTTTGGTTTAAATACTTTGGCAGCTGTGCTGTGCCTATGTTGGGTGCGCAAGCCTTACTTGAACAGCTCAAGCAACAAAGCTTTAAACTTGGTGTGATTTCCAATGGTGAGCATCAAAGTCGGCTCAATATTTTACAAGGTTTGGGTTTTTTAGATTATTTTGATGTAGTACATAGCTCAGAACTTGTTGGGATTGCCAAACCCAATGCTGAGATTTTTTTACATACAGCACAGGCTTTAGACCTTGCGGCACATGAGTGTGTATTTATAGGTGATCATCCTGTGAACGATATACATGGCGCACAACAAGCAGGGATGCGCGCCGTGTGGTTGCAAGGTTTTCACGCCTAGATCCAGCCATTCAAGGTGGCCAAAATCGAATATTTGGCTGAACTTTGGCACCATCTTGAGCCTTAATGTAAAATTTTCTCCAAGAAATGTTGGGCACGTTCACTACGTTGGGTATTAAAAAATTCCTCTTTAGAGCAATCTTCAATGATTTTGCCTTGATCCATAAAAATAATGCGATGCGCCACTTGACGAGCAAAGCCCATTTCATGGGTCACACACATCATGGTCATACCATCTTTAGCAAGTTCCACCATAACATCTAACACTTCATTAATCATTTCAGGGTCAAGCGCAGAGGTAGGTTCATCAAACAACATGGCAATCGGGTCCATGCATAGGGCCCGGGCAATCGCCACACGTTGTTGTTGACCGCCTGAGAGCTCTGCTGGATATTTTTTGGCATGTTGGCTTAAACCCACACGATCTAAATATGCTAAGCCTTTTTTAAGTGCTTCATCTTGACTGCGACCTAAGACTTTGACTTGGGCAATTGTCAGATTTTCCTGAATGCTTAAATGTGGAAATAATTCAAAGTGTTGAAACACCATACCCACGCGACTACGCAATTGGTTTAAATTGGTTTTGGGGTCTTTTAAAGCTAAACCATTCACTACAATGTCGCCTTGTTGGAAAGGCTCTAAACCATTGACGGTTTTAATTAGGGTTGATTTTCCTGAACCTGAAGGACCGCATACCACCACCACTTCACCTTGGCGAATTTGGGTGTTGCAGTCGGTTAAAACTTGAAAGTCGCCATACCATTTACTGATGTTTTGAATATCAATCATTAAGGGTTGTGTCATACGCGTAACCTTTGTTGCAGTTTTTTCACCAAGAATGTTGCAAGTAGACTGAAACTAAAGTACACCAAACCGGCAAATAAAATATATTGTGTTAGTAGTGCCATAAGGTCACCACGGACATAGGTGGTTCTAAAGAAATCTAGTAGTCCAATGGCATAGACCATGGTGGAATCTTGAAATAAAATAATACTTTGTTGTAATAATAAGGGCGTCATTTTACGAAATGCTTGCGGCAAAATAATAAAACGCATCGATTGACTATAGCTCATGCCAAGCGCTGCCGCTGCTGCACTTTGTCCTTTGGGAATAGATTGAATTCCTGCACGTACAATCTCGGCAAAATAAGCAGCTTCAAATAGCATAAATGCCACAATACTGGACACCAAAGCAGTGTCTATACTTAAGTATTTGCCCGTGATGCCGGTATAGATAAACGGTACGGCAAAATAAAACCACATTAAAACCAAAAGCAGTGGAATAGAGCGAAATAAATTGATGTAGCTTTGTGCAAACAGATTAAAGATTTTAATAGACGATAAACGCATTAAAGCCAACAGCGTACCAATTAAAATACCGCCCACTGTGGCAAACACCAACACTTTTAAAGTGATACTAAAACCATGCCATAACGCAGGATAGGAAGATTGTAAGTCGCTGAAAAAAACAGTGAGCCATTCCATTATTTAGACCCTCCTGTCATGAGTCCTGGAATACGTAAACGTTTTTCCAGTAAATTCATGCCTTGAATCAAGCAGACATTAATGACAATAAACACAAGGGTAACGTAGGTATAAATCTCAATGGTATTTTGGGTGTACTCACTGATGGTTTTCATTTGTGAGATGATTTCTGCCACACCCACCAACGAGGCGATGGATGTATTTTTAACGCAGTTGGTTAGCTCTGAGCTTAACGGCGGCAAAATCATCCGAAACGATTGCGGCAAAATAATGTAACGGTATAACTGAAAAGTCGAAAAACCCATGGCATAACCGGCATTGATTTGACCGCGTGGTATGGCCTCAATTCCGGTACGGACTTGTTCACACACCCTTGCTGCGGTAAATAAACCTAAACCCACACTGGCTGAAATCAGTGCTGTGGTATTGGCACCTAAATCATTGATCCACCAATTTTGAAGGGCAGTGGGCAAAAAGTTTGGCACCACATAAAACCAAATAAACAACTGAATCAGTAATGGCACATTGCGAAATAAAGTCACATAGCCTGTGCCAATCGCGCGTGCCGTTTGGCTTGGCAGTGTGCGCATAATGCCAAGTACACTACCTAAGACTAAAGCAATGCTCCATGCCACCACGGCAATTACAAACAGCCAACCTAAACCGGTGATTAACCAATCTAAATAGGTGGTGTCAGCTACACCGGTGGCTTGCCATAATACGCCCCAATTCCAACTATAATTCATAGGCTCTCCTTATGCTTAAAGCCAATTTTTGGCTTTAAGCAGGATCAATCTTATTGATCACGGTCGTGTGGGTTGGCAATTAAGGCTTTGAGGGCATCCGACATTGGGAAATTTAAGTTAATATTTTTGGGTGCAATCGGTTGCTCAAACCATTTTTTATACATGTCATTGATTTGACCTGAAGCATAAGTGGCTTTAATGGCATCATCTACCACTTTTTTAAAGCCGACATCGCCTTTACGCACCATACAACCATAGATTTCTTGAATAGGCGCCGTGCCGACAATCACCCATTGATTTGGATCTTTGGCTTTGGATTTTTCACCTGCCAATAAAATGTCATCCATCATAAAAGCTGCGGCACGACCATTTTGTAGCATTAAGAATGATTCGGCATGGTCTTTGGCAGAAATCACTTCACTAATACCTAACTCTTTTTCATGCTGACGGATATAACGCTCTGAAGTGGTGCCTGCGGTGGTGACTAACTTTTTACCTTTTAAATCGGCAAAATCTTGAATGCCTGAGTCGGTTTTAGTCAGTAAACGTGAACCCACTTGGAAGAAACCAACTGAAAAATCTACTTGTTGTTGGCGTTCTTTATTGTTGGTGGTGGAGCCACATTCTAAATCTACCGTGCCATTAGACACCAAAGGAATACGGTTTTGACTGGTGACTAAATTATAACGAATTTTTAAATTTGGTTGATTCAACTCTTTTTTCAAGGCTTCAACCACTTGCAGTTGTAGGTCATGGGCAAAACCCACCGGTTGATTTGGATTGTCGGCAATATAAGAAAATGGAATGGATGAATCACGATAACCCAACACCACCGTACCTGATTGCTTAATTTTATCTAAAGTGCCTGATATGGTAGCAGTCTGGGTGTCGGTTTTTGTAGTTTGATCATTGCTACACGCCGTGACAGCAAGTACTGCAGCCAAGCAGCATAATTTTTTTAACATTCTTATTCCTCTATTTTTTGTTTATGGGGTATTTATTGCAGCAAAAAGATAAAAACTGCCTAAAAATGCAGCTTTTTTCATCTTAAGCGAGATCAGATTGCAAGCTCAAGCACTATTTTGTGGCGATTTTAAGCTTAAGCAAAAACAGTATGTCTAATGAATGAACAACTGAAGCAAGGGTTATGCCAAGCAAACTGATGATGTTTATACTCAGGCAATATTTAGCAATCAAAGCTTGTTTAGGTGACGCGTATGGGATTGATGGCTTCACTCCAGATAGTGCAACCACAGCGTAGGCATGGGCTATGGAGTGCGCTTAAAGCGCTGACAAAACCACAATGGGTACAGGCATATTGTACATTGGCATGAACTTTATGAAGCGGTTGGATGGCTTTGGGAAATAGAGCTAAGCCATAGCGTACCTCATGATCAGGATAAAATAACAGGCTTAACTTGCCGTCACTTTCTAACAATGCCACGCGCACTTGGCCTAAATGTTCAACGCCTTGCTGACGCATTTCGGCAAAGAACTCATCATGCGACATTTTGCCACGCCGAATTTGATCTAATACCAACATGCCATCTTCAACAATATATAAAGCTTTGCCCTCAATTAAATCTTCAAACGGCTGATACTTCATCATTAAAAATGTGGTCAGGCGATACATCACAATCACCACACTCATCACCAATAATGCTTGTAAGATTGGAATATCTGCATCAAACATCGGATCGCCTGAGATTGAACCCAAAGCCAATAAAATTGCCACTTCAAAAATGGACAGCTGGCGTACACCCCGTTTACCGGTTAAACGTAAAAATACAATAATCAATAAATACATCAGCATACAGCGCAGCACGATTTCTAAGCCAAAGCTGAAGGTGGTGTCGTGAATAAACAGCTGTTGCAGATCCATGTTTTAATCTCATACTTTATTGTTTTATGGACTGTAGCAATTTAGCCGATCTGTCATATAAGCATTTTTGTGAAATTTATGTGTAAGCAAAGCCGTATATTTTAGGATGGTTTCATCAAAGGTGAAGGGGCATAATGATGTGACTTTTTTTGTTTAGATCAATCATGTCTTTTGCACTCAAAACCACGCCACAAACTATTTTGGACGTTGCCCCACAGCATAAAAAGCTCAATGTACTGATTGATCAGATTGAACAGCAAAAGCGTTTGTTGTTGGCGTGGCAACAGGCACAAGACGAAATTCGTGCCTATAGCCAAAAGGCGCTCATGCCTGCTTATCGTGAGCTATACAGCACCTTGTATGCACAAATGCAGACCTTATGGAATAGCCTAAATTTGTATGGTTTGAGCAAAACAGATACAGTCACGATTGAAGATAAGATTCAAGCTTTGACACGTTTATTACAAGGCTCACAGCTGTTGACTCAACAGCAGATGAATGAAGTGCAAAAGATGCATGCTTACTATATGCAAGCCAATGAATATACCAAGAAAAAAAACAAGCAGAAAAATAGAGATTCTTTTCCTGAAGTTGAAAGTTTAGTGATTGAGGATGAGTTGGATGATTGGAACAGCGACCCATACAAGCAAGAACGTGAGCAAGCCAAGTTAAAACGAGCGCAGGATAAACAAGCCAAGGCTGCAATGTTAGTCAATCAATCTTTAAAAACCTTGTATTTAAAAATAGCTTCGATCATTCACCCCGACCGTGAGCCTGATGAAGCCAAAAAAGTAGAGAAAACCGAGCTGTTACAACGTGCCAACGAAGCTTATGAACAAGAAGATTTGTTCTTTTTACTCAAAATGCAACTAGAAGTAGAACAAAGTAAAACAGGTACAAATAAAGGTTTAAGTACCGAACAAGTCAAATTTTATGAGCAAGCCTTACAAGCACAAATTCAAGCCTTAAAACAACAAATTCAAGAACTCATTGATTCATTGGTATGGTCAGATAAAGCCAAAATTGCGGTAAGTAAGTCAAAAGGGCAACTCAATATTGCGAATTTGTATAAACAGATTGATGCGGATGTGTCGGCGGTAAAGCAACAGTTAAAAGCAGAAAAGCAAAGATTGATGTATATGGGGAAAGAGATTGGGTTGGAGATGTTGTTAGAGCATCAGGTGCTATAAGTTTTGATTTTCTCCCTCTCCCTTTGGGAGAGGGTATTTGTAGATTTACTTCTCTAGCTTCACCTCTCCCTAGCCCTCTCCTGAGAGGAGAGGGGATTTAATTGTGTATCCTATAATGACAATAAATTTAAGAGGGAAAATAAAAATGAAAATAGATCCTCAACTATTAGAATTCGCCAAATCCATGCGCCACACCGCCACCGATGCTGAAAACCTCATGTGGCAAATACTCCGTGCCAAGCGATTTATGAATCTTAAATTTCGTCGTCAGCATGTGATTAAACCTTATATTGTGGATTTTTACTGTCATGAAATTGGTTTAGTGGTTGAACTTGATGGTTCACAACATGCTTTACCTGAGCATCAAATTTATGATGCAAAACGAACAGAGTTTTTGGATGCTTTAGGTTTAACCGTTGTGCGCTATTGGAATCATGATGTGTTGAGTCGGATGGATGTAGTGTTAGAGGATTTGTGGATGAAATGCACTGCATTAAAAGACACCTCTGCCTAACCCTCACTTGCGCTCTGTTTGTGATTTACTATTGGATTAGCCTCTTTAGAGGTTGTTGTTTGATTAGCTTCAAATTTTTTATTGGCGATTCCAAAAGGAATATGTACGGAAGCAATACTTTGAGCAGTTTTTTCTACATGAGTGACTTGATCATCAAAGAAAATATGCAGTTTTAAGACTTCTAAAACCTTTCTTTTTTCAATACCACCTAAGAAAAAAGCTTCGTTTATAGTGTCAATTCCCCATGCACGTAAAGAGTGAATCACGCGTTTATGTGCAGGTGCGTTTCTTGCAGTGACAATTGATATTCTTAAACGATTTTTATAACTAGGTTGTCTAGTTTTATATTCAGTTTCTGCTTTTTGTAAAATTGAAAGCTGTTTAAACAGCTTATGCAATGGGCCAATGTTCGCAGGTTCACTAGCAAGATTTTTTTCATTTTCTATAAAAGCATTTAGGCCATTTTTTTTATAGATTTGCTCTGAGGAATCATCTGCAATCACACCATCAAAATCAAAAGCAACGCGTAATTCATCCTCATGTACAAGTTTTGCCGAGTAGCCTTTGACAATTAAGCCTGCTGGGTAGCCTGCTGTAATTGCCTGATTAACGTCTGTTTCATTAGCTGAGAGAAATAGGCTAATGTTTAAAGCATTAATATATTCATGCGGGTTGCCACCTTGTAAGAATATGGCGCGTTTAATATTTAGTTGATGATGTTCAATTGAGTTCATCACACGTAAACCTGTGCTCGGGTCATTTCTAGAGAGTAAAATGACTTCAACAAACGGTTCCTGTTCAAAAATATTATTTAAGCTCAGAAGTCTTTGAATAAATGGAAATGCCACGCCAATATCTAGTGGTACATTTTCGTGTTCCTGTTGGTATAGACGATAGGCTTCTTCACCTTGAGTTCTAAAAATATGATCGGATTCTGAAAGGTCAAATAAGGCACTAGATGCTAAGCCGATGACTAGTTTTTGGTCTAAATTATAATTACTCATTTATTCCCCAAATTATTAGGTTCATATTGGGTGATAGCATCTTTACCATCAATATTGATATTAAGATAGACCTCATTAGATTGAGTTTTTGGCTCAGATACTTCTGACTTATTATCAGTTTTATTGTTTAGTAAAGGATTATTACTAATCTCAAAAGGTAAGCTTTGGCCAATAATCTCATTTTTATGATTTCTTTCTTTATCATTGCTTACATAAAGAGCACCTGTTTTACCTTTATCTTGTGATAAATAAATTTCTTGTTTCGCAGCTTCTTTATGATTTGGAAAACCGTGAAAAACTCCTTTTTCTGTTAGCCATTGTAAGCCATGGCTAAATCCTCCTAAGCTTGATAAACCTAGTATGCTCCAAATCAACAGAAAGAATTTACCGACTTGAATGGGGATTTTACTAACTGACGGTTTTTTGATTACTGTATTAGCTGTGCTTAATCTTTCTAATATATGAAGTTTCTTATCGTATTCTTGGAGCTGATCTTGTTCATCCAATTTCGGCGCAATATTTTGTAGACGTTGATAAACCTGATACTTCACTCTACTAATGTTTTTGGTAAATAAGGGATGGAAAATATTATTTTGAGTATTTTCTTTTTCCTCATAATGCTTTTGTAGTTTTAGTTCTGCTAGTACTACTTCACTTTCCCAATATTCTTGCCAAAATTTTGCTCCAGCTGCCACCTTATATTGAAAATAGCTCGTGCCAATACCCACAAGGCATAGACAGAGCTGTACGAAGGGAACTGTGTTACTAGAGTATATTAGGCAAGCAAAAAGTACACCTTGGAAAATCATGAAAAAGTTATTGCGTTGAAGCAATTGTCCTATCTCAAAATTTCTAGTTTTTACTGAAATTTCATAAATTTTCTTTAGTCTTTTCTCTTTATCATCGGGTGTATTATTTTGGCTTTGAGTCGAATCGACTTTAGGTTCGGAGCTAGAAGACATCTTAAAATAATAAAGGGCTGAATAATCAGCCCTTTATACTACAAAGTAGATTAAATTAACAACACATTAAAGCGCTGCAATTTGCTCCATATTCGCTTTAATCTTTGCTAACTGATCAGCAAACTCAGCAAGTTTTACTTTCTCGCCTTCAACCACAGCCGCAGGCGCTTTTGCCACAAAACCTTCATTGCCAAGTTTAGTTGCAATTTGGTCATGCTGTTTTTGAACCTTATCTAAGTCTTTTTGCAAACGACCCAATTCCGCTTTCGGGTCAATTAAGCCCTTCATTGGAACGAATACAGACACATGACCAATCACACTTGATGAAGACAACGGTGGTTGTTCATCTGTGCCTAAGAACGTAATGCTTTCAACTTTGGCTAAAGCTTTAAACAACGCTTCAATACGGGTGATTTGTGCTTTTTCTGCATCGGTGGTGTTTTGTAATAACACAGGTAATAAACGTGCATTACCTAGACCCATCTCACCACGGATGTTACGCACTGCACCAATCAAACCTTGCAGCCATTGCATATCTGCTTCGGCTTGGTCATTTAAGAAAGCGTCATCTACAGTTGGGTATTGTGCCAACATAATGGTTTCGCCACTCATGCCAAGTTTTGGCGCAAGGGTTTGCCAAATTTCTTCGGTTAAATACGGCATTAACGGATGAGCAAGGCGTAATGATGCTTCCATCACTGCCAAAAGAACACGACGTACTTCAGCTTTACGTTCTTCCGATACGTTTTCGTCATTTAAAACAGGTTTGGTGAGTTCTACATACCAGTCACAGTATTCATTCCAAATAAATTCGTAAATGGCTTGCGCAGCTAAATCTAAACGATAGGTTGCAAAGGCAGTTTGTACCGCAGCCGTGGCTTTTTGTAGACGGCTCACGATCCATTGTTCAGGCAATTCCCAAAGATCAGGACGTGCAGTTTGACCCACCGTCTGACCTTCCACGTTCATCATCACAAAACGTGTACCGTTCCAAATCTTGTTGGCAAAGTTACGGTAACCTTCCACACGTTTCATATCGAACTTAATGTCACGACCTGTGTTGGCAAGCGCACAGAATGTGAAACGAACCGCATCGGTACCGTAAGCTTGAATACCCTCAGGGAATTCTTTACGGGTTGATTTTTCAATCTTCGCCGCTTGTTTCGGGTTCATCAAGCCTGTAGTACGTTTTTGCACTAAAGTTTCTAAATCAACACCGTCAATCAAATCTAATGGGTCAAGTACGTTACCCTTAGATTTAGACATTTTCTGACCTTCGCCATCACGTACCAAACCGTGTACATATACCGTTTTAAACGGCACTTGTGGCGTACCATCTTCATTTTTCATGAAGTGCATGGTCATCATGATCATGCGGGCAACCCAGAAGAAAATGATGTCGAAACCAGTTACCAACACATCAGTCGGGTGGAAGGTATTTAAGAAGTAGTTTTCTTTATCTTTTTCAGCATCACCTGTCCAACCTAAAGTTGAGAATGTCCAAAGACCCGATGAGAACCATGTATCAAGTACATCTTCATCTTGATCGAGTTGAACATCAGCAGGGATGTTGTTTTTGCTACGTACTTCTTCTTCGTTACGACCTACATAAACATTGCCGTTTGCATCGTACCAAGCCGGAATACGGTGACCCCACCACAATTGACGCGAGATACACCAGTCTTGAATGTTATTCATCCAAGCCATGTACATATTGCTGTATTGCTCAGGTACAAACTTAATACGACCATCTTGAACTGCATCAATGGCAGGTTTGGCAAGTGGCGCAATTTTTACATACCATTGATCTGTAAGAAGTGGCTCAACAATCACACCTGAACGGTCACCACGAGGTGGTTTTAAGGTGTATGGTTGAATTTGGTCTAACCAGCCTTCAGATTCGGCTTGTTCTACTAACTTTTTACGTGCTTCAAAACGTTCTAAACCAACATAGTCGCTTGGTGCAGGAATGGTTTTAGAAATTTGCTCGCCGGCTTTGGCGATATATTCAAAATCAGCAAGAACTTCAGCATTTTTGTTGAAGATGTTGATGATTGGCAATTCGCAACGTTTACCCACTTCATAGTCATTGAAGTCGTGTGCAGGGGTGATTTTTACGCAACCTGTACCGAATTCTTTGTCGACATATTCATCTTTAACAATTGGGACTGCACGACCTGTAATTGGCAAGATAATATTTTGACCGACTAAGTGTGCATAGCGTTCGTCATCAAGTGCAACCGCAACGGCTGTATCACCGAGTAAGGTTTCAGGACGCGTGGTGGCGACAACGATGTGATCTTTGCCATCGTGGGTACGAAGTGACTTGTCTTCAAAGAAGTATTTAAAGTGCCACAATGAACCTGCTTCTTCTTTATCAGACTCAACTTCTAAATCAGACAAAGCTGTTTGTAATTTTGGATCCCAGTTAACTAAGCGTTTACCACGGTAGATCAAACCATCTTCATGTAGTTTTACAAACACTTCTTTTACCGCGTTGGATAAACCGTCATCCATGGTAAAGCGTTCACGAGACCAATCTACAGACGAGCCTAAACGACGGATTTGGTTGGTAATGTTACCGCCTGATTGTTCTTTCCATTCCCAGACTTTTTCAATGAATTTTTCACGACCTAGATCATGACGGCTGACACCTTGCGCGCCCAATTGACGCTCAACCACCATTTGGGTTGCAATCCCTGCATGGTCGGTTCCCGGTTGCCATAGGGTATTTTTACCCGACATACGGTTAAAGCGAGTGAGGGCATCCATAATGGCATTGTTAAAACCATGACCCATGTGCAAGCTACCAGTGACGTTTGGTGGCGGAATCATGATACAAAAAGACTCGCCTTTTTCAGACGGCTTAAAGTAACCACGCTCTTCCCAAGTTTGGTACCATTTTTTCTCGATCTCAGTCGGATCGTATGTTGTCGCGATATTTTGCGCTGAATCAGTCATAGTTCGAACAGTTCAAAAGTGGATAAAAATTGTAGCCATTGTAGCAAAAAATCTGCACATGCGGCATGCAGCAAAATCAAAGTTTATGCAATTGGCTTATCCGAAAACTTCGCCTATGCTTGAAGCCAAGTTCTCCACACAACAACAAGCAATACGAGGCAATTTATGGATGAGTTGGTGCAATTAAAGGTGCAGTCTGTCACCTATCGGCGTTTTTTAGAACTACAACAATTATTAAAACAATCAAAAAGTGACAATTTGGCTCAAGCGGTGGGGGAGAATTTAGCCGAGATTGCCTGTCAGGTGGTGGAGCAAGTGTTTGGGTTTTTAAGTCAAATTTCAGCTCAGCAACAGCAATTTGAATCTGAACATACGGTCGAGCAAATTACTGCCACCATTGCTAAACATTTACCGTGGTCTATGCAACTGCTTAACCATGAACGCTTAAGCTCTTTAATGCATGATTTAGGACACATGATGTCGTTTACTGACGGTCAAATTTGGCTCAAATATCCCATTCCTGCACATTTAGCCATGCAGTTGCGTCAGTACAGCCACAACTTAAATTCTTCTCACGATATCGCGCAAGCCTTTAGCCTGATTGTGGAGATCATTGACCAAGGGGTAACGCAATTGGTGCGTGATCCAAAGAAAAAATTAAAGTTTAACTTTATGGTGGATAAAAGTTTGGCCGGTGTGATTGGACTGACCACGCAATTGGGTTATAAGCGTTTAGAAAAAATGGGAAAACAACTTAACCCTGAGCAAGCCCAAGCCTATTTACAGCATTTTTTACAATTTATTCCGCAAAAAAATTAAGGATCAAATTATGACAGCACAACAGTGTTTTGCACATAAAGTGGTGTGGATTACCGGTGCTTCATCCGGTTTAGGTGAGGCGCTGGCCAAAGCCTTTGCCGAGCAAGATGCACAAGTCATTTTAACTGCACGCCGTGGGGAAGTTTTAGAACAAGTACGGCAAAATTTAAAACATCCCGAGCGTCATTTGGCGATGAGCGCCGATGTGACCAATGAAGCGCAAATGCGACATGCCTATGCTGAAGTGTTGCAACATAAAGGGCGTATTGATCTATTAATTAATAATGCGGGTTTAAGCCAACGTGCCTTAATTACCGATACCACGATGTATACCGAACGCGCCATTATGGAAGTGGATTATTTCTCGCAGGTGTTTTTAACCAAAACGGTCTTACCGACCTTTTTGCAGCAAAAAACTGGACGTATTGTGTTTATATCCAGTGTAGCAGGTTTATTGGGGACGCAGTATCGCGCCACGTATTCAGCGGCTAAGGCTGCGATTCATATGTGGGCCAACAGCTTACGCGCGGAAGTGGCAGAACATGGGATTAAAGTTTCGGTGGTGTTTCCGGGCTTTGTGAAAACCAATGTGTCGTTTAATGCGTTAAATGGCGAAGGTCAACCACAAGGCCATCAAGACAGTGCCATTGAAAATGGTCTCAATGCAGATGAGTTTGCCCAAGTGGTGTTAAAAGCCCTAGCAGAAGGGCAAGAGTATGTGGTGGTCGGTGGCTTAAAAGAAAAGCTAGGGGTGTGGGTGTCGCGTTTATCGCCTCACACTTTATATAAAATGATTCGCCAAACCAAAGTCAAATAACAGTTAGCGAGTGCCCTCCATATAGCGAAATTCGCTATATTGCACTTGATTTCGCCCCATTTTTTTTGCATCGTACAGCAATTGGTCAGCATCTAATAAGGCTGCATCCACTTGCTGGGCTTGCGTAAAGAAACTCATGCCAATACTAATAGACAAATGGATGCTTTGACCTTGATATAAAATTGGCGTGTATGCAATGCTGTGGCGAATACGCTCGGCAATGGCATAAGCCTCTTGTTGCGCAAGATTTTCTAATATAATCACAAACTCTTCGCCACCAATGCGGGAAACTTTGTCTTGGCGACGCATGCTGTTTTGCAAAATGCGACTGACGTGTTGCAAGGCTAAATCACCCAAATGATGACCATATTGGTCATTAATCTTTTTAAAGTAATCTAAATCAGCCATTAAAATGGCATGTTGTTGGGTACGCGGTGGTTTGATTGTGGTGATATACAGACGAAAACCACGTCGATTGAGTAGCCCTGTCAGCGGATCTAAAATATGCTTTCTTTTTAGCTTGTTGATTGACTCAACAATTGAACTGGCCATAAATAAACTAAAAAACACCAGGTGAATCAACATAATAAAAAATTGAGTGGCTGCCCATAACCATTTATGTTGGGTAATATAGGTTTCATTTAAGCTCACAGATAAAATGTAAGCACTGCGTAACAGCACTACACCCAGCATTAGATAAGTACAGTGTTTCAGATAAGTATCAATTTTAAAGCGTGTTTTAGCGGCTAAAAATAACCGAGGACGATGCAGGTAAATGAGAATGGTGGTGACAGATACCATTAAAATACGCAAGCTTTCTTCAACATGAACTTGTGAGAAAAAATAAACACCGCCGATCCCAAGGGACATCCAAGTGACACAGCGTTGCCAAGAAAAGGCGATATGTAAACGTGCGTATAAGGCTTTGGCATGCCAGATACAGGCACTAAAATAAATGAGGGCTAAGCCACTTGCAAATTTGGTCAGAAATTGGGCTGATAAACTGCTATTGAGTAAAGTTGTGATCCCCATTAAAAACAAAGCGATTGCATAGCTCACCACACACTGCTCTAATTTTTTTTGATAGGCGATACAAAATGTGGTGAGGCTCAAGCACAACACTAAACAGGGGATAATTAAACTATAAATGTTTAGCGTGTTGATCATCATGCAAGGCTATACAGCGATTTAAAAAACGATTTTAGCATTGAAGAGGCTTGAAAAGAATGCTGTTGCAACGTTGCCTAGAAGCTCATGTATAAGACGATTCAATTGCTATTCATACATGCATCAATTTTGTGAAATACAATTAAGCCGCCTTGGTGTTATAGCATTGTTCAAAATAATGAAAACAGCACTTTAGTCATGCGCTTGTGAGACGCCAATGGCTGTGCCATAGGCAAATACTTCAACCATACTGCCTTGCATGCCCATTTCAGTGGTGCTTAAACGCAAGCCCATAATATGCGTAGCGCCGGCTTTTTCGGCTTGTAATTTTAAGCGCACCACTGCTTCACGTCGGGCGCGTTCTAAAATGCTTTCATAGCTATATAAGCGTCCGCCAAAAAAGTTTTGGATACTGGCCAAGACAAACTTAAAATAATCATGCGAGATCACCACATTACTACTGACCAATTGTCCGAGTTGATCGGTGGTGAGCATGCGTTGATTGTCGGTGGTGATGTAGGCTAAGCGTACTTCATTGACCTCAAGTTCGGCCAAATGTTTGCGTTCATTATAGCGACCAAAGGCAAAACCTACGCTAAACAACACCACAAATACTGCCAATTGAAACAACAGGTTTTCCATGATTTAGCTCGCAAATGGATCAGGCAGTTTAGGCACAATCGGCTCAACCACAACAGCTGTACCATAGACAAATAACTCGGACGCACCTTGGGCAATATTGGAGGTTGAAAAACGAATCCCAATCACCGCATTGGCACCTAAGCTTTGTGCTTTAGCAATCATACGCTCCATCGCTTCTTGACGTGATTCCTCAAGCAGCTCGGTATAGGCGGTCAGCTCACCCCCGACAATATTTTTTAATCCTGCCAATAAATCGCGTCCCACATGTTTACTACGCACGGTGCTGCCATACACCACATCTATTTGGCGCTGAACACGGTAGCCGGGCATTGACTCTAAATTACTTAACAACATGATACGGTTCCATTTTTATAAAAATTTAAGAATTTTATTGGTAAATTTCTTCGCTTGATTCAGGCAATTGTGGCAGATATTGTGCCAAAATTTTGTCCTTTAACGCCCAATAAGGCAACTTGAGTTCACTGATGCCTTCAGCATAAGAGGCAAGTTCATACACAGGATAAACAAACACTAAACCGCTTGCACCAAAATAAAAATTATTGCTCAGTTCAAAGTCTTTAAGCCCAATATGACGTTGCTCTAGCCATTCACGATTGTAGTCAAACAATTCTGCTTTTAAGGCTTCTTTTTGTGTAGGAACAACAATGTCATTGAGAGTTAAGCGTTGTTTTTGCTTTAAATCAAACACCACATAATCGACATGGTACATACCGTGTGCGGCGCCGGCAGGGAAATAATCGCTAAAATATTCAAAGGTTGCTAGCTGATAATGCTGTGATACATAACGTACCGAAGCGGTGCTGTAATTGGTTGAGGGCAATTCAGGATCAAGGGTGACCTCTGGTAAATGTGCTGGGTCAAAGGCTTCTTTGTGTTCTTGTTTTAAGCGCTCATGAAAGTATTGATCAATCCAAGGCACATTGGTTTTAATGCTTTGTAGATGGTATTTGGTACAGCTTGCTGACTCTTCAGGTGTTTCTAAATGACAAACTTGATCTTTGCTTAAGCTCACGGGTGTGGTTTGAGCTTGAATTAAAGGAATAGTATTGGTGCTTATTGTGGTGTCTGTGCTTTGAGATTGGGGTTGACATGCGGTTAAAACTAAACCTGTTGTCAGCACTAAAAGCATGGGTTTTTTCATGGTAATACGTCTAATAATCAAGTGAATATCAATACATGCAGTATACCTAAAATACAAAGTATGCTTGAAATATTGTGGCATAAAAAAAGCCCACACAAGGTGAGCTTTTTTTTAAAAGTTGTTTAGTTTTTAGCTTCAGTTGCACGTTCAGCAGATGAACTTGGTGCGATAATTTGATCGCTTGAATAGGTCTTTAAACCACCACCTAAGGTTTTATACAATTCAACTTGGTTGTTTAAGTTGGCTTGCTCAAGCAGTAGTAGACCCTGTTGCGCACTGTAGTTGGTACGTTGCGCATCTAACACGGTTAAGTAACCATCAATACCAGCACGGAAACGTGCTTGCGAGAGCTGATAGGTTTTACTGGTGGCTTCAACCAAACGGCGCTGTGCCGCCAAACGCTCGCCAATATTTTGACGTACCGCTAAGGCATCATTGACTTCACGGAAAGCAGTTTGAATCGATTTTTCATAATCCGATACGGCAATTTGCTGATCAGTTTCTGAAATTTTGATATTGGCTTTACGTGTGCCCCAATCCCAAAGTGGGATGTCAAGGCTTGGACCAAATGACCATACAAATGAACCTGATTTAAACAAATCATCAAGTTCACGTGAACCAAAACCTGCCGAGCCGGTTAAGCTAATTGTTGGGAACATACGTGCTTTGGCAGCGGCAATGTTGGCACCCGCAGCAGATAAACCATACTCCGCTGCACGAATATCCGGACGGTTATTCAATAAATCACTTGGTAAACCTGAAGCTAAACGATCGGCAGCAGTGACGCGCGTTACACGTTGGTTGGGCAATAAGTTACTTGGTACATTTTCACCTACCAACAAGTTCAACAAGTTTTTCGCTTGTGTCACTTGAGTTTTATATTGCGCCACATCATTACGTGCATTTTCAACTGAAATCTGTGCTTGACGTACTGGCACTTCGCTGTCGATGCCGACATCAAAACGCTTTTTGTTGAGGTTATACGCTTCAAGCTGTGATTTTAGGGTTTGTTCCGCGAGGCTTAAATTGGCAGAGGCAAAAGAATGACTCAACCATGCTTGTGCCACTTGACCTACCAACGCAATTTGAGTGGCATCACGGGCACTGGCTGTTGCCAAATAAGTATCCAGTGCATTGTCTTTTAAGCTGCGCACGCGACCCCAAAAATCAAGCTCGTAGGCTGTGACCCCTAAACCCACATTGTAGCTGGTCATGGGTTTGCCACTGGCAACGGTATCTTGACGTAACACACTGCCGCTGATACCAATACTTGGCAGTTGGTTATTTTCAGTGATTTGATAAGTTTGCTGCGCACGTTGAATATTGAGTGCTGCAATGCGTAGATCACGGTTATTGCTTAAAGCTAATTCAATGACTTGTGCCAAACGTGCGTCGGCAAAGAAATCTTTATAGCCTTGCTCAGCAATGGACGGACCGCTTGCAGGAGCAACATAGTTGCTTGCCAAAGTGGTGGTTTGCACTTGTGGTTCTGGGTTACGCATGCTTTGACACGCGGTCAAAGCAAGCGCCAATCCAGACAAGGCAATACCACGGCCGGTAATAGACCATAGAGTGTGCATTAAGAAAGATTCTCCGTACGTTGTGGCTTCGGCTTGTATTTAAAGATGCTACGAATCCATACATAGAACACCGGAATAAAGAAAATCCCGAGCAATGTGGATGTGATCACACCGCCTAATACCCCATAACCCACTGAATGTTGGCTACCTGCGCCGGCACCTGAAGATAAGGCAAGCGGCAGTACACCAAAACCAAAGGCTAAGGTGGTCATGATGATTGGACGTAAACGCATTTTTGCTGCATGTAAGGTGGCATCAAATAGATCTTCACCTTTTTCTTGCAACTCTTTGGCAAATTCCACAATCAAGATGGCATTTTTGGCTGACAAACCAATCACTGCAATAATCGCCACTTGGAAGTAGATGTTATTGGATAGATTTGGATTATCCAGCAAAATCATGCCACCAAAGGTTAAGCCAAGTGCCCCGATAATACCAAGCGGCACCACCAATAACACTGAAAATGGAATAGACCAACTTTCATATAAAGCTGCCAAACACAAGAACACAATTAGCAGTGATAAGCCATATAAGAATGGAGCTTGCGCGCCTGATTCACGTTCTTCAAGTGATAAACCTGTCCATTCAAAGTCATAACCCGTTGCGCCCATTTGTGGTAATTTGGCCACAATTTCTTCCATGGCTTTCATGGCATCACCTGAGCTTACCCCCGGTGCTGGTGTCCCTTGAATGTTGACGGATGATAAGCCGTTATAGCGCTCTAAACGTGGTGAACCATAGGTCCATTCGCCCGTTGCAAATGCTGAGAATGGAATCATCTCGCCTTTGTTATTGCGTACATACCATTGATCTAAATCTTCAGGTTGCATACGTGAGTCAGATTGACCTTGAACATACACCTTTTTCACACGACCGCGGTCAATGAAGTCATTCACGTATGAACCACCCCATGCAATGCCCATGGTACTGTTAATCTCTGCAATGCTCACACCCATGGCGCCAGCTTGTGCATGATCGACAATCACGCGGTATTGCGGTGTGTCTTCTTGACCATTAGGACGAACACCAGCAAGACGTGGGTCTTGACCTGCCATACCTAAGATCATGTTACGTGCTTCAATTAACTTGGCATGCCCATTACCGGCTGCATCTTTAAGCTGTAAGTTAAAGCCTGCGCTGACGCCAAGTTCAGGCATGGCCGGAAGTTGTAATGGCATAATGTAGGTGGCATCTTGCACCAACATATTCAGTGCCATACCACGCCCAATAATCGCGCCCACTTGAGTTTCAGGTGAAGTACGTTCTGACCAATCTTTAAGTTTAATAAAGGCCATACCAGCATTCTGACCGACACCTGCAAACGAGAAGCCTGCCACACTAAACACCGATGCCACACTGTCTTTTTCATTTTCTAAAAAGAAGTTGGTCATGGCATTCATAGTTTCACCGGTACGCTCCAAACTCGCGTTTGGTGGTAACTGTACTAAGGTGAGCACCACGCCTTGGTCTTCTTCGGGTAAGAAAGACGATGGTAGTTTTTGGAATAACAACACGATCCCCACCAATACCACAGCATAAATGGCACCAGAGAAAATCTTGTTGTGGGTCATGCGATTGACGCCGCCTTGGTATTTCTCTGACAACTTGTCAAAGCTTTGGTTAAACCAACGGAAGAAACGCGCAAAAATACCATTGCTGGGCGCTTTGTTTGGATCATGCTGTTTGAGCATGGTGGCACACAAAGCTGGGGTAAAGGTGAGTGCTACAATCAGTGATAACACCATTGCGGTAACAAGAGTAATGGAGAACTGACGATAGATCACGCCTGTGGTACCACCAAAGAATGCCATCGGTACAAACACCGCAGACAGCACCGAGGTAATCCCGATTAAGGCCCCTGAAATCTGTTTCATCGAGATTTCGGTTGCAGTCACAGGGTCTAAATGATCCTCGACCATCACACGTTCTACGTTCTCGACCACCACAATCGCGTCATCGACCAATAGACCAATCGCCAAGACCATCGCAAACATGGTTAAAGTGTTGACACTAAAGCCAAACACGTTAATCACAGCAAACGTACCCAAGACTACCACAGGCACAGCCATGGTTGGAATAATGGTGGCACGCCAGTTTTGTAAGAACAAGAACATGACAATGAACACCAAAATGATCGCTTCGATTAAGGTTTTCACCACACTTTTAATCGAAAGTTCAATAAATGGCGTGGTATCAAAGGCAAGTTCGTCTTTTAAACCGGCTGGGTAGTTAGGGCGTAATTCTTGTAAACGTGCTTCAACGGCTTGCGCAGTATCTAAGGCATTGGCACCAGTCGCCAATTTAATTGCCACACCACCGGCAGGTTTGCCGTTGTAAGTTGAATCAAACTGATAGTTATCTGCACCCAATTCCACTTTTGCCACATCGCCTAAACGCACTTGTGCGCCATCAGCTGTATTTTTTAAGAAAATATTGGCAAATTGCTCAGGGGTTTGTAACAAGCTTTGTGCGGTGACTGTGGCATTCAGTACAGTCCCCGGCGCTGCTGGTGCACCGCCCAATTGACCTACCGCCACTTGCGCGTTTTGCGTGCGAATTGCGTTAGATACATCACTTGGGGTGACTTTTAGACTGGCCATTTTGGCAGGGTCAAGCCAAATCCGCATGGCGTATGAACCACCAAAGACTTGCACTTCACCTACACCTGCCACACGACTCAGTGGTTCAGAAATGTTGGAGTTGACATAGTCTTTAATGTCATTGGCAGTGAGCTCACCATTGGGTGAGTAAAAGCTTAAGACTTGCAAGAAGCTTGCGCCAGATTTGGTCACACGTACCCCTTGGCGTTGTACATCTTCAGGCAATAAAGCAGTCGCTGATTGTAATTTGTTTTGAACTTGGACTTGGGCAATATCAGGATCCATACCTTGTTCAAAGTTCAAAGTAATGGAAGCTTGACCGTTACCGGCACTGTTCGATGAAATATAACGTAAACCATCTAAACCGTTCATCTGTTGTTCGATAATCTGTGTCACAGTATTTTCTACAGTGTCAGCAGATGCACCCGGATAGGTTGCAGAAACCGTTACAGTGGGCGGCGCGATGGTTGGATACTGCGCAATCGGCATTTTGCTGAGGGTTAAAATCCCCGCCAGCATAATCACCAATGCAATCACCCAAGCAAAAATGGGGCGATGAATAAAAAATTGAGCCATCGTTACCTCTTAAGCTTGCGCTTTTGGTTCAGGTGCTGATTGTGCTTCGCTGGCAGGGGCTGTTGGTGCTTGACCTTGAGCCGGTGCTTGTGGGGCAGCAGTTGGCGCTTGGTAAGGCTTGGCCACTACTTGCTGATCTGGTTTGACTTTGGCAATACCATCCACAATGACTTTATCACCTGGGTTAAGACCTTCGGTAATAATCCAAGCGTTGCCTTGAGTACCACTGGTGGTGACAGGACGACTGACCACTTTGCCATCTGCACCCACGAGCATTGCCATGGCTTGACCTGTTGGGGTACGGCTAATCGCAGCTTGTGGAATTAAATACGCATTGGGTACTTCACCTTGCACAATTTTTGCCGTAGCAAACATGCCCGGAAGCAATAAATAGTTCGGGTTTGGGAACACCGCACGTAACGTCACGGTACCTGTATCAGGATTAACGCTGGCATCAGCAAAAGCCAAACGACCCTCGACAGGATAGTCACTGCCATCTTCAAGTTTAAGTTTGACCGTAGTGTTGTTGGAGGTATTTAAGCTACCTTGTGACAGCTGTTGACGTAAACGTAACAGTTCAGCACTCGATTGATTAATATCTACATAAATCGGATCAAGACGTTGAATCGTCACCAAAGGATCAGCTTGATTGGCAGTCACTAACGCGCCTGCTGTCACCGTTGAACGGTTGGTTTGACCTGAAATTGGCGCACGAACAATAGAATAACCTAAGTTAATTTCAGCATTACGCAATTCAGCTTGGGTTGCAGCCACATCAGCTTCAGCCAATTTCACTTGTGCAACAGCATCGTCATATTCTTGTTTAGAAATGGCGTTAGAACCGACCAACTGACGATAACGACCTTCTTTAACACGTAACACGTTTAAGTTGGCTTGTTGACGTGCTAAAGCCGCACGCACGCTATCAACACTGGCACGGTTACTTCTTGAGTCAATTTCGTAAAGGGCTTGACCTTCACGCACATAGCTGCCTTCAGCAAATAGACGTTTTAAAATCACGCCATTGGTTTGTGGACGCACTTCAGACACTTCAAAGGCTGTGGTACGACCAGACAATTCAACCGACTGTTCAATACTTTGCGGTTGAGCAACCAAGACACCCACTTGAGTCGGTGGCATTTGCTGCTGTGCAGCGGCTGCTGGTTTGTCTTCGTCTTTGCTACAGCCAACAAGTACTAAACTTGTTGCCAATGCGCAAGCAGTGAGGGCAGGTGCCCAAAGCTTTGCAGACCTCATTATTCCACCTCAATTAAGATGTTTATTTAAAATTTTGTTTTAAGTTAAATTGAAATTTGCCAAATCCATACAGCAGGCTCATCCAGATCAAACTCATACCCCAACCGGCCAACACATCAGACGGGTAATGCACACCCAAGTACACCCTTGATATGCCCATGATCAATAACCACAGCACCGCGATAAGGCCAATATAAAACCTTTTGGGATGCTGTTGGGTCATAAAAAGTATCAAGACAGCTAAACTGGCTGCATAAAAACTGTGTGCACTTGGATAAGATGCCCCATAGCTGTGAACCAAATGATAAATTGCCGGTGGGCGGGCTAAATCAAAGGCGTATTTGAGTAACCAAGCACAGGCAATACTGCCGCTTAGCCCAAAGACTATAAACGCGATCATTGCATATTTTTTATACCACGCAAGGGCAATACACCAAAGCGTGGCAAAAAATAATAATGCAGGCATGCCACCTAAAAATGACAAAGTTTGTGCAATGTAATTTAAGGTTTGGCTCCGTTGCTCACTCACCCACACCACCACAGCCAAATCAATGGGCTGTAGAGCTGGGATTTGAATCAGCAATAGACTAAAAAATACCAACAAGCAGCCCAAAATGAGCAGGTGGTAAGACATAAATTGCCCCCTGTATGTGGCAACCGGTGATTGTGTGGCGAATCTTCAACGACAAAGTGTACTTGTCAGTACACTTCTTTTCAAGCGCAGATCAAAGCCACACAGGACAGTCAATGTTTAAAAGTTTTACGGTTAAAAACTAAGATGTACCAGATTTTTTTTGTAATTCTTGTTCAATCGCGATGGCTTGTTTGGGTGGCCAAAAGAAATCACTTGGACGGGTGACAAAATGCATCAGCACCAATTTGGCTAAAGGTTGCCATTGTTCAAAGCGCACGCGACGAGCACGCAGTGCCACAATCACAGTTAAGGTAAAACTGACAAATAAGTTGGTTAAACCAATCAGTAATACCCCTAACAAAGACACAATTACCAAGCCTAAGTCAGGTTGATTAATGGTGAGCAGCCCTTGAATAAAATTGGCAGAAGCAAAAGCAATATGCCGAATATCTAAAGGTAAACCCAGTAAAAAACCAATAGTTCCCATGCTGCCAAGCATAATTCCAAATAAGAAATTACCGGCCAAAGCACCAAAATTACGCTCTACATAATCGGCAAAACGATGCAAACGTGCCTCCCCTAACAGATCCTTTAAACGACGATGGGCTTTTAAACGTGGACCAATTTTACGATACACTGCCATATTGTCGTAATAGCCTGCCAACAAACCGGATAAAAATAAAAATACCCCAGCAATAGCAGCATGCGGCACGGCAAGTGAGGTAAATGGATTTAAATCATGTAATGTTTTCGCCGCTTTGGCATGGGTCATCAGGGGTTCATGTAAAGCCAAGTCCCAAAACACAGCAATACAAGCAGCGGTTGGAATGGCAATCGAGATATTGCCCAAAATAGCAATAAATTGGGTACGGATAATATTGACAATTAACGCTGCAAGCTCTGCCAATTGTGCCATTTTAGAGCCTTTACCGCGTTGCACCGTAGAGGCCAAAGCGGCTGCGGTCATGGCGGGCTGTTTGGTGGCCACGGTAAAATGCAACACATGAATCAGCATAAAGCCTAAGGAATAATTAAGGCTATAACTTAAAGCTTGCATCAATGGCGCCATAGACACGCGCGCCATTAAAGTCTTTAAGGTGGCCATAATGGCAATAATGACACCAGCACCGGCGGCTGATTTATACATGCCAAAAAAGCCTTGCTTGTCGGTACTGACATAATGTTCGCCAGTTTTGCTTGCATTTTCAGTCACTTGTAGCGCAATTAATTCGCTATTGGTGGTCAGTAATGAGCGTACACTTAACTCATCATAGCTGGTGGCAATCACTTCAACCAACAATTCTCTGAGCATTTTAAAACGCACCTGCTCATCTTCAACAATCAAGTTGAGCAACAGCTCTAAGCGTTCTAAACATTGCTCAAGTAGCGTTAATAAATAGGTTAGGCTGATACTTACGCCAATACGTTTAGTTGAGCGACGAATTTTTTGCACCACATCGTGGCATTGCTCAATCATCACCAATGCTTGAGCGGCATCGGGTGGGGCAATCACTGTCATGTGTTGGCTATTGCGATGCAAATCTTTGTAGTGGCGAATGAAATCAATGATTTCACGGTTTTGCACTAAAAACGGCGACTCATATTCGGTCAGCTCAGGATAAGCATCAATAAATTCTGGATACAAACCAATGCCACTAATGCGGTACGACAATACCGTGACCGCTTTAATCAGTTCACTTTGAATTTGATTCTTTTGTGCTTGATTGCTGTGACCTTGCGACAACACACTACATAAGCGTTGCCACTCTTGATCACGAATATGATCGAGCCAATCACGGTCGCTGCGTTGATGAAATACCCGACGTAGTAATTGTTGTAATTGTGTAGCATCAGGGATTAAGGGTAAAAAATGCGCACCTAAGCGCTTAAATAACTGATTCCAAAATCCATCTTGCGACAAAATGCCGGTGTCGGCATACAAGCTACTTTGTTTATATTGGCTAATTAAACGTAAAATAAAGCTTTGTAAGGTACTCACCGCATAGGGGGTAAGTAACAAACTTTGCATCAGCTTGTTCAGGTTTTGATGAATTTCTTGAAGGTTATGTGGATCAGCAGGACGCAAGTGATTGACGAGGTCAATCAGTAGTTGGTCATCGAGCAGCCCGCGTGCGTCGAGCTGCTGCTGCATGTTTAATAAGATGTGATTTAATGTGGTCTGCATACGCAACTTATTGAATACGATGGAGCGCTAAATGCGCCAAATTCATTAAGGCTTGGCGCGATTGAGATTCAGGCAATTCAAGTAAGGCGGCAATGGCAGCTTCGGTTTCTTCTGTGGCACGTTGACGACAATACTCTAAAGCACCACATTGCTGCACAATTAAAATCACGCGTTCTAAGTGTTCTGTACCGCCGGTCGCAATACTTTTACGAATGATGGCATGTTCATCGCCTTGGGTATTTTTCAAAGCAGCAATCAGTGGCAAAGTCGGTTTGCCTTCCATTAAATCATCACCAATATTTTTCCCCAAAGTCTCAGCATCTGAGGTGTAATCTAAAATATCGTCAATGATTTGAAATGCATTGCCAAAATGACCGGCAAATTTCTTTAACGCCAAAGCATATTCAGGTTTTTTGGCTAAAATCGCCGCGCCTTCGGTCGCCATTTCAAAGAGGCGTGAAGTTTTACCATGAATAATAGCCAAATAGGTTTGTTCTGTGGTATCGGGTTGATGTTGCGATTGCAGTTGCAATACTTCACCTTCGGCAATCTCACAAGTACCGGTTGAGAAATTTTTGAGTAACTTTAAATCGTCTAAATCTACCAGTAAGTCAAAGGCACGCGAAATTAAAAAATCACCCACCAAAACGGCAGTTTGATTGTTCCATGTGGCATTGGCAGTTGGACGACCACGACGTAAACCTGATTCATCCACCACATCATCATGTACCAAAGTCGCTGTATGTAGCATCTCAATAATAGCTGCTAAACGACGATGCGGTTCTAGGTCGGTCACACCACAGGCTTTGGCCGCCAATAAACACATAATTGGGCGCATACGTTTGCCACCCGCTTCTACCACATGTTTACTGACTGCCATCACCAATGCGACTTTTGAGGTAATGCCTTCGTTAATAAAGGTATCCATCGCAGCAAAGTCTTGAGCAACAGGAGCGAGAATATCTTGCTTAAAGTCGATGGCCATGAAAGACAAACCTCTATAAATATAAAATTGCAAAGATAGTGTAACAATTTATCGCAAAGAGGGGCATTGGCAAACCCTTTGCATTGATGCAACGCGCTCGAAAAACAGCCATTTTCCCCGATTTCAACTCAATATAAATCATTTGGTTTTAAAGTGAGTAAAATCAGGCAGCATTAAAAATCCATTTCAGTCGGTGAAACTTACACAAAATCACCTGCTTTGGTCAAATAGTAACAGGAATTTTAACCAAAGCTGCCTTTTTCTTGGCACAATATTTTATGTAAAATGGCTTGTTGTTTAGCCCAATATCACTTAAAATTCTTCGCTTCGTATAATCCCCAGTGGCGTCCGTTTGAAGTTCAATATGTTGTTTATTGGCACGGACACACGGGTCTTTTGGAGTACATTATGTACGCAGTAATCCAAACCGGTGGTAAACAGCACCGTGTTGTTGAGGGTGAAACCCTTAAAGTTGAATTATTGAAAGCTGAAGTTGGCGCATCTATTACGTTTGATGACGTATTAATGCTTGTAAACGGCGAAAGCATTCAAATTGGTGCTCCAGTTGTTGCTGGCGCTACAGTAACTGCTGAAGTTGTTAGCCACGGTCGTCACGACAAAATCCGTATTGTTAAAATGCGTCGTCGTAAACACTATCGTAAGCAACAAGGTCACCGTCAATGGTTCACTGAGTTGAAAATTACTGCGATCGCAGGCTAATTCTAGGAGTATATTGAAATGGCGTCTAAAAAAGCCGGTGGTTCGACTAAAAACGGTCGTGACTCAAATCCTAAAATGCTAGGTGTTAAAATGTACGGCGGTCAATCTGTGACTGCTGGTAACATTATCGTTCGTCAACGTGGTACTGAATTCCACGCTGGTACAAACGTAGGTATGGGCCGTGACCATACTTTGTTTGCTACTGCTGACGGCGTAATTAAATTCGAAGTGAAAGGTCAATTTGGCCGTCGCTACGTATCTGTTGAAGCGTAAGTTTTAATAGAAAAGAAGCCCGCACCTGTTGCGGGTTTTTTTAGGCCAAAAATTTGCTATCTCTTCATCATGATGGATAAAAGCCGCTTCTTTTTAGACATAAAACAACAAAACTGCGGATTTTCTCCTAAATTAGCAACGTTATTTGGTTTAACATGCCATAAATACTTAACAAGATAAGCGTGATCATATGAATTTGTTAGCGAAAACACTCAGTGCAATGGCAGTCGGTGCAATCAGCCTGACACCGCTCATGGTCACTAGCACCTATGCAGCGCCTGCAACTGAGCAAGTGGCAACCCAAAATTTAGTCAAACAACTCAGCGCAATTCAAAGTTTAACGGCTAGCTTTGAACAAAGCACAAAAATCTCAGCTAAAGCCAACAACAATAAAGCTTTATCAGCCCAACACATGAATCAAACTTTTACAGGGGTGATGCAAGTTGAGCGTCCGGGCAAGTTTTCTTGGCAAATTAATAGCCCGGTCAAGCAAACGATTGTGAGTACTGGACGCACGGTTTGGATTTATGACCCTGATTTACAACAAGCCATCCGTCAAAACCTAGACGAGCAAGTGGCCAATACCCCAGCCTTGTTACTATCGGGTAATACCGCACAAATTCAGCAGGCCTATCGTATTTCGCAGCCTGATAAAACCAAAACCTATTACACCTTGTATCCAAAAGACAAAGAGGGTGCATTTCAAAGTTTAACCATTAGTTTTGGCGCTAAAAATGCACCGACCTTAATGATCTTGCAAGATTCCTTAGGTCAAACCACGCATGTGCGTTTTAATAATGTCAAAGTGAATGCCAAAATTCCGGCGTCTACCTTTAACTTTACCCCACCTAAAGGTACAGACATTATTGAGCAATAAGTGGTATGTGCCAAAAGAGCAGCCCAATGGCTGCTCTTTTTGTTTAAAAAATGACGCATTAAGCTGCGTTTTTTGGCATGGAATTTTTTTGGACGTTATAGTGTAGCTTCGTTTTGGCTAGAGATTGTGGTGTCATGCAAAAAGTTGCACTATGGATGATGATAGGCTTAACAGTTTTACTGACGGCATGTCAGCCTAAAGATGCACCACGTCCAAGTGACCCAAAACCTGAAGCCGCTAAAGTGGTGTTGCTGAGCAGTCAAAGCATAAACATGAATCTGCCACGCGCTAAAGTCTGTGAATTACAAGGTTGTGAGCGTTATAGCTTGCATACGGTACAGACCAACTTGCCATGGATTGATGCTTACTTTGTCAAGCGTTTAACAGAGCTTGCACCTAAAGCCTTTGATGTAGCACAACAGCGGATTGTACCTGATGTAAATGAGCAAGCCTCATTGGCGCATCATCATCACTTTGTCAGTTATGTTGCGCAAAGAAATCAGCTGGCTTTGTTTACCTTGCAAAGTGACAGCTCTGGTACGCACTTACCGCACAGTCTATTTCATCAAGAATATGTCAATTTAGATTTAAATTTACAACAGCGTTTAGCGCTGAGTGATGTATTGCAGAACAATCAGCAGGCAGCTTTATTGAGCTTGTTATATCGTTACAATGAAGCATGGCTTAAAGCACGTCATATTGAAGCTGAGCAACTCAAACTCAGTGACAACTTTTATTTTGCAGCACAAGGCTTTACCTTGGTGTATCCAGTTTTTGAACTAGGCAGCTATAGTGATGGTATGACCGAACTACGTATTCCGTATAGCGCTTTATCTGACATCATTAAGCCTGAATATTTACCAAGTTTGCCAAGCGATGCGAAACCCTAAAAATAGGGTAATTGTTGTAATAAGACACAGCAAGCAAGCGTGATTACTGTATTTTTTGCGTTGAACAGCTTACACTATAGGCAGTTTTTTTCTTTTAAAGATTGGCTATGATCGACCCGAAATTACTCAGAAATAATATTGAGGCTGTAAATTTAGCCTTAGCAAAACGTGGTGTACAGCTGGATGTGGCAGAATGGGCGGATTTAGAAGCACGCCGTAAAGAGATTCAGTCAAAAACTGAAACTTTACAAGCAGAACGTAATGCGGGTGCCAAACAAGTCGGTCAACTTAAAAAAGCAGGTGGCGATGCCTCTGAAATCATGGCGCGTATGGCTGCCATTGGTGATGAAATCAAAGCCGCTGAACAAGCCTTGGCTGAATTGCAAGCTGAGCTTGAAGAAAAGTCTTTAAACATTCCAAACTTACCACATGAGTCTGTACCTGAAGGTCGTGACGAAAATGATAACGTGGAAGTGTTAAAGTGGGGCACACCACGTCAGTTTGATTTTGACATTAAAGATCATACCGACCTTGGCGAGTGGATGGGCGGTTTAGAGTTTGAAACGGCAACTAAATTGACCGGTTCTCGCTTTAGCGTATTAAAAGGGCCTTTAGCGCGTCTGCAACGTGCCTTAACCCAATTTATGCTCGATACGCATACCTTAAATCACGGTTATACCGAAGCCTATGTGCCATATTTGGTCAATGCTGAATCATTACGTGGTACAGGTCAGTTACCTAAATTTGAAGAAGACTTATTCAAATTACAAGGTGAAAAAGAATTTTATTTAATTCCGACCGCTGAAGTGCCAGTGACCAACTTTGTTCGTGATGAAATTATTGATCCTGAGCGTTTACCACTTAAATATGCAGCGCATACCCCATGTTTCCGTAGTGAAGCGGGTTCGTATGGTCGTGATACGCGTGGTTTAATCCGTCAGCATCAATTTGATAAAGTTGAGATGGTACAAATTGTCAAGCCTGAGCACTCAATGGACGCGTTAGAAGAATTAACCGGTCATGCAGAAGGCATCTTAAAAGCACTCGGTTTACCGTACCGTAAAGTGGTGCTGTGTGGCGGTGATATGGGCTTTGGCGCGATTAAAACCTATGACTTAGAAGTGTGGGTACCAAGCCAAAATACCTATCGTGAAATTTCATCATGTTCATGCATGGGTGACTTCCAAGCACGTCGTATGAAAGCACGTTACCGTGTCGATCAAAAGAAAACTGAATTTGTACATACCCTAAACGGTTCAGGTTTGGCTGTGGGTCGTACTTTATTGGCGGTGATGGAAAACTACCAACGCGCTGATGGTTCAATTGAAATTCCGCAAGTATTACGTCCATACATGGGCGGCTTAGAATTTATTGACTAAGCAGGTTTAATTTTGTGATTACGATGCCTATAGGGCATCGTAATTTTTTGGACAATCAAAGACAAATCTTGAGAGGCTCGCCGTGGATATCTTTCCCATCTCTTTAAAGTTGCAACAGCAACCTTGTTTGATTGTCGGTGGTGGACATATTGCCTATCGTAAAGCGCTGCTGCTGCAAAAAGCCGGTGCCCGTATTGATGTGCTTTCTCCTGACATTGAAGACAATTTACGTGAATTGGTCAGCCACAGCCAAGGTCAATATGTTGCTGCGCCTTTCAGTACCGATTTTCCTCTTGCTCATTATCGTTTAGTGATTGCCGCAACCGATCAAGCCGATGTCAACAAAGCCGTGTTTGAGGTGTGTGAAGCGCGTAATATCTTGGTCAATAGTGTCGATGATCCACCCAATTGCCGTTTTATGGTGCCTGCGATTGTCGATCGTTCGCCTTTGGTGATTTCCATTGCCAGTAATGGCACATCGCCGGTGTTATCACGTCAAATTCGTACGCAACTGGAAACCACAATTCCACATGGTATGGGCAAACTTGCTGCGTTTTCAGGTCAATGGCGTACGCGTGTTAAAGCCAAAATAGCCAATCCTGATGAGCGCCGTATTTTTTGGGAAGACCTGTATGCAGGTCCGCTCAAAGAACAGGTCTTTAATGACAATCTCGTTGAGGCAGAACGTTTAATTGAAGAAGCGCTAGACGCGTGGAGCACGCCAAAAGGTGAGGTGTATTTGGTGGGTGCAGGTCCGGGTGACCCTGAGCTACTGACTTTAAAAGCCTTACGTTTAATGCAACAAGCCGATGTGGTGATTTACGATCGCTTAGTGTCGCAGCCGATTATGGATTTGTGTCGCCGTGATGCAGAAAAATTCTATGTCGGTAAAGCACGCGCTAATCATGCTGTACCACAAGAAGGTATTAACGCTTTATTGGTCAAATATGCGCAACAAGGTAAACGTGTTTGTCGTTTAAAAGGCGGTGATCCGTTTATCTTTGGTCGTGGTGGCGAAGAAATTGAAGAGCTGTTTGCTGCAGGTGTGCCATTTCAAGTGGTGCCGGGTATTACTGCTGCATCAGGCTGTTCTGCCTATGCAGGTATTCCTTTGACCCATCGTGACTATGCACAAAGCGTACGCTTTTTAACGGGGCATTTAAAAGAAGGCTCACCTGAATTGCCGTGGCAAGAATTGGTCTATGAAAATCAAACGCTTGTGCTGTATATGGGTTTGGTGGGCTTAGAGAAAATTTGTCAGCGCTTAATTGAATATGGTCAACGTCCTGATATGCCCGTGGCGTTGGTGTCTAAAGGCACTACTCCTGAGCAAAAAGTCGTGGTTGGCACCTTGGCTGATATTGTCAGTCAAGTGACCGCGCATCAAATTCAAGCACCCACTTTAACCATTATTGGTGAAGTGGTGCGTTTACGTGAAAAATTACAGTGGCAAGGCTAAGGCTTTGTGAGTTAAATAGGTAGAATTCCCGTGATTCATGTTGTGTTATACGAACCAGAAATTCCTGCCAACACAGGTAATATCATTCGTTTATGTGCCAATACAGGGGCACAGCTGCATTTGGTCAAACCTTTAGGTTTTGAGCTAGATGATAAAAAACTCAAACGCGCAGGTTTGGACTATCACGAATATGCCAATATGCAAATTTGGGACAACCTCGAACAATGCCTTGCGGATTTAGTGAGTAAAGGCATTGGCACGGATGCAATCTATCCTTTAACCACCAAGGGTAGCCAAACCCCACATACCTCGGATTTAAATCGTCCGATTGCATTACTGATGGGTCCTGAAACCCGTGGCTTACCGGAACAGGTACGTTTAATGTTTCCACAAGAGCATTGGATTCGCTTGCCGATGGCGGAAAATTCACGCAGTTTGAATTTATCCAATGCCACAGCGGTGATTGTGTATGAAGCATGGCGTCAGCAAGGTTTTAAAACCTTATAAAAACATCACCACCCTGAGGGGTGGTTTTTTATGTTGACTCTTTTTGAATAGAAAAATATAACCACTATAAAGATATAAAAAGTGAGCCGAACGTGCAGATTAACACATTATTCAAATCTCAATTTATCCTTGGACTGATGCTGATCGCCTCTAGCATGAGCCTTTTTGCCAATGAGCCAGCGCTAGTTGAAGACAGTAAGAATATTCAACCTCTTACGCATGCTGAAATTCAAACAGCTTTACAAAACATGCAAAAACGCATAAATCAAAATATTGAAACATGGGCAAAAAGCTTAGATCAAAATGATTTTGAACACACATGGCATGGCCGACAATTGACTAAAAGTAAACGTCAAGAGGTGTGTGGTATTTATCAAGATGTGGTGAATGATATATATCGCATGGCAGATGCCAATCGTGCCCGTTTAAATATTGATGGACAAAAGCTATTACAAGATCGTCCTGCTTTTATTCAAAGTTTAGGTTTTAAAGACAATCGCATTGATACGCAAATGGGCTTTTACTGTCGGTTGCGTTAAGGCATAAAAAAAGGCGCATCAAGCGCCTTTTTTTAATACACCATTTTAACGGTCGTCAAACTCGTTATGTTGTGGAGCAGGTTGTTTAAAGCCTTTGGTTTTATAACCTAAGTATAAAATCCCTAGCATTGCCCACCATAAACCATACTTTAATGAGTCTTCTTCAATTTCAAGCCATAAGGCAAATACGCTAATGAAACCTAATAAAGGCACAATCACATAATTGAGAATATCTTTAAAGGTTTTGGTACGCCCATCACGTAATGCATAACGTGAAATTACTGATAAATTGACAAAGGTAAAAGCAGTTAAAGCACCAAAACTGATCAATGAGATGACCATGTCTAAATCCATAAAGCCTGCGGTTAACGCCACAGCACCAACAATTAAAATATTGTAAGACGGTGTAAAGCTTTTTGGACTAATATGACCAAAGATCTTTTTATTGATCACGCCATCACGACCCATCACGTACATTAAACGTGATACGCCGGCATGCGCTGAAATACCTGATGCCATCACAGTCACAATCGCAAAGCCAAGCACATACGCTTGGAACAACGAACCCCCCACCAACATGAGAATTTCAGGTTGTGTTTCAGCAATATTTTCAAAATAACTGCCCGGATTATTCGGGAAGTATATTTGCATAAAGTAGGTGCTGATAATAAAAATCACACCTGCAATCAATGCAGTTAAGAAAATTGCTTTGGGTAAGGTTTTTTCTGTGTCTTTGGTTTCTTCAGCCAATGAACTCAGTGAGTCAAAACCTGTGAAGGAGAAGCACAGTAAAGTAGCACCGGTAATCAATGCACCAACTGAGGTCAGCTCGTTCCAAAAAGGTTCAAGGCTCCATAACTGATAACGTGCATCAGCTGAAATTGGGCCATCGGCATTAAAGCCGGCTTGTAGTTTGCTGTACACCAGGTAAGTAAACACAGCAATCACAATCAACTGTACAAAGACAATTAGACTGTTAAAGTTGGCAACAAAACGTGCACCACGTAAGTTCACCCCAGTCATAAAGGCTGTAAGCACCACCACCCAAACCCAATGATTAACGGCTGGGAACAGTGCTTCTAAATAAATCACCGCCAAAATAATATTCACCATTGGCGAGAGTAAATAATCCAGCCAAGACGACCAACCCACCATAAAACCTACATTAGGGTGAATGGATTTTTGTGCATAGGTGTACGCCGAACCCGAAGATGGATAACGACGGATCATATGACCATAGCTAAGTGAAGTTAATAAAATTGCCACCAAGGCAAAAATATAAGAGGTTGGAACATGAAGATTACTTTCGTCAGATACCAAACCAAAGGTATCAAACAACGTCATGGGTTGGATATAAGCCAAACCAATAATAATAATATGCCACAGCCCTAGCGTCTTTTGCAGTTTGGCTGCCGATTGAGTCCCATGAACATTAGTCAACGGCGTTATCCTCTTAATCGTTGATCAAGGATCAGTCATTGTGTATAAGGATCGTTTGAGACGAACGATCCCCCCATAGATAAAATAAAACTGCGCCAATCTACTTCAAATGTATGCATTTGTCAGCAGCTGCGTGTTGCTGCTAGCACAAAATATGCCATGTGGTTGAAGTGAAACGGGCAAACAATAAAAGCCTGATGCTTACAAAAACATCAGGCTGATTTTTACGCTATATTGGCGTAAATTTTTTCAATTACCAAGCTTTTTCTAAGATCTGCTTTAAATCAGCAAGGCTTGCTTCTTTAGAATTATAAATAATTGAACCATCGTTGAGGGCTTTGTCAGCAATCTCATCAAATTGTGCTTGGCTGACCTTATGAGTTTCACGCAATGTGCGTGGTAATTGGGTCAGGCTATACAAGCGATCGCGCATGGTGCTAATGCTGCGAATGGTTTTTTCAGCCCGTAAGTGTGCAGGCGTTTGTGCATAAATTTCAGCACCGGCAAGCGGCAGCAAAAGTTCACCGATTTTAGCGCCATTGACCGATTGGTTGTATTCAAGCACATACGGTAAAAATAAATTCATACATAAACCATGCGGTAAATGTGCAACTGCACCTAAAGCATGTCCTAAGGAATGCACCAAGCCAACCATAGAATTAGAAAATGCAATGCCTGCCATGGTAGAAGCTTGGGCAAGTTCTAAGCGTGCTTGAGCATCTTCAGGGTTGTCTAATACATGAAACAAATTTTCACTGATTTTTTTAATTGCAGCTGTTGCATAAGCATCGCTAATTGGATTGGCTGCCATGCAGGTATAGGCTTCAATGGCATGTGTCATGGCATCCATTGCCGTCATTGCAGTTAAATGAGGTGGCAAGGTTTTGGTCATGCGTGGATCTAAAATCGCCGCATGTGGCATTAAGTAATACGATGCAAATGCCATTTTGACATTTTTTTCAGGATCAGCCACCACCGCCACCATGGTCACTTCAGACCCTGTCCCTGACGTGGTGGGAATCACAAAAAATGGTTTAAGCGGTTTAGGTAAATTGTGAGCACCAGAATATTGCAATAGGTCATCACCACCTTCAGACACTAAAATGTTAGTGGCTTTTGAGGTATCAATCACCGAGCCACCACCGACGGCAATAATCGCATCGCAGTGTTGTTCACGGTACAGTTGGGCAGCTTGACGTACCGTCTGTAAACTTGAATCTGGTGGTACATCATCAAAAATGTCAGCAATCACGCTATCGCTTGCTGCAAAAGCCGCTTCAATAGGGGCTAACAGTTGATTATGACGTACGCCTTTATCGGTAATAATGAGGACACGTTTAGCACCTAAAGTGGCCAACTCAAAAGGAATATGTTCAAGTGCTGCATGACCTGCAATGACTTTCACCGGACAGAAAAATTCGTAATAAGGCTTAGCCATGCTGATCACTCCGTTTTAAATAAGATTGCGCCACTTTTAAGTAAATATTGGCAGCACCGCGTAATTTGTCTTTTAAGGGCAATTGGGTTGGATATTGTTTGACGGCAAGTTCAGCCACAAGTTTAGGTAAAATCAGTGCTTCCATTTTGTTTAAGCAACGCACCAAACGAATGGCATAGCTTAAATCGCCATCTGCCACCATACGGTCATTAGCAAAGGCTTGGGCGGTACTTTCTTGAAAAGAAAACACCAAAAATGCATGATGCATATGTTTAAAACGCACCGTCAAGTCAGGCTTGTCTGCATATTCATTGAGTAAATTCAATTGTCCATTTGAAGTCACTTGTGCCACAAAAGCAGGACCATGTGGGAAGACACTCATCGAAAGCACAAATCCTACCGGAAATTGACGGATTTCGTGTTGCACTTCTTCATCAACTTGGCTGGCCATGACCAAACCACGCCCAATCACATCCATCATGGTTTTGACATAGATCTGCTGTAATGTGGGTTTAACGGCGCTTGCTGCAATCACAGAGGCATCCTTTTTTTATTAAAGATTATTTTTTAATTTAAGCATCAATCACTTGAATATCACTAAAGTAACCGCTCGTGGTTAAACTTGCAATCATATCGCGGCATAAGTCATCAAAGCGTGGGTAATTGGGCACTAAATCCATGACCCGAACCATTTCAAGTCCAGCATAGCCACACGGATTAATGGTTTGAAAACCAAATAAGTCACAATCAATGTTAAGTGCTAAACCATGATAACTGCGACCTTTACGAATTTTAAAGCCGAGTGAGCCAATTTTACGCTCATTGACATAAACGCCCGGTGCATCTGCTTTGGCATAGGCAGCAATCCCATACTTTTGCAGTAAATTGATCATCAGGTTTTCAGCATAGCTGACCAAAGTTCTGACATTCCAACCTAGACGATTGAGATCAAACATAAAGTAAGCCACCAATTGTCCCGGACCATGCCATGTCACTTGACCACCACGGTCGCTTTGCACCAGTGGAATATGGCTTGGCATTAACACATGCTCAGGTTTACCGGCTTGACCTTGAGTGAGTACCTCATGATGCTGCAAAATCCACAGTTCATCGGGTGTGGTTTCATCACGCTGTTCGGTTAAGCTTTTCATCTCTAAAAATCGTGCTTCATACGGGGTTAAGTCGTGATAATGACGAATTACTAAAGCAGGTTTAACCACATCTGTCACAGTATGTGTCCTATACAATCGAACAAGTGCTGCTGATTATAAGATGAATTAACATAAAAAGGTGAGCCATAAAAAAACACGCAAAGTGCGTGTTTTTTTAACTTACAGGGCAGTACGAATTAACGGACAAGCAGCAAGATCAGCATAGACAGCATGTACTTGCTCAAGTTCTTCAAAACGTAGCTGAGCGGTAATTGAATGATACTTACCTGTACGTGATGGGGTAACACTCATGCTATTGCCATCAAATTCTGGAAAATGCTTCACAAAAATTTCTGTCACAGCCGCATGTAACTCAGCACCTGCAAGACCAATCAATTTAATTGGATAGTCCATAGGAAAAACCCAAAGATCTTCTTGGAGTTCGCGTGATGGAGTACGATTGGTCATGTCAATCATGGGACACCTCTTAATTAAAAATACCTGCTAAAAGCAGGTATTTTGATGTATGCGCTTATACTCATATTATGGGGGAGATTCCCCCATATTCAAGTCAGTATTGTTGCATGTATAGATTAGTCATTCTCAAGGAATGAACGTAAATGTTCAGAACGAGATGGATGACGTAATTTACGTAATGCTTTTGCCTCAATCTGACGGATACGCTCACGCGTCACGTCAAACTGTTTACCCACTTCTTCCAAAGTATGGTCAGTTGGCATATCAATACCAAAACGCATTTTTAAGACTTTGGCTTCACGTTCAGTTAAGTTTTCTAACACTTCACGGGTCGCTTCTTTTAAGCCTTCAGACGTTGCCGCATCAATTGGAGAGGTGATGTTGCTGTCTTCAATGAAGTCACCAAGATGCGAATCTTCATCGTCACCAATTGGTGTTTCCATAGAAATCGGCTCTTTGGCGATTTTCAGTACTTTACGTACTTTCACTTCGTCCATTTCTAAACGTTCACCTAATTCTTCAGGTGTCGGTTCACGGCCCATTTCTTGTAACAACTGACGCGAAACACGGTTAATCTTGTTGATGGTTTCGATCATGTGTACCGGAATACGAATGGTACGCGCTTGGTCTGCAATTGAACGAGTAATTGCCTGACGAATCCACCATGTTGCATAGGTCGAGAATTTATAACCGCGACGGTATTCAAACTTATCCACCGCTTTCATCAAGCCAATGTTACCTTCTTGAATTAAATCCAAGAACTGTAAGCCACGGTTGGTGTACTTTTTGGCAATTGAGATGACAAGACGTAAGTTGGCCTCAACCATTTCTTTTTTAGCACGACGAGCTTTGGCTTCGCCAACTGCCATACGTTTTGAAATGTCTTTGATGTCTTTAACGCTTAAGCCAAGTTCTTTTTCAATATCTGCGATCTTTTGTTGGAACGCTAAAATATCTGGGCGTACTTTTTCAAGGTAGCCTTTTTGCTCAGGTGTAGCTTTGGCAATTTGTTCGTCTAACCAAGCAAAATTTGACTCTTGACCTGGGAAGGTGGTACGGAATTGGATACGGTCCATACGACCACGACGGATCGCATAACGCATCACTTCACGTTCTGAAGCACGAATTTGATCATGTGTACCACGAATCATCTCTGAAATTAAATCAAATAGACGCGGGGTAAATTTAAACATCATAAACACGGTTGCAAGTGCTTCAAGCGCTTGAGTCGCTTCTTGGCTGTCACGACCATGTTTTTCAATGACAACTTTGGTGTTTTTCCATGCATCGCTTAATTCAGCAAAACGCACTTTGGCAATTTCAGGGTCAGGACCTGAATCGGCTTCAGAATCATCATCACTTTCTGATTCTTCGTCTTCATCTTCGTCGTCAAGTTTGACGTCTTTGGTGGTTTTAGACGTGGTATCTTCTTCTAACACCACTTCTTCTAAAACTTCAGGAATATCATCATCAGTTTCTGGGTCTAAATAACCAGATAAAACGTCAGCAAGACGGCGTTCGCCTGCAACATAGTCATTATATTCTTGGAGAACAACTTCAACAGCATTGGGCCAGTACGCAATTGAATTGAGAACGTCGCGGATCCCTTCTTCAATACGTTTAGCAATGCTAATTTCGCCTTCACGCGTTAACAGCTCAACCGTACCCATTTCACGCATGTACATACGTACAGGGTCAGTGGTACGACCAGGCTCATTTTCTACAGAGGCTAATACCGCAGCGGCTTCTTCTTCCGCTACTTCATCGGCTGCATCAGCATTGTTTGAGTCGAACATCGCGTCATCAGATTCAGGCGCACGTTCATGCACAGGAATACCGACGTCTTGAAGCATTTGAATAATGTCTTCAATCTGTTCACTTTCGGTGATCGAGTCTGGGAGATGATCGTTAACCTCAGCGTAAGTTAAGTAACCTTGCTCTTTGCCTCGGCTAATCAGCGCCGCTACTTGAGAAGTAGGGGAAGTCATATCGCTCATCTTTGCTTACTCTTGGTTGAATCTGTGGCAGTAAAAAACCGTGCATGATAGCACAATTTCAAAACATAGTTTTTGAATTGATTGTTCAGGCATGATTTGTCGCTATAGGGTTTAAGTTCAATATGGGGGTGCGTGTTTAAATTACAAGCACAAATAGCAGCGTTGCTGTAAATCTTTATATATTTTAACATATTTTAATATCAAGCGTTCATTGTTCAATAAATACACAAAAAATAAAAGGGCAAATTGCGTTAAAAGCTGTAATTTTAGCCTGATTTTACAATAAAACTTGACAAGATCAGCAAAGGCAGATAAATAGCGCCTAGACCCATTACATTTTTTCATTAGAGGTAGTTTTAGTGTCTTCGACAGATTTTGAACTAGATGATAACTACGGTGATGATGATGTTAATTTCGAGGAGGCCTCACCCAAGCTGAGTGCTAAAGAGTCGTTGGAAAAACGCCGCCTCATCGATGAATTACTCGCGCAACGTCGTTTAGAACGTGAACTTAAAGATTTTGATTACGACATCGACGATGACGATGACTTTGACGACGAAGATTAAGCAATTTTCATGTAGCATCGCTTGAATAAATGCTATGCTAAACCTTTCGATATTTCTAAGTTTGGATATTAGATGAGTGCTTTTGATTTAGACCAGTTAAGCGAATATTTAGATGGCGACCAAAATGAGTACGGTCTAGATTTTGCTGCGACACATGGTTTTTTATGTGCCATTGCAGTTGGCCCTCAGTTTGACAAATGGTTAGATGAATTATTCGAAGGCAATCAGAAGAAGGTTCCAGCAGAAATCATCGCACAAGTTAAAGCATGGTTAGAGGCAATTCGTCAAAGCTTAGCCAATGAAGATGGGATTGAATTTCCTTTTGAAATTGAAGAAGCCGATACTGAATCAAGCCTAGGTGATTGGAGTGTAGGCTTCGTCGATGCCATGTTCTTAAATGAAGAAGCTTGGTTTACCGATGAATTTGAAGAGCAATTGGTGGATTTAACATTACCGATTATGGTGTTTAGCGGTATTGATGAAGAAGATCCACAAATGGAAACCTTCCGTCGTAACGGTCAGTTAATGGACGAATTAGCAGAAGAAATTCCAGATAACTTAAACGAAATTTACTTGATGTATCATACACCAAGCTAAGTTTTAAGTTAAAAAAGCACCCAAGGGTGCTTTTTTTATTGGCGTTTTTTACGCAGATGGCGCCGATACAAAATCACCGCAATGATCACAATAACAATCGCGATAATTACATAGCCGACTTGGCTAAAAATTTGCTGCATTAAGGCTTGGTTTTCACCAAAGTAAAAACCCATACAGGCTAAAAAGGTAGTCCAAATGATGGTGCCTAAGCCACTAAACAGCATAAATTTCCAAAACGGCATACGGCTCATGCCAGCAGGAATACTAATTAAAGAGCGTACCGCAGGTACCATACGTCCAAAAAATACAATCCGATGACCATATTGCTCAAACCATGCTAAGGATTTCTTGACATCTTCAGATTTAATAAATAAATATTTACCGTAGCGATCGACAAAACGAAAAATAGCAGCATGACTAAATTGATAACCGAGCCAATACAATACAGCAGCCGCTAACAGTGAGCCAAGGCTACCGGCTATAATCACACCCATTAAGGTCAATGAGCCTTGAGAAGCCGTATAGCCAGCAGAGGGCATAATGATTTCTGAGGGAATGGGTGGAAAGACGTTATCAAGGAACATCAACAGCGCAATGCCTAAGTAGCCTAGGCGCTCCATGATGCCAATAATCCAATCAGTCAAAATATACGCTCATATCGTTCAAGCAGAGGATTTGATGCTAAGCGGCTTTGAACACAAGATAAAGCACGCTTTTGTAAAAAAGCCCGCAGGCTGCGGGCTTTAAGCTAGTTGTATTACAGACGCTTACGCTTTGCAGCAGCAATTTGTGATTGGCGCATACGGAAGCCTTCTTTTTGCTTTTCTGTGGTCTTGTCGATGCAGTACACGCAAGATACACCATGTTCATAGCTTGCTAGTTCTACTTCTTCAGGCAGCAACGGCCAACCACAGGCATGACATTTCACATGCTGACCTTCTTCAACACCGTGTGTCACCGCAGTACGACCGTCAAATACGAAGCATTCACCTTCCCACATGCTTTCTTCAGGTGGAGTTTCTTCTAGGTATTTTAAGATACCACCTTTTAAGTGATAAACTTCGGTAAAGCCTTCTTGTAAAAGCAATGAAGTTGATTTTTCACAACGAATACCACCTGTACAGAACATGGCGATTTTTTTATCTTTATGCTGTTCGAGATTATTTTTTACGTATTCAGGGAATTCGCGGAAAGTTTCCGTTTTTGGATCAAGTGCACCTTTAAACGTGCCTGCCTTGTACTCGTAGTCATTACGAGTATCGACCAAAATGACGTCGTCACGTGCAATTAATTCATTCCATTCTTTAGGATCAAGATAGTGACCTACTAAATCGCGCGGTTTAACTGGCACACCTAAAGTTACAATCTCTTTTTTGAGCTTGATTTTCATTTTACGAAATGGTTTTTCATCACTATGTGATTCTTTATATTCCATTTCATTAAAACCTTCGCTTAAAAGGAATTGATGAATAGTGTCAATTGAAGCACGATCACCGGCCACGGTACCGTTAATGCCTTCGCCAGCTACAATAAGAGTACCGCAAAGATTGATGGTGTTTACCAAGTCTAAAAGACGTTGTTGCAGATCGGCAGGATCTTGAACTTCTTTGAATTGATAAAGTGCCGCAACAACCCAGTCAGCGGTCGCTTGCTGTTCTACAGGTGCAAGCTGTTCTACAGTAGCGTTCATGGATACTCCAAATGTAGCTAGTAAATTTTAAAGGACCACATTTTAACTGAAAAGCACACAATATTCAAAATTTCCCTACAAAAAATAAGCCTTTTTAATCACACTCGATCAAGCTATGCTAGGCGCGCTAAATCTTAAGGCAGAATGTGGAGTTTTTATTTTGAGCAATGAGCGTCGAATAGCCTCTTTAACCCCGTGTGCAGGGCGTTGTTCTACTGTGTTTGGGGATTTGGTCTGTCGTGGATGTCGACGTTTTAGCCATGAAGTGATTCACTGGAATCAATATACCCCTGAGCAACATGCTGCTGTGTGGATTCGTTTAGATGCCCAGCTTGATCAAATCTTAGTTCCGATGCTGCCACTAGCTAATCGACAACAGGTCGAGGGCTTTTTACACTCAAAACGCGTGCGTTTACGTAGTGATGCTAGTCTTGGGCGTAAGTTGTATCATGCGTTAAAATTGTGTGAAAAGAACCGCCATTTAACCGATGACAGTGGTTTGGGGATTCATTATAAACAAGTGCGTCCATTATGGGATGAATTTGAGCAGCGTGTGTTAACACTTGCCAATGCGTCTTATGACGTGGCATTTAAGCGTGCCCAAGGTATTCGCTATCATTTGTTACATGGCAAGATACAATTTGAGCAAGTATAAAAAAACCCGCAATTGGCGGGTTTTTTATACACAGTTAAATTTTAAGCCACTTGTACTGGAATACAGTTTGCAGTGTGATTGACTGTGTTATTTGGGTTGGCATAGACCAAACGTGGCTGATGTGCATCTGCCTCAGCTTCAGTAAAATCACCAAAAGTGGCAATAATGACCAGATCACCTACATCGGCTTGATGGGCAGCACCGCCATTGACTGAAATAATGCCAGAATCTTCTTCACCACGAATTGCATAAGTGGTAAAGCGTTTGCCATTCGTTACGTTCCAGACGTGAATTTCTTCGTATTCACGAATCCCGGCGAGGTCCATTAAAGTACCATCAATTGCACATGAACCTTCATAGTGCAATTCCGCATGAGTCACCACCGCACGGTGAATTTTGCATTTAAGTAAACGAGACAGCATAACGAGCTCCCAATCAGATCAATTCATCCATTAATTTTGCGCACACGAGCGCAATGCATTGTGCGTTGAAAATACACAATGCGCAAGGGGATAGGTTTATGGCTTATAGGCGTTAATTTGATTCATGGCAGGTTGAATATCACCATTGACCAACAGTTTGATTTGGGCAAGGGCATGATGAATGGCATCATCCATGAGATCTTGTTCTTTGCTTGGTGCTTTACCTAAGACATGACCTGAAACTTGATCTTTGGCACCCGGATGACCAATACCAATCCGTAAGCGATGAAAATTTGGCCCAGTATGCGGCACGATATCGCGCAGACCATTGTGACCACCATGACCACCGCCAGTTTTTAGGCGAATGACCCCTGGATTCATATCCAGTTCATCATGTGCAATCAGCATGCGTTCAGGCGCAATATTATAGAATTTAGCGAAAGGTACGACACTTTTACCCGATAGGTTCATAAAAGTCGTCGGTAACAATAAACGAACGTCTTGACCTTCGATATTGCCACGGCCGCTCATGCCGTTAAATTTGGGGTCGGTTTTTAAATTGATACCATAACGTTCTGCGAGGCGTTCGACAAACCAAAAGCCTGCATTATGGCGGGTTTGGGCATATTCCCGACCGGGATTACCCAAACCAACAATTAGCGAAAGATTAGCCACTAATTACACCAATAAACACTTATGCGCGTTTGAAGTCAGCGTGCATAGGCGTGTTTTTAGCAGGGTGACGTTGTAACGCTTGGATTTTAACGCTTTCAACTTTGTCGCCTACTTGAATTTCGATTACTTCTTCAAAGAAAGCGTTGTCTTCTAAGAACTTAACAAGTTGACGAAGTTCTAAAGTTACCGCTACAGGAGCAGCTTCGCCACCGTAGATGATTGCTGGAACTTGGTTTTGAAGACGAAGGCGGCGGCTCGCACCTTTCCCTTGAACTGCTTCTTCACGTGCTACTGCATTTAATACGAAGTTTGCCATGATAGACATTCCTATTTAAGTTAATGGACTAGACTCGCGACCAGTCTAGTTGATAGAAAGCCCCGCCAAATGGCAGGGCTTTAAAATTTAAGTGCTCGATTATAGATAAGAATCGAACATTGCGCTAATAGATTCTTCGTTGTTAATACGACGAATTGTTTCAGCAACCATGCTTGCCACTGAAACTTGACGAATCTTACCAAGCGCTAAAGCTTCTTCTGAAAGCGGAATAGTGTCTGTAACCACCAATTCATCGATCACTGAATTTTTTAAGTTTTCGATTGCTTTACCAGATAATACTGGGTGAGTTGCATAAGCCACAACTTTACGTGCACCAAAAGTTTTTAGTGCGTCAGCTGCTTTACACAACGTACCTGCAGTATCGACCATATCATCAACAATGACACAGTCACGATCTTTCACATCACCAATCAAATGCATCACTTGTGATTCATTCGCTTTTTGACGACGTTTATCGATAATTGCAAGATCAATATCGCCCATTTGTTTTGCAACAGCACGTGCACGTACCACACCACCTACGTCAGGTGAAACCACCATGAGGTTGTGATGCGACTGTTGACGTAAGTCAGCCAACAATGCTGGTGTACCGTAGATGTTGTCTACAGGGATATCGAAGAAACCTTGGATTTGGTCAGCGTGTAAATCGATCATCACCACACGGTCAATTCCGACTGTTGTTAGCATATCTGCAACAACTTTGGCAGTAATTGGCACACGGCTTGAACGAGGACGACGGTCTTGACGAGCATAACCGAAGTAAGGAATGACTGCAGTAATACGACCAGCACTTGCACGACGCAGTGCGTCTGCCATGACCAAAATTTCCATGAGGTTATTGTTGGTTGGAGCACAAGTAGGCTGTACGATAAATACGTCTTTACCACGCACGTTCTCAGTGATTTCTACAGCAATTTCACCATCAGAGAAGGTAGAAACAGATGCAGCACCTAGAGGAATGTGTAAATGGCTTACGACTTTTTGAGCGAATTGTGGATGCGCAGTTCCACTAAAAACGACAAGATTGGGCATGAAGCACCCTTGGCGGTTAGAATTGGGAAAGAGATGGCAGGGGTAGCTGGATTCGAACCAACGGATGCCGAGATCAAAACCCGGTGCCTTACCACTTGGCGATACCCCTAATGCGGCAGAACTTTAATATTTTTGTCGTTGAATGTCAAGAATTTTTAACCGATCAACCACAAATACTGTTCTGTCTTTTTTGAGAAAATGGCAGGGGTAGCTGGATTCGAACCAACGGATGCCGAGATCAAAACCCGGTGCCTTACCACTTGGCGATACCCCTAGATTTGATGGACTGTAAGATGGCAGGGGTAGCTGGATTCGAACCAACGGATGCCGAGATCAAAACCCGGTGCCTTACCACTTGGCGATACCCCTAATACAGTACATCTTTTTTACAGGTGAAAATGGCAGGGGTAGCTGGATTCGAACCAACGGATGCCGAGATCAAAACCCGGTGCCTTACCACTTGGCGATACCCCTAATCTACTTTAAACTGCACTAATGGCGATTCTGTTAAGCTATTCACCAAGTAAGCTTTACAAGGTGCATTTGCAAGAATGTCATCAATGTTCATATCTAAAGTCACTTCAACAAAAACACAAGCACCTGTACCTGTAAGTTTTGCAACACCGAACTGATCTAAGTATTGCATCGCTTCATCGACTTGTTTGTATAAGCTTCGTGCCAATGGCTCGAAGTTATTCTTAAAATCAGATTGCGTTTGCTGATAGGCGCAAAATTTAGAGCTCTTTTGGTTTCTTGTCAACGCTTTTTGTGAAAAAAGTAATTGAGTGCTGATAAAACAATCAGGTTTGAGCACAATATACTGTTTTTGAGCTAAATTTATCCATGTTAAGCGCTCACCAATGCCTTCAGCCCATGCATTTTTGCCATGCACAAAAATCGGCACATCAGCACCAAGCTGCACGCCAAGTTCAGCCAATTGCTCGATCGTTAAGCCACACTGCCACAATTGATTGATCACAACTAGGGTGGTTGCCGCATTGGATGAACCTCCACCTAAGCCTGCGCCCATCGGAATATGTTTTTCAATGTTGATCTTTAAACCGGTTAAATTTTTGGCAAAAGGTTTTAATAATTGTGTGGCTTTAAAAATTAAATTTTGTTCAAGATCGACACTGTTTAAACCATCAATTGTAATGTTTAAACTTTGTGTTTGCTTAAAATTTATCCAGTCATATAAATCAATCAGCTGAAAAATCGTTTGTAATTCGTGATAGCCATCTGCACGACGACCAGTGATATGCAAAAATAAATTGAGTTTGGCAGGCGAAGGCACGCGTAACATAAGGCAACTCTTAACGATCTTGAATGAGCATAGTAATACTGTTTTCTTGCCCGTTTTCAAGCATTTGCTTTAAAATTAAGCGATTTGGCAGTGTGGATTGGTTGTAACTCAAATCAACAGTCCAACCACCTTCAATAATTTGGCTGACTCGTCCTTGTTCATCTTGATTAAGTTGTGCGGTTGAAGTGGCTGCTTTGGCCTGAATCCAATCCATTAAATACGTGATGGGTGCATCCCAACCTGTGGCACGTTTCAGCAGCTGTTCTGGACTTTGAGCCACAATTTCGCCGGTACGGCTGCTATTTAAACTGGCTTGACCGTATTTTTGCCCCCAAATTTGGGTTTTTCCAACGCCCAAAATACCACTGAGTTCAATCTCAAATTGATCATTGTGTTGTACCCATGTGTAAAACGCACTGCCTGATTGAGTCGGTGTACGAATGCCTAATTTACCTTGTAAGCTAAAATTTTGGCTGTTTTCGATCACAGGCGTAGTGGGTATTTGCGGCTTAATCATCGGTTGACAAGCCGTTAAAACAAGGCTTGCCAGCACTGTGCTCAACAGCGCATAACGGGAAAAATTGAACATCATCAAAACTCTAATGGATGGTTTTAGGTAAGAGTAATGAATTTAAGGGTTCAAGGGCAGCATCATTGGGATGTTTTTGTTGCAGTTGTTTTAAAATAGCGGAAAAATTGCTTAAATCGCCTTGCATATATACCGCACGTGCATAACGTACTCCAGTGCTTGGGTTATTACTTAAGCCATAAGCACGTTGTAACGCTTGTGCTGCGGTGGCAAAATCATTTTGTAAATAGGCGACAAAACCTAAAGTATCTAAAATCGACGCTTGGTCGGGTTCCATCTCCAGCGCTTGTTCGGCATATTGGCGTGCTTGATCTAAATGGCGGTTTTGCAAAGCCAAAGTATAGGCATAGGCGTTTAAATAGGCTGGATGATTGGGTTCTAAATCTAACAATAATGTGAGGAGTTGATCTAAACGGTCACGCTCTACAAATGGATCTAGCAATAAAACTTGCGCATAAATGAGTTCAGGATCATCACTTAAATGCTGCATGGCTTCATCTAAGAGTTGAATCGCAGCAGGTTTATTGCCCATTTTTTTTAAAATTTCGGCTTGGGCTTGGTATAAGAAACTGGCGTATTGTGGATAATTGACCCGCTCTTGGGTTAAAAAGCGTAACGCTTCGTTTAGGCGCTGCTGCTCGGTGTAAATATTAATCAAACTTTGTCGTGATACTGTGTACAGACTGCCATCGACCAAGCGGTAATAGGCCTTTGCAGTTTCATAATGTTGCTTACGCTCAGCGTTGAGCGCCAAATAGTAATAGGCGTCGTTTTGGTACTCAAGCGAATGCCGTAGTTCGACCAAGTAACGCTCAGCGCGTTCGTATTGACCCAAATCTATACTGGTTAAACCCGCAATAAATAAGGCTTCTTCAGCTTTGGGCCACTTTTTCAGGATCTTTTCTAATTTATCTAAAGCCAATTGTGAATCATTGAGTTTAATCAGATATTTCACTTCTGCTAAACGTATTTCTAAATTGGACTTATGCTGACGTGAAGCTTTACTATACCAATTGCGGGTTTGCTGCTCATTGCCTAAGGCACTGAGTAAATTGGCTTTCATGAGGATAAAATTGGTGGCTTTAGGGCGTTTTTTTAAGGCTTGATTAATGGTGTCGAGGGCTTGCTCAAATTCGCCATTTTGCGCTTTTAACGCGGCAATAATCACCAAGATAGACGGGTTATCTTTGGCTTGGCTGTTTTTTAGCGCTTCCAATAAGATCACCTGATCATCGGCTGATTCTGGTGCAATACCCGCCAAAATTCTTTCAAGGTCAGCACTTGGATCATGGCTTAAAATTTTATCAAGACTTTCGGCGGCAAGCTCATACTCATGCGCTTGTAAGGCGATATGAGCAAGATAAAACAATGCCGGCACATCACTGGGTTCTTGTACAACCCAATGGGTGGCAATATCAAGCGCTGCTTTGAGATCGTTTTGTTCAAGCGCAATATTGAGGGCGCGTTGCTTCAAACTGGTAGAATTGCTCTTAATGGCTAAAACAGTATAGTTATGCAACGCAGTGGCCGGATCTTGGGCTGCCAGGGCAAATTCAGCAATCATGCTTTGTTCAATAGCATGATCGCGCTGAGTATTGTAAGCTGAAGTGGCCGCATAAAGATGGCTGCTACAGAGCATGCTACCTAAGAGTAACAATGTGCTAGAATATTGCTTTATTGTCGAAGTGCTGTTTTGGCCATTTATTTGACGCAATTTTTCTTAATCCAAGTAATGCTTTTTATGACACCGATGTTGCACAATAGCATAAATTTAGCGAAATGATGATCTGATATGTCTTTCTTTGCATTGGGTGTCAACCATCAAACCGCCTCCGTAGAACTGCGTGAGCAAATTGCATTTAACCCTGACAAGTTAAGCAAGCTCTTGGCAGCGCAAAGTCACGACCCAAATTTAAACGATTTGGTGGTGGTGTCGACCTGTAACCGAACTGAAGTGTATGCCATGTCTGAACAATCAGAGCAGGTGCTTCAATGGTTGGCAGACGCAAATGGTTTAGATGTACAACAGCTGCAAAATCATGTGTATCGTTATGAAAATGCACAAGCTGTAACGCATCTGATGCGTGTGGCCAGTGGTTTAGATTCACTGATGCTGGGTGAACCACAGATTTTAGGTCAGGTGAAAACTGCGTTGTCTTTGGCCAAAGACAACGCCACGGTGTCTAAAGACTTAAATCGTATTTTTGAATATGCTTTTTATGCAGCCAAACGTGTACGCTCAGAAACCGCAGTGGGCAGCCATGCAGTGTCTATGGGCTATGCAGTTGCACAGTTGGCTTTGCAAGTATTTACTCAAGCCGAAAGCCTAACGGTGATGATGGTTGCAGCAGGCGAGATGAATAGCCTTGTGGCGAAACATTTGGCTGAAATGGGTGTGGGCAAAATCATTATTTGCAACCGTACCCGTAGTCGTGCAGAACATCTTGCACAAGAGTTAAATCCGCGTGTTGCTGTAGAAATTATTGATTTTCAAGATTTAAGTGCGCATTTACATCGTGCCGATGTGGTGTCAAGTTGTACTGGTAGTTTGCATCAAGTCATTAGTGCAGCAGATGTCAAAGCGGCATTAAAAAAACGTCGTTATCAACAAATGCTGTTGGTTGATTTAGCCGTACCGCGTGATATTGACCCTAAAGTTGAAGATTTAGATGGCGCGTATTTATATGGCGTTGATGATCTACAATCGGTGATTGAAGATAACCTTGCACAACGGCGTCAGGCAGCCTTAGAAGCTGAAGTGATGGTTAATCAGTTGGCTACACAATTGATCACGCAACAAAAGGTCAAAGACGCCGGCAGCAGTATTCAGCAGTATCGTGAGCACGGCGAGCAAATGCGACAGCAAGAGCTTAACTGTGCTTTAGCGCGTATTGCCAAAGGGGAAGATGCTGCGGTAGTGATGCAAGATTTTTCGCACCGTTTAACCCAAAAACTTTTGCATCCCACTTCAATTTTATTGCGTGATGCTGCCAAAGCCGATGATCCTGCACATTTTGGCTTTATACATGAACATTTAGAAGACACCATACAACATACCCGTCAATCTAAACGCTAAATTGTTCAGCTTAAGAGACTAATCTTAAGCTGATTTTTTTGGTGAGTTCATTGAGTTGCTGACGTAAATTACTAGATTCCACCAAAGATAAGGGCGATTTAAGCTTTTGTTTGAGATATTTTTCTTGTAAGGATAAAGCATATTCAGCAGCCAGTTTATCGGCCATTTCAGGTGCTTGAGTTAATGCTTCAATATTGGTGCGCTGCATAATATCGGCAATTTCATGCGCATAACTGCTACAAGCACCCAGCACATAATAGGTGGCTAACTCTTGATCATCGGGTAAATCATCAAACACGCAATTGAGACGATCAAGCACATTCGACAGCAGTTGCCCTGGTTGCATAAAGGCACGCAGAGTCTCAAAGTGAATATATAAAAACGGATGATGCATTAAAATAGCAATAGCAAAGTCTTCATCGCGGGTATGAATGTTAAACGACAGTGAGGCATCGTTATTGAGTTTGGGTGTCCATTTGCGTCCAAAGCCTAATTTTTCTTTAAAGGCTTGGCTGAGCAAATAACGAAACGAGCCATGTTTGGGCAATAAATCCGTCAGTTGACGCAGTTCAGCCATGACCTGACTTTTACCTTCAGGCGTTTGAATGTCGTGGTTTTGAGTTAAATGAGCAAAGATAAAATCGGACAATAACGGTGCTTGCTTGAGCAAACGCTGAAAATTTTCTAAGCCTTCACGACGAATGAGCGAATCAGGGTCATGGTGATTGGGTAGCACAAAGAATTTAAGCTCACGCCCATCATTTAATAGAGGCAGGGCAATTTCTAGAGTACGCCGTGCCGCCTTTTGACCAGCAGCATCACCATCAAAGGCAATGGTAATACACGGATTTTGCTTAAATAGAATATTTAAGTGTTCGGTATTACTTGCAGTTCCCAAGGTGGCTACAGCGCCATAGATGCCATATTGCTGTAGCGCAATCACATCCATGTAGCCCTCAACCATCAACCAATCATGGGCTTTTTGCTTACGACCTTCATATAAACCATACAGTAATTGATTTTTATGAAACACTTCTGAATCTGGGGAGTTAATGTATTTGGGCTTAATTTCGTCATTTAAAGCGCGCCCACCAAAACCGACCACACGACCTTTGGTGTCACGAATGGGAAAAATGACCCGATCACGCAATAAGTTAAAATCACGCCCTTTGTCACTGGTACGAATTAACCCGAGTAGTTTTAAACCTTCAATGTCCTGTGGAAAGGCTTTTTCAAGATGTTGCCAATCTTCAGGAGCATAGCCTAAGCGCCAATAATCAATGGTTTCGGGGCTTAAACCGCGTTTTTTAAAATAGTTTTGTCCGGTTTGGCTGTGCGGCAATTGCGCTTGATAAAATTGGGTAATCTGTTCCAATAAGGTGTATAAATCACCTTCTTGTGCTGCTTGAGGCTCAGCGCTAAAGGCATCAAAATCAGCAAATTGTGCCTCATGATCTATGTCATCGCTAGGCGGTGCATAATCAAAATAGCTGGCTTCTTCAGAAGAGTTGCTATGGTCAATTGCCACGGGTGCCGATTGGCTTACGCTCAGTGCAGGTTTAACATCGCGTTTATAGGCAATGCGTTTTTTGTTGTCTATATCGTCTTTAGGCAGCTCAATACCCGCTTGGGAGGCCAAATCTTTCATGACATCAACAAAATTACGATTGTCGATGTCCATTAAAAAACGAATGGCATTCCCATTGGCTTGACAGCCAAAGCAGTGGAAATACTGTTTGTCACGATACACATGAAAAGAGGGGCTTTTTTCTTGGTGAAATGGACAACACCCTGAATAAGTGCGGCCAGTTTTTTTAAGTTTCACGCGCTGACTAATCAAATCGACAATGTCGGTGCGATCGACGACCTGATCAATAATATGCTGAGGAATTGCCATCGTGTATCAGTGCCATTTAACCAAACAAGAAAAAAGAGTTGCGTTTAAAAAATAAACAACTTTCCCAGTTGAATCAACAAAAAGGGCAAGTATGATAACTTGCCCTTGCTGAAAATGCGAACCTTAAGATCAGTCTTGTTTTGGACGATCTAATAAACCAAAACTTAAACGATTGCTTAAACTACGTTTTTCGGTCTCAGTTGTTGAGGTATCTTGATCTAAGTTGGTTTGGGCTTCACGACCGAAAATACCCAAAGTAGTGCGGTTTAACCAACTTTCTTCTGAGCGTGCAGCACGTAAATTGACTTCACCATTGGCTTTAATCAAGTGCGGATAATTGAGTTTAAGTACATCAATATATTGCTGTGCTGAGGCTTGATCACCTAATTTTTGATAGCTATAGGCAATCGTGGCTAAGGCTTCAGGCACTTGTGGGGTTTTAGGATAATACTCAACCACCCATTGACCACGTTCAAGTGCAGCCACCCATGCTTTACGTTAAATTAAAACGTGCAGCATTCATCTCAGCTTCTGCAAGCTCTTGCCCAATAAATTGCATACGTTGTGCAGCATCAACTGCATAGGTGCTAGATGGATAGCGACGAATAAAATCAACAAAGTTTTGATACGCTACTTTTAAATAGCTGACATCACGATGTGATTGTTTAAGTGAGGTATAACGCAACATGGTATGGTAGTTTTGTTCCATATTGGCGACACCACGCACGTAATAAGCGTATTCAGCTTGTGGATGATCCGGATTCATACGAATAAAACGATCAGCTAAGGCCACGACACCTTCATATTCTTTTTGTTGAAATTTAACGTACATCAGCTCCAGTTGAGCTTGTGTTGCATAATTACCCGTAGGAAAGTAGGTATCAATTGCTTCTAGATTTTTGACTGCCTCAACATGTTGACCGCGTTCAAGTGCTTTTTGTGCTTTTTGAATGTACACTTGTTCACTCGATTGTGGCCCTTGATCGACCACTTGTTTTTTTGGATTACTGCTACAACCCACAATTGCAGATGCAGCGCCAAGCGTTAGCACAAGCATTGTCATTTTATAACGTGGCAGCGACATAAAAATTCCTCTGTTAATACGGGCAATAAGCTACAATTGCACTATTAAATCACTTTTGTCTGAATGAGCAAATGACCCAAGTACAATCTTCCGATTCTAATATCCCTGAAACTGATTTCAATTTGATTGAAGATTCTGAGGATGCAGATAACCATACTTCAGAAACAACTGCAACACGTTTAACATTGCAAGTTGAACTTGATGAGCGCTATTTAGGTCAACGCATTGACCAAGTGGCCGCCTTAGTATGGAATGACTTTTCACGCGAAAAACTTAAACAATGGCTCAAAGATGGTCATTTATTGGTAGATGGTCAAGCAGTCAAGCCTAAATACAAATGTGAAGGCACAGAAGTGTTAACACTAGATGTCGAGCTTGAAGCACAAACCCGCAGCCTACCTGAAGATATTCCACTTGATATTGTTTATGAAGACGACGATATTTTAGTGGTGAACAAACCTGTGGGTATGGTAGTGCATCCTGGGGCTGGCAATAGCTCGGGTACTTTGGTAAATGCTTTATTACATCACTATCCTAAATCGGCAGAACTGACCCGTGCAGGTTTAGTGCATCGTATCGACAAAGACACCTCGGGTCTCTTGGTGGTGGCAAAAAATTTAGAAGCGCAGTTTTCGTTAAGTAAGCAATTGGCGAAAAAATCGGTGTATCGCGTTTACGATCTGATTGTGTATGGCAATATGATTGCCGGTGGCACCATTGATGAACCCATCAAACGTCATCCGTTTGAACGCGTTAAAATGACGGTATTACCTGGTGGTAAAGATGCAGTGACGCACTATAACGTCAAAGAGCGTTTCCAACATTTTACCCGTGTCCAAGCGCGCCTTGAAACAGGTCGTACGCACCAAATTCGTGTGCATTTTAGCTATATTGGTTTTGGTTTAATCGGTGATCCAGTGTATATGCCACGGGTACGTGTGCCAGCGGGTGCATCAGAATTACTCAACGCCACCTTACGCGGTTTTAGACGTCAAGCACTACATGCAGCCAAACTAGGCTTGGTGCATCCACGTTCAGGCGAAGAGATGATGTTTGAAGCACCGTGGCCAGAAGACTTTAACTCATTGGTTGAAGTGTTACGTAGCGAAAATAAAGCCTATTAATTTAAAAGGTGGCTATCTGAGAAGATAGCCATTTTTGTTTTTTCAGGATTAACATCATGCAATTTGTATTTGGTGTGCCAAAAGGCGTGTATGTCGGGCAAACACGTATTGTGCATGAGGCAAGCATTACCACGCAACACCCAAGTTTACACGGCTTTAATTTGGCCTTACATGTCGGTGATGACCCGCTGCGGGTGCAGCAGCATCGTATTGCGCTGCTCAATCAACTGCATGGCTTTGGTGTCAATCAAATGACATGGCTGAATCAAACCCATAGTGTGCTGTGTCACCGTGTAGATGCACAAGCAACTTTGTGTGCACAAGAAGGCGATGCTTTAGTCACCTCAAGCCAAGGTCATGCCTTAATGATAATGACCGCTGATTGTTTACCTGTGGTATTAGGTAATCAGGGGGGCAGCGAAGTCGCCAATTTACATGCAGGTTGGAAAGGTCTTGCCAATGGCATTATTGAAAATACGATAGCCACTATGTACACACAGCCTACATGGGCATGGTTGGGTGCAGCCATTAGTCAGCCCTGTTTTGAAGTGGGCGCGGAAGTGAAAGCCGCATTTTGCAATAAATACCCAACCTTAGACAAGGCGTTTGTAGCAGGTAAACAAGCCGATAAGTTCTATGCAGATTTATACGCCATTGCCCGTTACATTTTACAACAATATGGTGTAACGCAAATTTTTGGTGGTGATCAATGTACCTATGCTCAAAATGAGGATTATTTTTCCTATCGCCGTGAAGCTAAAACTGGGCGTATGGCAAGCTTTGTGTTTATCCAACCCCAAGATCATTAAACTATGCAAAATAAAAAACCTCCAGTATGGAGGTTTTTTATTATTTATGGAAAATGCGCGCTTTGTCACGTTGCCAATCACGGTCTTTTTCGGTGGCACGTTTGTCATGCAATTGTTTACCTTTCACCAACGCAATTTCAAGCTTGGCTAATGGTCCTTTCCAATAACAAGCCAAAGGTACACATGAATAACCTTTTTGATTGACTGCACCTAATAATTTGTCCAGTTCACGACGGCTGAGCAGCAATTTACGCGTGCGTGTTGCTTCAGGTACAACATGTGTAGACGCTGACAGTAAAGGTTGAATTTGGGCACCAAAAAGATAAGCTTCACCATTTTTAAAGGTCACATAGCTTTCACTTAAGGTCATACGGCCAGCACGTAAAGATTTGACTTCCCAACCTTGTAAGGACAGACCCGCTTCAAATTTTTCTTCAATAAAATAGTCGTGACGTGCACGTTTATTTTGTGCAATCGTCCCACCATTATTTTTTTTCACTACTGATATTTTTGCCATAATAAGACACTTCCCAACTTAAGCACTATTGTGCCCCAAGCAGGCCATGCTGACAATTCATAAAATCTTACTGGCTAAAAAATTACAGCAATTGAAGTTTTGGTTCACCCCAAAACATGCTTTTTGCTAGAATAGCGCTCGAACACAATAAATAGAGTACAGTGGATGTCTAAAACTCGCGTGATTTACCCAGGCACATTTGATCCCATCACCAATGGACACGTTGATCTTGTGACACGTGCAGCCAAAATGTTTGATGAAGTGGTGGTGGCGATTGCCATAGGGCATCATAAAAATCCGATTTTCACCTTGGATGAACGCGTGGCTTTAGCACAGGCATCGTTAAGTCACTTATCCAATGTTGAATTTGTGGGCTTTGATGGCTTGTTGGTGAATTTCTTCCGTGAGCAAAAGGCAACTGCCGTACTGCGTGGTCTACGTGCTGTCTCTGATTTTGAATATGAATTTCAATTGGCGAATATGAATCGTCAGTTAGATGCAAATTTTGAGGCAGTGTTTTTAACGCCCTCGGAGCAATATTCATTTATTTCTTCGACATTGGTGCGAGAAATTGCGCGTTTACAAGGTGATGTGACTAAATTTGTACCGCCTGTGGTGGTCGAGGCCTTTAAACGCAAGCTACAACAAGGTTGGTAGAGTGTCTTTATATATTACCGATGAATGCATTAATTGCGATGTGTGCGAGCCTGTATGTCCCAATGAAGCCATTTTCATGGGCGAGGTGATTTATGAAATTCACCCTGATTTATGTACCGAATGTGTTGGACATTATGACCAACCGCAGTGTCAATTATTTTGTCCAGTCGATTGTATTCCGCATGATCCCAATCATGTCGAAAGTGATGACACACTCATGGAAAAATATAAAACACTGATTGCTCAAAAAAGCGCAAGCAATTAATTACAAAGTTTGCTAGAATGCCGCTCGAAGTGAGCCAGACGATCGCTGCTGTGGAGATCTTAGTGATTGAAGCAGGGGAGGAAAGTCCGGGCTTCATCGGGCAAGGTGCCAGGTAACGCCTGGGCGGTGTAAACCGACGGCAAGTGCAGCAGAGAGAAGACCGCCTTCAATATGTGTCTAAGCAATTAGATTCGAAGGTAAGGGTGAAAGGGTGCGGTAAGAGCGCACCGCATGGCTGGTAACAGTTCATGGCGAGGTAAACCCCACCGGAAGCAAGACCAAATAGGAATCCATTAGGCATGGCCCATGCTGGATTCGGGTAGGTCGCTTGAGCGCATGAGTGATTGTGCGCCTAGAGGAATGATCGTTCAAGACAGAACCCGGCTTATCGGCTCACTTCAAAAAATTTTACAAAATTGTGAAAAAAGTACTTGACGGATATTTAGATTAGGTACATAATACGCGCACAGTTTACGGCTATGTAGCTCAGTTGGTTAGAGCACCGCACTCATAATGCGGGGGTCACAAGTTCAAGTCTCGTCATAGCCACCATTTTTAAGACCACATTCACTAATGTGGTCTTTTTTTTGCCTGAAATTTAAAATTTTAACAGCATGATATAAATAAAGCGTATAGATTAAGTTGGAGCGTCTTCAAGCAGTAGGGGGCTTTCTACGTTTATGAATAGTAATGATTAATGCCTCATTTAATCTAGTCAATCTTGATATTGTGAAGTTCATCTTTATAAAAAATTGCGCTTAAACAGAAGATTTGAATAAAAAATTAGTAAAATGAAAGGTTTTGTTTAATATGTGAACATTTGTAACAAAAAATGCTTGACCTTATCTTCAATTATTTACATAATGCGCTCACAGTTTACGGCTATGTAGCTCAGTTGGTTAGAGCACCGCACTCATAATGCGGGGGTCACAAGTTCAAGTCTCGTCATAGCCACCATTTTAAAGACCAAGCTCTCAGCTTGGTCTCTTTTTTTGTGCTTTAAAAAACCTGCAACTTGACTTGCTATGTGTGGCATAGCATTTAATATAAAAAAAATCGCCTGATCCGAAGATCAAGCGATTTGTATAGCATTAATTGGGCTAAATCAAACGCCAGCTTTCCAACCATTGACGATTGGATAACGACGCTCACGGCTATAAGCACGTGATGAAATACGTGGACCAATCGCACCTTGACGACGTTTGTATTCGCTACGATCAGTCAGACGAATCACTTTTTCAACTACGTCGGGCGCAAAACCTTTGGCGATAATATCGTCTTGACTTAAGTCTTCTTCGATATAAGCATATAAAATGGCATCAAGGATGTCATAAGGTGGTAGTGTATCTTGGTCTTTTTGATCAGGACTTAGTTCTGCTGAAGGCGGACGAGTAATCACACGTTCAGGAATCACCTGTGTTTCGCTTAAAGTATTACGGTATTTAGCCAATTCAAACACAATGGTCTTATACACGTCTTTAAGTACCGCATAACCGCCCACCATATCACCATACAGCGTGCAATAGCCCACAGAAAGCTCTGATTTGTTGCCTGTGGTGAGTACCAAATTACCAAACTTATTCGATAAAGCCATAAGCAAGGTGCCACGTGAACGCGCTTGTAAATTCTCTTCCGTGGTGTCAGCCTTGGCTTCACCAAAGAATGGGAATAGGGTTTGCATAAAGCTATTTACAATCGGATTAATCTCGGCAATACCGAAGGTCACGCCCATAGTTTTGGCTTGTAAAGCTGCATCTTCAACGCTGATTTGTGCGGTATAGGTATACGGCATCATCACTGCTTGAACTTTATCTGCGCCAATGGCATCCACAGCAATCGCTAAGGTTAAAGCCGAGTCAATACCGCCAGATAAGCCTAAAATCACGCCTGGAAAGCCTGAGCGCTGCACATAATCACGCGTTGCCATCACTAAGGCTTGATAGATCTCAGCCATGGTGTCTAAAGCAGGTACAATCTGCCCTGTCTTATAAGCTTGTTGCGTGGCATCATATTGCGCCATATATAGTTGTTCTTGATAGCTAGCAGCTTGTAGCGCAACTGAGCCATCTTTATTAATTAAGAAGCTTGTGCCATCAAAGATGAGGTCATCTTGCCCACCAACTTGGTTGACGTACACCAAGTTCAACTGGAGTTGCTTGGCAAGCTCTTTCATGGTCAAAATACGATGTTGCGGCTTACCTACTTCATAAGGGGAAGCATTAAGTACTAACACCGTTTCAACATTAAGCTGCGCCACTTGTTGCACGGTTGGTAAAGCCCAAAGATCTTCGCAAATCAAAACACCAAACTTATGACCTAAATATTCAAATACAAGGTGTTGATGACCTTCGTTAAAATAACGCTTTTCATCAAATACGCTGTAATTGGGTAAGTTTTGCTTGTTGTAGACGCCAAGTACTTGACCGTCTTTCATCACTGCAGCTGAGTTATAGCGTTGACCATCTTCAGCTTGATGCACAAAACCAAATACCAAGACAATATCTTTGACTTCGCGTAACGCAGCAAAGG